>Ga0335081_10000109_pt1 | contig 163367 bp, 151 predicted proteins | sample Lox_Sample_35_FD_206713 | JGI IMG/M metagenome (GOLD analysis project Ga0335081, IMG submission 206713) | Soil microbial communities from Loxahatchee National Wildlife Refuge, Florida, United States - Lox_Sample_3.5 | ecosystem: Environmental > Terrestrial > Soil > Wetlands | place: USA... | reverse complement strand
AGACATTGGCGGTTCAAGACGACCATCTCTGGATAAAAGACAGCTCCACGGTAGGCATGTTCTGGTGGGAGAGCAACAAGATGCGAAAACGCGACGGGGGCATGTACGGCGGTGCCTGCAAGGAGTCTGCATGGAAGTGAAACGGCCCGATTAGCATATCGGAACTGAAAAGGTATACCCAATTTTCTGTTGGAGGTGTTTATGCAAAAAGGGATCAAAAGCCGGCTCCTTGCCAAAATTGCAATCGGGGTCTTGCTATTTTCTTGTGGGCATACAGCACCTCTCTTTGCCGGCGGAGTCCAGACTCTCAACACCGTAGAAGTGACCGGCTCCGCGGCCGAGGATTTAGTCGGCGCAGCGGATTCCGCTACCGAGGGAACTGTCACGCCTCAACAGATCGAAGACCTGCCTGTATTACGGACCGGCGAATTTCTTGAAGAAGTTCCCGGTCTGATTGTCAGCCAGCACAGCGGCGAAGGCAAGGCGAACCAGTACTATTTGCGCGGCTTTAACCTCGATCACGGTACTGATCTGGCAACCACGGTGGCGGGCATGCCGATCAATATGCCGACCCACGCGCATGGGCAGGGGTATACGGACCTGAACTTCTTGATGCCGGAACTGCTGAGCGGCATCCAATACCGAAAAGGGCCGTACTACGCAGATCAGGGAGACTTTTCCGCTGCCGGCGCCGTAATCATGGATTATGTCAATGTGCTGGAACGGAATATTGCTGAAGTGGGCATAGGGAACGAAAACTATCGCCGGGCCTTGGTGGCGGGATCCCCGGAGCTTGCCGGGGGGCATCTGCTCTATGGTTTCGAAGCATACCATCATGACGGTCCCTGGGTTCACCCTGACGACTATAATAGACTCAATGGCGTGCTTCGCTACAGTCGTGGTGATGCGCAAAACGGCTACAGTATAACCGCCATGGGTTACAATGGTACCTGGAATGCCACGAACCAGGTCGCTCTCCGCGCCATAGATGAAGGCCTGATCTCCCGTTATGGCTCCCTCGATCCCACGGATGCAGGAAATTCGTATCGATACAGCCTCTCCGTAGAAGGGCAACAGACAACGGAGAATGCGATTACCAAGGCGAATGCATACCTGATCGCGTATAACATGAATTTGTACAATAATTTTACGTACGCGCTGGAAGATCAGGTCAACGGCGACCAGTTTGAGCAGTCCGATAAGCGGATCATATCCGGCTTCAGTGTCAGCCAGGACTGGATAACGAAGCTGACTGGTCACGATATAGTCAATACCGTAGGAGTGCAGGTACGCAATGACGACATCAGTCCGGTCGGACTGTACCATACCGTGGATCAGCAGCTGATTTCCGTAACAGAGCAGGACCATGTTATCCAAACCAGCGGGAGCGTTTATGTACAGAACCGTTTTCAATGGTCGGATAAATTCCGCAGCATAGCGGGGCTCCGCGGAGACGCTTACCGTTGGGACGTTACGGCGAATATCCCCCAAAATTCCGGCGTTGCCCACGCCTCCCTCCTCGATCCTAAGCTGAGCTTGATTTTCGGCCCGTGGGAAAAGACGGAATACTATATAAATGCTGGTGAAGGTTTCCACAGCAATGACGGACGGGGAGCAACCATAACGGTGGACCCACTGACGGGCGAGCCGACGAGTAAAGTCAGCCCCCTGGTGCGAGCAGAGGGGATCGATATCGGGGCGAGAACCGCCGTCATCCCCCATTTGCAAAGCGAGCTTACGTTTTGGGCATTGAATCTGGCCTCCGAACTTGTCTTTGACGGCGACCACGGCGTAACCCAGCCGAGCTATGCGAGCCGCCGGTACGGCGTGGAATGGGCAAACTATTATAAGCCGACCTCCTGGTTCACCTTTGATGCGGACTTAGCCCTGTCCCATGCGCGCTTTGTCGGTGATCCTATTGGGAACCGCATTCCTGGTTCACCCGAAGGAGTAGCCTCTGCCGGAGCCTCCGTGGACAGCATAGATGGCTATCTCGGAAGCCTGAAGGTGCGTTATTTCGGACCGCGTCCGCTTTATGATGACAACAGCGTCCGATCCGACTCGTCCACAATCGTGGATGCCCGGGTCGGCTATAAATTCACCAATAATTGGCGCCTATTCCTCGATGTTTTCAACCTGTTTAACGCAAAGGTCAGCGATATTGACTATTTTTACGTATCCCGGCTTCCGGGTGAGCCCCCGGCAGGCGTAGCGGATGTTTCCACCCATCCGGCAGATCCCTTTGAAGCTCGCCTTACACTTTCCATGGTTTTCTGATAGCCGGTTCAGGTGATACGCATAAGGTACGCTTTGCGCAGGGTTTCGAAAATCGGAAAGGTATTCATCTGAAGAAAATGAGGTTATGATGGATTTCAGGAGGGATCCCGTGATAAAGTCTTTCACGATGCGGGTTGTTTACGGGCTGATTCTGTTTACGCTGGCGGCTTGTGGCGGCGGCAAAGAACCAACAGAGAGTGGGCTGTTCGGCATTGTTTGGTCAGGTGCTAAATTTGTGGGAGTGGGAAGCAGCGGCATGATCCGCACCTCCCCCGATGGAGTGTCGTGGACATCCCAGAACTCTGGCACAACGGAGTCACTGCTCAATGTTGCATGGTCTGGAACACAATTTACGGCAGTTGGCAATCAAGGGGCCATACTCACTTCTCCTGACGGAGTAACATGGACTATGCAGACGTCAGGCACTACCAATGACCTCTACGGTGTTGCCTGGTCCGGTTCGCAGTTCGCAACAGTGGGAGATGCCGGTGTTATTTTTACCTCACCGACGGGCACGCAATGGACTCCGCAGACATCGGGCACTGCCGAGAATCTCTACGGCCTTGCCTGGTCCGGGACACAGTTCGTGGCTGTCGGCTATGCTGGCATAATTCTTACCTCTCCAGACGCGGTTACCTGGACAGTACAGACTTCGGGCATTACCGGTCCTCTTGGTGGCATTGTCTGGTCCGGGACACAGTTCGTGGCAATAGGAAATAACGGCGCTATTCTTACCTCTTCCGATGGAGTGACGTGGGCAGCTCAGACATCCGGAGTATCAAACGGTCTGAGCGGCATTGCCTGGTCGGGAACGCAATTTGTAGCCGTAGGGGACACGGGAACCATCCTTACCTCCCCTGATGCCGTAACATGGACGCTACAGGCTTCGGGCACATCAATGTCCCTGTTTGGCGTTTCTTGGTCCGGGACCCAATCTCAGTTTGTGGCGGTGGGGTGGAGCAACGTCATTCTCACATCTCCGGACGGGATAAATTGGACACAACGTTCTTAAGTCCTAGCGCGGAGTGCAATCATTGTTGACTGCGCAAGAAGGAAGTTTATTAAAATCTATACTCTTGCACATAATAGCCATTACTGTTTGGCATGCAAAAATTGATTGAGCACAGCTTAATCGGTTGGTCATTGCTGCTGAAATTCATCGGAGCAGGATCATTCCACGCTGAAAGGAGCGAACCATGAAAGGCAAACATCCGCACAAACATGAGCACGAACACGAGCATCAGCATGATCATGAGCATGAGCACACGCACGCTAAGGAAACCCATGAACATCAGCACGCCCACGAGCATGAACACCTCCACGACCATGAGCATTCACACGAACATGTCCACGATGCAGGGGAAAAAGGGCATGACCATAAGCATACGCCGGCTGACCATGGTGTCCACAAACATGAGCATAAGGAGCATGAGAAGGAACCTCATAAGCATTCGCACTGATATGCTGTCAGAGCCGTAAGAACGTGAATTCCTCTTCGCTAGAATCGTAAGCATCAAGATATCGATACATTTCAAGGGTGGCCACAGCGTTCATTCATCCGTCGTCTGCTTTGGCCTCCCTGATTCCTTTTTTGACTGGACGGTATTGAAAATAAACAGCCCGGCAGAATCGTATTAGCCGTCAATGTAGAAGTGCAATTTCAAATAATTGCAGGCAGAATGTCATCCAGTCAGAGAATATCGATTATGCTGCTTCCCTGTCTATCGAGTATCCTACGAAAAAATCAGGTGCCTATTTTTACTACATGCTACAACCTATTTGTCGCCTGCGTCACTAAATTGCACTGTTGTAGGTGAATCCTAGTTTCATATAATATTAGAGAAGGTGCAGAATTCATTTTGTATAATTGCATTTTATGTAATAGTTTTCTGACAATAGTTCCTTCCTGTAGCAAACAAGTTTCTATTTTTTGAAACGATGTAATTTACAAGCTGTATTCTTCAATCGACCTCTACCCATTAATTATCCATTCAAATCCATTTGACGACATAGTCAACCGATTTCGTTGACATCTTCTTATGTCAGGCTTATATTCATGAAAAATAAATCAGCTGGGCTGTATGCAATCTAATGCATTCATTTAGTTTGATCGGGTTGACCTACAGTGCGGAAACAGAGGCAAGGCTGCCGGAAATCACGGGGGATAAACGAATATGAAAACCGTATCTCTGGTTCTTGGAAGTGGCGGTGCTAGGGGTTTAGCACACATTGGTATTATTCACTGGCTTGAAGAAAATAATTATAACATACGCTCTATAGCCGGTTCCTCGATTGGTGCGCTCATTGGGGGGATATATGCAGCCGGAAAACTGGATGAATATGAACAATGGGTGCGTGCTATAAAGAAGATCGACATCGTCAAATTGCTGGATCTTTCCTGGGGGAAGAGCGGTCTGGTCAAAGGAGACAAAATTATCAACACATTGGTCGGTCTCGTGGGAGAACAACGGATCGAGGATCTGCCGATTCACTATACTGCTGTTGCCACTGACGTTAAGGGCCAGAAGGAAATATGGATAAAGTCAGGCAGGCTTTTTGATGCGATAAGGGCATCTATGTCAATACCCCTTTTTTTTACTCCCTTTAAGCACAGAGGAGTCGATCTTGTCGATGGAGGGGTATTAAATCCTGTACCTGTGGCCCCAACGATCGGTGACGGTACTGATGTGACTATTGCGGTAAATCTGGGCGGCACCGCAGATACTCCGGAACAACCGAGAAGCGAGAGCCCTGCTCTCGTGTCCCATTCATCGTTGTTGCATGAAAGGATCAGTCGCTTTATAAACCACCAACGATCCGAGACAAGCATCACAGGCCGGGATTGGGGGGCGTACGATATCGCCATTCAGGCGTTTGAAGCTATGCAGAACACCATCGCACGTCAAAAGCTTGCTGCTTATCCACCAGACATCGTCATAGATATTGCCCGGAACGCATGCCGGTCACTGGAGTATGATCGGGCGTCCGAGATGATCGATTTAGGATATAGAAAGGCAAAAGAGTGCCTGTCTCGAGCTGCCTAGTAAAAGCGGAACGATGGACACTAACATCGTGCTGCAGTGGACCGCCAATTTTATCCCGTTCCGTCAGCAGTGACCACGATGTCGAGTAGCCATAACGGAAGCACAGGAGCGAGCTTCTTCGCTTCAAGATCTGTCACATAGCAAATGCGCACGTTGTCCCTCAGACCTTCATGACCCTGCCGACCGGGTTCGTGAAATCAGAAAAAACAATCCCATTCCTCTGACCATTAATTGGCTGCGTGGTAGAATACTTGACGAAGAAACCCAAGCTCCTTTTTGACGGTCGACGAATGTGCCTTTCGTTTCCCGTGCATGATCTCTCCGTTCAACCTCTTCACTTTGTACGTTGAAAGCAAAGATTTCGAAACATCCGACCTTCTACCCATTTTTTATCCATTCGACATCCCCATTCGACAGCAATCACAAACATAATATCTTGACAAAGCCATCGGCAAAGTTTAAATTAATTCACCTAATGAAAGGGTATCCATGCGCTGGAACAAACGCATTACTGTTTTATTCATTCTGCTTTTCCTTGCTTCCACGTTCGTGGCGGTATCGCACCACCATGAAAATACGGCGGACAATCACGACTGCCCAATTTGTATTGCCATTAATCATGTCCCCGTAACCAGCCAATCGATGGTTGCTTTTGATAGTGTCCCCTGTTTCACGGAAGTAATAGTTGTCGCTCCTTTACCTCTTTTTGCCGAAAATCTCTTTTTGTATTCCCTGAACAATCGCGCCCCCCCTGTCTAAATGCCTGCAAATTTGCATCTCGCAATCAAATAGTAAGAGCGGGACTTCCCTATCTATCATCGATTAGTCGGGAAGGAAACTGCCTTCTTAATCTTTCCGCAATAGTTTACATCTTTCGGAAAAATTGCGTCCCCGCGCGATAAAGTGCTCGCTCTATCTATTTGTGCGCATAATCAACTCATCCATGTAGGACCTTCCGATAGGAGCATTTTGCCTTTATTTTTCTTTCTGCTCGTTCAGTCCGGCGTTACGAGCAGGTCTGACTACGGTTCCTTCTACTGTGGGCGGGGAGAGGTCTTACCGAGCAACTTTATAATCTTAGATAGTCTGGCGTTACAAGCTGTTCGCCACCATAGGATAGAATAGGAGAATGCAATGCGATCAATAAAGGCTTTAACGGGCTCCGCATTGGCGCTCGCTCTTTTCATCATAATGGCGGCCGTGGTTTATGCCGCCCCTGGAGCTACTGACGAAATTCATGGAACGATCAAGGACGCCCTGGGAAGACCCCTGTCCGGGGCAAGCCTGGTACTGAAATCACCCGATGAAACTATCATCGACAGGACTCAAAGTGATGCCGACGGCCAATTCGTGTTTTCGAGTGTAACGCCGGGCAACTATGCGGTCATGGCGGAAAAAACCGGTTTTCAGGCAGGCACCGCCAAAGTGACGGTTGAGGCCGGAACAATAGCCACGACATCACTGACTCTGACCGCCAAGGAAGCACTTGAAGTGTCACTCGTGGCAGAGCGCTTGAACCAGGCTCGAAACAGTCTGTCACCAAAAACGGGAGGCAGTGAATATAATTTTAATCAGAATGATATTGCCGTCTTACCTCAGGGGGAGAATACGTCCTTCAACCAGGTGTTGCTCCAGGCGCCCGGCGTGGCCAATGACTCGTTCGGCCAGCTGCATGTGCGGGGTGACCACGCTAATCTCCAGTACCGCCTTAATGGTGTTATCCTGCCCGAGGGGATTACCGGATTCGGCCAGGCGCTAGATCCCCGGTTTGTCGACCGGATGGACCTTCTGACCGGTGCGCTGCCGGCCCAATACGGCCTCCGCACGGCGGGAGTAATCGAAATAGATACCAAAGCCACCTACGAGACAGCAGGGCGTATCGATCTCTACGGAGGAAGCAACAACACTGTGCAACCGAGCTTCGAGTTCGGAAGTTCGAAGGGGAATCTGACCTACTATCTGACCGGTTCCTACCTGCAAAACGACTTGGGCATTGAAAACCCCACCTCCAGCTTCAACGCGATCCATGACAAGACGGAACAATACAAGGGCTTCGGGTATTTATCATACCTCGTCAATCCCACGACGCGGTTAAGTCTTATGTTCGGCAGCTACGATGGTTACTTTCAAATTCCCAATAATCCAGGACAACCTGTCACCAACCCGAGCTACCTCACCCAGCTGGGCCTTGCCGGCTACAACTCTGCCATATTGAACGAGAATCAGTACGAGAACAATCGCTATGGGGTCGTAGCATTGCAAAGTTCTATCGGATCGGACTTCGATTACCAAATCTCCACGGTCACCCACTATACGAGCGTCCATTTCACGCCTGATCCTATCGGCGACCTGGTTTTCAACGGCATCGCCTCGGATGTTTTCCAAAGCAGTTTAAGCCAGGGCTTACAGGGTGACGGCAGTTACCGCTTAAACGTTGCTCACACGATCCGGATGGGATTTTTTACGAGCATCGAAAATACAGAAAGCAACAACACGTCCTTGGTTTTTCCGGTAAACGCTGCCGGTAACGCAACCGGCCCGCCGGAAACAATCACGGACAACAACCCGGTGAGCAGTAACACCCTCCTGTCATTGTACCTGCAGGATGAGTGGAAACCGTCTGAAAAATTGACGGTAAACTATGGTCTTCGGTATGACGAGATAGATTTTTATTATGGGGAAGCCAGTCAACTGAGTCCCCGTCTGGGCCTGGTTTATAAGGCGACACCGGAGACCACGCTGCACGCCGCCTATGCCCGAGATTTCACACCGCCGCCAACCGAGCTGGTCCTGACGAAGACACAGAGCGCGTTCGCAGGCACCTCCGGTGCGGTGCCGGGCGAAAATTCACCCGTTGTGCCGGAACGGTCCCATTATTTCGACGCCGGAGTAACCCAGAAGATCAATCCATCGCTGACCATCGGCGTTGATGGCTACTACAAGATAATCAGGGATCTGATCGACGAGGGCCAATTCGGCCAAGCCCTGATCTTTACCCCTTTTAATTATTCACAGGGGAAAATCTACGGTGTGGAGCTGACCGGCAATTACCGCTCCGGTAATTTTGCCGCATATGCAAATTTTGCCTATACCGTCAGTCTGGCCAAGGAGGTTTCGTCGGCACAGTTTAACTTCCCTCAGGATGAGTTGAACTACATCGCCAACAACTGGATACATACGGACCATGACCAGACCTCTACCGCCTCCGCCGGCATCTCCTATCTCTGGTTGGGAACTCAATTCAGCTCCGATGCCACCTTTGGAAGCGGCTTACGGAGCGGGTTCGCCAATACAGATCACGTGCCGAGCAGCACCCAGGTCAATCTGGGGGCGACGCGTAAGTTTGTGTTGGGAAGCTTCGGCCCCATGGAGGCGCGTCTGAGCGTTATCAATGTTTTTGACAAGGTTAATATAATCAGGAACGGAACCGGAATCGGCGTATTTGCGCCCCAGTACGGGCCGCGGATTGGGTACTTCGCCGGCATCAGCAAATTATTTTAAGGTTGACGGAGGGGAACTCGTTCCCCTCCACATCTATCTATTGGATTGAGAGGTTTACGATGCAAGAACTACATATAGCTTTAGAAGCGTTGAGATTCGGCGGCGCGATGGTCTATCCGTTATTGGTGCTCGCGGTTTTGGCAGCGGTTGTCGTACTCGACAAGGCGTTCGTTTATTGGCGGTACGTGCGCCTTCCGGGATCACTGCTTGAACTTGTTGAAACCTATGATTTTTCGTGGGCCGATTTAGAGCGGCAATTGACAGAGCTAAACCAGCAAAACTATTTTCAGCGGTTTTTCCGCGTCGTCATGGACAACCGCGGGAAGCCGGTCTGGTGGGTGGAATCGCGCGCCGGCGATGAAGCCCAATTGATTGAGCAGTCATTAAGCCGGGGGCTCTGGGTGCTTGAAACCATCGTTACGGCTGCCCCTCTTTTGGGACTGCTAGGCACGATCACCGGGATGATGCATGCTTTCAACCTGATCGGCAGCAATGGCTTGGTGGACCCAACCGGAGTGACAGGAGGGGTGGCTCAGGCACTGATCGCGACCGCGCTGGGTCTCTTCATTGCCGTCATTGCCCTGTTCGCTTTCAATTTCTTTTCGCGTCGACAGACACAAATGCTTGATGAAATGGAACGACTGGGGACGCGGCTGGTGGACAACATCCGCATGGCTGAGGTTGTTCAGGAGGACGCCCATGAAACTGCGTAAATCCCGCCAACACCGGCGCGGCCGAATCGAAATTATCCCGATGATCGATGTGATGTTCTTTCTCCTCGTCACGTTCATGCTTGCTTCGCTCTCCATGCAGAACCTGCATTCACTGGCGGTCAATCTCCCCCAGGGGCATGCTGCTGCCATGCAGCCCAAGACCCCGGTGACGCTTACCATCACCCGGGACAGCCGCATCCTCTTGGACGAGATCCCGGTGACTCTGGAGACGCTTGCCGCGTTCTTGAAACCGATGCTCAAGGAGGACTCGAGTGTCATTGTGGCGGCCGACAGCGCAGTGCCTTACGGAGTAACGGTCCAGGCGATGATGCAGTGCCGTGAGGCGGGTGCCCAGCATTTTCTTATCGCGGTTAAACATGTCAGGTGAGATTATATTAATGAGAACGTCACGAAGCATAGATAGCCCTTGGCACCGCCTCCCCTGGACGCTGCCGACAGCCCTGCTGATTTGGGCCTTGGCGTTATTGGGGTTAACATATTTTATGGAAAAGCCCACTCATCAGCCGCTGGAGCCGTCTGCCATCGATGCCCAGTTGTTGATTGAGCAGTCCGTATCGCCTGCGTCTGCCGCCGTGCACCAACCCAAACCACTGCCCCAAGTCAGGCCACAGCCGGCTCCTGTGATATCTAAGGTGAGCCCCACTACCGAGCAGAAGCCACCAGTCCAGAAGGCGGAAGAGACAACTAACGCTCCCAGTAACGCTCATGCCACGCCGAGTGAGGGACCGGTAACGGGATCGGTGAACACCTCTGCGAACGGTCGCACCCAGGCCGGGTCATATAACGGAACGGGTTCGTCTCAGGGTGATATAAACGCAAGCAGCGGAGCCAGGGCAATTGTTCAACCAATGCCGCAAATCCCGGATGACCTGCGGGCGGAAGTGTTCAATTTCATTGCGCTGGCGCGCTTCCATATTGCCGTCGATGGCAGCGTAAAGGTGGAACTCGCTAAGCCGACCCCGAATCCACGTCTGAATAGGATCTTGCTAGATAGCCTCAAGAAGTGGCGGTTTATTCCGGCAATTAAGAACGGCAAGCCCGTGGACTCGACAGAAGATATCGTTGTCAAGATAGAGGTCAAATGATTACAAAGCGAATAGAAGCCGGTAGTCACGCACTTGTCTGGCCGGATATCAATCGGCGTTCAAATCGCGTTCAATGATACAAGTGGAATTCTTTACCCTTGTCACAAAATTGACTATGCAGACTTGTAGGTGGATCTCGCGGAGATCCTATTTTAATTTAAGAACATAATATAGGTTGTAACTTTTAATGCAGTTTTCTTGCTGTATTTGGTATGAGCTTGGCTATTCCGATCCAAGCCGACCCACTGCTCCGGTGAGATATCCAGCCACGATTCTGATTTGATCCATAAGACCATTAGCCATTTTTCGGCAAAATTAACTCATTCGTATTGTTATTATTCCCGCCCGGATAATGACCATGATAATTAACGTCATTTGCATATAGGGCAAGAATATTTTTATAATGGGGGGATTATAGAAAATTAAGGTTCTATAAGACCGATGAGGAAAAAACTATTACAATTCCACTACAGTCACAAAAAGAAGATTTACAGATAGTGCAGCAACTCCATGAAATGATTGATTTCTGAAGGTAACCCGAACACTTGTAATCGCCTTGAAAAGGCGCTTATACGCGTAAAAAATTTGAGCACTGAAAAATGCTATAACTAATTGATTTAAATTGTTAATTTGGCGTCCCCAGGGGGATTCGAACCCCCGTTATCGCCGTGAAAGGGCGGTGTCCTGGGCCGGGCTAGACGATGGGGACAGCAAGGTAGTTTTTTAGTTTTGAGTTCTTTGTGTTGAGTTTTGGTTTTGAAGGCTACCTTATCTTGAGGTTAACTCATCACTCACAGCCAAAAACTCTTAACTGTTGATATTTGGTGAGCCGGCTGGGATTCGAACCCAGGACACCCGCCTTAAAAGGGCGGTGCTCTACCTACTGAGCTACCGGCCCGCTCTCGCGGTTTTCTTCAAAGACGCGTATATTATCAAAGAAATACTCCCCTTGTCAACAAAAAACCGGCACTCCGCAGGGTAAGGGGTCATATAGCAAGGGGCATGGCCCTGCGAATCACTCTCATCCTCCAAAAATGTCTTAAACTTTTTTTTCAGTTTTCTGGAAAGGCTGTTGCAGGATGATCGTTTCATCGCGCCGCGCGCCGGTGGAAATGATCGCTGGTTTGACACCGCACAGTCCACACAATTTTTCTACGTAGGTCCGCGCCTTTTTCGGCAGGTCGCCGTATTTGCGGATACCGACGGTGTTCTGCTTCCATCCGGGCATGGTAATATATTGCGGCGTCCCTTTTTCGAGTACAGTGAGCTCCGAGGGCATCTCATCGTAGAGCTTGCCTTTATGTTTATATCCCACGCAGATCTTAATCTCATCGAGTGTATCGAGCACGTCGAGCTTGGTGATAGCCACGCTCGTCATGCCATTTACGCGTACAGCGTGGCGAATGATCAGAGTGTCCGCCCAACCGCACCGCCGCGGCCTGCCAGTCGTAGCCCCGTACTCTCTGCCATGAGCCCGTAGTAGCTCTCCGAGCTTGTTCTCCTGCTCAGTGGGGAACGGCCCGCTGCCCACGCGCGTTGTGTAGGCCTTAACGATACCCATAACCTCAGTTATGGTATTCGGTCCGATACCCAGTCCAGTACACGCGCCTCCCGCCGTGGGGCTCGACGACGTGACAAAGGGATAGGTGCCATGGTCCACATCCAGATGCGTTCCTTGGGCACCCTCGGCCAGTATTTTTTTTCTGCTTCCTATGGACTCGTTAAGAAACAGCGTGGTATCGCTGATATATTTTCTGAGACGCCTTGCATAGCCAAGGTACTCCTCATAGATCTGGTCGAGATGCACCAGCGGCGCATCGTAGAACCGTTCAAGCAGGAAGTTCGCCTCGCCGGTATTGCACGCCAGCTTCTCTCGGAAGGTTTTGGCGTCTAGGAAGTCCGCCATCCTGATGCCCTTGCGGTTGATCTTGTCGGCATAGGCCGGCCCGATACCGCGCCCAGTGGTCCCGATCTTCTTGTTGCCTTTTAGCTTCTCGCTCGCCACGTCGAGGGCCTTATGGTACGGCATGATCAGATGCGCGTTTTTGCTGATAAGCAAGTTTCTTTCAAACTTGATGCCCCGTCGTACTAGAGCGTCCATTTCCTCAAGGAGCGCGGAAGGATCCACCACAACGCCATTCCCGATAATGCACTTCTTGCCCTTATGCAAGATCCCCGAGGGAATCAGGTGCAGAATAAATTCGTCCGTCCCAACAACGACCGTGTGTCCTGCGTTGTGACCGCCCTGATACCGCGCGACCACGTCCGCCCGCTCGGTAAGAAGGTCGATAATCTTTCCCTTACCTTCATCGCCCCACTGGGCGCCAACAACCACTAATACTGGCATTGATTCTCCTTCAGCAAACCTTCAGTCGGAAACCGGAACCAGGCATGCTATATCTTCACCTGCTTCACCGACAGTACATTAGGTAGTTTCTTGATTTTTTCCATGAGATCGTCAGACACGGTGCTGTCGATGCTCACCACCGACATCGCCAAGCCACCCTGTTTTTCGCGGCCGAACTGCATGCGCGCAATGTTGACACCGTTTTGTCCCAGCAGCGTTCCGATTCCACCGATGACGCCGGGCTTGTCGTTGTTCATGAGGACGAGCATATCGCCTTCGGGCACAGTCTCCATGGGGAAGTTATCCACCTGGATGATGCGTGGTTCCTTCTTGCTGTTCAACGTTCCCGAAGCGGACACGTCCTTGCTACCGGCCTTGATCCTGAGCGTGACAAGGCTCGTGTACTCTGTTGCCTCGCTGGAATTGGATACTTTGACGTCGATGCCCCGATCCTTTGCGATGAGCGGGGCATTCACGTAATTCACGTTCTCCTGGAGCGTCGGCGTGAGCAGGCCCTTGAGGGCTGACAGCGTGATCGGCTCCTGCTTCAGGTTCACAACCTCGCCACTATACTCCACCATCACCTGCGTGAGTCCGCCCTCATAGAGTTGGGCGATGAACAGCCCCATTCGCTCAGCGAGGTTTATGTAGGGTGACAGCGTCGGGAGTTGGTCCGCAGGGACCGACGGTACATTCACAGCGTTCCGCACGGTTCCGGCAATCAAGTAATCGACAATCTGTTCGGCCACGGCCACCGCCACGTTTTCCTGAGCCTCCAGCGTTGAAGCGCCGAGATGGGGCGTGGCGATGAAATTATCGAGCGTGAGGAGCGGATGATTCTCGGGCGGTTCCTTCTCGAACACGTCGAAGGCTGCCGCGGCGACCTTACCGTTCTTGAGGGCCTCGTAGAGATCCTGCTCGTTCACGATGCCGCCGCGGGCGCAGTTGATAATCCGCACGCCATTTTTCATTTGGGCAATCGTGTCCTTGTTGATGAGGTTGGCCGTCTCTTTTGTTTTCGGTGTATGGACCGTGATGAAATCGGACCGTTTGTAGATCGTCGGCAGATCGACGAGCTCGATGCCGAGGGATTTCGCTTTTTCCGTCGAGATGAAGGGGTCATAAGCCAGGATTTTCATGCCGAGCCCAATCGCGCGGCTAGCCACAACACCGCCTATGGCGCCGAGGCCAATGACGCCGAGCGTCTTGTCGTAGAGTTCGACGCCCTCGAATTTCTTCTTTTCCCACTTTCCCGCTTTGAGCGAAGCATAGGACTGCGGGATCATGCGGGCGCAGGCGAAAATCATGCCGATCGTATGCTCCGCTGTCGTGACCGTGTTACCGCCCGGTGTGTTCATCACCACCACGCCCTTTTTCGTTGCCGCGGGAATGTCGACGTTGTCGAGGCCGCTGCCGGCCCTCCCGACAACCTTGAGCTTCGCCGCCTTTTCGAGCAGACCCGCCGTGACCTTCGTGGCTGACCGGATGATCAGGGCGTCGTAGTCTCCGATGATCTTCTCGATTTCCTCAATCGTGGTCTTGCTCCGGGCATCGACATCGAGCCCGGCCTTTTTCAATATCTCCACCCCGATCGGGGCGAGATTGTCGCTGATGAGAACCTTCATGAATTCCTCCGTCAAACGATCGTTACCTAATTACCTACGGATGAACACGGTGAAGCAAAACCGACAAAGCACAGAGAAAAAAATTAAGCTTCTCTATAATAAAACGGCTTATCTACTGTGATCATCCCGGCGTCCGGCGCAGCCGGACTCATGCTCCTAATTTGCTATTTCATTAAAATTTCCTGTGCCGCGCCGACACCCGTACCGAACTTCACCGGATATCCCAAGCCTTTAAGCACCATTTCGATGCCTGCAATGGCGGTGATCACGTCGAACGTGTCAGCATAACCCAGGTGAGCGATGCGGAAAATCTTGCCCTTGAGCTTGTCTTGGCCGCCCGCGCCGGTGATGCCGTACTTCACGCGCAAATCCTTGTAGATCGCCTGGCCGTCAACACCTGCAGGCGCTTCAATAGCGGTTAGCGCATTGCTCGGGCTTTCCTTCGGGAAGAGCCTGAGGCCGAGTGCCCCCGCTCCAGCGCGCATCGCCCTAGCGAGCCGCTCGTGCCTCGCGAGCACGTGGTCCAGTCCCTCTGCCTGCAACATCTTGACGCACTCGTTCAGCCCAATGATCAGGGTAACTGCCGACGTGAAGAGCGTCTGGTTTTTTGCCAAGTTCTCGCGCTCTTTTTTGAAGTTAAAGTAGAACTTCGGCGTCTTGGCACCATCGGCCATCTTCCAGGCTTTGTCGCTCACGGAAACAAAAGCAAGTCCCGGGGGAAGCATGACGCCCTTCTGGGAGCCGCCGATCATGACGTCGATTCCCCATTCATCGGTCCTGATATCGTGCGCAACGAGTGCGGAAATGGCGTCGACAACAAAGATCGCATCGGTCTTTTTCACTATGCTGGCAAGAGTTTTGACGTCATGAAACACGCCCGTCGAGGTCTCATTGGCTTGGACGAACACGGCCTTGATCTTCTGGTTTTTCTTAAGCGCCGCCTCGATCTGCTCGGGTTTCACAGTGTAGCCCCATTCCACCAAGATCTCTTCCACTTTCATGCCGTAAGCCTGGCAGATCTTGGTCCAGCGTTCGCCGAATTTACCGCCATTGATCACGAGCACATCGTCTCCTGGGCTCAGGAAGTTATTCACCGATCCGACCATACCACCGGTGCCGGTTGAGCAGAGGATAAGCACGTCGTTTTTTGTCTGGTAGAGCCACTGGAGGCCCTTTTTCGCGGAATCGAGCACGGGAAGGAAATCCGGTGCACGGTGATGTATAATCGGCATGGCCATGGCTAGAAGTGCCTCAGGCGGCACCGGTGTCGGGCCAGGGGCCAAAAGATATTTTTTTTGCATAGGTATATCCTCCATTAATTATGAGCGTAAACGTCCGTCAGGATGTTTACGAGAACTGATGTTAGAAACGTAATTATTTTGTCTGACGAAGATTATAGTCCCGCCGGGGCGGGACCTATGCCCGGGGTTGGCGTATCGCTGGGATATTGCGGATGTCTGTGCTGTTTCAAGGAAAAACTGCCTCTCTTTGTCTATTTCAGGCCAAAGACCACATGACAGTAGCATAAGCCGGCGAAAATTGTCAAGAAAATAGTTCGATCGGTTCCGCACAGGCAGACTACATTTATGATCTGCAATTGCGTCATTTTTGCACGACATCCATATAGAGGCTGAATGAAATTACCGGATTCGTCCGATCATTGGAAAAAACGCTGAAATACTTGGAAAGAGGACCGCTTCTCCCCGTCGTATCCACGGTCGCATTGATCTGTCCGACAGTCCCCGAATCTAGGTGATTAGAACTAATCACCGCTGCAGCACACCCTCAGGAGGGAACCACCCGATCTATGATCAATGGTTCGTTCCCGACATTACGGACCTCGAAAATATGGCTTACCTGCGTCCCCTGTATGACTTTTCCAAAATCGTATTTAATTTCCACAGCTTCAAGCTTCGGCCCGTTTACCTCTTGGGCCAGAAGATGTCCCGCAAACACCGTCAATACAATAAAAAAACCGATGGAAACCAGTATCTTTTTCATGGACCAACCTTTCGCGATCGAATGCCTTCTCCCATAAATATTCAAGAGAGCCACATAACGTTTTCGTGCTCCGCTGTCCTCAATCTGCTACAAACCCATTTTTTTTTGATAAATCATGCTGACCAGTTCTTCGCGAGAGATCAGTCCTTTTTCAATGAGTAGCGTGGTCAACGCGTCGATCCGGGTTTTGCTTTCCTGAATTGCCTGGTTTAACAACTCCTCCTTGGACTGAAAGGGAGAATTTGGATCATTCTCCCCCGTTCGCGGCATATTCAAGTCGCTGCCGCGGATGATTTCCATTTTCCCGCCGTCGATTCGTCCGCGTTGATGAAATAACGGTTGAGCCCGAGAGATTTCCTCTCCTTTGTAATATTTTTTGATCGCATCCTCGATTTCCGACTTCATGACCAGCGCCGGCTTAATTGTCATGCCAGTAATGAACCGTATCTGATCGATAGCCTCGATGTCGAGGGGATCCAACATGGCCACTACGAGCGTCCCTCTTTCTTTCTTAACCGGTATGACGTTGTACTTGCTCGCTATTTCAGGCTTGATAAGCTTGATGATGCTCTCGTCTATTTCAGGTTTAAAGAGGTCTATATAGGGAATATGCAGTTTGTCGGCAACCACACGGGCAATATCAACCTCCCGAACGAATTCGAGCTCAACCAGTATATTCCCGAGCTTTCCTCCCCAGTTGCGTTGGTGGGAGAGCGCCGCTTCGAGCTGAAAATCATCAATAAGACCAGCTTCTTTCAGCAGATCGCCGAGCCTTTTGACCGCGGACATAAATACAAACCTCCCTCATAAACAACAAATTCTTAAAGTACAAGCGATTGATTATATGCCCCCCGACCATATAATGTCAACGATTTTTAAAGGGAAAATCCTCTTCTGCATGAGGATTCCGGCTAAAATGACATGATAAAATACCTTAATAGGAAAAGTCTGAAAAGATGTTCTTTACGTTGCCGCTTACCTGGGCCCCGCGATCAATACGGCAAGACCGGGTTTCGCGGCTGTCCCGTGTGAGAGTTCGACGCATCGTACTCATCTGGAGCCTTCACCAGTAAATGACGATGTTCTACATCGGCAAGCGCGGCGAGCATGCTCCCCTTGATTCCGGGTCGTTCGCGATCCAGTTCAGCAAGCAGGTTTTTAATTCTGGACCGCTTCAGGTCCTGATTTCCACAGGCAGGGCAGGCGCAGCAAGTGATGGGGAATCCGGCTTCAGCGGCATAGCGGAGTATCTCATCCTCGGGAACGTACACGAGGGGCCGGATCACCACATTCCAGCCATCATCAGCGCGAAGAAGCGGTGCCATGGCTTTGATCTTCCCGTTGTAGAACAGATTCAGAAGGAGTGTTTCGATGAAATCATCACGGTGGTGACCGAGGGCTATTTTGGTACATCCCATTTCCCGCGCTTGGGAGTAGAGCACGCCGCGCTTAAGTCGGGAACAGAGCGCGCAGGGGGTATCATCCGGTCCCAGTTTGTCGAGCATGAGACGATGGACCGGGGCAGGGACTATGCGGTACTCGATGTCCTGCTTCCTGAGGTAGTCTTCGATCAATCCGGTTTGAAACCCAGGAAAGCCCGGATGGATAGTGACAGCGATAAGCGAAAAGGCCACAGGAGCTCTCTTTTGCAGGCTCTGTAGGACATGGAGCAGCGTCCAGCTGTCCTTCCCTCCCGACAGTGCGACAAGAATCCGGTCGCGGTTCGCGATCAGACCGAAATCCCCGATCGCCCTGCCCGCGAGCCTCCTGATCTCGTGCTCTCTCTGTTCTCTTTCTGCCATCGGAGAATCTTAAATCTCGTCGGACCTTTCGTCAACAAAAAAGGGCTCCCGATATTATTCGGAAGCCCGGTTAAATGAGCGGCGCTCGTTATCTTTTTTTTCTTGCCGTTTTTTTCTTTGCTTTTTTCTTGGCTGCTTTTTTCCCAGATGTCTTTTTCTTTGTGGCTTTTTTTTTCGTTGCTTTCTTCTTCACTGCTTTTTTTGCAGCTTTTTTCACAGCCTTCTTTTTTGCCGCTTTCTTCTTCACCGCAGGCTTTTTCCTGGCAGCCGCTTTGGGAACGGTCGAAGCTTCAGGAATGTTTACTGTGGTTGTTTCCATTCCGCAGCAATACACCGGTTCCTCATACACTTCCCCTGTTCTCGCGACCTCGATCTTTCTACCGCATACCCTGCACTGGTACTGCATAATTTTCTCTATAGCCATACGCGTTGCCCTCCTTAAATAAGCTGATAACCCGCTGTGACACGGGCAGAATAACGCTTCAGGGCAGAAACGGCAATCCAGCTGTCTGTTTGCGAAGGAACCGCGGGAATAATGTGTTCGGATTTACATCGTTAAAGTAACTGTAAAATCATCGAGGGGAAATGTCAAGTTTTTTGTGAATTTCCTGCTCATGACCATAAACGCGGCTGCTTCTTGTTGGCATTGACCATTGCAATCCGTCGCTCTTTGGCCTGATGCAGCTCTAATATCTTCTCCATGCCTTCGATTGCAGTTGAAAGGGCTTCGTCGGTCGACTTCCCTTCCCAGTTCTTTGTCTCGGCAAGCCGGTAGAGCTCAAGGATCACTTCTTCAAGATTCATAAAATCTCCTTTTATACAACAGGTTATATCAAAACTGACATCCGAAGTCCCATCCCGGACCCTTGACGAGGATATAAAAAAACCGGGAGAAACCCTCCCGGCTTGTTACATACAAATGGTATTTTCACTTCACCTCCAGTGCAGGTGACCTCTTTTTGTCGTAGAAGAAGGAGAAGGAAGAGAAAGCAAAGCCTAGATCAAGTGTCTTCTCTTGATGCTTTCCCTCGCTTCTTAGTCGACGGAAAACCAGGCTTTTTATGACTACCCACATTTGGAGAACCCGCAGCCTCGGCAGAAAGCGCAGCCCTCGCCGAATTCCAAGAGACCACCGCAATCAGGGCATTCAGGGCAGAGTCCGAGATTGTTCTTGTAGCCGCCTTTCGCGCAGTCAGAAGTGGAATAGGCGACCGTCGGGTGCGCAACTACAGCCTTTGGCCTGGCGTGAGGCTGATGCCGCTGGCTCATGCCATCCTTGGTGTAGCGCTCCAGCGCCCTTCCAATGGCGTCGGGGCAGGACAGAATCGAACCTCCCTCACCCCAAGCCGGCGACGGGCAGCGGATGCCCTTGACCTGCTTGATGATCGAATCGAGGGACACTCCAGAGCGTAGCGCAAGAGAAACCATACGGCTTACCGCCTCGGACTGGCTAGCTGCGCATCCACCCGACTTGCCCATGGTAGAGAAGACCTCGCAGATGCCCTCTTCGTCCTCGTTGATCGTGATGTAGAGATTGCCGCACCCGGTGGGTATCTTCTGGGTAACACCATGTGTGAGCACCGGCCGATTCCGTGGTTTCTTCTCCTCGGCCAACTCCGGTGACGCCGAGGCGACCGTAACCAGCTGGGCAGTAGCCTTGCGCGCCTTCTCCGTGGCGCCTGTGGAGAGCACCTGCTCGTCGCGGGATCCGTCGCGATAGATCGTCACGCCTTTGCAGCCTGTTTTGTAAGCAAGCATATAGGCCTTCTCAACGTCCTTCTGCGTGGCGCTATGCGGGAAATTCACCGTTTTGGAAACGGCGTTATCAGTATATTTCTGGAAAGCGGCTTGCATGCGGATATGCGACTCCGGTGTGATGTCATGGGCCGTGACGAACACGCGCTGCACATCCTCGGGCACGGTAGGAACGCTCGTGCACCCGCCGTGCTCGGCGATTTCCTTCATAAGCTGTTCGGAATAAAAGCCGCGCTTCTTTGCCATTTTTTCGAACACAGGATTTACCTCGATCAGTTCCGCGCCGTCAAGCACCTTCCGCATAAAGGTCAGGCCGAAGAGCGGTTCAATGCCGCTCGAACAGCCAGCGATGATGGACAGTGTCCCCGTCGGCGCGATGGTCGTGACCGTCGCATTCCGGATTGGCGCCCTTCCCGGCTTATCGAAGATGCTGCCCTTAAAGTTCGGGAAAGCCCCGCGCTCCACGGCAAGTTCCTCGCTCATTTTCCGGCCCTCGTCGGTAATGAATTTCATCACCATCTCGCCGGTCCGCTCGGCTTGCTCAGAGTTGTAAGGCACGCCCATTTCGAGTAACATGTCGGCGAAGCCCATGACGCCCAGGCCGATTTTGCGGTTCGACCGCGTCATCTGGCTGATTTTTTCAATCGGATAACGGTTCACGTCGATCACGTTGTCGAGAAAGTGGACTGCATGTCGCACGGTATGGCGAAGCTTGTCGAAATCGATCGAGTTGCCATTGGCTGCAAGCATCTTCGCGAGGTTAATCGAGCCAAGGTTGCACGATTCATAGGGAAGCAGCGGCTGCTCGCCGCACGGATTGGTGGATTCCACCATACCCACGTGCGGAGTGGGATTGTACTGGTTGATTCGGTCCAGGAAGATAATGCCCGGATCGCCGTTTTTCCATGCCATGTTCACGATGGTATCGAAGACCTTGCGGGCCTCGAGCCGCTTGACCACTGCCCTGTTGCGGGGGGACACCAACTCGTACTCGCCGTTCCTATCCACGGCATCCATGAACTGGTCAGTCATGGCCACGGAGATGTTGAAGTTGTTGAGCCGGTCATTCTGTTGCTTGCAGGTCACGAAATCGAGAACGTCCGGGTGGTCAACCTGAAGGATGCCCATATTCGCGCCGCGGCGGGTGCCACCTTGCTTTACCGTCTCCGTCGCCGCATCGAAAACAGTCATAAAGGAGATGGGGCCCGATGAAACGCCTTTGGTGGACTTGACCACATCGTTCTTCGGCCGGATGCGGGAGAAGGAGAAACCGGTGCCGCCTCCCGACTTGTGGATGAGCGCCGCGTTCTTCACGGACTCGAAGATCTCGTCCATGGAGTCTCCCACAGGCAGCACGAAGCAGGCGGAAAGCTGGCCGAGCTCGCGCCCCGCGTTCATGAGCGTAGGGCTGTTCGGCAGAAACTCAAGGGACGTCATGAGACGGTAGAACTCGGTCGCTGTCCGCTCCACATCGGCGTCGGTCCCGCCATAGGCGCGGTCGCCCTCGGCAATGGTCCGCGCCACGCGCGTAAACATGTCAACTGCTGTTTCAATAACAGCCCCATCTTCATTCCGCTTGAGGTAGCGTTTTTCAAGAACTTTGAGACTGTTCTCGGAAAGATTAAGGCCCTTACCGGAAGCTGTTGTGGAAACAGAAGCTGCACTCTTCATAAATCTTCCTCCTCAAGATGGTATAGTTAAAATGTATGGATACAAATTAGGAAAGAGCACCCCGAAGGCTGCTCTTTAAAATACTGTCGGTAATTGTTTGGCGATTTTTCGGTGAAACGGCATGCCACTCTATTTTGTGGAACGAAATAATTATAGCCACAAGATATTGTGTTTGTCAAACTAAATATAAAAAAAGATCGCAAACAAAGGAGGTTCAAAGAAGTGAGGATTTATGCGGTTATTTTAATCTCGACATAGTTCTCATCGCGCCAGGCAAGGACGAAATAAAACGGAGCATGAAAAACAGCAGGCCCATGCCCCTTTTCCCCCCTTGGGACCTCCAAGAGGGAATTTCCGTGGAGCGGTTTGGTCTGGTTTAGGGAAAAATATACCCTACTTGAGTTCCTGCTCTCGAACTCCGCCTGAGATTGGCGGATGCCCGAGCGAGTGTGCGAACACTTCGAACACTCCTAAGGCGAGCAGTCTGGTGGTCTAACGATCACACGTTTGTTGTTACGTCTGGTGTTGTGTGTGGTAAACAGTTTAATTTTTCCAAGACGGATTCCAGAATAGATTTATTGAGCCCCCCTAGGCCGCAGCCCCGTTCGGGCGATACCTGCCGTTTTCCGATTTCGTTGGTATCAACGTGTTGGTTTATTCCACTACCCAAACTGCACAATTCTTGGCCTCGTGGATGAGCCGGTTCGATGTGCTGCCGAAGAGGAACTCCTCGGCTTTCGTCTTGTGGTGACGACCGACGACTACGGTGCAGCAGGTGAGATCGCACCGGGTCTCCAAGATGGCATCGGACATGGACTTTGACTCTCCCATACAGGCTCGGTAGCGCACCTTGTTCTCGGGAAACCCGGACTGAATCAGGATCTGCCGGTAGTTCTTCAGCATCTTGTTGGCGGTGTCGAGCTCTTTCTTCAACCAATCGTTCATTTCTGCCTCGGAGTCGAAGAAGTCCAGCTCGGCGTCGGGGATGATCGATAGCAGTGTGACGGTAAACCCCGGGAAGCCTCCGAGAAAATCGGCCACATAGAGCACGGCTCGGCGCGAGCTGTCCGTCTCGTCAACCGCGATCAAGAGATGCTTGTCTTTCACCACGTTATCGACTTCGGGTTTCATGAAAGGGCTCCTTTCGACAAACGAAATCTTTTTTCCACAGACATTGCAGCGGCCGGGGAGATTTAAAACCCGGTCAGATTGACTGTTTCCTTTTCAATGAAATCATTTCTTTTCAACACCGCGGTCCTTGACTACCCTCGTCACTCAGGGAGCCAATTCTTCCCGCGCATCTCCCAAGTCTTCAAGCAGTTCCCGGGTCTCTTCATAGTAAACCGGCGCACTTAAAGCGAAATGCATCAGAACCCGGTTCAATTTTCCGGGAATGTAGGGGAATATCTTTTTCAGGTTGTTCACCCGGTTGTGAAATACGATGTTCACATCGTCCTCCGTCAACCGTTCGAGCAATCCGGGATTTTCCTTGAGCAGCCGGTACGTGGTAATGTCTCCCCGGCCGGTGATGAAAAGCAGGACATTGCCGAGTCCGAAAAGATCGTAGCCGAAACGGCTTTCGCTATGACGGTAGTTGAAATCGAAGTCGATCCAGCGGTACCTGCCCGTTGACGCATCCTGGATGATATGGTCGCGCCGTATATCTCCGTGTTTTTCATCGTTCTCGTGCAAAAACTGGATTGCGCCGACGATGCCCATGAACTCATCGAGCAGCATGGGAAAATAATGATAGAAATAGTCCTCGTGGTCTTTGCCCATCTCAAGCGTAATCTGGCCGAGGGTTTTACCTTTGATGTAGTCCAAAATACGAAGCTGGTTTCCTGCCGAATCTAGCACGGTCTTCCCCTGCATGAAATCCGGTCTGCCGCGCACGAGTTCAAGAATGCGCGCTTCTTTTTGCGGGCTCCTGACGCATTCGAACACGAGGGTTCCGATTTTTGCCTGGAACCGTTCCTTGAAGACCCATTTCAGGATGGTAATATCGCCGGTAAGGAGATTGCGCGCCCGCTTGACCCAGAACTTCTGCTCGTCGTCAATGCCGAACCTGCCTTCTCGCTCATTGTTCCGTATAAAATAGGGTACACCGTCGAGCACAACCACATCGTCGTAGTCCACGCGGAAGAAATCCGATGTGTCCTTAACTTGCACGCGTTTGGGCACTCGATCGCGAGGAACCACCTTGCGGACCATTCGCAAGAGGTCCTTCTCCGAATATCCTCCGTTATCAACCGCCATATATGCCGCTCCTTAGTATTTAAATTATAGCAGAGCCAGCTTTTCTGGACCCGGAAATCTGACTACCCGATCTCACGCGGCAGTCAACGCAAAACAGCGTTTTCCGTCTTGCCGCGGCCGACGTGCTTAATCAACACGTTTAGATGAGGCATCATCTCAATTTTGCGAAGCGAGACCAGAGCAGTTCGTGGTAGATAAGTATGAATTGAAGTACGGCAAAAAGCCCGGCGGCGTTTCAGAACGGGGAAAAGGAGAGGATGGGGCTGATGAATGTTGACATCTGTGCGAAAAAAAGTTCTGGCGGTTGAATATACAAAATGCCTCCACATCAGCATGGTCTCCCTGCTTTTCAAATTATTTTTCCTGAATCAACCCATTCAGTATGCTTTTATTAATAGATACATTGCGGCGTAATCACATATTTCTTGACAGCGCATAAACTCTTGAATAGAATGTGCTCCTATATCGCCGAGGGCCGAGCTCAGATCAACTCGAAGGGTCAAGGGCATAATATATTCGACCATCGTGTTTGTCTCGCTAGTTTCCCGTTGGCGAACGTTTTTATTATATTGATATATGAATAGTTATCAAGCAACCGAATATTATTTTAAGGTATCCAAGTGCATGTTAAAGAAAACGTGCAGGAGCCAAGGAACAAAGCAAAGAGATTGAATCGAGGTGCTGAGGGGGCTGGCAAAGAAGGTCTTGATTTTCCCCCGCAAGACCACAAGCGTAAAAATCCCCCTGGTGCCACCCATCTTGAAGGAAAGCTGATATGATACCGGCAGGGGATGCCGGGCAGCAGACGTATGCCGGATCCTGACAGCCTGTCTTTTTACTTGACTTTTCGGGCAAATAGAGATAATTTCACTTTAACTTTGTTGGCACGGACGGGTCTCTCCACCCCTGTGCGGAGGCATCGAATCGTTCATGTCGTACCAGATCAAACTTGAGATTTTTGAAGGTCCCATGGACCTTCTCCTGCATCTCATCAAAAAGCACGAACTCGACATCTACTCCATCCCCATATCACTCATCACCCAGCAATATCTAGAATACATCGAGCTCATGAAGAGTCTCGATATGGAGATCGCTGGCGATTTTCTGGTGATGGCATCGACGCTCACGCATATCAAGTCCAAAATGCTTCTGCCTCCATCCGAGAATCCTGAAAAAGACGAAGATGGCGTCGACCCCCGGGAAGAACTGATCAGACGGCTGCTTGAATACAAGAGTTTCAAGGATGCTGCCGCTTCCCTGGAGAACAAGGAAGAAACCTGGTCGAGAGTTTATATGCGCCCGGCCGAAACAGCACCCAATCTCCCGGGCGACGATGAACCCCTGCTTTTTGATTTCCACCTCTTCGACCTCCTTGCAGCGCTCAAAGAGGTAATGGCTCGCGTTCCCGATGCCAGCTTCGAAATCACGGCCGAGGCTGTATCCATCACCGAGAAGATTTCCCTGATTCTGGCCCGTCTCGAGGCCGTGGAAAGTCTGCTCTTTGCCGACTTGTTCGAGGGGAACATGACCAGGGCTCAAGTGATCGGCACCTTCCTGGCGCTCCTCGAACTCATAAAGACCCGCGTCATCAAAGCCGTACAGGTCGAGCAGTTCGGCGCCATCAGGATCATGAAAGCAGTAAACGAGACAACGGCCCGCGATACAGCCACCGGCAATCTGTTCGGCTAGGTGACAATACCGGAGAAAGTTGAGTTGTGCATGCTGTTTAACAGCCTGAACGAAAGGTCAATGAAACCCGATATCAAATCACTTGCTCAGCAGAAGAAATTCGGTGACATCGAAACCGCAGTGTACGGCGACCGCTCGCTTATCGGCGACCTCGTCGCGCTCCTGTCCGAGAAGAATGGCGATGTCCGCTCCGGCGTACTGAACCTCCTGTCCCGCGTGGGATTTGATTATCCGAAAGATACGAGGCCCCATCTCCCGGTGCTCATCGCTCTCCTCGATGACCCTGACATGTTCATTAAGATCGATGCGGCGAACGCCGTGGGGAACTTGGGCTTCAATTTCAAGGATTCGGCCTCTCAGGCTTCGCCCAAGCTCAAAGCGTTGCTGGACCATGCGCAGAGCTTGGTGCGTCAGGAAGCGGCCTATGCACTCGGGAACATCGGATTTGCCCACACCGATCTAGTCAAAGACGCGGTGCCACGCCTGATCATGATGCTCGAACGGGGTGACGACGATGAACGCGAGGCTGCCGCCCACGCCCTCGGCAAAGTCGGCATTAATGCCCCGGAGCTGATCCACGGCATCCTCCCGAAGCTCGTTGAGGTGCTCGAATTTTCCAAAGAGGCGACCTGCGGCGGCGTGCTCTTCGCCTTGGGAGCTATCGGCCTCCACTATCCCGAGGAAGTGGCAGGGCTCGTGCCGCGGTTGATGCAGTATCTGGAAAGCAGCCAGCCGAACGCGGTGAAGAATGCCGTCGCGGCCATCGGAAACATCGGGAGTTCCAATCCCGAGCTCGTGAAGGACGCCATTCCGAAGATCCTCAAAATCATGGAAACCACGACGGATATCGACGTGAAGATGAACGCCAAAGTAGCGCTCGGCAGGTTGGGCGATCCTTCGGTGATGTGAGAAACAAAGTTTCAGGCGCGAATGAATACGGGCTGATATAGGAATGCTTTCCTGAAACCCGGAGATCCGTTTTGGATTTTTCTTTTATTGGCATTCATCCGTTGTGCCCCATCATTTGATTCTGTGAGGTTTAATTTTGGAAGATCAAGAATTGAAATCGGCAATCGAAGCCGTTCTTTTCATCGCAGGCTATCCCCTGTCCGTGGACAGGCTGAAAAGCCTGTTTGAGGAAGCGACACAGGAGCAGATCGAAGCGCAGCTTGCCGGGCTCAGGCAGGCCTATGACGACCGCGGCGCCGGCATTATGCTGGCGGAAATTGCCGGCGGGTATCAGCTGGCCACCAGGCCGGAGCATGCAGGGTGGCTGAGAAAGTTCCGCTCCGTCAAGGTCTCCACGAGGCTGTCGAAGCCAGCTCTTGAGACGCTTGCCATTATAGCCTATAAGCAGCCGATTACGCGCACGGAGATGGAAGTTATCCGGGGGGTAAACATCGGCGGCATCATGCGGAACCTCATGGAACGCCGGCTCGTGAAAATCGTCGGCAAGAAGGACGTGCCCGGCAGGCCCATGCTCTACGGCACTACCCCCGAATTTCTTCAGTATTTCGGGTTAAAGGATCTCTCCGCGCTGCCTACACTCAAGGAGTTCCAGGAGCTTGAGGCCGGCGAGGAGGTTATGGAAGAGGTCGTGGGGGAGGAGGATGCCGAGGCAGCAGAAGCACAGGCATCGGAGGATACGGCAACGTCGGGGGAACCAACGGCGACGGAAGCGGCGGACGACGAACCGGTGGCTTCTGCCGCATCCGGGGAGAATGTCACGGGATGATAGAACTCCAGGATGCTCTGCGCAAGAAGGAAATCTGGGCAATCGGCGGCGGAAAGGGTGGGATCGGCAAAAGCCTGCTCACCGGGAATATCGGCATCTCACTTGCCCGTCTCAAGAAAAAAGTGCTCCTTGTTGACGCCGACCTCGGCGGCGCGAACCTTCATACCACGCTTGGCATTGGGGTCCCCCAGACTACGCTCTCGGACTTTCTGAACCGTCGCGTGGACAGTATTCAGGACGTTATCATCAAGACGAGCGTTCCGAACCTGAGCCTCATCAGCGGGGCCCAGGATTTCCTCGATGCGGCAAACCCCAATTTCGCTCAGAAGACCCGGCTGCTCAGACACCTTGAGACCTTAGATGCCGATTATATCCTCCTCGATCTTGGTGCTGGAACCTCCTTCAACATACTTGACTTTTTTCTCTTCTCGGACCACGGCATCCTGGTCGTACTACCCGAACCTACGGCGATCGAGAATGCGTACCGTTTCATTAAGAGCGCCTTTTACCGCAGGTTCAAGAAGGTCGTGGCGAACCAGAACATCAAGGACCTTATTGACACGGCCATGGACCAGAAGAACAGCATGGGCATCCGTACACCCTATGACCTGATCGAGCGCGTAAAGACCATAGAGCGCGAGGTCGGCGAAATACTCGAACTCGAGGTGCTCAAATTCAAGCCAAAGCTTGTGGTAAACCAGGTGCGGACCAAGAACGACATCCAGATCGGGTTTTCTATGAAAAGCGCGTGCCAGAAATACTTCGGAATCAACCTTGAATATCTTGGATACGTGGAATATGACGACTGCGTATGGCAATCCATTCGGAGCAAGCGGCCGCTTGCCATTGAATACCCCTACTCGCGGCCCTCGCGGTGCATCGAACGCATTGTCCACAATCTGCTTCGCAAGGAACAGCTGACGCTAAGCATGCTCTACTAGGGAACGGTGCCGTGATGAAAAAAATAGAAGACCTGAACTTCTATGAACTGCTGGAAGTGAGTCCATTGGCTACCACGCAGGAAATCCACAAGGCCTATGAGCGGGTTAGACGGGTGTACGAGCCGAATTCGATCGCGCTGTACTCGCTCTTCACACCGGAAGAGACCGCCGTAATCCATCAGCGGGTAGAGGAGGCATACCGTACCCTGATCTACGAAGATAACCGGAAAATATATGATGCTCAATTGCAGGAGCGGAACGAGATTCCCGACCTACCTGCTTGTCCTCCCCAGCCCCAGGCACATCCTGGCCGGCTTAACCAGCAGTTGATGATATTCTCTGATGAACACCTCCCTCTCCCTGATGCTGAACCAAAGCCTCAACCGCCTGCCGCGGCATGCGCGCCGACAAGGGAACCGTCAACTCCCGTGTCTGAGTTTATCGGAGAATTCACCGGCCCCGCCATCAAAGCCCTGAGAGAGCAGCACGGCCAGAATCTGCGGGGCATAGCGGATCTGACGAAAGTAAGCGCTCGCTATCTTGAATTCATCGAAGAAGAAAATTTCCAGAAGCTTCCGGCACGGACGTATATCAGAGGATTTCTCATGCTCTACGCCAAGGCCCTCGGCTGCGCCAACGCTGAGCGGCTTGCAGTCGACTACCTGAAGCGATACGACGCCGCCATGAAACCGCCAGCGAAAAAATAATATCGGTCATACAGCATGCTGAAAGGTGGGGGCACCCCTCAACCCTCCTGCTGGCTCCCTTCTCCCCTCTTTTGCTTACTACCAAGGACTACTGTCTCGCATCAACTGCTTTGCTCAATTCCTGTTCCTTCCAGATCACATAGATTGCTGGATAGATAATCAACTCAAGAATCGTCGAGGTTATAACACCACCGACCATGGGCGCGGCGATCCGCTTCATCACATCGGCGCCGGTGCCTGACGAGAACATGATTGGTACGAGGCCCGCCAGGATCACGGACACGGTCATGATCTTCGGCCTGATGCGCTTGACCGCGCCTTCCATTACTGAGTCCTCGATATCGTGAAGTGTGTTGATCCTGCCTTCCTGGTGCCAGCGATTATACGACAGATCGAGATACAGCAGCATCACAATACCGGTCTCCGCATCGAGTCCCGCCAGGGCGATCACACCAACCCACACAGCCGTGCTCATATGGTAACCCAAAATATAAAGGAACCATACCGAGCCCACCAGCGAGAAGGGCACCGCCAGGAGCACGACCACTGTCTTCAGCCATGATGCGGTATTCAGGTAGATCAGCACGATAATGATAAGAAGCGTCAGTGGAATGACGTAAACAAGTCTCGCCTTAACGTTCTCCATGTACTCGTACTGTCCACTCCATTGGAGCGTGTATCCCGAAGGAATGCTCACCTTCTCGGCAATTGCCTTCTTCGCCTTTTCTACATAGCCCCCGAAATCGCTGCCCGATATCGAAAGCGTAACTGCGGCCGTGAGCTTGCCCCCTTCGCTCTGAACCATGCCGGGGCCACGCGTCACCTGGATGTCGGCGAGCTGCCCCAGCGGCACTTGGGCGCCACCCATAACCGGCACAAGCACCCGCTTGAGCTTTTCTACATCGTCACGCAGTTCCCGCCCGTAGCGGATATTTACCGGGTAGCGTTCCCTGCCTTCGATGGTGGTCGTCAGATTCATCCCTCCGATGGCGGACTCGATGATTTCCTGCACGTCCTCCACCACGAGGCCGTAGCGGGCGATCTCGTCCCGATTGACGGTAAAATCAAGAAAGTATCCTGTATTGGCCCGTTCTGCGTAGACGCTTCGTGTTCCGGGCACAGTCCGAAGCGCCCGTTCCAGGTCGAGCCCGATCCGCTCGATGCCTTCGAGCTGGGGCCCGAAAATCTTGATTCCCAGAGGTGTCCGGATGCCCGTCGAAAGCATGTCGATTCTGCCGATGATCGGCATGGTCCAGGTGTTGGCCACGCCTGGCATGGCGAGGGCGTTGTCCATATCGTCCCGGAGATCCTCCCATTTTTTGTACTGGGGCCGCCACTGGCTCATGGGCTTCAGCATCACGTTGGTTTCGATCATCTCGAGGGGCGCAGGATCGGTCGGCGTTTCAGCCCTGCCCGTCTTGCCAAACACTCGTTCCACCTCAGGGAACTGTTTGATGATCCGGTCCTCAGCTTGCAGGACGCTGCTCATGGTCGTAATGGACGCTCCAGGAACTGACGACGGCATGAACAGGAGCGTGCCCTCGTAAAGAGGAGGCATGAATTCCGAGCCGAGCTTCGTGAAGGGATAGACGGTAACTGCGACGATAACGGCCGCCAGAATGATCACAAGCGTTCGGAAGCGAAGCGCGAATTCGGCGACTGGATGGTAGATCCGGCTAAGAATATGACTGACCGGGTTCTTGTCCTCGTGCCGGATTTTCCCCCTGATAAAGAGTGTCATGAGCACCGGCGTGAGCGTTATGGCGAGGAAACTGGCAAACAGCATGGCAAAGGTCTTGGTATAGGCAAGCGGCTTAAACAGCCTGCCAGCCTGTTCCTCGAGAGTGAAGATTGGCAGAAAGCCGACGGTGATGACCAGCAGCGAGAAAAAAAGTGACGGCCCCACCTCCTTCGCAGCATCAATGATCACGTCGGTGCGCGAACCGTGGACCCTGCCGGTCCGCTCCCAATCTTCCAGCTTCTTATGGGCGTTTTCGACCATGATGATCGAAGCGTCAACCATGGCGCCAATGGCGATGGCGATGCCGCCAAGGCTCATGATGTTCGAGCTAATCCGGAGATAGTGCATGCAGATGAACGAGATGAGGATCGATACCGGCAGAGTCAGAATCACCACAAGGGCGCTCGGAAGATGAAAGAGAAATACCATACATACCACGCTCACGGCGATCCCCAGCTTGATCACCTCGTCGCGGAGGGTTTCCACGGAGCTGTGGATCAGCTCTGAGCGGTCGTAGGTCGTGACGATCTTCACACCCGCAGGAAGGGACGGCTTGATTTCGTTGATCTTCGCCTTTACCCGGTCAATCACATCGAGTACGTTCTCGCCGAAGCGGACCACGACGATCCCGCCCACAGCCTCACCCTTGCCGTCCAAGTCTGCAGCACCACGCCGTATCTCGGGGCCGAGCTGGACCTGGCCGATGTCCCTGAGGAGGATGGGCGTACCTTGCTCATTGGTGCCCACGGCTATCCTTTCGATGTCCGACTGGTCATAAATGTAACCGCGACCACGAACCATGTACTCCCTGCCGTTCCATTCCACCACGCGTCCTTCCACATCGCGGTTGCTTCGCCTCACTGCCTCTGCGACCTTCATCAGAGGCAACTTGAAGACAGCCAGTCGGTTCGGATCGATCGTGATCTGGTACTGTTTTACGAACCCCCCCACGCTCGCCACTTCCGCCACGCCGGGAACCGATTCCAGTGCGTACTTGAGATTCCAATCCTGGAGTGAACGCAGCTGGGAGAGATCCTGCGTCCCGCTCTCGTCCTCCAGGGCATACTGGAAACCCCATCCCACACCAGTTGCGTCCGGCCCGAGCTGCGGCGTCACACCTGAAGGCAGCTTGCCCTGCACGCCCTGGAGATATTCGACCACCCGGCTCCGCGCCCAGTAGATGTCCGTACCATCCTCGAAGATGGCGTACACGAAGGACAGTCCGAGAAAAGACTTCCCGCGGACGACGCGCACCTTCGGCGCCGCAAGAAGCGTGGACACGATGGGATAGGTGATCTGGTCCTCGACAAGGTCGGGGCTCCTGCCCGGCCACTCGGTGAACACGATCACTTGGGCGTCCGATAGGTCGGGGATGGCGTCGAGGGGAGTATGGTAAACCGCCCATATACCCCACGCCGTGAGGAATCCGACCACAAGGAAAACAAGAAACTTATTGCGTGCTGATAGTTCGATAATTTTTGATAGCATTTATGAACCTCTGTTCAAAAGTTCAGAGTTCATGGTTCAACGTTCGAAGAATAAAACTGAGTGAATCTGGATATTCACCTTTACTCTGGACTCTGACTCCGAACACTGCTATTAATTGCTCGTCCTCAACTGGCTTTCGGAATCGATCAGGAAATTTCCCGACGTCACGACGCGGTCCCCCTTCACAATTCCCTTCACTATCTCGACAGAGTCCTCGCCGCGCAGACCCAGCGTCACCTGACGCTGCTCATAGACACCCGGCTTTTTCTCCACATAGACGATCTGGCGCATGCCGGAGTCTATCACCGCGCTCCGGGGGATTACGAGCCGGGATCCCGAGAAAACGTTGATCTCGACGTTCGCAAACATTTCGGGCTTGAGCAAGAGACGGGGGTTCTTCATGACTAGCCGCACCTTCACTGTCCGGGTGACCGGATCCAGCGTCGGATAGACGTAATTCACTTCCGCCCGGTAAGCTTCTCCGGACTGATAGGGCAGGGTAACCCGCGCTGACTGCCCAATCCTGACGAGCGGCACTTCATACTCATAGATATCAGCCAGAATCCAGATTGTCGAGAGGTCGGCAATCCGGTACAGATTCATGCCCGGTGAGATATACGCTCCCTCGAGCACCATTTTTTCGAGCACAATCCCGCTGAGCGGGGCCTCGATGATCATGTCGGTTTGGGGTTTGCCGTTCTTTTCGAGCTCGGCGATCTGCTGATCCGTAATGTCCCAGAGTTGGAGACGTCGTTTTGCTGATTCGATCAGTTCCTGCTGTGAGGACTCGAGCTCGCCGCTGCCACCAGATCCAGACTTCGCAGCCTGGATCGCGATCAGATATTCCTCCTGGGCCGTAACCAAGTCAGGACTGTAGAGGGAAAGGAGCGGCTGCCCCTTCACGACTTCCTTGCCCGTGTAATCGACATACAGCTTCTTTACCCACCCCGACACTTTGGTGTTCACGTAAGCAAGACGGGTCTCATCGGGAACCACCTTTCCCACAGTCCGTATCTCTTTGCCCAGTGGTCGATATTCGGCAACGGCGGTGCGCACCCCGATAAGCTGTACCTTGTCCGGGCTCAAGGTGATAACCGGCAGGGCGGCCTGCTGTTTTGTTGTTTCCGCTTCCTTCCCATTGCCCGACGCCCCCTGGCCCTGCGCCTGCCCGCCAATGCGGTCCTGGGCAAGAGCCACGTTGCCGAATGCTGAAAGGAACAAGCAGCAGGCCAGGGAAATTCCCGCTTTTACGATATCGGGCACAATCATGATTCGGTCATTTTTCATTTAATTTCTTCTCCAGTAAGCTCCCCCATCATTGAAACATACTTGTTCCAGTTCACCAGCTCCTCTTGATCCATCAGTTGATACTTGAGCAGAAGGCTTTCATTATCAACAAGTGTGAGAAAGTCCGTTTTCCCTACCTGGTAGTTTGTTGTCGCGGACTGCAAGGACAGACGGGCCTGGGGAATGATACCTTCTTCATACAGATGCAGATGGTGCTCGGAAGTCTTGATTGTGGAATAAAGATCCTTCACCCGGGCGAGTGTATCGAGCCGGACGGCTTCGTAATCGTACTCCGCAGAATGAACATCGGCCGCGGCGGCCTTGACGCCCGTTGACTTGTTCCAGAAATAAAGCGGCACCTTGAACATGACACTGGCCTGCCAGACATCGGGCAAATCTCCCCGCGTAAACCACCCACCGGACACGACCATGTCGGGCAGATACTCCCGCTTGCTGAGCGACAGTTCGTACTTGCTCTGCTCGACCATGCGTTTGCGTTCTTCGAGCATGGGAGAATGCTTCAGCGCCATGGCAGTCATTTCGTCCTGACTCCTGTCGAAGGAGGCCGGGGCCAACTCAGCGGGCTTGCCCAGGGGCGTCATGGGATCGCGGCCCACGAGTTTGTTGATCACGGCCGCCTGTGCGTCCTTCTTCTGTTCCTGCTCGGCGATCCTGTCAAGGAGCATGGAAACCTCTACCTGGGCGCGCAGGACATCCTGCTGCATGCCCTGCCCCGTGCCATAGCGAGTCTCGGCAATCCGCTCGATGTTTTTCATCAAGTCCTTGGTCTGTCCCAGAATCTCTGCGGATTTCCAGGCAAGGTAATACTCGTAGTACGCGCCCCTGAGGCTGTTCAGAACCCTGAGCCGGGTTTCACGCACCGCTTCATCCATCCGCTCCGCTTCTTTCTCTGCCGCGAGTCCCCTGGTGCCCAGCTTTCCCGGAAACGGGATTTCCTGGGTGAAAACCACGCCCTGCATGCTCATAGGACGCGCTTCGTTGCCCACACTCCATGCGAGCGGCGCACCCTCATTCTGCACCATGTAACCGATCATGGGATCAGGTAGGGCTGAGGCAAGAGACTTCCTCTCTCCGGAGGATTCAGCCTTTTTTGCGGCCATGAGAATCTCGGGGTTATTGAGGAGGGCTTCTTGCTCTAAATCCATCAAGGTGAGAAGAGGCTCCTCAGCGCGGACGCTAAAAGGTAGTAATGCCAGGATCAAAAAAAGTATCAGCAATTTTGTTCGCATTGCGGACCTCCTCGGTGCCATTGAATGCAATGTTCAGACCATTAGAGACGAGGTTGTTTATCAAGATAAATCAAACTATTATGAGCAGCCGGGGCAAGTTGCCGCACTTGGTTTGGAGCGTCTGCTGATGGCGCTGTAGTATTTCATACAGTCGTACCAGTGATCGGGAAATTATACATGCTCAGTCATGATTCATAGGATGAAGACCTCGTAAAAGCAGTATTTTAAAATTGTACCGCTTTTCGGTCTTCACGGGATTGTTTCGTTTCAGCATCTCTCTCGACACGATGATCCCCCAAACCCGGAATGATGGCAAAAGCATATGATCTCGTTTATTACGATGCTGTTTCATATAGTTTACAGATGAGAGAACGAAATATACGGCAGGATGGATATTGGACGACTTGCGTGCAGATGTAGTAACCGTCTTGTCATTTCCGAACGATTCGATCGTGGAGAACCGGCATACCCTCGCAGCGTCGCTGGGGGAAACGTCGGTTTTAAGGCAGTTCGAGTTTTGTGAAGTCTGTTTCTCCAGACAGACTATTGCTTTTTTTTCTCCAGATTCTTCCAGTCCGCCAGAAACCTGTCGATGCCGATGTCGGTAAGGGGATGCTTCACGAGCTGGTCTATGACATTGAAGGGTATGGTAGCAATATGGGCTCCGGCAAGCGCCGCATCAACGACATGGAGCGGATTTCGGATGCTTGCGACGATAATCTCGGTTTCATAGCCGTAATTATTGTAGATTCCCAGGATCTGGCGCACCAGGTCCATGCCATAGTGGCTGATGTCATCGAGCCTTCCGACAAAAGGGCTTACATAGGCCGCGCCGACCTTTGCGGCAAGCAGTGCCTGGCTGGGCGAGAAGACGAGTGTCATGTTCACCTTGATTTCTTTTCCTGCAAGAATCTTTGTCGCCTTCAGCCCTTCCTTGGTCATAGGAAGCTTCACTACGATGTTCTGGTGGATATTAGCGAGTTCGACGCCCTCGGCAACCATCTTATCCGCCGCCAGGCTTACGGCCTCTGCGCTGATCGGGCCGTGAACGATGGAGCAAATCTCGCTGATAACCTCCTTGAAATCACGGCCTTCCTTCGCGATAAGCGATGGATTGGTCGTAACGCCGTCCACGACCCCGAGGCTTGCCGCCTCTCGGATTTCCTTCACGTTTGCCGTGTCGATGAAAAATTTCATTCCTTATTCTCCCTCTCATGCACAATGTACCGGCCCTCGTTAATCCTGCGTCCTGGCCACACTGTTTCCGCATACCCTGAGCGCCTCTTCCACCACCTGCACCGTATGAAGCACCTCTATCTTCGAGCCCACCAGTTTCAGAGCATTGTTTATCTGCATGCGGCAGCCCGGACATCCGGTTACCACGGCCGACGCCTCTGTCGCAATAATATTTTTTGCCTTATCTTCTGCGATGCCGTCGGAAAGCTTTTGATGGGTAATCCGCATGACGCCGCCGAATCCGCAGCAGCGGTCTGCGTTGTTCATCTCCACCAGCGTAAGACCGGGAAGGGCGCGGAGAATGCTGCGCACCATTCCGGACAATCCCTGCCCCCTGCCGAGGTGGCAGGGATCGTGATAGGTCACCGTTCTTCGGACAGATCCCACCGGCATGCCCGGAAGCGCGCGAGCGAGGAATTCATGGATGTCGAGGATAACAGGCGGCTTTCCCGACGGCCGCAGCAGTTTAGGGTATTCCTTTTTAAAAGTCAAGCCGCAGGAGGCGCAGGCAGTGACTATGGCGTCCGCTCGAAGTGCTTCGAAGAGCGCCGAGTTATGTGCAGCCAATTCCTCCGCAGCCGTGCGGTCGCCGAGAGAAAGCAGCGGTCTGCCGCAGCAACATAGGCCGTCCGGAATGACAACCTCGTACCCAAGCCTGCCGAGGACGGATATCACGGCCCTGCCAATATCCTTTTGCATTGAATTGACCGCGCAGCCGGGGAAAAAAGCTACCTTCCCTTTGCTCTTTTTCCCGTGTCCTGACTTCTCGCCCTTTGAACGTTGAATGCTGAGCTCCGAGCTTCCCTTTGTATAATGCAGCGCAACCGGAGCGAGCCACGCAGTTGCGCTCAAGGCAGCCGGATGCCTCAGCACACCGGAAACGATCCTTCCAATGATCCCCGGGCCCGATTCTGCGACAGCCTGCTCCTTCGCAGCCTGGATGATCTTCGTAACCGGCACGCTGTTAGGGCAGGAAGACTCGCAGGCAAGGCAGGTCGTGCATGTTGCAAGACGATCCTTGAATATCTCCGACACCGCGAGCTTTCCGTCAAGGACGGCTTTTACGAGCACCATCCTTCCGCGAGCGGACTGCGATTCACGCCGCTCCCATAGGAACGTCGGACACACGGCGCTGCAGGTCCCGCACTTAACGCAGCGTTCAATCTCGCGGCGGTACGGTTCAAGCAGCGGGGCAGGCGGAGTATGAGGTGATGTTCTTCTCCTCATGGTAGGATTGTCACCAGCGTGCTGAAGGGCACACTGCGGTAGAGTTCATCGATATCGGAATCGCCAGTGCCATACACTCGTCGGTCCATTTCACATTGGAGAGAGGCCGGTCTGCCGTTGATTCTGCAGTCATCCGGCCATGAATGTCCACAGCCCAGCCGAGCGGCTGCGTTTTCCACGGTGGCTGCTGCCGTTTCTCGACCACCTTATAATATCAGCGCATATTCATCCGGCGATATTACTCCGGATAGAAGACTGTATTCAGCATGTTTTAGATCGGGGTAGCTCCACCCGAAAAATTTATAGAACAGCTTTCTTTCCTTCATCAGACAGCTTCGCCCTATCAATACCCCCCTGCCAACCAGGGCCTTGCGGCTCTTGACAGGCCGGCCCCCCTTCCAGAGAGTGTCAGGGCATAGACGGTATCGATAACGATTCTGCTATCTCCGGGAAATGATGCTATGGGCGACTGGAGCGTTTCCGGTATCGGCGCCGTGGATTCCGGTAAGAGGATATGAAGCAAACGGGAGCAAATCTAACAGCCTAGTGAGATACATATCGTTCCTTTTGAGACCAGACCGCTCCGTAAAGCCCGGATCAGGTTTTGATTTTTTCCTCATAGCGCTTAGCGCAGGTTTCGCTGCAGAAGGAGCATAGCTTTCCTCCAATACGGCGTGTGACGGCGCGAGCCTTGGGTATATAGGTTCGGCATTCAGGGTCCTGTATCATCTCTTCACCCATGAGGCGGTCGCTTTTCCTGTCCTCCTCGTGGTAGGACCGGACCGCGGTGCGAAAGACGGTTTTGAGGGCGTAATAGACCACCATAACGCAAAAAAGAATAAACAAGCCACGTATCATCGAACGTCCTTTTTGTCCCCTTTTTTGAGCTTGGCGATGTTCGTTCGTAAGAGTTCCCCGCCTGAGAATAATGGTGGGCCAGCTTCAGGATCTCTCCCCGTACATGAATAGTTGCCTGATCATCCTTTTTAGCGTTGCAAAAAACGACCTCCTATTGAAACAGGCGTTCAAGTGCAAGGGATCATATTCAAACGCAAGGCGGTATTCCGTGAGCGACCCGTCAACGTGACCCAGATTGCGAGAGGAGACCCATGTCCGTCCGGACGTCCTTGTTCCGAGGGACAATCCGCAGCGTCCGCTCGCAGGCCGTGATGGCATCCCGCCAAGCGCTGCTTTCGAAGTAAGCATCCCTGAGCGTTATAGCAGCAAATTTATCCGGGTCTGCCGCAAGGATAAGACCGGTTTTCTTCGATCAAACCCGCGTCATTCGGTATCTTGTCCCGTTCCGCATCGCCGGAATGCTGCGACCGGAGATAGCGCGGATGGGGATTTTTTCTCCTGCGATTTAGTACCGCGCGAGAGAAGGAAATAAAAAAAGCAGAGAACAGTCCTATCGAAAATAACGTTCATGACAGTTACCAGAGCCTTCCTGTCACCACCAAGACTGCCGGCCTGCGTGAAAAGGTGAAAATTCGCTGCCCCGCGGGAGGAATGTTGCCCTTCAAAGCTGAGGTGCATCAGGCGCCATGCCGTAGCATCAATGCCTGAAGTGCCTCATCCCCGTCATCACCATGGCTATGCCATGTTCGTCTGCCGCTTTGATTATTTCCTCGTCCTTGAGTGAGCCGCCGGTCTGAATCACCGCGGTAACGCCAGCCCGGGCTGCTTCGTCAAGCCCGTCGCGGAAGGGGAAAAACGCATCAGACGCAAGCACAGTCCCCTTGAGCGGGAACTGCGCCTTCATCTTCGCGATGCGGACCGAATCGAGACGGCTCATCTGGCCCGCGCCAATACCGACCGTCCGGTCCCTGGTCGTAAACACGATGGCGTTAGACTTGATATGCTTGCACACCTTCCAGGCGAAGGCGAGCGCTTCGTATTCTTCGTCCGTGGGGTTTCGTTTCGTTGCTACGCGAAGCGCGCGGATATCGGCAATTTTACCGAGATCGCGGTCCTGATAAATGAGCCCGCCGACCACCTTTTTCAGGTCCATGCCTTCAGCTGCTCCCCTGACCGTGGGGCCGACATCGAGAAGCCGCAAATCTTTTTTCTTTCTGAGTTCCTCGACCGCATCGGGTGCAAATTCCGGCGCCACGACCACTTCCACGAAAGTTGCCGTTAATTCTTTGGCCGTTTCGAAATCCACCATGCGGTTAAATGCAATAACACCGCCGAAGGCCGACACGGGGTCACAGTCGCGAGCCTTGCGATAGGCATTGACAAGCGTTGAGGAAATGGCCGCGCCGCAGGGATTATTATGCTTCACGATCACGGCGGCTGTTTCGTCGAACTCTTTTACAAGTTCGAGGGCGCTGTTCGCGTCGAGGAAGTTATTGAATGACATTTCCTTACCCTGGAGTTGCTTTGCGCTGGATACGGAGGGCTCCTTTCGCCCGAACTCGCGGTAGAAGGCGCCTTGCTGATGTGGGTTCTCGCCGTAGCGCAGGTTCTGCACCTTCTCAAACTGAAGCGTAAGGATATTGGGGAAGCGGGTTTTTTCATCTGACGGCACCTGACTGTCGAGCCAGGCCGAGATCGCGCTATCATAGCGGGCGGTGTGAAGGAATACGGTGCGGCAAAGCTCAAAGCGCGTCTTAGCTGACACCTCCCCGTTTTTTTGAAGTTCTTCGAGCACGCGGCCGTAGTCGCGGGGCGACACAACCACGGTAACGTCATTATGGTTTTTGGCTGCGGAACGCAGCATCGTAGGACCGCCGATATCAATATTTTCAATAGCTTCCTCGAAGGTGCAGCCCGGCTTCGCTATGGTCTGCTCAAAAGGATACAGGTTCACGACCACGAGGTCGATTGGCTCGATACCGTGCTGCTTCATCTGTTTCACGTGGTTGGGGTTGTTCCGTTTGCCGAGAATGCCGCCGTGGACTTTGGGGTGCAGCGTCTTGACCCTTCCGTCAAGCATCTCGGGAAAGCCAGTGAATTCGGACACGTCCTTCACCGGGATCCCGACGTCGCGAAGCATTTTTGCCGTGCCACCAGTAGAGAGAATTTCGATGCCAAGCTTCGAAATACCCCTCGCAAAATCAAGGATGCCTTCTTTGTTGGACACACTGATGAGTGCGCGCGTCACTTTAGCCACAGGTTGGCCCTCCGAGAAAAATAATGGGAAATCGTTGCAGAATGTGTAGAATTGTAACCGAACAAAGGGGGAATGTCAATTTTAATAGACCCGCATTTTAAGAGACCCGCAGGGAGACTCAGCCTACTACGTTATATTCCCGGACACGAAACTTCGCGCCCAGTTCCCCGGCGATCTTCCGGCAGGTTTCGATGTCCACGTCCGGCGCGGATACGACAGTGGCAGTTACGTCAGGGATATACTTTGTTGCTTCGCGGATAAATTCCTTGACCGCTTCATACGTCGGAGGACCAAATTTCGGCTGCGTCAGTTTATCATATACCTCGGCGTTCTGGGCGTTCAGACTCACGCTCACGGCGTCTACGAGCCCGGCGAGCTCGGGCAGGATATTGCGCTTGTAGATCAACGTTCCATGGCCGTTGGTATCGATGCGGACGTTTCCGCCTCGCCGCTTCACTTCGGCGGAAACGACTTTCACCACGTCGAGCCTCAGCGTCGGCTCGCCGTATCCGCAGAACACGATCTCGGCATATCGTTTCGGATCGCCGATTTCCTTGATGATCGCTTCGGCCGACGGCTCCTCGGCAAGCCTCAGATTGTGCCCCTTCACGAAATCGGTGTGATAACGCACGCAAAATGTGCAGGCAGCCGTGCAACGGTTCGTGATATTCAGGTAGAGCGAGTTCCTGATGGGATAGGTAATCTGGCCCTCCTTCGGGATCGTGCCGATGCCGAAAAGCTGCATGGCATTGAAGCTCGTAATCCGGGCAACATCGTCGAAGGTAAGACCCTTGACCTGCGCGATCATTTCCGCCGTATACCGGATAAAGGCTGGCTCGTTCCGCTTCCCGCGCACGGACTGGGGTGCGAGATAGGGCGCATCGGTCTCGATGAGCAGGTGCTCGATGGGAATCTGCTTCACGACCTCGCGTAACGATTCCGCCTTGGGAAAGGTCACGGGGCCCGCAATGGAAATGGAGAAGCCCATATCGATAACCTTTATCGCCATGGCGGCGTCGCCGGAAAAGCAGTGCATCACGCCGCCCAAGTCGGGAGACCATTCCTCGGATAGGATCTGCAGCGTGTCGTCATGAGCCTCGCGGTCATGTATGATGACAGGAAGATCGAGTTCCCGCGCCTCGCGCAGCATGTCACGGAACTTTCTCTTCTGGTCCGTTCGGGGAGAATGTTCGTAGTGATAGTCCAGCCCGATCTCGCCGTAGGCCACCACTTTCTTATGCTGTGCGAAATGCCTGATGATCTCGTAGGCGGGATGGAGGATGTCCTTCACTTCATGGGGGTGGATGCCGATAGCAGCGTAGATAAAGTCGTACTTGTCCGCCAGCATCACCGCATCGCGACTCGACTCGACCGTCGTGCCGATGGTTACAATATATTCAACGCCTGCTTCCCGCGCTCGCTTAATCACGTTCTCGCGGTCGTCGTTGAAGTCGGGCATTTCCAAGTGCGCATGAGTGTCGATGAGCATTGGCTCCACCAGTACAGCTGAACAGGGGCCGCCAGGATCTGCCCCTGTAACATCATTCCGTATGTTTCATGAACAGGCACACACGGGCGTTAAACCTACTTCACCCGGCTACCGGTCTTAGTCTCCCGGTCGAATGTGGCGATGGCAAGAAGGTCGCCGTCGCTCGCGGCAAGGAGCATGCCCTGGGATTCTACTCCCATGAGTTTGGCAGGCTTCAGGTTCGCGACGATCACGATGGACTTGCCTGTAAGCTCCTCGGGTGTATAGCTCTTCCCGATTCCAGCCACGACCTGGCGCGTTTCCGTACCGATGTCCACCTTGAGCTTCACAAGCTTCGCGGACTTTTCAACGCGTTCGGCGGAAACGATCCTCCCCACGCGCAGGTCAACTTTCATGAAATCTTCGATACCGACAAGCTCAGGCCCGGCAGCTGCGGGTTGCGGCGCCGGTTGTTTTGGTTCTTCTGCAGTCTTCTCCATCTTTTTCTCCGTCTTCTTTTTTTGGTCAATTCGGGGGAAGAGCTGCGACCCGGGTCGGACAGCGGCGCTGTGAGCCAACCTTCCCCATATGAGTTCCTCCTGCATACGGCATGAACTCAACGGCCTATCGACGCCAAGAGCGCTCCAGATTTTCTGGCAGGTAGAAGGCATCACCGGATAGAGGTAGAGCCCGATCAGCCGGAGTGCTTCCGAGAGGTTATAGAGTACATTTCCAAGCCGTTCAAAGTCTTTGTTCTTCGCAAGCGTCCAGGGCGCGCTTTCCTCCACATAGCGGTTGGCGCGCGTTACGAGTGTCCAGACGTCCTGGAGGTACCTCGTAAAGGAGAGCGATGAGAGATCGTCCTCCACTTTCAGGGGAATCGAAACAGCGGTCTCGCGCAATTCCCGATCGAGGGGATGCTCGGGCCCTGCTGGCGGAATCTCCCCCCCAAAATATTTGCTGATCATAGTGAGTACGCGGGAAAGGAGGTTCCCGAGATCATTCGCAAGCTCGGTATTGAACCGCGTAGTGAAGGTCTGGACCGAAAAATCGCCGTCAAGCCCGAAGGGCACCTCGCGTAGCACGAAATACCGGAACGCATCCGCACTGTAGGCATCGACAATCGTGTTTGGATCAATTACGTTTCCGAGCGATTTGGACATCTTCTTGCCGTCCTGCGTCCACCACCCATGGGCGAAGATGTTCCCAGGAAGCCGCAGGCCGAGTGCCATGAGCATGGTGGACCAGTAGACGCTGTGTGTGGTTAGGATGTCCTTGCCCACCAGATGATGGTTTGCCGGCCACCAGAATTGCTCACGTTTCAAAACATCCATTGAACCTTCCACCGCTGGACTCAGGTAACGCGTAGCCGAAAGATAGTTCACGAGAGCATCGAACCAGACATAGGTGACAAAGTCCCGGTCAAAGGGAAGCTCGATGCCCCAGGAAAGGCGTGCTTTGGGCCTGGAGATGCAGAGGTCTCCGAGCGGCTGCGTTCTCAGGAACCCGAGTACTTCATTGCGACGGCTTTCCGGCCGGATGTAGTTCGGGTTCTGATCGATGTGCTGTATCAGGCGATCCTGATACCTGCTCATCATAAAAAAGTAATTGTCTTCGGTGATGCGTTCGACGGGCCTGCCACAGTCGGGGCACCTGCCCTCCACAATTTCCTTTTCCGTCCAGAACCGCTCGTCGGGCGTGCAGTACCAGCCTTCGTAGGTCCGACGTTCGATCTCGCCTTTGTCGTAAAGCTTCTGCAACAGTTCCTGGACCACGGCAATATGCTCCAGGTCTGTGGTGCGGATGAAGGCGTCATGTGAGATTTCGAGCTTCCTCCAGAGGCCCTGGAAATTCACGATCATGAGATCCGCGTGTGCCTTCGGCGTAAGCCCCCGCTCCAGCGCTGCTTTCTCAACCTTCTGGCCATGTTCGTCGGTGCCGGTGAGAAAGAATACGGTATCGCCCCTTAAGCGGTGATACCGCGCTAGCGTGTCCGCGGCGATGGTCGTATAGGCGTGGCCGATGTGCGGCACGTCGTTTACGTAGTAGATTGGTGTCGTAATGTAGAATTTAGCGGGCATAAAAATAGTTTACCACGAAGATCATGAAGAGCACAGTGGCAGAGTATCGCAGATTGCCATGCAGAAGCATTGCCGCTTCAACCGTATCGTGCTCGATTTACAGGTTCTTCCTGCTGCAGGGTTTTGATAGTATTGCAAAAAAGCCCTCAAGCCCGCCTACCGCTTTCAGATCACGACGTTTCCGGGCCCTGGGTCTTGATTTCACCACCCGGCTGTCCCTTCTTTTTCTTGCGCCAGAACCGGCGTTTTTTCCGCTTCCCGGTTTTATCGCCTTCCTGCTGAGGCCGCTGGGCCGCCTGCTCTTCGGTCGGCCTCTTTTCCTCTTTTACCTGCCGTTGCGCTTCTGACGGTTGCTGGGCTGTCTTTGACCGCTGAGGCTCCTTCTTCTTTTCGGGCCTGCCTCCTCGCTGGTCATCCTTCTTTTTTCCGCGTCGTCCTTCCTCCTGTTTGCGCTCATCCTGGCGCTTCATATCCTCAGCCTGCCTGCGCTCCTCGGCATCTTTCTGCTCCTCGGCAACGCGCCGCTCATCTTCCTCTTTCTTTTCCTTCACCGCTGCATCGCGCATACCAGCCATGTCTTTCTTGATTTCGTCGTATATTTCGTACTCATAGGAGAGGCAGCAGAGCAGCCTGCCGCAAACACCCGAAATTTTCGCCGGGTTCAGCACCATCTCCTGCTTTTTAGCCATGCGGATGGAAACGGGCTCGAAATTCTTGAGGAACGACGCGCAGCAGAGCTCCCTGCCACAGGGCCCGAACCCGCCGATCATGCGCGCCACGTCCCTCACGCCGATCTGGCGCATCTCGATCCTGCTCTTGAGCTTGTAGGCCAGGTCCTTCACAAGCTCCCGGAAGTCGACCCGCGTTTCGGAGAAAAAGAAAAATGTAACGCGCGATGCGTCGAAGGAATATTCCACGCGTATCAGTTTCATCGGCATTTCTCGTTCGGTGATCATGTCCTGGCCGATTTTAAAGGCCTCTGCCTCGCGCTCCATGTTTTTCGATTCGCGGACGAGATCGTCCTCGTTGGCTCTGCGCAGTATTTTCCGCAGCACCTGTGGCTTCTGCTTGCTGTCATCCGCGGCTTCAACCGGAGCCGCATCGGTGTCAACCTCTTCTTCGACCTGTAGGCCGTGTTCCATCTGAACCACCGGTTGCGGTTCGGCCGGCGGGAATTGCCCTAGATGTTTTTTCAGGCGCACCACCGTGGCAAATCCCTGCCCGCGTTCGGAATCAACGATCACCTTGTCGCCAATCGCGACCTCAATATCGGTTGCATCGAAATCGTAAACTTTCCAGTTTTCCCGGAAACGTACTCCCGCTATTTTTATAATTCTCTCAGTCATGAATTAGGTATGCTCTGCCTTCTCCCGGAAGCCTTTTTCGACTATCGGACTTTCCGGAAAATCATTCAATATCCTCTTTTGCCGGGATTGCAGCTTCATCCCGCGTGCCTGCTAAAACACCTGTTAATCAGTTTAGTATCGTCCTAATTTAAAAAAAAGATTCTCTGCCACGAGCTGAGCGCTAACGCGGCGGTCGATCAAATGTCTGCTCGCGATAAGCAGGTCCAGATCGGCAAGCATTCCCGGGAGAGGGAACCGTTCCGCTTCCCGCCTATACCGTTCTCCGGACCCGGTCTGAACAAGCAGTATCTCTTCTCCTGTTTCCCGGTAGACAAGCGCATCACGAATACTTTCAACGCCGATTTCGAGCAGCCGGTCTAATTGCTCCCGGTCTTTAACGTACCGTTCAGCGAGGTCGAGCACCTCGGCATCGCTCATCCGGCCGATATTGTTCCACAACGACAGGAACTTCTCCCGTTCGGCTTTTTCCTGTTCCACATCCATCGCCAGGCCGCGGCCGATACTCCCGCAGGCGAGGGCCGCAAGAAACCAGGCATCTCCCTCCGAAAGCCCGCGCTCCCTCATGAGAACCTGTGCCAGCGTCCTGCGCGGCAGGGGCTGGAAGCGGATTTCCTGGCACCGCGAGCGGATGGTCGTCAGCAAGCTCTGCGGCATGGACGTGATCAGGATGATGAGCGAGTCTCCCGGTGGCTCTTCGAGTGTTTTCAAGAAAGCGTTCGACGACGACTGATTCATACGCTCTGCGAAATCGACGATCAGCGTCTTTTTTGCTCCCTCAAAGGGCTTGAGCGCCAGGTCCGCCTGTATCAGCCTGATCTGGTCAATTTTGATTTCTTCACCATCGGGAACCAGCAAATGAATATCAGGGTGCCCCCCCGATACGGTCTTGCGGCACGAGGGACAAGTGCCGCAGCCACCCTGAGGCCCGAGGTTCGGACAATTGACCGCGGCGGCAAGCGCGATTGCCGTGAGCTTCTTGCCGATCCCCTCATCGCCGGAAAAAAGATAGGCATGGGCGAGCGTGTTGTTTGCCAGCGCCCGCTTCAATATGGTAACAGGCCGTTCATGCCCTTTTATCGTTGCAAACGACATGTCTTCTGCACCCTGAAAGCGACCGGGGACACGCTCACCCGACGCGCATCTACTGCCGAACCTAATGCCTTTCAGCGCGAATTGCGGCTTGCAGCATTTCTCTTATGGTCTGCCGATTTTTGATCTCAACAATTCATCAATCAGTCGGCGAAGCTTATTCTGAATCACCTCAGGATTCGGTAACGCATTGACGATGCGGAATCGGTCCGGCTCTTGCCTCGCCAGATCAAGATAACCTTGCCGCACCCGCTCATGAAATGAAAGGTGCTCATTCTCGAAGCGAGCTTCGGCCTCCAGCCCCCCGCGGCTGTTTCTCCCGCGTGCCCGGTCAAGCCCTGTTGCCGCGTCGATATCAAGGAGAATGGTCAGGTCAGGCCGAATGCCGTCCGTCACAATCCTATCCAAAGAACGGATCAATCCGAGATCGAGCCCGCGCCCGTACCCTTGGTATGCCAGCGTTGCGTCCGAGAATCGGTCACAGAGCACAATCCGTCCGGCTGCGCGTTCAGGAGCGATAAGCTCCGCCAGGTGCTGCGCCCTGCCGGCAGCATAGAGCAGTAATTCCGCCCTAGGATTAAGAGATGTATTCTCCGGATTGAGCAGAATTTTTCGTACCTGGTCGCCAATCGACGTTCCGCCGGGCTCGCGGGTGAGCGTAACGGCTTTACCGTGCGCGGTGAGGTAATTCGCGAGTAATACGATCTGTGTGGACTTGCCGGAGCCTTCGATTCCCTCGAAGGTTATGAAGGGACCCATCATCTATTTGAGCTCCGCGACGACGTCATCCGCCGCCCTGAGCGAGGCATTCGATGTGAAGAAGAGCACCTGGGTTTTCGCACCGAGCGCGCGCAGTATCTGGCATGCCGCCTGCTGCCGTGCAGGATCAAAACCGGCAAGCGCATCGTCCAAAACAAAGGAAAGTCGCAGTTTCCCCGCCAGCGCCTCTACCAATCCGGCTCTGAAGCAGAAATATACGAGCGCCTTCGTGCCATGGCTGAGATCGTCGACTTTTAAGACTGAATCATCCTTCGCATGCACGACCATCGGGCCATTATGGTCGAGTTCAACCCGCACATACCTGCCGCCCGTGACGGCTGACAAATTTCTCTGCGTTGCTGCTTCGACTGCAGCCAATAGCGTATCCATTTCAATGCCACTGATCCTGCTGGCAATATCCAATTCGGCAACCCCGTCTGATGGTACGGAGGGCGCTGCGTTAAATTCGGTCGGCAGGTCCACTTCCCCGCTCACGCCCGCCCATCCCGTCCCGGAAGACGATAACTCGGACTCCAGCCGTTCGATATCCTGCCTGATGCTATAAGTATCCACGGCATAATGGGCAACAGCCCGCGCCGCCTCTTCCAGCCGGCGAACCTCATCCTGCTGTTTTTGGCTCTGCTGCCGCAGAGACTCAGGCGTCACGCCGCCGAGAATGCGTTGACGCACCTCCTCCTGGTCTTGAAGCAGTGACCGCAAATGGCGGTAATTCTCCGCTTTTTCCTTAAGCTCTCCCGTGGTCGCCGCTCCGATGGAACGCGTGTAGCCCGCGACAACAGCGCCGTCGTGCACGGCCTCTCGTTCCAACACAGTAAGTTCATTCTGGACGGTGTCCGCTTCCTTCTTCACGGCCTTGAATTGCGCGTTTTTTCGCGAACTGTTATACCAGGAAGTGGCCATGAGTATCAGTGAAAGAAATATCCCGATCGGGAACAGGTATGCATAGGCAGCAGTCAGGATGTACAATCCGACCACCAGTGACAGGATACCGAGAACCGCTCCGAGAAGAAACAACTTATTCGTTGCGAAATTGGACATCGGGATGCTTGACAGCTGAATGTTTAGCCCTTCAAGCTCCCTGCGAAGGTCCTCTGCATCGGCCCTCTTCTGTCCCTGGTGACGCTCGTGCTCCTCAAGCACCTCATTCAGATTCCCCGGAAGGGTTTCACACGCCTTGAGTTCTGCCAGGGAAGATTCGATCTCTGCGTTCTTTTTTTCGATCTCGTCAAGCGAGGCCAGTTTCTTATTGATTTCTTCCTGGGCAAGTCTTGCCGACTGGTAGCGGTAGTCAGCATCCGCTGCATCCTCTGCTTTACGCAGGGTCTCGCGCAGCTCCGCAAGCCTTGTCTGGGCAGCGGAATCTTTCACCGCGGCCTCGGGCGCTGATTTGGGCAGCGAAGCCCGACTTGTTGCCGCAGCAGCCGGCGCTCCAGGCACGGAACGGTTGTGGAAATGTTCGCGCCGGAGCACGAACACCTTCCCATAATCCTCCTCCGGCACGTCGGAGATAAGACCTCTCATGAATTTTGTCGTGTTGTCCCAGTCCTTATGCACAAGGTTAAACTCTTTGGTGGCCGGATTATACTTCGAAAGGTTCACCGCGCTCTTCACAAAATCCTGGATCACGCGGTAGTATAAGCCGTCACTGGAGCATACCACAAGGGCGCTCCGTGAAGCATCAGGCGTATATCTTGATATGAGAGTTTCCCCGGTCCTTGCCTGGTTGGAGGGGAAAAGCAGGCGCTGCAGCGTGTCGACAGCCGTGGTTTTTCCCGATTCATTGCCGGCAATGACTATGTTAAAACCGTTCTGGAATCTCAGGCGCGCTAGTTCACGGATTCCACGCACGCCCTGTATCACAAGTTCCACAAGGAACATAGACCGTGCTCCTTTCTCTCATTAATGAAGCTTCTTAATATATCGCAAGTAGGCTAAAGATGCAACAGGGAAAAGCTCCGGCTACAGCATCGTAAGCGCTTTCTTGAGCGCCTCCGCCTTCTCGATCGTCTCCCGGTATTCCGCCTCGGGGTCGGAGTCGGCGACGATCCCGGCACCGACCTGCAGGTACGCGATTCCATCCTTTACAACAAACGTCCGGATGATGATATTCATATCCATATCGCCAGTATTCGAAAAATAGCCGATGGACCCAGTATAGAGCCCGCGCGCAACCGGCTCAAGTTCGTCGATGATCTCCATACAGCGCACCTTCGGCACTCCCGTTATCGTGCCACCGGGGAAAACAGCGCGAACAAGGTCGAAAGCATCCTTCCCCGGTGCAAGTTTACCGCGAATATTCGAAACAATATGAATCACATGGGAATAGTTCTCGACGACCATGATTTCATCGACGACAACCGAGCCGTAAGAGCACACTTTCCCGAGATCGTTCCGCTCCAGGTCCAGCAGCATAATATGCTCCGCGCGCTCCTTCTCGCTCGTCAAGAGCTCCGTGGAGAGCTCCCGCATTTCCGCCTGATCGCCGCCCCTGCGGCGAGTGCCCGCAATCGGTCGCGTGTCGGCAACCCCTTCGCGCAGCCGGATAAGCCGCTCCGGCGAGGAACTCACCAGCTGGAGATCTCCGAAATCTAGATAAGCGGCGAATGGTGACGGGTTGACGGTTCGCAGAATTTTGTACAAACTGAGCGTGTCGGTCCCGTCGATAGTCGTAGAGAATCGCTGGGACAAATTGGCCTGATAGATGTCTCCCGCCGAGATGTACTCTTTGCATCGGATGACCATGGCCTCAAATTCGGTCTGGCTCAGACCGGCGGAAAGAGCAAACTCCCTCCCCCTCGTAACCGGGTGCAGGGCGCCATCGCGACATGCAGCCGATTCCATCCGGATGACGGTTGTTCTCAGTCTTTCCCTGGCTTCATCGAAAATCCGTTCCCACTGACCCGGTTCAGGCCGCCTGAAACCCAGCTCCTGCTCCCGCGCCCCTGGGTTCACGATCACCCAAGCCTTGTTCAGGACATGGTCAAAAGCGACCACGAGATCGACAAAAATGAAGCAGGCTTCGGGGACATCGACATCGGCTGCTGCCTGGCGAGGCAGCTTTTCAAACTGATGGGAAAAATCGTAGGAGAAGTATCCGACAGCACCACCAGTAAAAGGGGGCAAGCCAGGAATGCGAAAGGTCCGGTAATTACTAAGCAATTCGCGAAGTTTATCTAGTGGCTTTCGCTTCGTCGTGGCCCGACTACCGTATTTCCCTTCGGGAGTTTTCGGCAGAATAAGTTCTACTGTGTCGCCACGGGATTTAAAAATCAGATAAGGATCGGCGGTTACGAACGAATATCTCCCGGTTTTCTCGTTAACACGCGCGCTTTCAAGCAGGACAGGATAACCGTCATGGCGCAGAACTTCGAGTGCTATCAACGGTGTAAATCCCTGAACGCAGATTTCCGAGGCCAGGGGCATGATAACGCCCTGCCGGAGCTGCTCAAAAAATCCTTTTTTTGTGGGGTTTAGAATATCCATGCGTAACCTGCGAAATTGTAAAGATAATTCAACGGTTGGTCAAGACAATTCTGGGAGAATAATCCAGCAAACGTACCGAGAATATGGTATATTATTAGTAAGAGATTAGGCACTCGTAAACGTTCTTTGAAGATATGAAGAATTCAGATGGCGTTGCCGAACCAGCACCGATAGGTGTACAGATGATAACCCGTTATAAAGGGGATCAGGCACCGGAAATGATGGAGCGCCGAAGCCGGAGAGAGGACAGCAAGTTGGGCGGTCAGACTCCCGGTTGATTCACAGGCATCCACAGGAAGGAAGAGCCGAAGACCCTAAGGTGCGGGCGTACACGGGAAGAGGCGAGGAGTCATTTACACACACGACGCTTCATAGGGTCTGCAAAGCGGAGCCGCAGAAGCAGGATGTACTTCCCGCAGTAGACGCAGCTCAACGGAATATCAAGACCGGTTCGGGGGCAACGCCTTTTTTTATGGCCTTTTTCATCACAAGGTTTTCCTCTCGGTAATATATTTATTTCCCAATACTATACTAGATCGTAATCGTAAATAAACGTTAATCCGACTTGTTCAGAAGCACATAGCTGAAGCTTGGCTATTGTGCAACATTTAATAACTCCCTAAGACAATCCAGAAATATACTTATATCCACATCTTCCCCTCGACAAAAAGCCAATTTTATTTTAAACTGATCCCGTTTCTTGAACTCGCGATTTGATGACCTGCCCAAAGGGAGTTTGCCATGAACCATACCATGGACGTTCATATCTACTATGAGGACACGGACTGCGGCGGAGTTGTCTATTATGCTAACTATCTGCGTTACATGGAACGGGCGCGCACAGAGTATCTAGCGTCGAGGGGGTACTCGGTCAAAAAACTCATGGACGAAGGCACGATCTTCATGGTGCTCCGGGTTGAGATCGATTACAAGTCCCCTGCGCGATATGGCGACATCATCGAAATCGAGACTTGGGTAAGGGATGTGACCCGGGTGACAATGATGTTCGAGCATATCATGCGGGAGAAAACATCAGGCCGAGTCTTTGTGGAATGCCGCGCAAAGGTTGTGTGTGTCGACAAGAATGGCAGGCCAAAGCGCTTGCCTGACGACTACGTAGAAAAAATGAGATGAACTCCTTTACCCACGACCAAATCGCGCTTCGCGGGGCAGGCATGGTGAATATTACACAGCCTGAAAAAGGCGCCCGCTTCACGCTGGACAGTCTCCTTCTCGCCGACTTCTGCCGCTTCAAACCCCGGGACGCCATTCTGGAACCGGGATCGGGTACGGGAGTCATATCTCTCCTTCTCGCAAAAAAGTACCCGCGCGCATCCGTTGTTTCCGTCGAGGTGCAGGCCACTGTTGCCAAGCTTTGTTCCCAAAATATAGCGGATAATGGCCTCGACGGCCGCATTGTATTGCTCAACCAGGACATCAGGGAAATTCATCGTTCCCTGAAGCCCGCCTCCTTTGATGCTATTGTTGCCAATCCGCCCTATTCACGGATAGGAACCGGTAGACAGAGCCCTGTTCAGGATCGGTCGACGTCACGTCATGACCGGTTGGGGACGATACAAGCCTGGTTAGACCTTCGGATTTTTCTCAGGAACAGAGGCCGCTATTTCCTCGTCTTCCCCGCTGGCCGTACAGCGGAAATTCTTTCGTTGCTGCGAGCGGGAAAACTGGAGCCCAAGCGCATTCGGTTCGTCCATACGCGGCAGGATAATCCAGCTTTGCTTATCTTGATCGAAGCAATGAAGTCAGCAGGCCCCGGCCTTGAAGTCCTTGCGCCGCTCATTGTGCATGAAGCCGGAGGCTTTTCCCCGGAAATGCGGCAAATCTACGATGCTGAACTCTCCCACCACTAAATCACTTGCTCAATTGTAGTGGGGGTTTCACAATTCTCGACGGTTGCGTTCTGAAGACTTTCGTCCTTAACCCATCTTACTATCATTTCCCTGTGCATCACTTCGTCCGGTTCCTTGGGAAACCCCGTCCGCTTGACCCCTTCTGGCGTTTCAGGTCCGCCGCATCTTCCCGACGAACTGTGATATAGTTATAATAGACCATAAAAAGAGGCTTTTTCACCGTTCTGAGATGAAATATCTCGGGAGCCAGTCGAAATGCAATATCGGGTGGAGGTTCTCAATGGCCGGCGCAGCATATACTTATATAATAATCGGATCAGGATTGGCTGGAGTATCTGCCATGGACGGCATCCGGGAGCGGGACAATAAGGGTGGCATCCTGCTCATCGGCGCAGAAAAACACCTTCCCTATGACCGACCGCCGCTTTCGAAAAAGCTCTGGTTTGGCAAAAAGAAAGTCGAAGAAATCTTTCTTCATGATCAGAGTTATTACGACCGTAAGGATGTCACCCTGGCATCAGGCGTCTCAGTGACCTCGATTGATGCGAAGCAGAAATCCATTACGACAAACAAGGGGAACACCTACTACTATCAAAAGCTCCTCCTCGCAACCGGCGGCGTGCCCCGGACCATGAACCTGCCGGGAGGCGACTTGGAAGGCATTTTTTATTTCCGTACGCTCGACGATTATCTGAGATTGCGGCAGGAGTCATCAGAAGGGAAAACTGCCGTTGTCGTCGGCGGCGGCTTCATCGGTTCGGAACTCGCCGCGGCTCTGACAATTAACAGAGTAAAGGTGACCATGATTTACCCTGAGCCCGTCCTCGTCAGCCGGGTCTTCCCCGGGTACCTGGGCAAGGCGATTCGGGACGATTACCTTAACCGGGGAGTAACACTTCTGGCAGGAGAAAAGCCCGCTTCATTCAGCAAAAAAGGAAACGAGTTTATTACCCGCACCGAAAGCGGGAAGGAGATCACATCAGATATGGTGGTTGTGGGCATCGGGATAGTGCTTTCCCTTGATTTGCCTCGGAAGGCCGGCTTGCAGACAGCCAATGGAATTATTGTAGATGAATATCTTCAGACATCGCTCCCTGATATTTATGCAGCGGGGGACAATGCGTTCTTTCCCTACCGGGCCCTGGGGAAACAAATGCGCGTTGAGCACTGGGACAATGCCCTCAACCAGGGAAAGTGGGCAGGACGAAACATGGCCGGCGCCGGGATGCCTTATACGTACATGCCCTACTTTTTCTCGGACCTATTCGATTTCGGATACGAGGCCGTCGGGGAGGTAGACTCACAGCTTGAAACCTTCGCAGACTGGCAGAAGGAAAACGAGAAGGGGGTGATTTACTACCTCAGGGACGGCAAGGTCAGGGGCGCGATAATGTGCAATGTCTGGGATAAAGTCGACGCTGCGCGCACGCTGATCCAAGCTGATCAACGCGTAACAAAGAAGAGTCTGCGTGGAATGATTGGGTAAAACAAGAACTACCGACGAGCGCTTTAATATGCCGTGAACTATATCCGCGACATTGATCATTCGTCGTCGGCGGATCGCGGTGATATCGATCTGAGGAGGCTACCATGAAACTGGCATTGCAAACGGCAAAACCCATAACAAAAAGCACCCCTCCCCTTTCACGGCAGGACGTTGTGCTGCTCCTTCGTGAAATCCCCGAGTGGTCGCTGGGTGAACAGACAATCGGAAGGCAATTTCTCTTCAAGGATTTCCGGACCGCCATGGACTTCGTGAATGGCGTCGCCCTGATTGCGAACAAGCAGGACCATCACCCCGATATGTTCATTTCCTACAACAAGGTACAGCTGACCCTGTCGACGCATAATATCGGCGGTTTGACACTGAACGATTTTATCGTGGCTGCGAAGATAGACGCTCTTGCAAACCAGCCACGAATCAGGAAGGCCGCGTGACAAGCCATATCACGGACCGAAGCGTTCCTAAGCCGCTGGAGGGCAAAATCGCGCTGATTACCGGCGCAAGCAAGCGCATCGGCCGCGCAATCGCGATCGCGCTTGCTGAAGAGGGAGTGGGCATCGTGGCTCATGACCGAAGCGCCCTGGAGGGGGAGATTGTGAAGGTCTGTGATGAAGTGGCAGGGTGCGGCGCGAAGTCGTGGAAAATCATCGCAGATCTGGAGAAAAAGGAGGACTATGAGTCGCTCATTTCACGGTCGATCCAGACAGCGGGATCGCTTGAAATCCTCATCAACAACGCATCCATCTTCTTTCCCAGTACCATTGCGGACGTAGGCTTCAGGGACATTACGCGGCACGTGCAGGTGAACGCTTGGACGCCTTTTGTCCTTTGCCGCGAATTCGCCAGGCTCGGGGGCCGCGGAAAGATCATAAACCTGCTTGATACAAGGATTGCCGGCTACGACCGGGAGCACGTAGCATACATCCTAAGCAAACGGATGCTCGCAACAATGACCAGAATGTGCGCCCTAGAATACGCACCAGCGATTACGGTGAATGGCGTAGCGCCCGGTTTGATCCTCCCCCCTGCGGGAAAAGACGAGGACTATCTTGCGCGACTTGCACAAACCATGCCGCTCAGGAGGCACGGGGAGCCCGGTGATGTCACGGGCGCAGTGCTCTATCTACTCGGAAGCGACTATATCACCGGCCAGATAATCTATGTCGACGGCGGCCAACATCTTCTGGAGGACGGCAATGGACAGGATTCTAATTGGTGATCTTCTGGTGCGGTGTATTATCGGCGTGGGCGAGGAAGAACGGCGCGAACGACAGGATGTCGTGATCAACCTGTCCCTGGCAACGGACTTGAGCAGAGCAGGGAGAAGCGATAATTTCAATGACGCTGTAGACTACCGCGACCTGAAAAAGCAGATCGTAAATATGGCCGAACAATCGACCTATCACCTTGTGGAGGCCCTGGCCGAGGCGGTTGCAGATATGTGCCTCGTCCATCCGGCCATATCGCAGGTCCAGGTCCGTGTGGATAAACCCGGAGCCCTGCGATTCGCCAGAAGCGTGGGTGTGGAAATCACGCGGGACCAGCGGAAGAAGGAGCCATGACCCGGGCGTTCATAGGCGTAGGGTCCAATATCGAGCCTGCGAAAAACACCGAAAAGGCGATCCGCATGCTTGCCCGTGAAACACAGGTAGTCGGCGTATCGATGGTGTATCTCACTGAAGCCGAAGGCAGAACCGGGCAGCCGCCCTATTATAATTGCGTGGTCGAAATCGAAACGGATTTGCCGCCAGCCGAATTGAAGCATCGGATCCTCCGCGGTATTGAGGCAATGCTTGGACGTATCCGAACCGAAGACAAATACGCTGACAGAACGATCGATCTCGATCTGCTTCTCTATGATGATCTTGCTATGGCATCCGGCGATCTTACGCTCCCAGACCCGGATATCGTTCGCAGGCCGTTTTTAGCGGTCCCGCTGCGGGAGCTAATCCCGGGATCGACCCTGCCGGGAACCGGTCTCTGCATCGACGACATTGCCGCGAGCCTCGCGGGAAACCCGATGAAACCGCTCGCAAACTACACCGAACAAATCCGAAAGGACATTCTCCATGATCGAAAACAGGGAACGGGTCGAGACACTAGTACGAGAGCTGCTCGTTGAACTGGGCGAGGACCCCGGGAGAGAAGGCCTGGTCAAAACGCCCAAGCGCGTAGCCGAAGCCCTCGCCTATCTGACGTCTGGGTATCACGCGGATGTCCAGCGGCTGATCAACGAAGCCATATTCGAGCAGGAAACGACCAGCATGGTCGTGGTTAAGGATATCGAGGTTTACAGCCTCTGCGAGCATCACATGCTGCCGTTCTACGGGCGCTGCCATATCGGCTACATCCCACGGGGGCGCGTGTTCGGTATCAGCAAGCTGGCCCGTCTTGTCGACATGTATGCCCGACGACTCCAGATCCAGGAGCGGCTGACTGAACAGATTGCCTACGCTATCAAGGATTCCATTAATGCCGACGGCGTCGGCGTCATGATTGAGGCGCGCCACCTCTGCATGATGATGCGGGGTGTCGAAAAACAGAATTCGATGTTCGTAACCTCGTCGGTGCTCGGCGTTTTTCGTTCCAATCCGGCCACGAGGGAGGAATTCCTGTCGATCATCAACAGGCCAAGGACGGACATTTGATCCCCCCAGACAGTGAAGCGCGGATAACAAGGGCAATTAATGAAGAGGCCAGAAAAATGAAAAGACTTTTTCCACAGAACGCACAGGCAGTAAGATAAAACGATCCGAAATGACCATGTGACGAGGGGGGTCAGCATCCATCGGGCAGGATGCAATCGGAGGCCGGGGGCAGGGGTAAGGGACGCAACAGCCGTTAATCCAGTCGGGCAGCCAGCATCATCGCCCGGATTCCTTTCTCGTTCTTAGGAGGTGCTTCTCAATCATTCGTTTGATTGCTTCCCTGATCTCACCATCACCAACCTCATGAACGGACTGATCGATCATTTCCCGTTCCTCCCGGGAAATGACTGCGGGAACCTCTTCCCCCTCGGGTTGCATGGGCGACGATGAGAGCTCGCCGAGCTTTAGCGTGATATCCCGTATAATTTCCGCACCCAGGTTGCTGTTCAGTTTTGCGATAATCTCCGGCTTCATCAGCGAGATCTGCTGCATCCATGCCGGGCTGTCCACAATCAGCAGAAGCCTGCCCCCCCGGAGTGTCCGTGGCTGGGCATGCCGGGCTATTGCCGCCCCCACCGTGCCGGCCCACCGGCTTGAGACACGATACTCGGGCACCCGGCTTTGCATCCCCCGCGCTTTGAGAATTTTATCGATGGTTGCCGAAAGTTTATCGATCGTCCGTGCCATATAGACATCCACAAGAGGGAATAAGCTCCCCTTAAAACGGTAACAAGGTATCACCCCAAAGGAGCAAGAGCCGCGAAGGTTTGCAAGAGAAAACGCCCGAAAGAGCGTTTACAGCTTTTCTTTGCGCCATCGCGGTTCGCTGTTCTTTCGTTCATCCCGTACGGCTTTTGCTATCATAACACATCAAGAGTTATTTTGACAACGGGGAATGGGATGGATATAATAGTAAAATCCGCTGTTGTGGCAACGCGGAATGAGGAGAGAATAATGCCGGAATTACGGAAAGACCCTATAACGGGTCGGTGGGTCATTATTTCATCGGAGAGGGGCAAGCGGCCGAACGAATTTCAGGACCAGCGCAACAAAAAAAGGACAGGGTTCTGCCCCTTCTGCGCGGGCAACGAACGGACCACGCCGCACGAGATCCTTGCCTACCGGGACAACGGCCAGCCCGACGGGCCTGGCTGGCGCCTTCGCACCGTACCGAACAAATTTCCAGCCCTCCAGATCGAGGGAGACCTGAACAAACAGGGTGAAGGTATCTTTGACAAGATGAACGGCATAGGCGCCCATGAAGTCATCATCGAAAGTCCGGACCATAGTGCGACCCTCGCAACGCTGTCGGCGAAAGCGATGGAGGAGGTGCTCTGGGCTTATCGCGACCGCATGGAGGACCTGAAAAGGGACAAACGCTTCCAGTATACGCTGATCTTCAAGAACGAAGGTCTTATCGCGGGCGCTACGCTCGAGCACACCCATTCGCAGCTTATCGCCCTGCCGATCGTGCCGATACAAGTGCAGGAGGAGATTGAGGGTTGCAAGCGGCATTACGAACTCAAGGAGCGCTGCATTTACTGCGATATCATCAGACAGGAGATGCAGAGCGCGATACGCGTAATCATCGAAACACAGCTCTTCATCGCTCTCGCTCCCTATGCTCCGCGGTTCCCTTTCGAGACGTGGATTCTTCCCAAAAAGCACCTCTCCTGCTATTCCTGTTCGACGAATGACGATTTTCGGGACCTCGCCGGCCTCCTGCAGAACGTCCTGCGCAGGATCGACCGGGCGCTTTCTAACCCCCCCTACAATTATGTAATCCATACCTCCCCGTTTCGCGACGAGCGTAACGATTATTACCACTGGCACATCGAGTTGATGCCCAAGCTTACGAACGTCGCCGGTTTCGAGCGGGGATCAGGATTTTATATTAACCCCACGCCGCCCGAAGACTCTGCCAAGTTTCTTCGGGAAATCAAACCATGAATATTCTTTTTGCGGCTTCGGAAGCGGCTCCCTTTGCGAAGACCGGCGGCCTCGCTGACGTCGCCGGGAGCCTGCCGGCCGCTCTCGCATCGCTTGGTCATGACATCAGCGTTGTCCTGCCACGCTACCGGCAAGTGGACGTTGAACGGTACAAGTTGAAACCCGTTACTTCCTTCTTCGTCCCGCTCGGCGCCTGGCAGGAGCGCTGCGACGTACTCAAAGGCGCCTCCAGCGGCGGAGTGACGGTCTATTTCATCAACGCGGACTTTTACTTCAACCGGCCTGAGCTTTATGGGACGGGACGGGTGGATTATCCAGACAACGCCGAACGCTTCATTTTTTTTTCGCGAGCCGTTCTCGAATTATGCATCGTCTTGGACCTGCGGCCCGAAATCGTGCACTGCAATGACTGGCAAACGGGACTCGTTCCGCTCTACCTGAGGCAAATCTACCGCAGATCTGAATCGCTGCGCTGGGCAAGATCAATATTCACGATCCACAATCTGGGATACCAAGGACTGTTTCGGTATGAAGATATGCACCTGACCGGCCTCGAGGGAAACGTCTTTACGCCTGAGGGGCTTGAGTTCTGGGGAAAAATGAATTTTTTAAAAGCCGGCCTCGTCTATGCCGATTTGATCACGACGGTCAGTAAGACCTACAGTAGGGAAATTCAGACACCCGAATACGGTTCCGGACTCGATGGTGTGCTCAGGAACCGCTCCACCGACCTTTTCGGGATCGTGAACGGCATCGACTATTCGGAGTGGGACCCTTCGCGCGACCATGCCATACCCCAAGCCTACAGTGCATCGCGGCTTTTCGGGAAAACGGTCTGCAGAAGAAAGCTGCTTGCGCGTCTCGGCATGCCCGAATCCTTCGGACCCGTTGTCGGCATGGTCACGCGCCTCGTTGACCAGAAGGGGCTCGATATCGTGACGGAAGCATTGCCGGAAATCATGTCCCTGGGAATACAGCTCATCATCCTGGGCACGGGCGACGAAAAATATCATCGCATCCTAAGCGACGCGGCAAGCCGTTACCCCGGCAGGATGCGCGTGCTATTGCAGTACAACGACGGTCTCGCGAAGACCATCTACGCGGGCTGCGACCTGTTCCTGATGCCGTCGCAGTACGAGCCCTGCGGACTCGGTCAGATGATTGCGCTCCGGTACGGCGCCGTGCCTCTCGTGCGCAAAACCGGAGGGCTTGCGGACACGGTTCTGGATTACTCCGTGAAAACCGGCCGCGGAACGGGCTTTGTCTTTGAAGAATATGCGGCACCAGCGATCATTGATTGCCTCCTGAGGGCGCTCGAGGTCTTTAGCAACAAAAAAAAATGGAAGCATCTCATGCAGTCCGGCATGAAGCAAGACCTGTCCTGGGTGCGGTCTGCAAAGGAATATGTGAAGGTGTATAGAAGAGCTATGAGGAAAAAAGAGGGACAAAGGACATCGGATAAGCGGTAAATTTTGACCCATGCTCCTTTACCTCTAATTGACAATCATGGAAGCACTCGAAAAAACAGAGCTCAGCATCCTGAGCGAAATCAGCCACATATCGAATTCCGCCATCGATCTCACCGAGAAGCTCAGGCGCATCGAGGAAGTCGTTGTCCGGGGCATGGGCAAGGACGGCGCGTCCGTGTTTCTGGTCGACCAGTCCGGGAAGACGGTCACACTCGCCGCGGCTATCGGCCTGAACCAAGAATCGGTGGGAAAGATGAGCTTTCCCCTCGGCATGGGGATAGCGGGATGGGTGGCGGAGCAGAAGGTGCCGCTCGCGCTCGAAGACCCTTACTCCGACCCACGGTTCGTCTATGTGCCCGACTCGGGCATCGGGAATTTCAAGTCCCTTGTGGCCGCGCCCATCATGGATGAAGAACGCTGCCTCGGCGTGATCTTCGTACTTTCGCTGTCGGTGTGGCAGGCGACGTCATCGGAGCTCACCCTCCTTACAACCACGGCAAACGAAATTGCAGGGGTGATCAAAAACACCAAGCTGATTCAGAACATTCAGGACCGCCTGTCCGAGCTTTCTACTATCTACGAAATCGGCATGGCTCTCACCTCCACACTTGACCTCGAACAGCTTCTGTCGCTTATCGCCAAGAACAGCGTTCAGTCGCTCCGTGCCCAGGGCTGCACCATCCGTCTTGTGAACATTCCTGAAATTTCCTCCCGCAAGACGTTCGCGGCACACAATATCGCGGGCAACGTGATTATGGACATCGATGCGCGGATCGGGCAGATTGTGACCGACCGGGTCGCGAGGGAAAAACGCCCGATCCTCATCCAGAACGCGCATCAGGATGCCGCTCTCTGTGAACTCCTGACTGCTGGCGCCTGCTCCCTCATCAGCGTCCCCCTGCTTTTCCGAGAAAAGGTCATCGGGATTATCACGGTCTACACCACGGACGAACGCAGTCCCTTCAGGGAGAACGACCTGCAATTCCTGACCACCGTAGCCAGCGGCGCCGCGATTGCCGTCGAAAACGCGGCCATGTACGAGCGCATGGAATCCCTCGCCATGGAGGCGCGAACCCGGGCCCAGGAACTCGCCATTCTCAACGACATCGGCACAGCCATGAGCACCACGCTCAACCTCGATCGACTGCTCAGAATCATTCTTACGGCGGCAACCATGGGAGGCAGCGGCCTCGGATTCAACCGCGCGATACTTCTGCTCATGAACGAACGGACCGACATGCTGCAGGGGATGATGGGTATCGGGCCGACAAGCTGGGAAGAAGCCGGCCGGGCATGGAGCGAGGTATCGAGCAAGCATAAAAGCCTGATGGAGTGGATCCAGACCGGTGAGCTTTTCGAACACCATGACTCTGCGCTCAACGCCCTTGCGCGAAGCATCAGGGTCTCGCTCACTCCGTCTGAAGGGGTAATTGCGCTTACTGTCCTGAACAAGCGGCCCTACAACATCACGAATGCCTCCTCTGACCCGCTCGTCCGCCGCGAGCTGCGCGACGCGCTGGGGGTGAACAGCTTCGCCACAGTCCCGCTCATCTCGAAAGACCGCGTCATCGGCGTCATCCTCGTCGACAATATGTTTAACGAGCGGCCGATCACGGAGGAAGACATCCGGTTCCTCACCATGTTCGCGCACCAATCGGCCCTCGCCATTGAAAACGCTATCATCCATACGAACCTCGAAACCATGAATAAGGACATGCGCGCCCTGCACGAGCAGCTCGTCCAGTCCGAAAAAATGGCCGCTCTCGGCGCAATGATGGCTGAGATAACCCATGAAATCAGAAACCCCCTGGTCTCCATCGGCGGCTTTACACGGAGGCTCGCGAAAAAACTGCAGCACAGCGAGGAAAAAAAATATATCGACATCATCCTGAGCGAGGTCACCCGCCTTGAAGGTATCATCCACGACAATCTATCCTACATCAAAGAGGTGGCCCCCCAGCCTGTCGAGACGGACATCGCCTCCCTAATTCGGGAAATCCTTATGCTCTACGAGGACGAACTCGCTCAACGGCGCATCCGCGTGGAAACGGATTTCTCCCCGGCCCTCCCGGGCCTCATGATTGACGCCCATCAGATCAAGCAGGCCGCCATCAACATCCTGAAAAACGCCATGGAGGCCATGGAGAACGGCGGCACCTTAACCATCAGAACCTACCCGGCCGATGGAGCAAGGGAAGCCGCAATCGAATTCGGAGACACGGGACCAGGCATATCCGCGAAGGTCATGCACAATGTCTTCAATCCCTACTACACCACCAAACCGCGCGGTACGGGACTGGGGCTTCCGATCTCAAACCGGATAATCAAGGCGCACCGGGGCAGGATCGAGCTGCGGAACAAGGATACCGGAGGGGCGGTCTTTACGATCAAGCTGCCCTACGGCGAGTAGGTGGATAAAAAGCAGGCGTAATTCGCCGTTCTGTACTTATTCACATCGGTTTTTAGAAGCGGTACTATACAGCACAGCGTTATCTACAGGGAGGCACCAATGAAAAAAATACTGGTTGTCGATGATGAGGAAAACATCCGGGAGTTGTACCGGATCGAGTTCGAGGACATGGGATATATCGTGACCGTTGTCTCCGACGGAATTCAAGCGCTCGCGAAGATGGACTCGGACAAGTTCGACCTTGTCACGCTGGACATGCGCATGCCGGATATAGACGGCATCGAGACTCTGCGCAAGATGAAGGAAAAAGACAGTTCGCTGCCGGTCATTATCTGCACTGCCTACGAAGAATACAAGCAGGACTTTGGCAGCTGGTGTTCCGAAGCCTACGTCGTGAAATCGGCCGATACCTCACTCCTCCGAGAAACGGTTAAAAAGATCCTCGGATGAACGAGCGCATTGAGCTCACTATTGAAAAACTGGTCCACGGCGGCAAAGGACTGGCGCGCCTTGGCAGTGGCCAGGCCGTGTTCGTGTCCGGCGTCCTCCCGGGCGAGCGAGTTGTCGTGGCGATCAAGCGGAAGCGAAAAGGCATTCTCGAGGCTGACCTCATCGAGGTTTTGACCTCCTCACAGGACCGCATTGATCCGCCCTGCATCGGGGAAAAGCAGTGTACCGGCGCAACGTGGCCGCACATCGCCTATCCAGCGCAGCTGCGGTTCAAGCAGGAGATACTGCTCGATACGCTGGCGAAGATCGGCGGCATAACGCCAACCCGTCCCCTTTCCATTCTTCCCTCTCCCCGGATTGACCATTACCGGCTGCGCGCGCAGTTTAATGTTCGGCCATCAGGAGGAAAACAGCAGATCGGTTTTTTTCGGCCGGGTTCCTATGACCTCATCGAGGTCGACGACGCCTTCCTCATCGACCCGCTCATCAACAGGACGCTGAAAGCCGTGCGGTCCCTGGAACCGCAGCTGCCACCCCTGAAGGAAGTCCATATCAACGCAACACCGGCCGGGGAAGTGCATTTATTGCTCTACGGTGAGCAGGACACACTGCCTTCAATGAATGCGTTCTTTTTCGGACTCAGGAAGGCCGTACCCGAAGTAGTCGGGATAACGGGATTCGCAAACCGTAAAAAAGCGTTCACCTTGGGGAATAACCGGTTGACACTTGAATGCGAGGGGTTGACGTTCCACGCTACGGAGAGGAACTTTTACCAAGTCAACTGGGAGCAGAACAGAAACATGGTGAAGACCGTGCTTGATTTTGCCGCCCTCGCAGGAGATGAAATCGTGCTCGACCTCTACTGCGGAATCGGGAACTTCGCCCTGCCCCTCGCGAAGCAAGCTAAAACTGTGATCGGCGTTGAATCGGGATATACTGCCATCGACGATGCAAAAGCCAACGCCATATTGAATGGAATCGAGAACACCGAATTCATCGCCGATGACCTGCAGAGGGGACTCAAGACCCTGATGCAGCGCAAAATGCGCGCCCCAACCATCGTCCTTGACCCGCCCCGCTCCGGCGCGACTCTAAAAACACTGGAGCGGGTCCTTGCCTTCGTTCCGCAGAAAATCATCTATGTTTCCTGCAATCCATCGACGCTCGCGCGGGACCTGAAATTCTTTCACCTCTTCGGGTTGCGCCTAGACCGGCTTCAACCTGTGGATATGTTCCCCTGGACCTATCACATTGAATGCGTAGCAGAGATGGCGAGGCAAGAGAAGTAGAAGAAACTATTAAATGCCAATAAGGCCCGGAATCTTATCAGAAAGAGCGAGTGCGGATAGATTGAAGGCAAAAACAAAAATCATGTCGTATGTTGCCCCTGTCTTCTATTGACTCCCGTAAGATTTCTCAATGGCGTTCTGAGCGGCATTCATGATGACCCTGCTGCTGTTCGTCGCGCCGGATACGGCATCCACGTTTGTCGATTGTTTCTCGATGATTCTCCGCGGAATTATCTGTTCGGCTTTCCTGCCAATCGACGAGGCCCAATGACTTACGATACGCACATCGGTGATGAGTCCATTCACAATCGTAACATTCACAACCGCCCTATTAGGCCAGGAGCGGAAGGTCCCTTCATAGGTCCCGTTCTCCGCTTTTCCTCTCCGTACGGGCTCACCGAGGATTGGTGCTGGTCTGCAGCCTACGGGGGAAAGGGATACGGTCAGGACGAGTATCAGCAAGATAATTATGCCAAGTCTCGCAATCATGCCATCACCTTTCTCCTTTTGAGCCACTGACGCTCAGAACCTTCGCTCCCCTTATCTTCCGTTCTTTTAGTTCTAGAAGGGCCCTGTTGGCCTGCTCGAGCGGGTACTCCTCAATTTCCGGCCTGATCCGCATCTCCGCCGCAAGAGGGAGAAACTCCTCGACGTCCCTGCGCGTTATGTTCGCCACACTCTTCATCTCCTTCTCCATCCAGAGATCGCGTGAGTAATCGAGGGTAAGCAGCGCTTCTTTGTCGCTTTCTTCTTTGCGTATTGCATTGATAACGAGACGGCCGCCGCGGACAAGATGCTTCATGGCTTCGACGACCGGCTTCCAGACAGGCGTTGTATCAATGATGGCATGGAGTTTTTCAGGTGGACTATCCGATGTATCACCTGCCCATTGGGCGCCGAGTTCCCGGGCGAATACCCGCTCCTGTTCCGTGCGGGAAAAGATAAAAATCCCCGCATTTGGATAGAGATGCTTTACCATCTTGAGCACGAGATGGGCCGATGCGCCGAATCCCGTAAGCCCGATGTTTCCACGGTCGTGCATATTGGCAAGGCGGAGCGACCGGTATCCAATGGCACCTGCGCATAGAAGCGGCGCTGCTTCGGCATCGGTAAACGGCTGCGGTATAGCGTAGGCGAAACCTTCCGGCACGGTCGTGAATTCCCCATACCCGCCTTGCGCATCCCGGCCCGTTGCTTTGAAATCACCACACAGGTTTTCCATACCACCTCTGCAGTATTCGCATCTGCCGCAGGCTGAATGGATCCAAGCGATGCCGACGCGGTCGCCGATATTAAACCGGCTTGCTTTGCTCCCGGTCTTTTCCACGCGGCCCACAATCTGGTGTCCTGGAATGATCGGAAATTTCGGAGGTGATGTTCTGCCCTCAATCTCGTCAAGCTCCGTGTGGCAAACGCCGCAGACCGAGACTTTTACGAGGATTTCGCGGTCGTTCGGTATAGGAACAGGCAAATCAGTAAGTTCAAGAGGGGATTTATTGACTTCAAGACGAGTGATCTCTCTGAGTACCATGACTTTCATGATTTCACCTCGGCATGCAAAGAACGCAGAGACAGCTATAAGGTGTGCTACTATTTGGGCGATGCGGTCTTCTGAAACTTATTATAGCAGGATCAAGGGGAGGAGCATCAACAATCAACAACAGCTCTTTCAGGAGGACTTCAGACAGGCCATTCCGTTTGGAGGATTGTTTATCCGATGCAGGATGGCCGATGGCCACAACAGCCATGAGTTCCATGTTTTCCGGCAGGCTGAGGAGCAACCGCACCGCATCGGCGTTCTTCAGAATTTCGCCGAGCCACACGGCCCCCAAACCCAAGGCGTGGGTGGCAAGCAGCATATTCTGGATGAAGGCACCCAAGGACCGGTGGTCCTTAACGTCGTTGTACATCACGCTCCTGTCCCGAACACAGCGATACATGCGGGTGCACGTTCAATGGTGAAATTGTATCTGATGTTCTTCGCCAGTTCTTTTCGCATCTCATCGATTCGTACGATCACGAACCGCCAGGGCTGGTTGTTCAATCCCGACGGCGCCCAGATGCCGGCCTTGATGATTTCGATCAGCAATTCGCGGTTCACCGGCTGGTTGGTGAATTGCCGGATGCTTCGGCGCGTGCAGATTCCTTCAAGAAGGTTCATGGGGAATGTCTCCCTTGCAATACGCCATGACTCTTTTTCCAGCATTGGGAATACGTGTTGGGAAGGCAGGACGGGTCGTTTTGAGAAGACTTCGATGCGAAACGATGCTACTTTACGAGATCCCCATACTCCACGGGTCTGCGGTGCTTGAGAAACCCCCATGTATCCGTGGCGGCTTTGCGCTCTGCCAGGTCAATGTCGGCAATGACAATAGACTCCTTGCCTCCCGCCAGGTCCGATACCATCTCGCCCCACGGGTCGGCGCAGAAGCTCCTTCCGTAGAACGAGATGCCCTCTTCCTGTCCCACCCGATTCACGCGGAAGATGAAGAGGTTGTTCGCAAAAGCATTTGCCATGATCGCCCGCTCCCACAGGCTGTGGGTATTGATCGATGCTGCCGTGGGCGAGAAGATGATCTCCGCCCCTTTGAGTGCCAAGATGCGTGCGCCTTCGGGAAACAGGTTGTCCCAGCAGATCTGGACGCCAATCCTGCCGCGCGATGTTTCAAACACGGGGAATCCCGATGAACCGGGAGAGAAATAAAATTGTTCCCGGTAGAGCGGCAGGTCGGGCACGTGCACCTTGCGGTATATGCCGGTCAGCTTGCCGACATCGATCACCGCCGCGCTGTTATAGTACTCGCCGTTTGCAGACTCGAAAAAAGGTACGATGAGCACTGATTTGGCGCTCTCGGAAAAAGCCCGAAATCGTTTCAGCGATTCGCTCGAGGCGTCCAACGCCCGGGAAAGATGCGACTTTTCCTCCTCCCTGGGAAACCAGGGATTCAGGAACAGGGCGGGATAGCATATGATTCCAGCGCCCTTTTCAACCGCAATCTCCGCCATTTCGATGGCGCGCAGAATATTCCGATCGATGTCTTGGCCAGCGATCATTTGTATACCGGCAATCCGTATGGCATCTGATTTAAACCGTGTCATGGCGAGTCCAAAGGTCGTTTTCAGATTTGCATTTCCGCACCACTCAGGAAGCGAGATAAATAGGCAGTCTGTTCCGGCAATTATATCGATTTCCACAGGAAATGTAAATTAGATATTCTCAGTTTTGGAAATCGCTCTATTGCGGAACGTTCCCTCAGGAGAGGCTTGGAGCCATGCAAGACAGAATCCCCGCAGGCTCAGTTGCAATACCAGCGGGGCTCGCATATCTTTGATGCCGCCTTCCGACGGCAGTGCGTTGATAGGGCCGGTAAGGCACAACCCTGGCGGCAGAGACTGGATCGACCGTATGGTTGGGAAAGTGAGTGGCTTCGACCTCTCCATCTCCAGGACCCAGAGCAAGATACATCCTAATGACCAGCGTATCAAGTCGATTTCGGCGCAGCTGGACTTATTTCCGTGGACGTATTGCTGTTCACATGCCAGCAGAGCTGCCGAGAGCCAAACAGGCAGTGTACCTTCTTCGCGGCCGGCATGGCTTCTATGCCACCAGTGCGAAAATTGGCCCGGAATATAACCAGGGATCCAAATACTGCATCGGCACGGTGCGCGCATTGGACGATAAAGGGACGAGTAAACGCCGAGCTCGCGGTCACGTCTACGATGTCTATATTATCCAGAAAATCACCAACAGGCCGATTTCCCAAACACGGCAAGGCTACCTTCAAGTTCGGGTATCAGGCTTATGATTTCGATACACGGCCAGCAACAACTGGGCGGACGCTCCGACGAAGATCCCGACCTGCGGCCTCTCCCGCGAACGCCCGTATGCTTGCGCCAATTGAGACGACGAACGATATTTGTGCTACATTTGAAGTGCGGTTCTCGCTCTCAGTGACGCGGTTGCCGCATATGTCCAGGAAAGGAGGATTTGTATGGCTATTTTAAGAAGTTTGGCAATGCTCCTATTCCTCTTCCTGCCCGTTGCATTCCTTCCACCCGGGGATACTTATGGCGCAGAGTCGAAAAAAGCGACGACCATCGACGAACTTGCTGCGATGTACGACTCGTCGAAGTGCAAGGAATGTCATGAAAATATCTACAACGACTGGGAGAAATCGATCCACGCCCGGTCCATTTTCGGCACAGGCCGTACCGCGGCCACCATCAAGACTACGGTCACCGTCGGTCTCATGGGATGGAAGTATTCCGGCGTGAAGAAGCCCGAGGATGTGCAGGTTAAACATCTCATGATCTGTGCGAAATGCCACCTTCCGCAGCTCGCCGAGGCGACTGATGATGTGGCCAGGGAGATCGTAAAAAACGTGTTCGTTTACACGGACCCCGATGCAAGCGATGAGGCGAGGAACAAGGCTATCGCAATGCTTTCAAAAGTGAACATCAACTGCCTCATCTGCCATCAACGGAACGCCATTATTCACAAATGGGTGGACGGCTTTCCGGAAAAAAATACGGTTTACGGATTCAAGGACGGAGAGCATGCCGATTTGGCCCACCCAAAGATGAAGGCAAGCCCCATCATGGACGAGTCCATCCTCTGCGGACAGTGCCACGGTTTGGGACCGAACTTTGAGCTTGAGAACCCCTCGCAGTGCGCCACGCTGTACGCAAGCTACAATATGGCCTACCGCGCTGAGGGTGGCCAGGAAAAATGCCAGGAATGCCACATGAAAAAGAGCAAGCTCGGGCATAACATGCAGAGCTACCGAGATCCCGGCATGGCAAAGGCAGCGGTGGACTTCAAGGTCGAGGCCATGGGGTATCAGTGGCGTGACGGCTCACGGATGGTTCCCCAGGCAATTGTGAAGGTCGAGATGATCAACCGGGCGGGCCATGGCATACCGGATGGCTGACCGACTCCCAACCGGCTGGTCCTGGACGTGACCGCGAGAGACAGTAAGGGTAACGAGGTATTCAAGCAGTCGAAGATCTACATGCCCATTCCTCTGCAGCTCGGTCGCGGCGACAAGATGGGACGCGGACCCTATGAAAAGAGCGGCATGCTGCGCGACACGAGTCTGCCGCCCAATCGCCCGGTAAACGAAAGTTTCGACATCCCGTTCCCTGCGGAATTCTCAAAAGAGGGCGGAAAGGACATAACCACGATTCTGGATTACGATATGACCGTGGATGTGGAACTCACGTATCTGCCCTTCGGCACCAAGGAGAGTGGACAGTTCACTTGGCAGAAAGTGACGAAGAAAGTGAGCATTGAAAAAGGCGGAGTGTAAAGACACTTTTTGACAAAGAGGCATTCCAAGCGCCGTCGGAACGAAAGTCTTTCCGCCGCATTCCGACGGTTCTTAAATGTACTCGATCATTCATTCGGTACCATATCGACGCTCATCCCGCAATGCGATGATCTGCTGATAGACAAATTCCAAACCAGGCACCACCCCTTCGCAAGGATCACTGGCACCGATTACGTTAAACTTTTCAGCGGCAGAGAATGAACGAGAAAGGTAATGCCAATTTTCGTGGCAGGCTATAAAAAATACGGCAGTCCTATTTTTCCCGAGCTGCCGTAGCATTGTGATTACGTCTTCACCGCAAACAGAGCTGTACCTCCCACCCTTGTGAAATTCCAGTTTGCTAATTATCAGCGGGTTGCCTCCGTGACGAATGAAAATTCCACGAAAAAGGTTGGCATATTGGATGAAATTTCCCCGTATTTTTCACCCAACACATGAAAATAAATTTTGAGCGAAAATACAGTTTGTCTTTCGCGGTATTGCATCACCTCAAAAAATGAATCGCCAGGCGGCAAGCTGCGTGGTATCGAGGGGAAGATTGTCCTAAGAGAATCTGTGGTTTCTCCTATTCTTCCCTCTCTGAGGTGACGCTGCAGCGAACTACAGGGAATGTAAGTTAAAGTACGCATAAAAATTATCCCCCGCGCGCTCACTATTTCCGGGAGGATATGAACATATAAAGGATCCGAGCCATTTAGTCATGTCTTGCAACCTGCGGCCTCCCGGAGGATATTTGCGGTTGTTTGCTGTCAAAATTGTCCTGATCTTTAATTTTCGCGTTTCTGGATATATCTATCGAAAGAGCTTCATGTCTCGAAACCGGATAGGTTCTCCTTGGCCAGTTCATCGGTCCCGCGCTCTAGTTCCGCGATAACCTGGGCACCCAACAGCAGGATCAATGCTACAGCCTCAGTGGTCAGAAGTGCCACCACTACCGTGGCAAAGGATCCATAAATTAAATTTACCATGGATATAACCGAGTAATACCAGACCAGCACCCGGCGCGTGATCTCCCATAAAATCGTTGCGGCTAACCCGCCAATCAAAGCGCGGCGGAACGTGATATGGACAACAGGCATGACCAGATAGATTGATGTGAGCAGCAGCACCTCACCAATGATCCCCAGGACATACAACACAATGCCGGATATTCCTTCCAGGCCCAATGTCCAACCGAACAGGATCAATTGCCTTCTTTCAAGGGTCTCCATTGCTCCCGTAATGAATGATACCAGCAAGATGCCCAGACCCAACACAAAGATATACACATATGGAATCAGCGTGGAAATCAGGAAGGGACGGTGTTTTACTCTGACCCGGTGAAAAAAGATAACGGACATGGCGTTTTCAAGAACAGTAAATGCTATGGAGCTGAAAAAGAGCATCACCAGGAATCCAATGACACCGACCACATCCCGATGCGCGAGAAATACCCGCACCTGTTCAGTCAGCGTTGCAGCATAGCCGGGAATGATCATTTCCAGATAGATGGATAAGGTATGAAATAACTGTTCCTCCTCGATAAAATGAGACAACCCGATAAGGGCGAGAATCGACATCGGCACAATGGACAACAGGGTGTAATACGCAACAGCGCCGCATAGCAACAGACCCTGATTGCGCTTGAAATCGCGTAGAACTCTCACCAGGAAGCTGAAGATCCGGCTCAGTCCCTTCGTGCCTAAGTGTCGGTAGTCAAACATGGGTCAGGAAATGATAACAATCCTTGCTTTTTCTTTCGCGATCATTTCTTCGTGAAAGAGGATAGGGCGAACAAATCTCGAGATAATCATTGTTCGAGCATGCGTGCATTCATTGGAACAGCCAATAATGGTCGCGTGCCGTACTTCTGAAGCGCGTCAGCACGGCACGTTCAAGATCAAGTTGGATCACGAGAAGGGGAAGCGTATTCACGATCCCTGCCCTTTATCTCCGGGCGGATGGAAGAAGGAAGCGCAAAAAAAAGGAAAGGCACGCTCCCTTGCATGCCCTTTCTTCGAAAACCTTCTGGATCCAACTTCTCATCTCAGGGGAAGCTGTCCTCGTATAGCGCGGAATTTAGTCACCGTATCTACACGGCTCATGCATGCTGCCACTTTTCTTTCTCCTGAGTATACGCATTCTTGCCTGCATCGATGGCGCTCGCAACTGCTGTTCTGCCTTCCTCATAGAGTTCCTTCCCCTTGTCGATGGCCAGGGCAACCCGGTCCTTCGTAGTAGTGGCAAACCGCTTCACGTCATTCCTTATTTCCTTCCCCGGCTTTGGCGCGAACAGCAATGCTACTCCTGCCCCCACAACACCACCCACGAGGAATGGCACCATAATGTTGATGCCCTTATTCGTCAGTTCTTCTTTCATAATCATCACCTCTTCCTTTGTTCAGCGCCTTTGCGAGGGCTGCGTCCCCTGAGTAATACCGCCTGCGTTTTCTCCTTTCTTGCAAGTTCTTTACGGTGTTGGATTCTACTTTAAGTATATCACTAGCTCTTAAAACGCGGGGAGGATGGAAAAACAAACTCAGCGGTTCAAAAAAAGGAACTACCGGTAACCGGTAACTCCTCGATTTGCTTGGCCTCCCCAAGCACCATGTCGTGGAACCACATAGAACCCTGCCTTATGGCCCTCCACGGACTCAAGCAAAACCTTATAGTTAAAAAGGTTAATAAATATGGGCCATTGGGAAGAGCTAAGTGTCAAGTCAATGGCTTTTTACTCCCATTAAAGGTTGGAACTGGGTTTGCTGTTGCGACGCGGCTCATTACATCCATTAAGGAAGCAACGAAATGCCGCACAATGCCGCAGAGAAAAAAGCCAGATAATATTGCTGGGATGCAAGCCAGAGTTATTGAGCGACTCCTCTACGGAGATACCATCACGGCTGCTACAAAATTTGCGGGGATTTCAAGAACATTCATCGATGGGAAAAAGACGATTGGAATTCCCAATCTGACCTGAACAGGCGCATGAAGGAAATGCAGGATGCAATAAGCACACGTCTATTATTGTTGGCCTTATCTGCTTCGGCAGTTGTCGAAAAGGCAATTAAGAAAGGTGATGTTAAAGCATCTATAGCCAAAACAAATTGCTTGCAATTACAGGAAATTATCTGTAATTTAAATAATAGATATTTTAGTAATTTAATTATTGGAAAATATATCCTCAGCAAGATAATCTGCATCTCAATCATTCCCTTGCGGGACGAATGCGATCATCAATGTAATTTCAGCAAAAACCATGATAATAGCCGCCTGGAAAAAATACATTTACGGGTTGATTGCAAATGAACTGTCATTGATCACCCGTTACTATGATCGGGTCCTGCAATGCATGCCACGGCCAGAAGATAGCGGGTTGCTCATAGCTGCTCTTGACTGCCAGCAGAAAGAGTTGATTAAAGAATTTGACACCTTCCCTGACCTATCCAGTGAACAGACAACCCGAACCGCTGTTCTTCTCAATGCTACGATCAATCATCATTTTGATGTCGAGGGACTGTTGCGACAGATAGCCCCCCGACTATCGCGGACATCGAGAATATTGATAGTTGCCTACAATCCTTATTTGAGCTGGCTCTATCGCTTAGCCAATCGAATCGGCCTCAGAAAGGGCGAGGTACCTACGACCTTCATCACCCGCATTGACCTGGAAAATATAGCTAAACTCGCTGGTTACACCATAGTTAGAACACGTTTGGGGGTTTATTTCCCCTGGAAACTTTTTGGCTTTGGTACCATTTTGAACCATGTTCTTTCATCTATACCTATCGTACGCTGGTTTGGACTCGTTTACCTGGCAGTACTTCGTCCGATAGCGCCAGAGGCATCAGGAGACCATCCATCGTTATCATGTGTAGTCCCTGCACGAAATGAGCGCGGCAATATAGAAAACTGCATTCGACGTTTTCCTAACCTTGGATGCGACCTAGAGATCATTTTCGTCGAGGGGCATTCAACGGACGGGACTTGGGAAGAGATATTACGGGTTAAAGAAGTGTATGGGACCCGTTTTAACATCAAAGCATTTCAACAGTCCGGGAAGGGTAAAAAAAACGCTGTTAGACTCGGTTTTTCGCAGGCGAGAGGAGAGCTGCTGACGATTCTCGATGCGGACCTGACCATGCCTCCGGAGCTACTGGGTCGTTTTTACTCGGCATACTGCAAGGGACATGCTGATTTTATCAACGGCTCCCGCCTAGTGTATCCCATGGAAGGCAATGCAATGCGGTTCCTGAACCGCTTGGGGAACGTGTTCTTTGCGAAAGCTTTAAGTTGGGTGCTTGACACACAGCTCGGCGACACCCTGTGTGGTACGAAGCTCCTAGCCCGGCACGATTACAAACGGATGGTGGCCTGGCAAAGGGACTTCGGGGATTTTGATCCTTTCGGAGACTTCGAACTCATTTTCCCCGCAGCCGTTCTGGGGCTGGGGATCGTGGACGTTCCGATCCGATACCGAAACCGCACCTACGGCAGTACCAACATAAGCCGGTTCCGCCATGGTTTTATGCTGCTGAAAATGACACTTGTAGGGCTGTACCGTATAAAACTAGGGATGGGAAGAAAAAAGCTGGGGCAAATTTAAGGGCACCAACTGCATATACCGCTTTTTCATTTTTAGGATTCAATTTTTTAATGCTTAACATAAGTGATACTTGATGCACTCGTAAAAAAGGCTCCCAAAGGCCATTGCGTGCGAAGCTAAGCAATTTCACAGTTCCTAACCACCTTCATACTTAATAATTGAGATTGCCGCGCATTGCAGGATTTACCGAGCAGAGCCAGGAAAGTTTCCCCCTAACGTCAGCACAGGGTGCTATACAGGGCCATCCATAATTAAACAATTCGTCAAGTTAATAGGACGGCATACGAACGATATGAGAGCGCGCAATTTCGTTGAAATCTTGTCTGATAAACATAAATACGCTGTACCTGTATTATTACTCGTCATTACATTTATGACATACTTCCAAATTACCGGTCACGATTTCATAAGCTATGATGATCCAGCATATATAACGGAAAATGTTCATGTAATGAACGGCCTGAATTATAACAGTATTAAGTGGGCATTTACGTCGGTTGGAATATCGTATTGGCACCCGATGACATGGATCTCTCATATGGTCGATTATCAAATATATGGGAGTAATCCTTTCGGTCATCATATGACAAATATTATTATACACACATTAAATACTCTTCTATTGTTTTATCTTCTATATTATTCAACAAAACAATATTGGAAAAGCCTGTTTGTTGCCGCGGTTTTCGCATTACATCCTTTGCATGTTGAATCAGTCGCATGGGCAGCTGAACGTAAAGATCTTCTTAGCACATTTTTCATGATGCTGACGTTGCTTTTTTATAGCGCCTCCGTGATTAATAAAAACAGAAGATTTTATGTTCTAACGATCTTGTTCTATATTTTAGGCCTCATGTCCAAACCGATGCTAGTCAGCCTTCCGCTGGTGCTCATTTTGTGGGACTACTGGCCTCTAGACAGATACAGCACCCATGATGTCCGAACGGTAGATTTGATACGGGAGAAATTACCCTTCTTTTTTCTCGCATTATTAACATCCCTCATAACCTATTACGCACAACTTAAAGTAGGGGCTGTCATGGGCATCGATTCTGCCCCTTTTTTTCTCAGGATATTAAATGCGCTTTCCAGCTACATGAACTATATCTATAAAATGTTCTGGCCTCAGCACCTTGCTGTTATATACCCGCTTACTCACAATATTTCGGTCATTCAGGGAATTATCAGCGGCTTATTGCTGCTCGGGATATCAACTATCGTATACCGATATCGGAAAAGCCATCATTATTTGACGACAGGCTGGGTCTGGTATTTGATAACATTGCTGCCGGTCATAGGGATTGTACAGGTGGGGTCACAGTCAATGGCTAATCGTTATACGTATACAACCCAAATTGGATTATACATTATGATTGCCTGGAGTATTGCCAACTTGCTTGAAAAATATCAATATAAATATTTAATAAGCTCTTTTGCCGGAATTATCGTGATCTCCGCGCTTACCGTTAGCACATGGATACAGTTGACTTACTGGATGGACAGCATCACCCTCTTCAATCATGCCGCCCATTGCGTAGATAATAACTACATAGCATACAGGATGTTGGGGGATAACTATGGGAAAATCGGCAACGTCCAGGCAGCCATTGCATCTTTTACCGAGGCAATTAAAATAGAGCCTAATGATTCAAAAGCCCATGAAGGCCTGGGTGTTGCTCTCATTGAGCAAAAAAGGTACGAAGAGGCCATGTACCATTTAAGTACAGCTATAGCTCTTAACCCTCAAAACGATAATGCTTATTATAATTTGGGCGTTGTACTTGCATACAATCACAGATATGAAGACGCAATCTATAGCTATATGCAGTCACTCAGAATTAACCCGGAGAAAAAAGGCGCTCGTGCAAACATCGGTGCAGCATTATTTCATTTGGGCAAATTTGATGAGGCAATTCATTATTTTCAAGAGGAGTTGAAAATTGATCCTGGCAATGAAGCCATAAAGAATTATATTGGCGCGGCCATCAATATTAAAAACGCAGCGAAATGACGTTTTCGTTGTAATTCTCTTGGAAAGCCCAAAGTGGCCAGTCGCGGCATGATTTATTGCAGTCCACATCGGTTCTTAATTATAAATTCATTTGAAGTGTTCTCATTGCGGAATATCTCTGACAGGCAGTCGCTCTAAAGGCAGGAAAGAATATTACTCTTACTATCGCTGACCTCAGTGCAAAAAAGTGAACGTCCGGAACGAAAAGCTGAAACGGCGGTATACCGTCCTTCCCACATCTTTACAGATTAACCCTCGTAGCATGAACTTGTTTAAAGCGATTGTCCTTGATGTGTGGAAGGACAGGCAGAGTGAGAAGAAAGCCTTGATCGCTGAGCTCGAACGTAATATTGACAAAATTGAAGCGAAGAGAAGTATATTCACCGATGCATTGGTTGACGAATTAATTATAAAAGCAGTACACGATAAAAAAATAGGGAAACTGACGGACGAATCAGAGTCGGCCAAATCAGAGTTAGAACTTCTGCGAGACGATAGCTTTGACCCAACAGGAGTCTTGGACTTCGCCGAGTGTTTTATGGTTCAACCACATGAAACATGGGCAGGCTTAGCTATACGTAAAAAGAAAGTGTTCCAGAATGCTGTTTTTCCTCAGGGAATCACATTTGATGGGGAGAAACTTGAAACCGCTAAAATATCCTTGATTTACAGCATGTTAAAGAATTTCTCGGCCCAGACATCAAAATTGACGTCCCCAATGGAATTTGCCCCCCCTCATCAAGGCGCAATGCTTAAACTAAAAAAATCCTCATGGTAAGGGGCGTTAACATTCCACTCGATAATATTGCACTCAAAAAAAGCTGCTTGAGTTATCAGGCTAGATATTTGTCTATTCTGCCAGCCTCGTGAATAACACCTTGTTCATCTTGACTTTCAGTCACCCACTTCAACTTTCACGCGTTCTCAAGAGGCCATAACGACGGCTGTACGTTCTCACATCTCGTGAAATTCCAGGTTGCTAATTATCAACGAGTTACAGATCTTACAGATGAAAATTTCACGATAATATTCGCACATCAGATGAAATTTTCCTGTATTTTTCGCTCAACTGATGAAATTAAAACAAGAGCTAAATATTGTCTGTATTTTCAACATATTACATCACCTCAAAAATTAAGGAGAACTGCAGTTGATCCCGCGACAAATTTACTGCTGTAATTTCCTTCGACATATTTTCTCTAAGAAAACGGCTCCGTTAATATAATCGGTGGGAATAATAACACCCTTAAAGACTATCATGACATTAATAAATCCATTATAGGTTTGTTAAAATACTTCTGGTAATCTTCTCTTGACTTAAACACGTGGCACAGCCGGTTGTTTGCTCCTAGTTCAACTATCTTTCTCCACTGAGCTTCTCTCATATTTAAAGCAGTAACCATTTCAGCGAATATTGGCTGCAATGGTGTATGGCCTACATTACTAACCAGATATAATCCCTCAGCAAGATTTATTAATAATTTCTTTGTAAGTTTTCCACTGTGTAAAGGTGACATGCTATTTCCTCGCGTCCAATAAGCACATAAGGAATCCACAGACTTATGCTTGTTCCGATGAATCCGCGCACGTACCACGCCGGTAAAATAGTAGAGACCCCGTATGGTCAAAAAACTCATGCTGCCTCACTGTAATAATATTTGAGCAGTCCACCAATCCTCTTGCGGCATTTGACGGGATGGCCATGTCTATGCTCTGATTGTGGCACGGGGAATATCAGCACATTGCCTATTCCTTGATGGTTTCGCTCTCGATGATAGTGATCAGTATACTCTCCTATGGCATGCCGAAGAGATCTCTCTCCAAATAGAACTATTTTTGATAGGCACTCTTCCTTGATGGACCTCACCCATCTCTCGGCATAAGCATTTAAATTCGGGCTGCGGGGAGGAAGGGCGATACTTCTGACTCCACCTCCCCTAAGTGTTTTCTGAAAGGATAGACAGAATTTTCCGTCCCGATCGTGGATCAACGACTGTCCGGAAGCGAGAAAGCCCCATTCATCCATAGTAATATTCCGGGCAATCTGAGTCATCCAGCTTTGATTTGGGTTTGGCGTTATACCCGCCACATGGATTTCTCTCGTACTGAGCCGGATGAAGAAGAGGATGTAATAGGTTGTCAAGCCGCAAGCGGTCCACACTTCCGCGGTGAAAAAATCCGCTGCCGCAAGTAGGTCCCAATGGGTGCGGATAAATTCTTTCCACGTGCTCGTCTTTTTCCGCTCGGGTGCAGGTGCTAGGTCGTGGCGTTTTAAGATATTTCCCACTGTCTGATCACTAACTGTATACCCCAGGTTGGCCAATGCCCCGACAATACGATCATAACCCCAGCTTCGATTTTCTTTCGCCAGGCGTACGATTAATGCTTTCAGTTCCGCTTCCGTCTCGGGTCTGCCAGGAGTTGATCTCTTTTTTGAACCATCGAATTTGCGTGCGATCAATCTGCGGTGCCATGATAAAATGGTCTCCGGCCTGACGATGTTGGCGACCTCGTCCAATGCCTTTTTCCCCAAACGCTTTCCGATCTCCGCCAAGGTCTTCCGCTCCCTGTCGGTAAGCCGCAGGCGGCCTTTAAGTTGATCCCGTAATATGCGGTTTTCTGTTACCAGGTATTCGTTCCGCAGAAGCAGTTCCTGATCAACAGTTCCAGAAATATAGGCAAGAAGTCGTTTCCAGTCCACGTCGTCCTCTCCCTGATATGTTTTTTGAAAAACATCAGAAAGAGTATAGCCGGTTGGATTCATGCGTGCAAGGGGAAAGGGGCGACAAACTATGTTAAAAAACCATGTAAAACAGACGGTTTGAATTTTTTGACCTTACGCCATATGGCAGCATTATATCAAAACGAATTATTTGAAATGACTACTGCGAGATCTGGGATGTCGAAGTTACAGCAATTTGGCATTACTTTTGGATATCGATTCGTTGTCATCTATATAGAACCGTCTGAATCCGAATTTATACGTGTTACGACGAATACAGCAAGGACTCAGCTGCTTATGAATAACGAACCCCTACCTTGGGCTGACTGGGCAATTGAGTTTCGGGAAAATATGCCTGAGGATATCAAGCGACTGATTGAAGAAAAGGCTGCAGGCTCGGCAGCAACTGACCATACAAAGACAATTCGAGAGAGACTAAGAGATCTTTTAGGTTTGTATAATGTGAGCCGCTATAAACCGGTGCACGGGGGCACGATCCTTTTTGACGAGGACAGGATCATTCACGCCGGACCTTCACCTGAATCTGCCATCGTCAGTGGAAAAGGGGGTTTTAGCGAAGGCGCTGGAAGTGGAAAAGCAGGGCAGAAGGATGGCGGACTCGGAAATGTTTACGCGCTGTTTGAGAAGAAGGATGGCACACCCGGGGAGAAAGTTAAAGCAGATCCATTTCCACGTACTCGTTGGATTAGTATTATCGATGGGACTCGTGAGTATGGAATGATTGAAGATCGAGCTGCCAAATATCTCGACGATCAAAATTTGCTTCTTATTAATGCTGACTTCCGTGTGTTTACCGACATGATAGACCACTTTATGAATGATTTTGGAGGTTCAACAGGTATTAAAGATTTGGTTGTAGATACCGTTCATTCGTGGTTTGAACAGTCTCTAATCGAAACAATAATGGGTATCCATGCTTTACGTAATAGTAAAGAATGGTCTGTGCAGGATATTGAAGAGGCGTTATCAGAGGCTTCTTTAACAGCGGTAGTCGTGCAGAGGTATCATATTGTCAATGCAGTTCGTCGGCACTTGGGAATTAAGCTGGGGGCGCAAATGATTGCATCGAAATCATGATAGGTAAAAGTCCCATACTTGCATGCGTGAATGCTAACCATTTTTATCAAAAAGAGTCTTATAGCTTAGATAGCTTTTATAATCACCTTTTATTCTATCTTTGTCCAGTGCTTTCTTGTGGGTCTTAAGGAGTGAAAAATGTACAAGAAGTTAATGGCTTCTCCCAGAAGATTGTCCGCTATATTTCCATACGCCGAATCCGTACATATAAGCACTGGTTGTGCCTCTTAGAACGGCCCTTTTTTTCACAAGGAGGAGCTTATGAGCATTTCAACAACTGGTTGGTCCAACAAAGGTGGCACCGCCGACAGAGCGTGCAGCTGTGGAACATGGAAACAACACTGGATAAATTTTTCTGAAAAAGCATGGCCCGCAAGCTGCTCAGTTGAAAGATGTTCCAATCTGCCCACTATAGGTGGTCACGTCATTAATCCGAGTGTGGACGGAGAGCGGATTGTTCCCATGTGCGATTCATGTAATAAGCTCAGCGGTACTTTCACGCTGAAGGGTGGCGTTTCTGTTCCAAGTGCTAACCAATCACAAACCTGCGCAAAAAAGGCATAAACCGTCGTTCAAAGGGACGCTGAGCGATAAAGCCGCGCAGCGCCCCTGAACTCAAACGTTCATATGCAGGTTTCAACCGGGATTCCGCAATTTTTTTTGCACGCACTGGTGCAAGATCGTAGGTGAGGAATACAACATCTGGAAATTTGGTAAATACCCTATTTCAAGGTGAAGCATGGTTACGAATAGCGTTTAAAGTAACTGTCAGCACAAATACTTTTCACTATAAATAAAATGAAGCCTCTTTCGAAAACAGAACTACAATCTATAATTTCGAAAGCGCTCTCTACATTCCTTGGAGATCAAAAGAACGAAAAAGGCGGTCCCAAGACCGATTGGACCGCCCAGACAGGCTAATTTCACCCGATGCACGAATTTATTTCACCCGATGCGCACGGAATTTCATTCGATGCGGGAGCTTACAACGGCAATTATTTCCCGTGACACTTCTTGTACTTGAGCCCGCTCCCGCAGGGGCACGGGTCGTTCCGTCCAACTTTCTGTGCTACGTGCACCGGGACGGCTTTCGCCGTTGCGGCGTCGCCCGAGCCTACAAACCTCAGGTTCGCAACCTGGCGGCGCTGCTTACGCTCAATCTCCTGGCTCTGCTCCTTCGCCGCGACCTTGATGCGGAACAGGCTTTCCACCGTCGTCTCGACTATGCGAAGCTTCATCTCCTCGAACATGTCGAAGCCTTCTTTTTTATATTCGATGAGTGGATCCTTCTGTCCGTAGCCCCTGAGGCCGATGCCTTCCTTCAGGTGGTCCATGGCCAAGAGGTGGTCCTTCCACTGATGGTCCACGGCCTGAAGCATGAAGACTCTTTCGAGGTGGCGCATGACCTCTGAACCGATTTCCTGCTCCTTTTCATCATAGCTCTTCTTAACTGCTTCCCAGAGGATTTCCCGCAGATCCTCGCGCGTCTTGGACTGGAGATCGATGCCGGTGAGGCGGTACGAGAACTTGGCTGCCAGCACGTCGGTCAGGCCGGTGGTATCCCATGTCTCAGGATAAGCATCCTCGGGGCAGTAAATGCCGAGCATGCCGTCGAGCATCTCCTCGGCCAGACCGAGCACTTCATCCTTCAGGTTTTCGCCGGCCAGGATCTCGCGCCGCTGCTCGTAGATCACTTTCCTCTGCTGGTTCATCACATCGTCATACTCGAGGATATGCTTGCGTATCTCGAAGTTGTGTTCTTCAACCTTTTTTTGTGCGTTCTCGATAGCGCGGGACACCATTCGGTGCTCGATCGGTACATCTTCTTCCATGCCGAGTTTGCCCATGAGACCGGAGATCCGGTCCGAACCGAAGATGCGCAGGAGATCGTCCTCAAGAGAGAGATAAAACCGTGATGACCCTGGATCTCCCTGTCGCCCCGAACGTCCGCGAAGCTGGTTGTCGATTCGCCGCGACTCGTGCCGCTCGGTACCCAGGATGTGGAGTCCGCCCGCGGTAATGACTTTTTCTTTTTCTCCGGCGCAAACGGTTTTGAACTGCTCAAGTGTCTTATCCCACTGTTCCTTGGTAAACTCCTTCGCCTTAAGCGCTTGGCGAGCAAGCCCCTCGGGATTGCCACCGAGCACGATGTCCGTTCCACGTCCTGCCATGTTCGTGGCAATGGTGACTGCTCCGTGCCGACCTGCCTGGGCCACGATCTCCGCTTCCATTTCATGGTACTTCGCGTTCAGGACCGTATGTTTGATCCCCTTCTTTTTGAGCATGGCCGACAGGGTCTCCGACTTGACAATCGAGATCGTGCCAACCAGGACGGGCTGGCCCTTTTTGTTCAATGCCTCGATCTCATTGATGGCCGCGTTGAACTTGGCCTGCTCGGTTTTATAAATGAAATCCGCATTGTCGATACGCACCATGGGCCGATGGGTCGGAATAACCACTACATCGAGATTGTAGATCTTCGCGAACTCCGCCGCCTCCGTCTCGGCAGTGCCGGTCATGCCCGCCAGCTTGCTGAAAAGCCGGAAGTAGTTCTGGAAAGTGATCGAGGCCAAGGTCTGGTTCTCGTTTTCGATCTTGACGTTTTCCTTGGCTTCGATTGCCTGGTGAAGCCCGTCGCTCCAGCGTCGCCCGGGCATAAGACGCCCCGTGAACTCATCCACAATCATCACCTGGTCATCCTTGACCACGTAGTCCACATCGCGATGAAAGAGTGCGTGCGCTTTCAGGGCCTGGTGTACGTGATGGACCAGGTCAACATTCGAAGGATCGTAAAGATTCCCTGAGTTGAGCATGCGCTCGACCTTGATATTTCCTTCCTCGGTCAGCGTCGCGGTCTTTGTTTTCTCCTCGATGGTGTAGTCGATCTCTTTCTTGAGGCTGGGGATGACGCGGTTGATCTTGTAGTACTTGTCCGTGGACTCTTCAGCAGGACCGGATATGATGAGGGGAGTCCTCGCTTCGTCGATGAGGATCGAATCGACTTCATCGACGATGGCGAAGTTCAACTCCCGCTGCACGTAATCCTTGAGATCGAACTTCATGTTGTCGCGCAGATAATCGAAGCCGAACTCATTGTTCGTGCCGTAAGTCACGTCGGCGGCGTAAGCTGCCTGCCTCTCTTCGTCAGAAAGACCGTGGACGATGACGCCGACGCTCAGGCCGAGGAACTGATACACCGGCCCCATCCATTGGGCGTCGCGCCGCGCGAGGTAGTCGTTCACTGTGACTACGTGTACGCCGTTGCCTGGTAATGCATTCAGGTACACGGGAAGTGTTGCCACCAGCGTTTTTCCCTCCCCGGTCTTCATCTCGGCGATCTTCCCTGAATGGAGCACGATGCCACCGATAAGCTGGGCATCGAAGTGCCGCATGCCGAGCACCCGCTTCGATGCCTCGCGCACCACCGCAAAAGACTCGGGAAGAAGATCGTCCAGCGTTTCCCCGTCCTCCAGACGCTTCCGGAACTCGCCGGTTTTGGCGCGAAGTGCGTCATCCGAGAGACCGGAAATTTCTCCTTCGAAGCTATTTATCCGGTCTACATACACCTGAATACGCTTTAGCTCACGCTCATTCGCGGTGCCGAATATTTTTTTCAGAAGCGAACCGATCATTATCATTTCTCCATCTGCCTTAATTTCTTATGATAATCTTTTATATTATCATTTTTATACAGGATTTCAAGAAAATAATCGGGAAGATAGCCCGGTAGATTTTCCAACATCAGAAAAAATGAACGGTGATTTGTCGTGAAAGCAAAGGGCGCCGCGAATGCCTTGTACACCGTTTGCTTTGATTCCGCAGCTCACGGCATTTCCACCATGAAAGTGCTAATCATCTACCTTCATTAATCAAAACATTCGTTCTAAATTCAACCGACGAATATAAAGTTATTTACTACTTGACAAAAAATGCTGTTCCCTGTAAAACAGAAAACATGAAAGCGTTGATCCATGATAAAGCAATTTTTGAAATGCAGGCGGACATCTGCAAGACGCTCACCAACCCGAAGCGAATCGAAATTTTAAATGTACTGAAAAACGAAGAGAAGACCGTTTCCGAACTGGTGACAGTCCTCGGTGCTTCCAAGGCGAATGTATCGCAGCATCTGGCTGTTATGCGGCATAAAGGTATTCTCATGACACGGCGCGAAGGCGTGAACATCTTCTACCGCGTGTCAAATCCAAAAGTCATTGAAGCGTGCATGCTGATGAAGGAGGTTCTCTTCGAGCAGCATGCAGCAAAGAAAAAAGCCATCACCGGGTTCTGACGCAATTTTCGATTCCTGTCCCTCTCCTGCAAACGCTGCCGGCGTTCCTGACCGCGTGTCGTCCTCCCCTGCCAGTGAAGAAGGTGACAATAAAAGCCCCGAAGATGGGGGATCCTTCGGGGCCACGCATAAGAGCAGTGCATAAACAAATGCCAGTAAGAGTGAAGACTATCAGCCTACTTTTCCACAGAACCCTTTGCCACGTTCGAGGCTTGCGGGCCTTTTTCTCCCTGGATAACATCAAACTCGACGACCTGGCCTTCGGATAGCGTCTTATAGCCCTCTCCCTGGATGGCCGAATAGTGTACGAATATATCCCTTCCGCCTCCATCCGGCTCAATAAAACCATACCCCTTTGACTCGTTAAACCACTTCACTTTTCCCATCGACATAAAACTCGCTCCCTCCTTGATTGTTGCCGCTGCCGCCCGGATCATTCAGAAACCGAACTGCGGAAACGGTTATTACGCAGGGGAAGGAGCGTCGATCATATCCCCCATGCTCCTATCCCCGGCCCATATGGTTCGCAATAAATTATGTATGAAAAAGAAAGGAGTTAAAAAAGATGATGAGGCGTCTTAACATCAGAGCCTCTTAATTCAAGTACTTTACGGGATTCACGGGCAATCCATTTAGCCGAACTTCATAGTGGAGATGCGGCCCCGTGCTGGATCCGGTATCGCCCACGTAGGAGATAACATCTCCTCGCCTGACTTGCTGGCCCGCTTTCACATTGAGCCGTGAGTTATGCCCGAAAATCGTCTTCAAGCCGTACCCGTGGCTGATTTCCACCATGTTGCCATATCCCGGACTGAATTCCGCTTTGACGACGACACCATCGGCCGGCGCAATGACCGGCGTTCCGGTCTGGGCTGCGATATCCATTCCTTCATGGAATGTGGGGATACCGCTAAATGGTGAAGTGCGGGGGCCGAATGGTGAGGTGACCCAGCCTCGAACAGGCCATATCGACGGCGTGGAGGCATAGAGCGATCGCTTGTCCTCAAAGTATTCGATCAGCATTTGCAGACTGGTTTCCTGCCGCGTTGCAGCACCCTTAAGCTGCGACAGTTCCTGATGCATTTCTTTGAGCGCTTCTTCCTGTTTCATTTCGCCCATTTGCGTAAGATTCTGGAGCCCCAGCTCATCAGGACCGCCTATGCCGAGCGCCTGCTGTGCCCGGTCCCGGGGACCGAGGCTCACGACGCGGCGGAGCTTGGTATCCAGGTCGCGCAGGAGGAACATCTGACGTTTGTAATCCAGGAGATTAAGAGCAAAACTCTGAACCTGGGCTTTTTGCTGCATCAACTCCTCGCGAACGGACTGCAACTCCCAGACTTTATCTTGGGCTTCATTATATTCGTAGACAAGATACAGGGAAAGAATCACGACTGCTACCACGGAAAGAAGAGCGGTCTTGAGAGCCGACTTTGATATGCTTAAAGTCCTTACCCTTTCATTCGGGCCGGGAAGAAACATAAAAGTGAAATATTCTTTTTTCCTGAGCTTCCTAAGCTTTGTTACCCTCATCATACCTCCAAAAAAAGGGCGTAAATAACCAGCTAAAGGCTAGCATAAAGTATTCGATATTGTCAAGATATAATTCTTCTATCGTCAAAATTTTGACGTTTATAATATGCCAGATGCATGAAAAACAACTTTATAGCAAAAAAGCATTTTAACCCTATATTAATATAATTTAAATTTAAAAACAATTACTTATGAGCCTCTCGCTTAAACTCTCGTTGTTTTCCTTCTCAGCACTCGTTTAAAACAGCCCCCTTCCGATGTCTCATCAATGCATTGAATTCATAGAAAAAATCGTTTCCTTCTCTTAAAATTCTCCGTAAGCTCTCTTCAAGTCGTACAAATTATGACTTTTCCTGATATTTAAAATGGCTGATTAATTTTTTTGTAACTGGTGAAACAATAAATTAAAATGCAAAATGTATGCTAGAGCACTCTTTTCTTCTCGGGTTCGTTCTTTATTCTCCCCTTCCAAGCGCAGGAACTTATCATGCAATCATCCTTTTGTTGCATCCCATAGCCACGAGAGATACTCCGGCGAGCCGCCGATGACCGGTAGAGCCAATATCTCCGGTATCGTATAAGAGTGGAGCTCTTTCACACGCAAGGTGAGCTTATCCAAAAGCTGTTGCCTGCTTTTACAGAGGAGGAGTGTCTCGTGCTCGTTCCGGGTCTTTCCTTCCCAGAAGAACACGGAGCGTATCGCGGGTACGATATTCACGCAGGCAGCCAGGTGCTCCTCTACAAGTGTTGTCCCGATTTTTGCGGCTTCGTCGTTCGACGATGCCGTTATCAGCACGATAATTTCCCCTGCCATGAGTCCCTCTGCATAACTCTTAGTTGGCTTTCCCTTTACTACCAATGCCTCTCAGATCAAAGAGGATCGTGTAGCGATCGTCTCCCGGTTTCTCGCTCACGAGGACCTTGACTCCCCAGCACTGACTTGCATAATTCACGGAGTAATCCTGCTCGGTCGTCATTTTGTTATATATATCGCGCCACCACTCGCCGCTAAAAGTCCACTTGCCGTGCTTCAGCGTGCCGCCTCCAATCAAATAATGGGACGCCGGATTTTGCACATAATTTTCCGCAAGATTGAGTGAGACGACGTCTCCCGTATAAGACGTTCCCACTAACCGGTCCGTTACAATGTGGGTATAGGCATCATAGTCAGCGCTGGCGGTCATCGTGAACGCTTTTGGAGTCCTCACGTACAACTGGCCATTAATGACTGAAAGGGCATGGCCCGAAGTATTCTGATCACGCCCCGCCTTCAGGTCATATGCCTCGGACAGTTTGAAGACGAGCAAGTCAAAGGTTGAGAACTGCTGCGATTCCTTTGATTCCTTGTAGTGGGCGGTCAGGCGGTTGATGAGGGAAAAGGTCACTGTGCTTTGCGTTACCGGGCTGTCCACGGAATCAAACTGAGGGATGTTTTGCTGATCCACATTGGGGATATAGATGTAGGAGATCGTGGGCTCGATTGAATGCCGGATGCGTCCGATCCCGGTATCGCCATCAACGCCGAAGACCTTTGATACCCTTGCGTTCAGATCAGCTCCAACGTAAGCATATTTCCTCTCTACCGGCTCGTCACTCATGGTATTCCGGTCGTAAAATGTGGCACGTGCTCCCACCCGGGGAGTCAGGCTCAATCCGCTGCTTGCAAAAACAGCCGTCAGCTCCGGATTGAAATCCATGCGGCGCGTGTCCCTGCCGGCCTGTTCATAGAAATTCGTCGCCGATCCATCGAAATTAAGATGAAGCGGGCCTGCCAAGTTTTCCTCATAGATAGTGTAGCGGAGTTCGGGCAATTTCTGGATGGTGTTCTCGTTTGTCCGCGTAAGATCCGTTGAATCCTGCCCCAAAAGATACAGTGATGCGGTGTTCCACCGCTCGACATAGAAGGCGTTGGAGTCAACATAGGGCCTAGCCCTCACCTCCAGATCGTATTCAAGATCGTGATAGTAATTATAATCGCTCACCTGATTGATGTCCACACGCGCGGAGAGGTCTTCTGCGAATTCCTCCATGTGTTTTAAGCGAAATTCCCACCGCGAAACCTCAGTATGGTATATGTCCCAGAATTTTGCATATGCTTCTCCCCGGGATTCCTGGGAGTTGTTGTAACGGTAGTCGATGCTTGTTCCATGGCCAATCCTCGCGCGGTAATCCGACGAGATTGTCGCATCCTGTGAATCGGAGATGGCCCAGAAGAACGAATTGTAGAGCGTGACCCCTTGACTCCTGCTGTATGACGGCTCTGGGAGCAGAAAACCGGACTGCCGGCGGACCGGAAAAAGGAAATAGGGGGTATAGAACATCGGCAAACCGGCCACTTTAAAGTACACGTTGTCGCCGGTGGCGTAGCCGGCCAAGTCGATGTTCAACTCCTTGGCCTTGATGAACCAGTCGTCCTCGTCGCAGGTCGTGAATTCGCCCTGCTCGACATGATAAACCGTTTCCGACTTTCGCTCGATAACGTCACCTTTGAGATGATAGTTGTCCTTTTTCATGAAGACGTCGCCCTTGTAGATGACGCCCTCGGAGGTACGGAGATTCGTTGTCAATTTCGCTGCGCGGACAACGTTTCCCTGGTCCTGGAGGTAAACATTTCCTTCCGCCTCAGCCACGCCAGTCTTGTTGTTCAGGATGACCTTATCCGCTTCAAGCCTGATCCCCGCCTGTTCTATTTTTACATGACCCGCCGCAATATAGACATCAGTATCCCGGTCGTAATCGAGTTTATCAGCGGTCACGTTCACGGGGATTTTCTTCGGCGGCGTCTCGGAATAAGCGCACCGTGGTGCTCCGGCTGGAAGACCGGCTGATACTACAAGAACGAGTATGATTGCTTTCCAGAGATTCCCCATGAATTCCTTCATCAAGACCGACGCACAACCGGAGTGAACACCGTTCTTTCATCCTTCTCTTCCGCACTGACATGGCACATGCTGCGCCACAACGTCAGTTTCGATCATCCCTTAAGATCCGCAAGCGCGCCGGTGCGGTCCCTGTCGGTAACAAAAAGCGATCGCGCGTCACCCACAACATAGAGCGAACCCGTAACGAGGATGAGATCGTCTGCTGATGCGACGTCCCTTGCCCTGGACACAGCTTCTCCGACAGTCTCCGCGGTGGACACCTTGGCATGCAGCCTGCCAATTTCATCAGCAAGGACTTTCACGTCAAGAGCGCGGGAATACTGCGGTTTCGTTACCACTACACAGTCGGCCAATGGAGCAAGTTCTCCGACGATCCCACGATAGTCCTTGTCACCAAGAATGCCAATTATGAGAATCAATCGGCGATAGGCGGGCATCAGATCCCTGATAAGCATGGCGAGTTTTTTTGCCGAAGCCGGATTGTGCGCGCCGTCCAGAAATATATCGGGCCTTTGAAACACCCGCTCCATCCGGCCTTCCCACCTCGTCTGTTCAAGACCGTGCCGGATCGCATCTTCACGGATTTCGATGCCGGCATTCTGCAGGCATTCCACCGCCGCCAGCGCGAGACATGCGTTGTCAATCTGATGCCGGCCGAGCATCTGCAGCCGCAAGCCGGAATAGTGCGCCTGGATACCGTGGTAATCAAAAATCTGTTCAGAACCTCTGCCAGCATATTCGGCGGAAAAATCCTTCCCCAGGCGGAATACCTGCGCTTGCAGCGCCGCTGCTGCGCTTTCGACCACCTCGATCGCTTCCGGCTGTTTTACTCCTGTGACCAGCGGGATGCCGGGCTTAATGATCCCTGCCTTCTCTCCGGCAATCTGTTCCAGCGTGCCGCCCAAAAACTCCGTATGTTCGAGATCAATATTGGTGATCACCGATACCAGCGGTCTAATCACGTTCGTCGAGTCGAGTCGGCCGCCCATGCCCACTTCGATAACCGCAATATCGATGCCTTCTTCTGCGAAGCAGATGAAGGCCATGGCTGTCGTTACCTCGAAGAACGTCGGACTCATTTCGCCGGAATCGCCAATCGCCGGGAGGCGCCGGTATGCATCTCGCACGCGCTGCGCGAGATCAACGACACGTGCTTCCGCGATCGGCGTGCCGTTGATTCTGATCCGCTCCGTAAAGCTCACGAGATGGGGAGAGGTGTAGAGGCCGACGCGGAAACCAGCAGCCATGAGCATGCCCGCAATATACGCCGACGTTGAGCCCTTTCCATTCGTACCTGCAACATGAACAGCCCGGAATTTCCGGTTCGGATTGTCCAGGAGCTCCATGAGGCGGTAGCTGTTTGCAAGCGCCAGCTTGATTCCGTGCTTCTGGAGTGCATAGAGGTACTCTATGATTCCCTTATATGATCGGTCGTCGGACATGCTCGCAGGTAATCGTTCCCTCAGGCTGATAGGATGCTTGCTATTTCAGGATAAACCGGACCGGTCAGTGGACATCCGGCGGCGACGGCGCAGTTTCCGCTGCGGGAGGCGGCGGCTCTGCGGGATGGGGCGCCGATGCTGCAGGCGCCGCTTGCTCTGCCCGTTGCGGCTGCGCGCGTTCTTCAACCGATATTGGCGCAGCCTTCAGTTTCAGAACAAAGGGGATCGGCGCGGCTGCCGGGAATGAATTAAACTGTTGCTGGTTGTAGCTTATTTTTGCTGTTGGTTCTATCCGGTTAAATAAAAACGTTAGCTCCTTGGCTGTAAGGCTGGCAGAGATCTCCCTCCTGGATTCCGAAAACTTCATCTTTCGCAGCTTGCTGCGGCCGTGCATGATTTCATTGATCGTAGCTATTGCCGACGTGTTGTTTTCGGGGATGAGTGTAACGATCAGCGGTTCCAAAGCATGATTCATTGCAGCAACGGACAAGGCCGCAGTCTTTTTCGGTATCGCTGAGTGCGAAGAGGATGCCGTGACGCTTGATGTGGACAAGGGCAGATTGTCGGCCGCCGCTGTGCTAGAAGGCGCAGTCTTGACTATGCGTTCAATCTCAAGATCGAGCTGTCGCGGAGTCACCTCGTAGTAGTACACAGCACCGGCGATCAGCATGATTCCCGTGATCCAGAGCGGTCGATAGAAAACCTTCTTCAGTTTGCCGAGGGTCGAAACGCCTTCCTTCATTTTTCCGATGACCCCTTCAGGCGCATTGATGTCCTTCAGTATCTGCCGAGTCTCCTCTGCATGCCTGAGACCCTCATACTCCGACCGGCACAAAACGCACTGCGAGAGATGACGCTCGATCCTTGCACGGCTTGTCGCGAACACATGGCCGTGCAGATATTTCGGCAGCGCTTGCCTAGTCCTTTCACATTCTTTTTTCATGGTTGTGACCTCTGCGCCCCGGCGGCTTCACCTTACCATCCCGCGGGCGTTCAAACGACATCAGGCGTTTTGTTCCATTCCCTTCCGTTCGGCGCATCACACGCCACCCACCCGCACCTGTTGGGCATGGTGGAGCGAATCGCCGAGAAACCGCTTCCCGATCTTTTCGAAACGCGACGGCAGATCGGTAACATAGAATTTTCTCACGCCCTCGCCCGGCCCCTCTATGCGCCATTTCAGCTTGTCGAGCACGTCTTCTACCTCTTTGGCCGTTTCCGTGGCTGAATCGATGAGCCTGATATCCGGGTCAACCGCCCGGGTAATGACTGCTTTGAACAAGGGGTAGTGCGTGCACCCCAGGACGAGTGTATCGATGCCCGTTTTCCGGAGCGGGGCAAGGTATTTACTGGCTATGAGCTGCGCCACGTCGTTGTCCGTCCAGCCCTCTTCCGCAAGAGGAACGAAGAGTGGGCAGGCCAGACTGTGGACCTCGACATCCGGCGCCAGCCTTTTTATTGCAGTCTCGTATGCGCGGCTCGCAATAGTAGCTTCCGTTCCGATGACGCCCAGTTTCCGTGTTCTCGTTGCGGCAACGGCCGCCCGTGCGCCAGGCTCAAGTACACCGATAATCGGCAAGGGGAATTCCTTCTTCACTGCGTCGAGGCTTATTGCAGACGCCGTATTGCATGCGACGACAAGCATCTTTATCTCCTGGGAGAGAAGGAACTGCGTGTTCTCAAAGCTGTACCGCGTCACCGTCTCGGCTGAGCGGATACCGTAGGGCACGCGCGCCGTGTCGCCGAGATAGATGATGTTCTCCAGCGGCAACTTCGCCACGATTTCCTTGACCACGGTGAGCCCGCCGATGCCGGAATCAAATATGCCGATAGCTTTTTGCATGATAAATGAATACTGGTATTGAATTTTTCTGTCTTGAGTTCGGCGTCACATTGCCCTGAATACCGAACCCGTGAACAGGAGACTCGAAACACGTGTGTGTATGATGCTACGGCCTTATCAAGTCCATCCTTTTTCCGTACTTTCGTGTCAGGTCTATGTGTCCCGCAAGGGTTCCGGTTTCCCTCCCATTCATGAGAAACACAATCTGTTTAATCTCTTCGAAGTTCTGCGTGAGCGTATTTACCATTGCATAAATGGCGAGTTGTTCATCCCAGGCCGACGCTCTCACTGCCTGCTGCTGGTCCGTCGCGAGATCGATATAGGCGGTTCCCTGCGAGTCGAGGTAAAAGGCGCGAAGCTTGACGTCCCGCAGCACAGAGGCCTGTACAGCCTGCTGATCTTGAAATAGAGCAAGAAGAGTTTCCCTGGCCTGGGCCTGCGCGTCGGGCTGCCGCTTTACTGATGCGGGAGAGGCAACAAGCATGCCGTCCTGGGGATAATAAAGCGTAACCGAGAGCGGTTCGTTGTGGAACGCCGGCTGGATAAGCGGGTACTGGCTCTGCTCCGACTGCCTCGGGACCACAAGCGAGGAAGTCCTGTGGGACCAATAGAAAAATGCGCCAGCCGCAACGATGAAAACTAGGCCGATGACGATCACGAGCAGCAGCCGGTTGTCCCGGATGGCCCTATCGGTTGTCCATGACATACTGCTCGATCCCTCCGGCGATGGCTTCCGCTGCGCGCGCCCGGTCTTGCCCCATGCCGACCTCGACCATGACGGCAGCCGCATCAACGGCCTTCAGCCCTACAAGAGGCGCCTGAACAGGCTCTGCACTGTCGTTGCCCGCGAGCAGCCTCGCAATCTTCCTGCCCAGCACTCCGCTCTGCTCCGCATGTGCCGCCTGCTGGCTCCCCCAAGTCATGTCCCGCTGTTCACTCTCCGATTCATAGCCGATAAAGTCGCCGCTCACTGGTTGGTTTTGAACCATCGAACCGGCCGTTTCATAGACTAGATCCTGAATATAGACCCGCGTACCATCAGCCGGAGCCGCATGGATGCTCACAAAAATCGACTCGCCCGCATTGTTGGCCAGGGCCGCACGCTCGTCGAGCGTGAGTGACAAGTCCCGGTCGCGGGTGAGTACAACCTTGAACCTGTCGGGTTTATGTTGAAGCAGAATTTTCCTCACGGCAAGTGCAAGTTCAAGGTCGATGTTTTTTTCAATCCCCTGGCCCGTGAGAAGACCCATGTCCTTGCCGCCGTGTCCAGGATCAAGGACGACTACGATGGGGCGACCGGCTGCAGGTAAGGGTAGCGCAACGTTCCCGGTCTTCGCGATATCAACCACGATCCGGTCCGGTCCGCGAAGCGTAAAATCCTTCACCTGGCCTGCCGATGCTTCCAGCCTGATCACCGCGTAAGTCCTGCCCGCTTCCTCCCAGGGCTCCATACCCGCCACAACGCTGTCATGTATCAAGGGCAAGGGAGACCGGAGGACAAAGGGCCCTTCATAGGAGCTCAGCATGATGCTGTGTCCATCCTGGGACCGGGTCAGGACATAAGGCGCTGCCACCTCAACCTCGAACACGATGCGCGTAAATGCCGTGTAGGTCGAATAACGCACGCCTTTGACAATCAGTCCCTTTTCGGACGCCCCAATGCCGACGGGAAATAGGACGAGAAGAAGAAACAAAATTTTTTTCCATGTCCGCATAGAAGCAATTATAGTAACATAACGAATAAATTAGTGCAACTAAAAGGGGGCAAAAACCCAAAATAAACGGGGTCATGCAACTAGAATTTGCATTATCACCAGCCCCGTGTTAATCTACGGGCTCATGAATGCTTTAAAGATCTTCGGCGGATCAGGGATGATCGCTCAGGCCATGAATCGGGCCTACGAGCTCCGGCCCCAGCAAATCGAGATGGCCAGCGCCGTGGAAAAGGCCCTCTCCACGAAGACACACCTCATTGTCGAAGCGGGAACGGGCGTCGGCAAGAGCCTTGCTTATCTCGTACCTCTCATTCTTTGGACGCGCGGCGAGAACAGCCGCGCCGTCGTCGCGACCTATACGAAAGCCCTTCAGCAGCAACTCGTGGGCAAGGACTTGCCCTTCCTGAAAAACGTGCTTGGTGATTTCCGGTACGCTCTCTGTGTGGGTAGTGAGAACTATCTCTGTATCCGCCGGTTTGACCATCTTCGCACTGGGGACCTCTATGAGCAGAACGAACGGGAGCCCCTGAACCGGCTTTTCGAGTGGTCCACCGTGACGAGGACTGGCCTGCGGAGCGAACTCGCCGTCGAACCACCGCCGGGACTCTGGTCAAAATCCTGCCGCCAGGCCGACCTCTGCTTCGGTAAGGATTGCTCCTATTATCGAGACTGCTTCTACATGAAGGCAAAAGCGATCGAGCATCAGGCCAATATCCTCGTCGCGAACCACCATCTTTTCTTCGCCGACATGGCGACGAAGGGCAATGTTCTTCCGCAGTACAAGGCAATCGTATTCGACGAAGCGCACCAGGTCGAGGATGTGGCCACCGATTATTTGGGCATTGAAATATCAAACTTTTCCGTCCGCTATCTCCTGGACACGCTCCTGAGCCAGCGTACGCGCAAAGGCCTGCTTACGCGCCTGGCCGCGCAGGGACCAGAGACTGAGACGCTCCGCGGTATGGTCGACGGTCTGCGGGTTGTCGCGGACAATTTCTTCCTTAACCTTCACCCCCTTCTCTTGAAGGAGACGGCTGTCAGGATCAGACAGGGTAACATTATTCCGGATATTCTAAGCGAGCCGCTCATGGAACTCGGCGATGCACTGCTCGTACTCATTGCAGAGTCCCAAGAGGAGGAGATGGAGGTCAAGGCTTTCGCGTCACGAGCCCGGTCTCTTGCATCGGCCGTGCGGATAAACCTGGGCCAAAACGCCGAAGGTTTCGTGTATTGGGCCGAGCGCGAGAACCAGCGCTACCGGCTCATTGCCTCGCCCATCGACGTCGCCGCAACGCTGCGGGAGGAACTCTTCGGGAAAACGGACACTGTGGTGCTTACGTCGGCGACGCTCTCTGCCGCGGGGACCTTCACTTATCTGAAAAACCGCCTTGGCCTCGACGCGCCCGTGGAGCTCCTGCTCGACTCGCCCTTCGATTTCGAGAACCAGGTTTTACTCTATATCGCGCCAGAACTGGATGATCAGCAGGCTGAAGGGTATCAGGAAAAATTCAACGATGAGCTTCGGGCAGTACTGTCCATCACCCAAGGGAGGACCCTGGTACTCTTCACGAGCTACGGCCAGCTGCGGAAAAGTTCGGAGAAACTGCGGCGGGAGTTGCCGGACATAGGGTTCCTCTGCCAGGGGGAGATGCCTGCTTACCGCCTGATCGAGCAATTTAAAGGAGCGCAGAATGCCGTTATCATGGGCACGGCGTCCTTTTGGCAGGGGATCGATGTCCCCGGCGATGCACTCCAATGCGTGGTGATCGCTAAACTCCCCTTTGCCGTTCCTGACGATCCGATCGTCGAATCGCGCATGGAACGGCTCAAAAACCCCTTCTACGAATACCAGGTCCCGCAGGCAACCCTCCTCTTCCGCCAGGGCTTCGGCAGGCTCATCCGCACCAAAACAGACCGCGGCGCCGTCGCAGTCCTCGATTCCCGGATCATGACGAGGAACTACGGCAAATCGTTCCTGAAATCGATCCCGAAGTGCAAGATCACCGACGACCGGCAGGAGTTCGCACAATTCTTCGACCTCCTCAAAACGGAAGACCATCGCAACCATGCGGCGAAAACAGAGCCCGTCTAAATAACGATGCGGCCGCTCCTCGTTCTGGATTCGTTGTTCGGCAATAACCGTCTCTTGATTATCGACGTTCAATACAGTAAAATCATCCAGGGACATCATGACTGCGATTACGGCACGCGAACTGGAAATCATTCTCGACTCAACCCATGATGGCATTCTCGCCGTCAATGAAGAGGGAATCGTCACACTCTTCAACAAGGCTGCGGAGCGCATTACCGGCCTCCGGCATGATGACGTCGTCGGCAGGAGCGCGGCCGTCGTCATCCCCAACACCCGCCTCCCAGCCATCCTGAAGGAAGGCAATCCTGAGATCAACCGTGAACAGAACCTGGGAAACACGATCATCATTACCAGCCGCATGCCACTCCGCAACGAGTCCGGCACGATCATCGGAGCGGTTGCTGTCTTCCGGGATATCACCGAAATCCGGGGGCTCATGGAGAAGATCACTGGCCTCTGGAATGTGCGAAGCCTGCTCGAGGCTGTTATCGAATCCACGGCTGACGCCATCTCCGTTGCCGACGAGCACGGGAACAACATCATTGTAAACCCCGCCTACACGCGGATCACCGGCCTTCCGAAAGAAGCGGTCCTCAGCAAGCCGGCGACCGTAGACATCGCCGAGGGCGAGAGCATGCATCTCAAAGTCCTCCGGAGCGGAAAGCCCGTGCGGAACGTGCGTATGAAGGTGGGCCCGCTAAAAAAAGAAGTGATCGTGAATGTGGCCCCCATCCGCGTGGAAGGAAAAATCCGTGGCAGCGTGGGAGTGATCCACGACATCTCGGAGATCATCGGACTGACGGAGGAACTGGCCCACGCACGCAAACTGATCCGCCGCCTTGAAGCGCGTTACACCTGGGATGATATCGTTGGAACGGGCGCCGCCCTTACTCATGCCAAGGAACAGGCCATGCGCGCGGCAGGAACACCCGCCACCGTGCTGCTCCGCGGCGAAAGCGGGACCGGCAAGGAGCTGTTCGCCCATGCGATCCATAACGCGAGCAGCAGGAGCAACGGCCAGTTCGTGCGCGTAAACTGCGCGGCGCTTCCTGAGCAGTTGCTCGAAAGCGAACTCTTCGGTTACGAGGAGGGAGCCTTTACCGGCGCGGCCAGGGGTGGGAAGAGGGGTCTCTTTGAAGAGGCGAGCCGCGGCACGCTCTTCCTGGACGAGATCGGCGACATCACCATGCCCCTACAGAAGAAACTGCTCCGGGTTCTGCAGGAAAAGGAAATCATGAAAGTCGGCAGCACCCTACCAATACCCGTGGATGTACGTGTCATTGCAGCGACCAATGCAGATCTGGAGCGAAAGATCAAGGACGGCTCCTTCCGCGAGGACCTTTACTACCGTTTGAACGTGCTGCCCATCGAGATCCCGCCCCTCCGGAGCATCAGGGATGATCTCCCCCTGATCGCGAATCATGCGCTCATGCGCCTGAACCAGGATTATGGACGGCAGGTGGAGCGGATCACCGGTGAAGCTATGAAAGCACTGCAGGACTATCCATGGCCCGGCAATGTGCGCGAGTTGGAGAGCATTATTGGACGGGCCATGATAAACATGAATCCCGCGGAGAAGGTAATCGAGGTGACGCATCTGCCCTTGTTCGAGTGCGAACGGATCGAGCAGATCATCCCGGGGTCCGAGGGGCCTGTCCTGCCACTGAGCCGGGCGACCGCCGAGGCCGAAAAGACCGCGATCGAGCGAGCGCTCCATGAAACAGGCGGGAACCGGGAAAAAGCCGCTCAGCTTCTCGGCACGGCGGTACGGAACCTCTATTATAAAATAAAGAAGTACCGGATTAAAATCCGGGATGATGCCTAGGCCGCCCGCGGAACGTTGAGGGTCTTCTTGTCGTCGGACACCGCAATCACCGGAGTTGCCGTCTTTCCGGAGCTGGTTTTTGCGTAGGAATAGTCTAAGCTGTGCCGGCCATGACGATGATTTTCGCGATTTTTTCCAGCACTCACCCCACGTTCGGCATTTCGACTATGATAATCGATGCTTTTGTGTATCTTTTCAGCCCCGATCCTCTCTAGTTTAACGCACTTTCTGCTTTTGCGAAATCGTTCACGAACAGGGGAAACGTCGCGTACCTGCACGGGTTGCTTGCCGTTTAGCCATATCCGCTTTCCTCCTCTGTATCAAATCTGCCGCCTGCGGGCGGGTAAAAAGCTGCTTTAAGAAATTCGTCTCCAGTAGCTAATTCTATTTGATTATAGAAGAAAACAGGCTGCAAGCAGGGGAATAGCATGCTATGCTAAACACTACGCAATCGTCTGCCTGCAATTATTTTCAAAAATGAAAACCATTGCACGAGGGCAAGCCAATCATCATTTTGCACGATATTCTAACTGGCTTTTCATATCAACCAGTTGTCGTTTTCTTTTCTCCAGGCATCTTTCTGGAACGATACTTGCTGGAGATAGTATGCATTGAACATTTCTCGCTGTTTTAGTCATCAAGCGTCCGAAAACCGCTTGACTTCAGAGAGCAAGGAAACATATAGTAGTCCAGCAGACGGTATGAATGCCGACCCGATATCCATCATCAGACGATGGAACGGGGGGACGCGCTTTTCGGGAGGTCTTGATATGACAAAAGCAAGTTCAGCCGGCGCCCGATTCCTGGCCGCGCTCAGGGAGGAAAAACCGCTCCAGGTGGTTGGCGCGATCAATGCCTATGCCGCGCGGCTGGCAGAGAGGAGTGGGTTCAAGGCATTGTATGTATCGGGCGGAGGCGTTGCTGCGAGTTCTCTCGGCCTTCCGGACCTCGGCATCAGCACCATGGACGATGTGCTGACCGATGTCCGGCGCATAACGGACAACACCGGCCTCCCAGTGCTCGTGGATATTGACACGGGATGGGGCAGTGCCTTCAACATTGCCAGATCGATCAAGTCCATGATAAAGTTCGGCGCAGCCGCAGTCCATATCGAAGACCAAGTTCAAGCAAAACGCTGCGGCCACAGGCCGGGCAAGGCGATTGTGTCGAGGGAAGAGATGGTGGACCGGATTAAAGCAGCCGTGGATGCCAGGACCGATCCCGATTTTGTCATCATGGCAAGGACCGATGCCATTGCCGTTGAAGGACTCGAAGCAGCCATTGACCGGGCGGCTGCCTGCGTCGCGGCAGGCGCTGACATGATATTTCCCGAAGCGGTGAAAGATCTCGCGACGTACAAAAAATTCGCGCAGGCGGTGAAGGTGCCGATCCTCGCCAATATCACCGAGTTCGGCTCAACGCCGCTCTTTACCGTGGACGAGCTTCGCAGCGCCGATGTGTCCCTTGTGCTCTATCCACTCTCCGCGTTCCGCGCCATGAGCAAGGCAGCCCTCGCGGTCTACGAAGAGATCAGGACGGAAGGTACGCAGAAGAACGTTATCGACCGCATGCAGACCCGCACTGAACTTTACGATTACCTCGGCTACCATGCCTTTGAACAAAAGCTTGATGCAATCTTTTCCAGGGAGGAAAAATCATGAGTTCAACTATCGACGCAACGACGACAGCTGATGCCCCCGCTCCCAAAGTGAAGAAATCAGTAGCCCTATCCGGCGTAATCGCCGGCAATTCGTCGGTCTGCACCGTGGGACGGACCGGGAATGACCTTCACTACCGGGGGTACGACATTATCGAGCTTGCGAAGAAATCAACTTTCGAGGAAACAGCCTATCTTCTGGTTCACGGCGATCTTCCGACTGAGCCGCAGTTAAAGGACTACAAAAAGAAGTTGAATAAGCTGCGCGGCATCCCCGCGCAGGTGAAGGAGGTCCTGGAACAGATTCCCGCTGCCGCCCATCCCATGGATGTGATGCGGACCGCCTGTGCCTACCTCGGAACGGTCCTGCCGGAGAAGGACGACCAAAACATCCAGGGGGCACGCGACATTATTGACCGTTTAATCACTTCGTTCGGCTCTATGCTGCTCTACTGGTGGCATTTCAGCCAGAACGGACACCGCATTGACGTGGAAACGGACGATGACACCGTGGCGGGCCACTTCCTGCACCTGCTCCACGGAAAGAAACCCTCCTCACTCCATGAACGGGCATTGGATCAGTCCCTCATCCTCTACGCCGAACATGAATTCACGGCATCCACATTCACCGCCCGCGTGATCAGCGGAACGCTGTCCGACGTTTATTCGGCCGTAACCGGCGCCATCGGCGCCCTGCGAGGCCCCAAACATGGCGGCGCGAACGAGGCAGCCCGCGAAATCCAGCGGCGGTACCGCAATCCTGATGAAGCTGAAACCGATATCATGGCGCGGGTAGCCAGAAAAGAGATCGTCATCGGCTTCGGCCACCCCGTGTACACCGTGAGCGACCCGCGGAATGCCACGATCAAGGCAATCGCAAAGGGGTTGTGCGAGGCAGGCGGCAACATGAACCTCCATCATATCGCCGACCGGATCGAAATGGTGATGAAACGAGAGAAGAACATGTTCGCGAACCTGGATTGGTACTCGGCGGTGACCTATCACATGCTCGGGGTGCCCACGTCCCTTTTCACCCCGATCTTCGTAATTTCCCGCACCTCAGGCTGGGGCGCGCATATCATTGAACAACGCATGGACAACAAGATAATCCGGCCATCGGCGAACTACACCGGGCCTGATGACCGGGCGTACGTGCCGATGAAGGAACGGGAGTGATAATGCAGGGTGAGGAGCAAGGGACAAACAGCAAGGTTTGAACTTCCTTGTTACATGCCGCTTTCTCTTAGCGCCCTTGTTAGTCGTTGCGTTTAAAAAGTTGACTATCGCATGCCGGTTATTATTCGCCGAACGATCTCCGAAAGGAAAACCCATCCATGTCTTCTCCTCTTTCCAACGTCCGGCCTGATCCGGACAAGGTCCTTGTGGACATTGCCAACTATGTCCGTGACTATTCCATCACCTCCAACGAGGCCTTTGATACGGCCAGGCATTGCCTCATCGACACCATCGGCTGCGGCATTGAAGCCCTAGGTTACCCAGCCTGCACCAAGATTCTGGGGCCGATCGTACCGGGCACTATTGTGCCAAACGGCGCAAAGGTGCCGGGTACGCAGTTCCAGCTTGACCCGGTCCAAGCTGCCTTCAACATCGGCGCTATGGTGCGGTGGCTCGATTTCAATGACACCTGGCTTGCTGCGGAATGGGGTCATCCGTCGGACAACCTGGGAGGAATTCTCGCGACCGCGGACTGGCTCTCGCGCACCCGTGTTGCGAACGGGAACCCCCCGCTCGTGATGAGGACCGTGCTCGAGGGCATGATCAAGGCCCACGAAATCCAGGGTGTCATCGCCCTGGAAAATGCATTCAACCGCGTGGGCCTCGACCATGTTGTTCTGGTGAAGGCTGCATCCGCCGCCGTATGCGCCTGGCTCATGGGTGGGACTCAGGAGGAAATAATTAACGCTGTATCCCAGGCCTTTGTGGACGGCCAGTCCCTGCGAACCTACCGCCACGTGCCGAACACGGGATCGCGAAAATCCTGGGCAGCGGGCGACGCAACAAGCCGGGCAGTTCGCCTTGCCCTCTTCTCCCTCAAGGGAGAGATGGGCATCCCGACCGTGCTCACGGCAAAAGACTGGGGCTTTTACGATGTGCTCTTCAAGGGCAAGGAATTCAAATTCCAACGGCCCTATGGATCGTATGTGATGGAACAGGTGCTGTTCAAGATCTCTTTTCCTGCCGAGTTTCACTCCCAGACCGCGGTCGAGTGCGCCATGACTCTGCATCAAAAGCTGGAGCGCATGGGCAAGACGAGCGATAATATTAAGAAAATCAATATCCGCACCCACGAAGCAGCACTCCGCATCATCGATAAAAAAGGCCCCTTGAATAATCCCGCTGACCGCGATCATTGCATCCAGTATATGGTCGCAGTGCCGCTCATCTTCGGACGTCTCACGGCAGCTGATTATGAGGACGACATCGCATCCGATCCGCGCATCGATGCGTTGAGAGAAAAAATTGTCTGCCTCGAGGATCCGCAGTTCACGAAGGATTACCACGACCCTGAAAAACGATCCATTGCCAATGGTTTGACCGTGGAATTGAACGACGGCACGAAGCTTCCGGAAGTCCTGGTCGAGTACCCCATCGGCCACCGCCGCCGGCGCAAGGAAGGCATGCCGCTGCTGATTGAAAAGTTCAAGACCAATCTGGCCCGCCGTTTCCCGGCAAAGCAACAGAAGACGATACTCGATGCGAGTCTCGACCATCGGGCGCTGGAAACCCTGCCGGTGAATGAATATGTTGATCTGTTTGTGATATGACGGCGTGAACGGCGTGACCGACAACGCAAGTCATCGCCTTTGAACGGGGAGACAATCCACGCTCTTTGCAGAATAAGGAATCATTGATCGGAGAGGGCTTGAGCCGCTATCTGTTCGAGCGAAATCCCGAATTCGTCGTTCAACTGACCGAGAAATGTCCTCGATATTTCAGCCGCGCGTTCGAACCGCTGAAGGAATCCTTCGTTCCCCTGATACCGTGCCGAGATCGACGTGAAACGGCGTTCCAGCGTCGTCGGTCTGTCGAACTCAACCATGCCATCAATCAGAGGCACAAGGCGCTGCTCAAGGGTGGCAGGGATGAAGTCCTGATCGGGCAGACCATGCAGGACAGCCTCGGCTGCCGGCATGCCGCAAAGCACATGAGAGGCGCAAATAAAAGCCTCACGGCAATGACCAAGCCCCACCAGGAGACGGTAACCTTCAACGCCGTGCAGAATGGGATCATGCGTCTTGTACCTCCCGATATCATGCAGGAGCGCTCCTACCTTGAGGTAGTTGGTATCGATGCCACTCTTCGGCGCTATAATCTCCGCCATGCTCGCTGCAACCCGGGAAACCGCAATACAATGCCTGATCCAAGCAGCCTGGTTGCCGTATTGATAGAGCAGCCTTAACGCATCATCGTAGGAAAGCATAATCTTTCTCTTCTTCGGTCCTGAATGCTCGGCTTGTCGGCTCAAAGCAGGGGTAAGTCCCCCGAACAGGCAAAATGAGGCATATTCCTGTTTTTCACGAAATCAGCCATTTTGCCTTTTTGCCGACCTCTTCTGGCATGCCTTTGATCCATTGGCTCTTTTATTTGCATAACCGAACCAAAGAGGACAAACCTCATATAACCAGAATTACGTCTAAAGTACCTTAACCGACTTTTTTGGGGACAAATATTGTCAAGAAAGATAAATATATTTCATAAAAATCAATATGTTATTTACATAAGACAAAACAATCCTTGACATTGTTCACAAAATGTGCAATTATATTATATAAAATAAAAAATGATCATGCCGCAAAGTAGACATCTTTGTGGCTTTTTTATTTAATTTCAATAATTTAGGATGGAAACATGCCCAGCAATCAAAATTATAAGGAAAAAATGGAAATCAAAAAAAATGCCATTCTAGCCTCTGGCCGGGTTTCCGAACGCCTTCCGGATGTCGCAAGTATTGTATTCCGTATGACCTATTATCAGCGAGCCGCTGGGCCGGTCCTGATGACCCGGACGGTCAACTTCGTTCCCACCGATTATGCCTGCTTTCACTTGGATTGTACGAGGGAAGAATGCACGAACGGCGGATTTGATCTCGCCCCCGTTGTAGCCAACTTGGTAAAGAGACGCAAGAAGTCAGTCAAAGGAAACCTTTCGTGCCGGGGGAAAAGCGAATCCCTCCGCTTCGGCCACGCAAGCATCGCCTACGAAGTAAGTATAGAGTACAATAAACGGAGCAAATCCTCAAGATAATAGTAAACGCATCATAGTTTCACCACACACTTTGCCGTTCGATCGCCAGGACGTCTTCTCAGGGTTCTCCACAGGTGTAGGATACTCCTTAGCTCCGCACGTTGAGACCATTCTCCATCCCGGTGCTTTTCGCTTTCTCAATCACAAACAACAACTGGCCTTCCTGTACCGTATCGTTGAGCTTGATGCAGACCTCGACGATCTGTCCGTCCATGGGCGCGAGAATCGCGTTCTCCATCTTCATGGCCTCAAGGTTTGCTATTTCCTCCCCTTTGTGGACAATGTCGCCGAGCTTGAGCACACCTCTCGCGGGATTTCCCGTACGCCAAATATTGCCGTTAATCGGAGCACCGATATCGTTCGGTCCCTTTGCCATCCTGATCTCGGTTTTTTTGGCTCTCGGGGTCATTACGGTGTAGACCCTCGTTTTGTTGTTCACGCGCATCACGACATGAACGACACCTTCATGCTCCGCGCCGATCGATACCAGCTCGATGGAATAGGGTTTGCCCCAGAGCTCGAAATCCACCTTCTCCCCGGGCTTGGTCAGACCTTTTCGCCAGACATCCGTGGGAAGCACGAGCGGCGCCTCGCCGAATGTCCCCCGAAACTCGATGAATTCAAGTGCGTCCTTCGGGTGCATGAGATAAAGAATAAATTCCTCTTCCGTTGCCGCCCGCCCCAGCTTGTCGTGGAGTTCCCTGCGCAGCTTTTCGAGGTCGTCGTCGGGCACCGAATCGAGCGGTGACAGCTCTTTTCGCTCCGCGATTTTATCCTTCCCTTCGTCACCAAACGTGCTGAGGTATATCCATTCCGCAGGCCAGCCGACAGGGAGCTTTCCGTAGTTCCCGAGCAGCAGGTTTTTAAAATCACCGGGCGCATTGCGGAACAGCTCAAGTAATTCTTCCTGCTCCTGGGGGGTCATCGCCGCATAGTCCTGTGATTTTTTCTTCACGAACTTCGTCAGGAGATCAATGACGTGCGCTACCCCGGCATCACCGCGCTCTTTCGCGTACCGGTTCACAATGCCGCTGCAGGTAACCCAGGTGATCTGCGACCCGGGAGTTACGTCGAAATATTTTACGATCCTGTTGTAGAGAGACATGACCTTGAGGATCGCGGGCATGAGATGGAGGAACTCGCCTTTATCTGCCTGCTCAAAGGAACTGGGGAAAGCGCCACCCGGCATGCGGTGACTCGTCACCGTGTGGTCGAGGCCTTTGAATGGCGACTCCGCCCAGTCGTAATGGCCGATCCACTCTCTGACCTTTCGCACCGCTGCTTCCGCTTCCGGCCTGCTGAGATGCACAGGGATTCCCGACTCCTCAAAAATCGCCTGCACCGCGAGAATGGGCGAATGCCCGTAAAACCGGACGAGCGAGTCTTCCTCCACATCGAAGATCGTCGCGCCAGCCTTTGCCGCCGCCAGGAATGCGGGGATCGCGAGCCCATCGGTGATATGGCGGTGATAGTTGATCACCAACTTCGGATAGGCCTGCTTGACGGCATCGATAAGATTGCCGATGCGGCTCACATCGCCAACGCCCGCCATATCCTTGATGCACAGCACGATCTCCTCAATCCCTGCGCAGAGAGCCACTATCTCGCGGACAACGCCGAGATAATACGCATTCGTGGCCCAGTCAGCAACAGTAAACGATATGGTCGGCTCAAACAGCCTTCCCCGTTTCATGACCACTTCGGCGACGGCATGCATGTTCCGCACATCGTTCAGGAAGGAAAAGCACCTCCACACGTCGATGTCCACCCGGGACACGGCCTGCTCGATTACATTCCTGGGATAAGGCCGGTACCCCCAGAGGTTCGTTTCGCGGATGAGGGTCTGCTGCAGCACATTCGGCATAAGTTCTCTGAGGATGGCGACCTCTTCGAAGGGACTTTCCCGTCTGTTCATGATCCCCACGTGCCAACGCGCACCGCCGTGAGTCTCGGCGCTAAACAGTCCCATGGCATTGTAATACGGCGCAAGGGTCTTCAGATCATAGATGCGGTGGCGGTTCTTAAAATCCGACTGACCCGCATCCCGCATCCCCACCGAGGTGAGGCAAACGCCTTTCAGTGAGCGCACGGCGCTCACGATCTGCTTCGGCGACATGCCGGGTTTGACGAATATTGCGTCTGTCATAATTCTCCCAATTCAGCAATAGATAAAACCTCTGGAACCGCCACGGTTCAGAGAGAGCGGGAAGTGTTTTTACGTTTCTTAACAATAAATATGAGATGACATTCTTGACAGCTTTGGCATCATTGCGGGAAATTTACCTGCCCGTTTTGCTACATCCACTTCTGTGGGCCTAGGGCTGACATTTCCGCCACGTACCGGGCTATCTTGAGCACTTCGTCCTCGCTGTCCTTTTCCTGGAACATGGATATTAGCTCGCCCATGCGCTCTTCAATAAAACGAGTCGAAAATTCTCCGGCAACGAACGCGGGATGACGAATAATGCTGAGCAGGAGCGGAGCCAGTGTCTTCACTCCTTCTACCCGCAGGTTTCTGCTGATCGAGCGGTCCATGGCCCTCACCGCATCCTCGCGGTCCGCACCCGCGGTCATCAGCAGCATGAACAGGGAGTCGTAATAGGGGGGAATGTCTCCGCCTTCGTAAATGCCCGATGCGACCCGGACGCCCGGTCCCATCGGCACTTGGAGCCTCGTTACCTTCCCGAAAGAGGGGCTGAAGGTCTTCGGGTCCTCAGCGTTCATGCGGACCTCCAGCGCCCACCGGTTCGGACGAATGTCGGACTGTTTGAAGGGGAGCTTCTTGCCCGTCACCACCTCGAGCATGATGCCAACGATGTCCAGGCCCGTGATCAGTTCCGTGATGCCATGCTCCACCTGCAGCCGTGTGTTCACTTCTAAAAAATAGAATTTTCGCGTTAATGAGTCGAAAATGAACTCAACAGTGCCCGCCGTGGTATAGCCGATCTCGCGCATCAGGCGCGTTGCTGTGAAACAGATCTCCTGCCGCAAGCCGTCGTCCAGTGTGGGCGAAGGTGCTTCTTCGATGATCTTCTGGTTTCGACGCTGGATGGTGCATTCCCGTTCATAGAGATGGACGACGTTGCCCTGCTCATCGGCAACGATCTGAACCTCAATGTGCCTGCCCCGTTCAATATATTTCTCAACAAGGATCGTTTCGTCGCCGAAGGCCTTTTTGGCCTCGGACCGTGCCTGTGCCAGGCCCTGCGCCATCTGTTCATCGTTCTCGATCTTCACCATACCCTTGCCGCCGCCGCCCGCAGCGGCCTTGATCATTATGGGAAAGGCTACCTTTTCGTCGCGCATCCACTTTTTTATCTGCTCGATACCCGTTACATTGCTGATGCCCGGGATGGTGGGAACATTGGCTTTCTGGGCCAGAACCTTTGCCTGGATCTTGTCCCCCATCATCCTGATGACTTTCGGAGACGGTCCGACCCAGATCAGGCCCGCATCGATCACTTTCTGGGCGAATACTTCGTTCTCCGCCAGGAAGCCCCATCCCGGGTGGATTGCGTTGGACCCGCTTCGGATTGCGGCATCGATCATTTTATCCATGTTGAGGTAGGACTCGACTGGCGGAGCCTCCCCAATGTGCACTGCTGTGTCGGCCATGAACACATGGTGCGCAAGACGGTCGGGAGTGCTGTAGACAGCGGTTGTCGGTATCTTCCGGTCTCTGCAGGTGTGCATGATCCGGACCGCCGGCACGCCCCGATTTGCGATTAGCAACTTCTGAATCATCATGCTTATGGAGAACCCTTTCCCGAAGCGGCATTTCCGCCGCTTCGTAAAGACTGAATTTTTTCCCAAAACGCTGAATTTGTCAAGCATTCTTTTTCCCGATTCTTTGAGCATTGCCGCTTGACTTTCAGCGCCCTATTCCTTATTCTCAGAGAAGAAATGCTTCTTTCATTGACACACCTGACTACAACACTTCCCCGGGGATGCGGCCCCAAGGAGAGATGCAGTTTTTGCTCCCGCTCATCGGAAAATATATATTCCTCGTCGGTTTCCTATCCCTTCTCTGCCAACCGATGGCCGCGCTGTTCTTCCGGACAACAGGCACAGGCATAGCCGATGCAGGCTCCTGCCTCACGAGCACGGTCTGGGCCGATGAAGTCGATTCCAAAACCACTTTGCCGGTGCAACCCACAGCAGCCACGGCGCCGACCACAACGGCTGCACTCACGACCGCAGCAACGATCTCCACTGCTCCAACGGGAACAAACAAGCCTCGCTCCGGTTTCTTTGATTTGCTGCACGGCGAGCTGTCGCAGCAGCTCGTGGATGCCGCCGCGTGGATGGATTCCTTTTTCGCAGACACCAGCTATGTGAAAGAGGAGAACCACTCCTATGTCAAGGTCCGGTATGATATATTCAAGGAGGAACGGGCCAAGATGACCTTTGACCCTGCCTTTGATCTGCGTCTGGCTCTCCCGGAGTTGGAGCGTAAAACGCACCTTGTTTTTTCATCAGAGCCGGCCCAGCCCGTCAACAACGTCAATGCGCCAGTGCAAACTGCGAGCGAACGCTTCGGGCAAACGGATCAGCGGACGCTTACGACAGCCATCCATTATTTTTTTCGGGATACCGAGCAGGAAAGCTTCTTTTTAAGGACGGGGATACAGTTCAGCAGATTATCGCCCGTCATTGTCCTGGAGCCGCGGTATCGGGTGCTCTTTCCCTACACGAATTGGAATATCCGGTTTACGCAGGACGTCCTCTGGCGGTCGGACACGAGCTGGCAGACGGACACGCGGTTTGATTTTGAGCGGCTTCTCCCTTCTTCCCTTTTTTTCCGAACGAGTCTTGACGGGCTCTGGGCCGCGCAGGTAAAAGGTTATGTTTACAGTCTCAGCTACTTGCTGCGGCAGCCCCTTGCGCCGACTTATGCCTTGGATTACGAATGGATCAACACCTACCAGACAAGGCCAGAGGGCGAGCTGACAGAAATTGATTTCCGCGTCCGGTATCGGCACAGTTTCTGGCGGGAGTGGCTGTTTTTCGAAATTTCTCCCCAAGCCCGGCTCCCCCGAACGTCAAACTTCCATCTTCTGCCCGGTATTTTGTTCCGGCTTGAAATGTTTTTCGGCGGGTAATGACGAATAGTCGCACAGATGCGGCTGTTAATAAATCCCGGACGATCTCCCGCAGGACAACGTGCAGATACTATTGAAAAAAATAGTTGTCACCGAATTTTTGTGGATGAGCGCGAAGATGGGAGGATTTCATTGTGTTTTAAGACCATTCACCTTAAGGCCGACGCTTCATTTAGGCGTTCATGAACCTTTTTATTATTTTTTTTATTCCCGGGGGTACACTCGAGTCCGCAGTCAATGCTTTATGCAAAGTAACGCATCACTCCCGCCGACGGCTGATTTTCCAGGCCTCTTTTGAGCATCAATTTCTCGGCCCCCCTGCGACAATCCTGCTGTATCTCATTTACTGGACCGTGAAGATTGTCCTTCCCGAAAAAAACAACTTATCCACACAACTTAACTCCCACTGAATGCCATAGACGAGGATGGAGCAATCAACGGCTTTCTTGAGGAGGAAAACGAACTGCACTGCTTCAGCAAAGAGCACAACCGCCAGCAATATTAGCAATAATACTTTAATTCGCTTGACTTCGCCCTGGTCTCTCGTTTTAATTAAATTATAGAAGGACAATCGACATTATTTTCCTGCTAGAGCCGCTTATCGCCCCTCCAGTCACAAGAGGTCGTCGGAGCGTCGATAGAGGAGAGGTGGGATGAAACATCCGTTCAAAAACGAGGGTGTCATCAATATCCGCAGTGTTTTCGGAGTCACGGAAACCATGGACCGAATTGAGTCTGTTGTGTGGGCCCGGTGTATGAAGGTCTTTGCCCGGATCAACCAGCAGCACGAGGCAAAGCTGTCCGGCCTCGACCTGAAGCCGATGCAACTCCTGATCTTCGGCGATCTTCGGACCTGTGTTCCGCTTATGGAAGCCTATCCGTCAACAGCCCTTGACCTGCCGCTCAAAGTACTGGTATGGGAAACATCGGAGGGAGAAGTCTGGGTCAGCTTTTACAGTACGGACTACCTGTGCATGCGGCACGGCGTCGAAGAAAGCCGCTTTCCCCGGGTCGAAGACCTGATCCGGAAAGCACTGCGATGAGCAATGGGCGCACGCGAAAGCCCAGCTCCTTGTCTTTCTTTTTCGGACTATCCTCTCACGGGCAGCGTCGGCTGAAAATGCTGTATCTAGTTTAATGTTTATGATATATTCCCGAGTGAGAGTGCGAATACTATTCTCCGGCCGATGGCGCTGCACAGGATTTTGAAAGGAGATTTTCTGAACATGCAGGGTGACGCTTCTGAAGGGCATATACAATCCAAAATGGGACTCGAGTTGTTTGTACGGGATGTCATGACAACAAATGTCATCGCGATCTCGAAATATGAGACCATCATGAAGGTGGCGAACATTTTGACGAACAAAAATATAAGCGGACTTCCGGTAGTTGATAAGGAAAATAAAGTTCTCGGTATCGTAACTCAGGCGGACATTCTTTCGATGGTGGGCGTAAGCAGGGAGCACACGTTCAAAGATCTTTTGAAATACATGCTCGGCGAACGGCTGCATGAGCGCAAGATGGGCGACCTTGCAGGCGACATTATGACCTCCCCGGCCCTTACCATAAAACCAGATGCAAACATCGCCGAGGCAGTGCGGATCATGGAGGAAAAAAGGATCAGGCGGCTGACCGTCGTGGATGACAAGAATGCCCTGATCGGCATTTTAACGCGGGCCGACATTCTGAAAGCAGTAATTAACAAACTGAAGGGTTAAGCCCCTCATGGTTTCTTTTTTACCGGAGACATCGCTGAGGAGTCAACACCCTTGATGAAGTGTCGGAGATGTTTCCGTTCAAATCCCGCTCTCACCTCAGCGTTCCCTCCCGTAACAGCGCGGCACTTGTCCCACCTGGATAACGATCCATCTTTGATCCCTGAAGGCTTCGCGTATCAATCGTTCCCAGTGACGACTGCTTCGTTCCCCTCCGCATTGGCTATCGGTGCAGGTGTTGAAGTGCTGCCCTTCATTTCAATGATGCTCAAGGGACATTCTGCAACACAAACGCCGTCGCGCCTGCATTTCTCCTGATCAATGACAAACAGGCTCATGCTATCTTTTCTTTCAAATGTCATGCTGGGGCCCGGAAAAGGACGCCGCGCTTTCACTGAGCATGGAGTTCAGGTCGTTGGCGTATTACAACATAATCCTCCGCGCTATTTCTTCAGCCTGCCGCAGAAATTTTTCCGGGAGCTCGGCGGGAGTTTTTGGCGTTGTACCGTAAGCGCGTAACAAGTGGCTTTCTGTGAACCGGTACCACTTGAAAAACTGGTTATAACGCGGGAACACGTCGGCGAACCGGTTTTCCGGCCCTCCCTGGGTGATGATAAACACCAGTTTCTTGCCCGGGGCGATTCGCACAGGCTGCGGGTTTGTCATATAGTCTGGTTTCAGGTAGGAAAAAGTACGGTCAATAAATGCCTTGAGCTGGCTCGTGATTTCCCCATAAAACGTTCCTGTGGCCAGAACGATGACATCGGACTGGCCGACCGCATGGAGAACGCCGGTCAGATCATCCTTGAGGATACATTTTTCGAGCTTCGTCTTGCATGCGTAGCAACCCTGGCATCCCCGGTAATTGAGTTCGTTGAGAGCAAAGGTCGTTGATTGAGCACCGAGGTTTTCCGCTGTTTTGAGAAAATGCTTGGCGAGGGTGGTGCTGTTCCCTTCAGGACGCGGACTCCCGAATAAACTTACGATCTTCATGATGAACCTCCATTTTTTATATACTCTGTTCCGCCGGAGGGAATGAATATCGACGGATATCCCGCCATCCCTGGCTGCTTATTTATTATCCATCGAATACCAAAGATAAAGAGACGCGACGCTTCGATAAGGCTTCCAGCGTTCCCCGTATTTCTCAATATCCTTCGGCTCTGGCACTTTGGACAGTCCGTAGAGTTGAGCGACGGCCTTTCGAATGCCAAAGTCCAGCGTCGGGAAAATGTCCGCACGGCCGAGATTAAAAATGAGGTACATTTCGACCGTCCACCGACCCACACCTTTGATCTGAGTAAACTCTTTGATAATCTGTTCATCCGACATTTCCTTCAGCTTTTCGAGCGGCGACAACTTTCCCTCTAAATATTTCCGGGCGAGGTCTTTTAAAAAAGAGACCTTCATAAGTGAAAGACCCGCTTTACGCAGATCGGCGTCGGCGGTGTTCAGGATTCTCGTGGGATCGGGATGGCCGTCCTCGGTAATCAGCGCGTTTACTCGGTTCAATATCGTTCCCGCAGCCTTTGATGAAAGTTGTTGACTGGTTATTGCCTGGATAAGCGCAGCTAGAGGCTCCTTTTTCAGGAGAGGCTGGAATTGCAATGGTCCCACCTTTTTTATCAACCGCGCAATAGACTTGTCCTTTTTTTGTAATGTCTTGGTAGCCTTCTGCCATAGCGCCGGCGTTGCTATGACGCCGGATTTTTTCAAGCTGACGCCTTCAAGCTCAAGGAGCGCGGCTTTCGTTTCCACGCCGCCAGGAGCGGAATATCCACCCAACTTTCCCTGAGAGGCAACCACGCGATGACAGGGAACGACGAGTGGTATTGGATTTTTGCCGAGAGCGGCTCCCACTGCGCGTGCGGCATTGGGTTTGCCGATACGAGCGGCCATTTCACTGTAAGTCACAACCTCCCCAGAACGGATTTTTTGCGCGGACCGGTATACGGAACGCATGAATTCTGATATGTCGATAAAGTGCACCGGGAGGTTGGAGAAATCCTGGGCCTCTCCTTTGAGATGGGCTATCACTTTTCCGGTGAGTTCCTTTATCCAGGAAGGCGGAACAGCGGAAGCTCTCTTGCTCTTGGTCATTCTTTTCAGGCGCGTCTCAACACGCTTTCCCGCTGACTCGGGAAGAAAGAAAGATGTTATCCCCTGAGCGTCCCAACTCACCCCGCAATTCCCCAGAGAGGTCGGAAAAGTAAGCCAGGCTGCTTCCTGTTTTTGCATTCTCACCCTGCCTCCTGATAAATCGGGACCACGGCTGCTTCCCTGTCTCGAATCGCTGTTATGACTAACCCCTTTATAAAAGTCTATCAGAATCAGCCCATGGAAATCAACTCATTCCTGCTTGTAAGGAACGACACCCTTGCGGTGGAATCAATTTCGGAGGAGAGCCTCTCGTGTCAAGGAATTAGACAGGATTATAGTATTCATACGCCGGAAGTTTTAGAAATGACCGGAGAGCCGTCGTAATTTATAGAGCGCCCATTACACTAAAACCAGAAGCCTTTGCAAAAAAGCCGACCTGGTCATTCAGGAAATAAACGTCCGGTTGTCAATGATACCTGCCTACTCCATAGCCTCTCGAAAATCTGTGATCGGGCTTATCATTCATCTGGGATGATACAGCAATGAATTTTGCTGAGACTCTCTCCCACGGAGGGTAAAATAGGGGGGGTAAATGGTAGAGGCCGAAGATCTAGCTCCAAAAAGGGAAAAACCTCCATTCCCGCATCATCGTTCGGGAATGGAGGATCCGTCCCTAACAGGCAAAATGTCTAGGAAACAAATACGGTCGCGCGCTTCAGCTCGTTCAGCTTCGCGAGCAGGGCATGGTGCTTCTGTTCATCGGCGATCAAATAGGAAAGAATATAACGAGTCACGAAAAGCTTGCTTTCGTTCAGCGCGGCATCGGCGATTTCAAGCGTTTTCGCCTCAGCGGCAAGATGCTTGTTGAGGCCATCGGAAAGCTCCACGAGATCGTCGGGCGTGAGGACGAGCGCTTCCTTGGTCAGGCTGTCGGCCAGGAGCTTTTGCATTGCCTTGTGCTTCTGGGAATCGCTCTTGATCATTTCCATCGTCATCTTCACAAGTTTGTTCTTCGTTTTCTTGAGCATTGCGTCCGCATGCTTAATCGTCTCATCTTCAAGTACCATCCACTCTTCCAGCGCAGCGATAAGTTTGTCCGTGTCTTCTGCTGACGATTTCTTTTTTGCCATGATTTTTCCCCTTTCGTTGCATGAATTGGCGTCTTGATTCGTCTCATGGTATAGCGGCCTACGCCGAGGCGAGCTTGTTTTATACCATATAGACTAAAATTATTTCAACAGAAAAATGATTTTAAGCGAAAAGGAGCAAACGACGGGGATACCCCTTTTGAAAAATTCCCGGGATTCTGTCAGATCATGGCTCGTACACCATAAGGTTGCTCGTTGCAGTGGCTATCAACTTGTGTTTCTCGTTGTGGGCCTCGGCGTATAGCTGCACGAGCCTTCTGCTTTTCGATTTGAATTCCGCGCGTATCGTCACGATTTCCCCCGACCTTAGTGGTCTCATGAAATTCACATTCATATCGATCGATATGCAGGGTTTACGGAGTGTGGCAAAAGAGAGCGGCCCGAAAACATTGTCAAAATAACTGCTCAAAATTCCGCCCTGCAGATATCCTAGAGGATTTGTCTGGTTTTCATGCACGGGAAACTTCACCGTCAGACTCTTGTTTACTTCGTGTGCAGTGATCTTCGCGCCTGATTCCAGAAAGCAGAGCGGAGGCATTTTCACTTCGGGGTATTGTTTCCGGAACTCTTCGTCGTGAAAGAACTTCTCTGCGTCAAAATTTGAGGTGTTTGACTCGCTGGTGTCGGAACCCATTCATTCTCCCCTTGAAGGACGATTTCCCTGATAACCGGCGGCCCCTATCTGGAGCCCCCGCTTTTTATTAAGCATATTCTTTTTTTTCTCAGCCTGCAACCTTGAGTACGATTTTCCCCGTCGACTGCCTGCCTTCAAGAAGGCGATGTGCTTTTTCGGCCTCGGCCAGCGAATAGACCTCCTTGATGCGCAATTTCAGCCAGCCTTCCTGTATGGCATTCAGGACCTCCTTTGACCTGTGGGACAGCTCTCCCCGCGATGCGATGAAATTAACCAGACTCCCGCCGGAGATAGAGATCGACTTCGCCCCGAGCGAATTCGGTAAAACGGGGTCTGCAGGCCCGCTTGCGGACCCGAAAACCACTATGTGCCCGCGGATCGCCACCGCTTCCAGGTCACTCGGGAATGTGGTCTTCGCGACTCCGTCGATGATAAGATCAGCTCCCCGTCCGCCCGTGATTCGTTTCACCTCGCTCACGAAATCCTGCCGCGTGTAAAGTATCACCTGATCTGCGCCTGCCTCTCTGGCGATGCGCGCCTTCTCGTCTGTGGAGACCGTCCCGATGACCCGAGCGCCGAGGCGCTTCGCCCATTGCACAAGAAGAAGACCTACCCCGCCTGCGGCCGCGTGTATCAAGACCGTGTCGCTTTTTTTCGGCATACGGAATTCATGGATCAGGTAATGCGCCGTCATTCCCTGCAGCGGAAATGCTGCCCCCTGTTCAAAGGACATCTCCTTCGGCAGCAGAATCAACCTTGCCGCCTCGATAACCGCAAACTCGCTGTAACTCCCGAGATGACCCGTGTATGCCACGCGATCACCGGGCCGCACATCCGTGACGCCGTCGCTGACGGATTCCACAACACCCGATGCCTCCAACCCCGGGATGTAGGGAAGCTTCACGGGGTAGGTTCCCCGCCGCTGGTAGATATCTACGAAATTTACGCCGGCGGCATGAATTTTTACCAGTGCCTGTCCTGCAACGGGCGCTGGTTTCGGCTCTTCTGTCAGTTTTAACACAGAGGCATCGCCGTAGTTTGATATCGTGATGGCCTTCATTGTCTTGCCTCCCTTTTCATCTGCTTTTACGTTCCTTCAATTCCAGCATGCGCAGAATTCGACGCTTCAGGGAAAAAGCCCTGCCTCTGTTCCTGCGGAATCACGAGCTGCTGCTCAGAGACCCTGCACCGACTTTTTCACTTCGGTCTTTTACCTCTGTCTGCGGCCTCCGGCCTCGGTCCTGACGGTCGACCATCCACCCCGGATATTCCGGCGGCAATGCGCTCGCGGCGCTCAGCTGGGTCACGTGCTCGGCGGACAACTGCACATCGCTCGCGGCCAGGTTGTCCACGAGCTGTTCGCGTGTCTTCGCTCCGATGATGACACTCGTAACAAAAGAACGCGTCAGCAGCCAGGCAAGGGCCACCCGCGCAATGGAGATGCCCATGGCAAGGGAAACCGTCCTCATTGCGCCAAGTACTTTCTTGGTGCGCTCGCGATCAACGGGGGGGAAATCGTAAGAAGTTCTCCGTGCGCCCTCGGGTCCGGGTTTCTCCAGGTCGAACTTTCCGGAAAGGAGTCCCCCTGCAAGCGGACTCCAAGGGAGGAATGCAAGACCCTGGTCCTTTGCAAGCGGCGCGACTTCGCGTTCAATGTCCCTGCCTGCGATCGAGTAGTACATCTGTGCGCTCACAAACCGTGCCAGGTTATGGCCATCTGAATAGGCAAGAGCCTTCATCGCCTGCCAGGCAGGCAAATTGCAATAGCCGATGGAGCGTGCCTTGCCGCTGTGGACGACGTCGTCGAGCGCGCGCAGCGTCTCCTCAATAGGCGTGTCAAGATCAGTGCCGTGGATCTGGTAAAGGTCAACATATTCCAGTTTCAGGCGCCGGAGACTTGCGTCAATCGAGTCCATGATATGCTTGCGCGACAAACCGATCTGGTTCGGGCCCGGCCCGGTGCGACCACGCACCTTTGTCGCGACAATGATTTGATCGCGCGGTCTCCCCAGCGAGGCAAGCGCCGCGCCGACATGCTTTTCCGATTCCCCCTCGGAGTAGACGTCCGCCGTGTCGATGAAGTTCACGCCCAAATCAAGCGCCGTGCCGATGATTTCCTCGACTTCGGATGCCGTAAGCCTTCCGATGACTTCCCAGAACCCTTTCCCGCCGAACGTCATGGTCCCGAGGCAAAGCTCGGAAACGTAGAGACCCGTTTTCCCTAAGAGACGATAACGCATGACTGTCCTCCTTTCCTGCAGGCCCGTTTGGGGAACTCATTATACACGGAACAGCAATGCTCAATCTTCATGATTTTGTTAAAAGGCATGATTTTTGTTTTTGACTTCATTTCGATTCGTCTGGAATCGTTTCTTTCCAGTATGTTGTTTGGCTATAGTATCGCGCACAAGCCGGAACGACGATGATTCACATGTCAATCAATTTTCATCTTATAAACAAAGCATATCAGATATTTTAAGAAGATGAGTGCATGGATTTGCGTTTGCGCTTTACGGGCATAAACCAGTCCGGAACGAACGCCGAAAATTTTGTATACACTGACAATACCTTAGTCTGCGTAAACTCTTTTTTGAATTTTGGAATCACTCTCTTTCTCAGGTTGGAGTAGCGCGCAGGGAGGTGGCAGTCAAACGAGCTGGGGGCGAAAGCCCTTTAGAGCTCAGCCGTCACGAGTCGTGCCCCCGCTACAAGCGTTCAAACGATTCAGAAGCGAGAGAGCTCATGAGACACTTGCGTTGCGCCGCAAGCTATGGGATTATACAATAAATAATTCCGCGCAAGGGGAGGAACGGATAATTAAACCAAATTCGTTCACCCGTGTCGAATTGTTAAACAGCAATTGTGATGCATGGCAACAGAGATCGTTGATCAATCTTAGGATACGAGGAGGTACACCGTATGAAAAAACAAAAACTTGCACCGTTCGGCATTGCCGCCTTTCTCTGGATAGTCGGACTGGGGATCCCGGCGTCGGGGAACGCTGGGGTCAATGTCGACATTTCGATTCCTCTGCCCGGCCTGGTGATTCCTGCTCCGCCGGCAATGATCGTAATTCCAGGGACTTCTGTGTATTATCCGCCCGATGTGCAAGCGGATATCTTTTTTTATCATGGTTACTGGTACCGCCCCTATCGCGGCCACTGGTTCATATCAGCTGGATATAACGGACCATGGGGCGGCATCGCCATCGGGAGAGTGCCGCGACCTCTGCTTGGCATACCTCCGCATTTTCGTCATGTCGCGCCAGGATACGAACGAGTGCCTTACGGGGTCATGAGAAGAAACTGGCGCGCTTGGGAGCGAGACCGGTACTGGGAGAAACGAGAGGGACGGAGAGAGTATCGCAGAGATGAGCGAAGAGAACGGGAATTCAGGCATTGAGCGATCGCTGCCGGGCGATGAAATGGAAGGATGTTTTCACTTTGAAAACATCCTTTCCGTCCTCGAAACTGCTCTTGTATTCACGCACTAAATCTGATACTTTTAATTCCGGTAGTGTTTTCACTGCCATTGGGTGTATTCCTCCTCTTCTCGATTGAGATGGCCAAAAGGAGAATACACCCTTTTTTATTTCTATGGGAATTTTACACAGAGAATTTTACACTACCTCACCCGGACATAATTTGACATCATTGATTCACTATGCAATAATATGCTCTATATTAATTAGAGTAGAGAGGCGATCTCTCATCCTCGGGAAGGGGAAAAGCTGTTCAGCGGGGATATAGTTTCTCTATTCATTCAGCACGCTCTCCGTTTTGCGGATAGAAGGCGAGGCCCCGATGACGACCGATCATCCCGCCGATGAACAGGATCCTCAACTGCCGAACAAGTCAATAAACTATGCGCTCCTGGTGGACGGTTATGTGAGGGACCTTTTTACGACCGGCATGATCCTCCAGCGGCTCGATTACGATGTATTCATTGCGAACTCGGGCGAGGATGCCCTCAAACTTATTGAGGTAGCCTTGCCGGAACTGGTGATAACCGAGCTTTCCCTGCACAACATGTCGGGTCTGGAACTGTTGTTTCAGCTCAAGCACGCTCCCGCCACCAAAGACATTCCCGTAATCATCCATACGGCGATCGGGGACGAAAAGTGGGAAAATCACTGCCGTGCCACAGGATGCGCCGCCTTTCTGAGAAAACCGGTGGATCTCGACGAACTCTATAGCGCAATCCAGCGCGCGACGGAGGACAAACCACGGCAATATGTGCGGCTGCGGACTCTGTTGCCCGTCAGGGTAGGCGGCCATCTATCAACCGACGCGGCCGCTAGCGTCGAATATATTTCAGAGCTGTCGGAAAACGGCATCTTCGTGCGCACGCTGACCCCCCGGCCGGTCAATGCCGTTCTCCCGGTAAATATCATTCTCAACTCGCTGCCGATCAAGCTGAAGGCGGTCGTCGTACGCAGGGTCAGCATCGGTCAGGGGCTGTTCAAGGAGCCCGGCATGGGGATGCAGTTCGTCGAGATTTCTGAACCCCATCGGGAGTTAATAAGAAACTTCATAAAAGGACACATCATGCGCGATATCAACCCAGCCTGACAGACCGGTCGTGCGATCACCAACATAGCAGGGGAGAACGTCCCGCAAAACTGCTCTTCAGCGTTTCGAACGTTTCTTGTATAGCCTCCCGTTTCCGGGGGCAAAAACAAGCTTCATTCATAATCAGGATCCCGGCGTCTCACCTTTCCGCATCTCCACGTATCTCGCTGCACCAAGCGCCGCTACGCACCCATCTGCGGCCGCTACCACGATCTGGTTTGCAAATTTCTGCCTCAGGTCCCCGGCGGCGAATATCCCCGACACACTTGTAGCGCATTTCTCATCGGTCACCACAAAACCGAATTCGTCGGTCCGGACTGCGGAGGGAACCAGCTGGTTGTTGGGCGAGAACCCGACAAAAATAAAAACCCCGTCCGTGGACAATTCCCCCTTTTCCCCGGTGGCAAGATTTTCGAAGGAAACCGCTCGGACGGTTTTCTCGTCACCCAAGACCGATTTGATGACCGTGTTCCAGAGGATTTGAATCCCCGGTTCGGCCGCCAGACGGCTTTGAAGCAGTTTGCCTGCCCGCAATGAGTCTCTGCGGTGCACCAAGTATACTTTCCTGGCCAGCCTAGAGAGATAGATCGCTTCCTCCACAGCCGTATCTCCGCCGCCAATAACAACGACTGTCTTGTTCCGGAAAAAAAACCCGTCGCAGGTGGCACAGTAGGAAACACCAGCGCCAAGGTATTCGGCTTCACCGGGAATGCCAAGTTTGCGGGCTGTACCGCCCGCGGCGAGAATCAATGCAACTGTCTGCAATTGGTCGCCGTTTGCGAGTTCTACGGTGTGAATACCAGTCCCGGCGGTGACCGCAACAACCTCCTGCTGGACAACAGGAAGAGCAAATGCTTCAGCATGGTGGACCAGCTTCTCGGCTAGATCAAAGCCGGTTATCCCCTCCACGCCGGGGTAGTTTTCAACCTCTTTTGATATGGCAATCTGGCCGCCGAGCACCCCTTTTTCGAGAAGAACAGTTTTCAGCGCAGCCCTCTTGCAGTAGAGCCCGGCTACAAGCCCTGCTGGTCCTCCGCCTACTATTATCACTTCATAGCTTTCCTTCATCGTCATGGCCAGACTTCCAGAGAGAGATCCCTTCCTTTCCTTATTTTATTATTATACATCAGATCATTCTTTAGAAATGTTTATATTCTGGTAAAAAAGAGATGATTCTCTATAGCAATCGCAGTCGGACAAAGGGGCACACATGAATGAGGCAACGGACAAGGAGAGGATAATCGACACCGTCACCGGCCTTTCAATCAGCACGGACAACGGGGACCGGCCTGGTATCAAAGCCCTGTTTGTTCCCCGCGTCCTGTTCGGCATGGCATCGCTTGCGGGAAGACAACCCGTAACCACCATGCCCCAGGCGATCATCGACGGATGGGACAAGGGACTCAAGCTTTGAAAGGCCATACACCATCAGGCAGGCAATTTTCTGTGGACGTTGGAAGCAATGAAGCGCAGGTATTCTGTTATGGCATAACTTGGTATTATTTGCCGAACAGGACAAAAAAACCAGAACTATGAAAGACAGCTCTGATGTGTATCTGGCGAACCCGGGAGGAGAATGGAAGATAGGCCGGTTCAAATTCAATCTGAAATTCATTGACGGGAATCCTGCGCCGGAGAAGAGTTCGAACAGTGAACCGATACCGTTTCAAAGAGTGCAAGAAGCAATAAGCGGATCTACCTGTCTTGCCGCGGGACCCCCTTCACTTCGCTCCGCCATGTTTCTCGCGACAGCAATCGGACGGATGCACGGCATAACAGTCAAAATGGCGACATCAGAGCAAGGTGGAAGATGATACCTTTAAACTAAGACATTAATGTCTGAGATCATCTCTTTGAAGGAGGGTTATAATATGAAAGCAGTGAAATTGACGTTGTACGTTGCGTTCACCGTACTTCTTGCCGCATCACTCGGTTTCGCGGCATCCGGGGTGTTTAAGACAAAACTGAGCGGCAAGGAGGTCGTGCCGCCAGTGGAGACAAAAGCCACGGGCTATGCTCAATTCAAACTGAGCAAGGACGGCAAGGAAATCACCTACATCCTCAGGATGAAGGACATTGACGATGTGACAGCAGCCCATATCCACGCCGGGAAAAAAGGCGAAAGCGGTGCGCCAGTCGCAGGTCTGTTCATGGGGCCGAAAAAAGAGGGTAAATTCAGCGGCGTGCTTGCCAAAGGCACCGTAACGGACAAGAACCTCGTCGGTAAGCTGGCGGGCGAGACAATCGGTGACCTTGCCAAGTTAATCAAGGACGGCGAAGCCTACGTAAATGTCCACACCGTCAAGAACCCGAACGGTGAAATCCGCGGCCAGATCAAGTAAAGGCAATGGAATACCGGTTCGGACAATTGTTCAGAGAAAAATGAAAAAGCGGAGCAGGAATCGATTCCTGTTCCGCTTTTTTTATTTTGTCACCCAAAGGTCATTTGAGGGAAAAGAAAAAGACCTCGGAGTTTAGTCCCGTTTCATTCGTTTATCGGCAGAGCTTGCCGACAACCGCCAGAACCTGACCTCCCCGCGAACATCACCGGCGGATTCACAAGCCAGAGTCAGGCATAAATACTGATCCAACCCTCTTGATAATGAAGAACTGCAAGGCCTTCGTAACCTTCGCATTTTTTCCCAGCACAACACCCAAGGCCTGTTCGGACCGGCTAGCCTGCTTACGCGCTTCCAAGCTCACTTCTATCTGCACATTATCTTGTTGGGTCTGCATCGCCACGCTGATGCTTTCGTTAGTTTTGATACCATTTCCGCCGTATCAGAGGGCCGAAAAGTTGATAAGGTTGTCCACCCATTTGACCAGATCGGTCTTATCCTTTGGCGGACCATCCACACGAATGAGTTCCACGCCATTTCGATAGACTATGAAGGTCGGTGTTTTTTCGATCTTGAACCTCTGGGCGAGATAAACATCCGATTCGATGTCGACTTTCATGACCTTCAGCTTTCCCGCCCGCTCCCGCGCCAGGTTGTTCACCACGGGGTCGAATATCTTGCAGTAGAGACACATTGGGGCAGTGAATTCGAGGAGGAGTGTTTCGGCCCAATGAGCGATTGAGCGGTCAAGGCTATCCCGTTTCGCATACATCGGCTCGGAGGGGATTTGGAGAGTTACCTTGCAATTACCGCAGGCGGGATTACCCCCAAGTTTTGACTGAGGGACACGGTTCAGGATCAGACAATTAGCGCAGCGGATAATAGCGGAACTGTCAGACATAACTAATTTTTACCTATCGTTTTCGAATTCATACTTTAGAATGAAACAATCTATATTGATCAGTTTAAGCAATTGAACGGCAATAGTCAAGCGAAGAGAGCTTCCCCTTTGCCGGTCTGGTACGACCGCAAGAGTATAAACGAGGACAGCATCCAACCCTGAGCACAAGCTTGAAATTGCGGATCCCTGTTTTCGTCCCGTGAAAAGTCATTCTCTGCGAATCTTATTCCGTAAGAAGCTTTTTTTCTCGACTGGCCGGTTTCGCTTCGTCTAATATTTCAAACCCGGGTTTCAATGACCAGGATGAAACCGGACAATAATAGTGGTAAATTTAAAGAGGAAGAACATTTTTAACGCTAAAGAGGCTCGCGTCATGTCGGAACAATGTACCATAAACGAATGTCTGACGAGAAAGACTGATACAGGCCAGACATGTTATGCAGAAAGGGGCTCAGTCGGCGAGCAAATGCGCCAACTGGTCAGTCAGTATGAAAAGCTCATCGAGTCTCTTCCCGATGCAATGGTCATTATCAACCGCGTTGGTAGAATCGTAACGGTAAATGCCCAGATAGAAAAGCTCTTCGGCTACGGGAGAGAAGAACTGCAGGGGAGAAATCTTGAGATCCTGATGCCGGCGAGGTTTCGCGCCCGCCATCGTAAAAATGTGTCAGAATTCCTTAGCCAGCCCCGTATCCGTCCCATGGGGACGGGGCTTGAGCTTTTCGGGCTGCGCAAGGACGGTGCGGAATTCCCCGTCGACATCAGCTTGAGTTTCTTTACGACTGGTGGTGAAGTGGCGGCCATAGCGGCCATCCGGGACATAACGGAGCGAAAAAAAACCGAACGCGATCTCAACTTGAATTACCTGATACAAAGAGCTATCAGTTCGGTCCTGAAAATTTCCCTGGAACCTGTTCTGCTCGAGGAGCAGCTAAGCAAGGTGCTCGACCTGATCATCACCCTCCCAAGTTTTGAAACTCATGCGCTGGGCAGCATTTACCTCGTCGAGGGCGAAGATCGCACCCTCGTCCTCAGAGCCATGCATGGATTCTCTGTGTCCCAGGCGACGTCCTGCCACTATTTACCGCTGGGAGAGGGCATAGACAGCGCTCGGGCAGCGGCCTGCCAGATCATATCCCCCAATTGTCTTGATGAGCTCGACGAAATCCAGTATGCGAGAGAGGGAAACACAGCACAGTATTGCGCTCCCATCGTCTTCGGAAAGCGGCCCCTCGGTTTGATCAATGTGGCGGTAAGTGAGGGACACCAGCGCATTCCCGAGGAGGAGGAGTTTCTTGCTGCAATCGCGAATTCGCTTGCAGGTCTCATTGAGCGATATCAAACCGAGACGGAAAAGAACCGACTCCGGGAACAGCTCGCTGAGACAGAAAAGTTCGTGGCCCTTGGGAGGATCACCGCCAATGTATCACACACAATCAAAAATCCCTTGACCGCGATCGGCGGTTTCGCAAACAGGTTGATGGACAAGCTTCCTGAAGGGACTCAAGAGAAAAAATACGCGGGTTTGATTTATACGGAAGCAGTACGGCTAGAGAATGTATTGCAGAATGTTCTCCTGTTCTCACGGCATGACAAAGACCGGCTGACCGCTTGCAGCATCCCGGAAATAGTCGAAAAAGCACTGGTGATGTACGAGGATATCTGCAGAGAAAAGTTAATCGCCATCAACAGGGACCTTAAAGACGTTCCCTTGATAACCGGGAATAAGGAGCAGTTGCTCCAAGCGATCGAAAACCTGCTATCCAATGCCATCGATGCAATGGCGCGGGGCGGCTCTCTTACGGTCGACACGGACGTTGAAAAAAAGGGAGAAAGCTCCTTCGTTCGCCTAAAAATAAGGGACACCGGCTATGGCATAGAAACCGAGAACATCAAAAGAATTTTTGAGCCTTTTTTTACGACGAAACTGCTTCTGAAAGGAACAGGGTTGGGCCTTTCCATCACCAAGAAGGTCGTGGATGATCACGGCGGCTTCATCCGGGTAGACAGCAGAGTGGGAAAGGGTACGACATTCGATGTTCTCTTTCCGATTAAACGGACATGATGCTCCTCTGGCAAGCAAACAAATTTAATTCCTGCGTTCGTCTGTTCCTTACTTCATTTCTCCAGCAGAATTGACAGGCACGTGAACAGTGGTCATCCCGATGAAGCGACATCAATGTCGCTGCGAGCCCCCATATTTTTGGGTATCTTGCTCATGGCTCGCTCGGACAGGGCAGCGATGGTGAGCGCGGGATTAACGCCCGGATTAGCCGAAATCATGGAACCGTCGCACACATACATGTTCTCATACCCGAAGACCCGGTTGTCCCTGTCGATCACGCCCTCATCGCCATTTCTCCCCATCACACAGCCACCGAGGATGTGGGCGGTGGTGGGTATACCGAACAACGTCTCAGTTAGCAGCACCATGGGTTTTCCCTTTACGATTTTCGCGTATCGGCCGGACAGCGCCCCGGCTTCCGGGACGAAGGCCGTCGGACGTTGCCCCGTCTCGGAAGAAGACTTCATGCCGAACCAGCCTCGCGAGAAGCGAAGAGTGCTGTCGAGGGTCTGCATGAACAGCAGGATCTGCGTTCTCTTAGCCCAGTCCCCGACGAAATAGACTCTCAGGTTCCTGACCGGATGCAGCACAAGGTCTCCCACTACTTTTAACAGTCTGACAAGCATATTGCTTCCTTGGGAAAGGGGGATCTCAAAGAGGCGCCAGAAACCCGATCCCGCGGGGTAGCGAACCGGCTCCACATGGCTATGATCATCGGAGTGAAGGATAGAGCTGATCGCGACGCCGTCGGAAAATACTGTTCCCTTGTCCAGCGATGTTATTCCGATCAGGCTTTCCGAATTGGTGCGTATGCACGACCCGACTTTTTGGGAAAGGTTCGGCAGGAAGGACTGTCTGAGTTTAAGGAGCAATGGAACGGTACCCAGCACGCCGCCGCTGAACACGACGCCGCCACAGGTGTACTCCCCCTTTTTCCCGAAAAATGATGTGGAGGTCCGCCACTTCACCCGATAGCCATCTGAACCATCCGGCTTTCCCAATGGGTGAATTTCGAAGACCTCGGCCTCGGGTTGAATGACGGCCCCCAGCTGTTCTGCAAGGTAGAGGTAGTTCTTGTCCAGGGTGTTTTTTGCGTTGTACCGGCACCCGACCATGCATCCTCCGCAGAAAGTGCAGCCACTGCGGTCCGGACCCTTCCCGTTGAAGTACGGGTCAGGCACGGTTTTTTCAGGCTCTCCGAAAAAAACAGCCACCTTTGTCGGCTCGAAGCGTTCTGATTTGCCTATCTGCTCCGCAAGAATTTTAAGCGCTTTGTCTCCGGTTTCGAACCGTGGACAAGGGACCCTACCGAGCATGGCAGAAGCGAGAGCATAGAACTCCATTAGTTCCTGCTCCCAGTCGGCGAGAGGAGCCCAGCTTGCAGCCCGGAAAAAGCTCTGCTTGGGCACGGTCAATGTATTAGCATAGACAAGCGAACCACCTCCGACACCCACGCCGGACAGGATCGTGACATGCCGAAACCATGTCAGCTTGAAAAAGCCGAAGAACCTCAGGCCCGGCAACCAGAGCCATCGCTTCAGGTTCCAGTTCGTCCGGGGAAAATCCTTTGCTCCGAGCCGCTTCCCCTTTTCAAGCACGAGCACCTTGTACCCTTTTTCAGCAAGCCGGAGCGCGGAGACGGACCCGCCGAAACCCGATCCGATGACAATATAGTTGTATTGAAGATCGCGCGGCAATTGCAATCACCTTGGCTGCTGTTCATTCGCCAACAATAATTCGCTCATTTCCCGCAGCATTTTTTGAACTTCCTCCCGCTGCCGCAAGGGCAGGGATCATTCCTTCCGGCCTTGGGTGATGACCTGACAATCTGCCTGGGCGGCAGCGCTTTTCCCGTGGTTAAATACCATCGGCCATTCTCTTTCTGAAAAGTGGATAATTCGTGGTGCTCCTGTCTAACGCCGTTCTCCGTAAATGACACTGCGAATTCTACTTCACCTGTCTGGTCCTCAGATCCGCCGGCGGTTGTTTTCAGTATCTCGATTCCGTGCCATTGGGCGCGTTCCGCCCAGTCACGGCTGATTTTCTCATCATAATCCGACCGATGATCCGGATGGAGGGAGGAAAGGAGGTAGTGCAATTCCTTTTTAACGTAAGCACTGTACCGGGAACGCATGAGCTGCTCCGCCGTAGCTGCCGGCTGTACGCCGGAAATCCGGAGAGCGCAGCATTCTGCATAGGGCAATTCAGAACCGCAGGGACATATGTCCATGGAGAACTCCTTTAAAATGAACGTGGTGAGCACCGAGACTAAAATAAGTCACAATGAATTGAAGGAGCATCGTGGTCAATCAATCAAAACGGGATCGTTTGCCGCGAAATTGGGAAACATCCTCGAGCGCGATGACGACACAAAAGTACCGCAACCGGTTCAGATCGCGATTACGCCATTTCTACCCCACCACGTCCCTGCCCTTTTACTCAGTAGCAAGTATCAGCCACCTTCTGGGTGAAGCGGCAGCCGCGTCCTGTTGGTAAAGCTGGGATACACCCGAAACTGCAGGCAGCTGTCCGACGCCGGAAAAGTCGCGCTCCGCAATCATGATCCGCCGTTTTTCCGCCAGTTCAAGCCCGGCCTTATCCAGATGTTCCTTCTCATCAGACAATCCCGGCAACCGCTAATTGTCCGCACTAATCACATGCCTTTCCCGCATGCGATGAAGAGCATTATCGAGACGGAGCATGAACACGTTCTTCCATCCCTCTCCTGGCTGAAACACAGCTGTCGAGTCTAAATGAAATATGCGGCATCGGAATCGACGACCACCAGGATGCACGAATCGGCTCCATGATTTTCGAGAGATAGTCTTCATGCCGGAGCAAAGAGTCATTCAAGGGGCTCATCCAGGGAGCGCCGGAATGTGCTATTATGTTCCTTTGCCGGCTGCGGCTTTCCAGTGATAAAATAAGGTTCCGAGGCGATGTCAGGAACGGCGCTGGGGCAACGCCCTGGGTTTCGTGATTACAAGGGGCACCTGTATCTCGCCGGATTTCTTGAAGACAAGGGTGAGGGTAAAATGATACCCCAGGTTCACATCAGCAGGTATACCCTCCAGCATGACATGAGAACTCCCGCTTGCAAGATCAAGGTTCCCCTTCGCCGGCACCGGCAAGGCCTTGGACAAGACCATCACGGAGCCTCTCATCTCATGGATGTCGGCCAAAGCTCCGGGGATGCTGGTTCTAGCTCCTATGAGCGTATCCTTTCCGCCGTCATTCTGTATGGTAAGAAAAACCGATGCCTCATCGCGCATCGCCTCGGAGAACTCAACACGCGCATTCTTAATGAGAAGTCTGGGCGGCTCGTTGCTACATCCCGTGAAGAATGCCATTCCGGACACAATCGCAAGCAGACACAATGTGACGAGACGCCTGTATTCGTCCCTATGCATATCCAAATCCTCCCTGAAAATCCTAATCATAGAACGATCATCACCGTTCGCAGAGCACAGCCCGAATTCAGGAGCAACTGATACTTCGGTTATTCACCTAAATACTATCCTCAAACGATTCAGCTTCGAATTCCGTCCCGCAGGGGAGGACCATTTGATAAGGAGTTTACAGTCATCCTAGCTCGACGGGAAAGAGGCTTGTTAAAAAAAACAGACTTTACTGTATACTTCATACTTCGTTTTTCTCTGCGATTTCTGCGCCAAACGCTTTTCTGTTTCCGGCTTGTCCGGATCAGGCGGACACCTTTTGACCGATGAAGTGGTCCTCCTTGTCCTTAAACAGCACGTTGAAGGTAGTAAGAGAACCATAAACCCTCGTGATGTACTGTTGCATTTCCACCTTTTCTCCGTCCGTAAGTACCTTGTGCGCGTTGATCTGCTGTTCCAGCACCCGCAAGCGATCGCGGATCATCACAATCTTATGGAAAAAGTTTTCGATGGGCATGCTCTTTAACGCGAGTTTGGGATCGCCCGGTTTAAGAATCATTTCTCCGTCTTTCCACCGGCTGCCCAATTCGATCTTCGGCAGATCTTCCCGGCTGACCTCTAAAGCAGCGAGTTTCATCATCTCATACGCCGCTGTCTCAGTGTCAGTCAGGAGTTGTAGCTCTTCGGACGTTGCTGCGGCCTTTTGGTCCATTCGGGGAAAATAGACCGTGCACTGCTGAACGCCTCCAATGCCGGAAGCTTCCTCGACGCGGCCTATACCGTGCTTCTCGTGACGCACCAGATCTCCCTGAATCAGATTTCCCATATGAGTTCTCCCCCTCACAGGCTGAATAAAAATTGTTCCCTGTTCACCTGCCAACGGCTTTGCGTACCGGCGATTAAAGGAACCAGGAAAAAGCCGTCGTGACTTCTTCCGAGAGCCTACAACAAATGCCCGGGATTTGCAAGAATTTTGGCTTTCCTCCCTTTAAAAAGCCCTCGCATTTCAATTTCTTTCGGTTATAATAACCCCATGTTTATCAGGGATATCCTAAAGCAAAATCCACTTGTCCTTGCGCCCATGGCCGGGATCACCGATTTCCCCTTTCGTATGATCTGCAGGGAACTTGGCGCGGGCCTCGTGTTCTCTGAGATGGTCAGCGTGGAAGCTCTGATCCGCGAGCACAAGCGTACCCATAGCATGCTTCGTACGGACCCCGCAGAACGGCCAGTTGTTTTCCAGATATTCGGGTCGAAACCCGCATCCATGGCCGAGGCGGCGCACATCGTATCGCAGGGGGAAGTGGACTTCATCGATATTAACATGGGCTGTCCTGTGCCGAAAATATTGAAGTCTGGCGCCGGTTCGGCCCTCCTTCGCGATATCGGGCTTGCAAAGGAAGTCATGGCCGCCGTCGTCAACGCGTCGAAGGTTCCAGTCACGGTAAAAATCCGCCTCGGTTGGGACGCAAAAAGCATCGTGGCGGTCGATCTCGCCCTTGCTGCAGAATCCGCCGGTATCGCCGCAGTGAGCGTCCATGGCCGCACCAAGGCACAGGCGTTTTCAGGTCACGCGGACTGGAACATGATCAAAACGGTCAAGGAATCGGTGGGAATACCGGTGATTGGAAACGGCGATGTCCGTTCAGCACTTGATACGAGGAGAATACTAGACGAAACAGGCTGCGACGGCGTCATGATCGGCCGGGCAATTCAGGGCAACCCATGGATTTTTCGCGAGTCGAAACAGTTCCTTGAAACGGGCGTTGTCCCTCCCCCTCCGTCCCCCGAAGAACGAAAGGCGGTCATGCTCAGGCACCTGGCTGATATGGTCAGACTCATCGGTAACAAGAGGGGCGTGTGCGAGATGCGGAAACACCTCTGCTGGTATACAAAAGGCCTTCATGGCGGTGCGGAGTTTAGGACAATGATTAATCATCTGACCAGCATGGAAGAGGTGAAGCAGGCAATCGGCGATTACATTGCGTCTCTGTCCTGCGCGCCTGCATCTCTTCCATCGTGACACCCAAAAACCCGAACGAACAGGCGCCTCAAGCAACGCAGGCTGATCTCTCTAGCATGCTGTCACCTTTCACGAGACGTCTTTATACCCGTTCCTTCTTGCTCCGGGAGCGCACGTATGACAACAAAAAAGACGCAAACAGACCGCAACGGACCTCAACACATTATCGCTGAAGCGCGGCGAGCGCGGGAGTTGCGCGAACAAGCCTATCGCGAACAGGCGCTCAAGATGTACCCCCATATCTGCGCGCGATGCGGTCGAGAATTCGAAGGCAAAAAGCTGCGCGAACTCACGGTTCACCACAAGAACCACAACCATGACAACAATCCCTCTGATGGCAGCAACTGGGAGCTGCTGTGCATTTACTGTCACGATAACGAGCATCAGAAATATCTGGAAGAGGACGCCCGTGGCGCATCCGCGGCAAGCGACGACAGGGATAAGCATGCCATGCATAAGCCCTTCGCCGCTCTCGAAGCTCTGCTGAAAAACAAAAAAAAGTAAACCCGTTTTTTTGTCCGGCTGGAAGGAACCATGCGCCTAAGAAAAAAGGAAGAACTCTTCAGAGTCTTTGACAGCCATTTCCATATCATCAACCATCGATTTCCCCTTGTCCCCAACAACGGTTTCACACCCGAAGAATTCACCTGCGAGGATTATCTCGAACATACCAAAAATTTGCCTCTGTCCGGTGGAGCGGTTGTCTCTGGCTCCTTTCAAGCTTTCGATCAAGCCTATCTGATCGATGCCATTCACAGGCTTGGCCCACGCTTCGTCGGCGTAACTCAATTGCCGGTCTCGGTTTCCGATGAAGAGATTATTAAACTGGATGGCTTAGGCGTCCGCGCTGTCCGCTTTAATATCAAACGTGGCGGCTCGGAGAGTATAAAGCATCTCGAAAAAATGGCCCTCCGTGTTTTTGACCTTGTCCGGTGGCATGTTGAGCTCTATATCGACTCCAAAGATTTGCCCAATCTCCGTGATATGCTTCTCAAACTCCCGCTGTGGCTATCGACCACCTCGGCCTGACCAAAACAGGCTTTTCTTCCCTTCTTTCGCTGGTAGAACAGGGCGTCCCGGTCAAGGCAACGGGCTTCGGCCGTGTGGACTTCGACGTAAAGAATGCCTTGCGAGCCATCAGCGCCGCCAACCCTGATGCTCTGATGTTCGGCACCGACCTCCCCTCAACCCGCGCATCACGCCCTTACAGGCAGGAGGACCTGAACCTTATTCTTGACGTTCTGGGGGGGAAAATAGGCGGAAAGGTCCTCTATGAAAACGCCGTGGCTATTTACCGACCCAAGGAACGCTTGAATTGATGATCCCCGGCTTGCCATGACCATTAAATTCTGATAAAGTCGACGAAATGATCAAGCTGTTTCTCTTCAAACTCGCCTAGCCTATGGTCTAGTGCTCGGAGGCCCCTGTGACACGGAAACCCGCTGCTCATATGCGCACTCTTTTCAGCGTGCCTGTCATCGTCGCAGCGCTCGGCTACTTCGTCGACATCTATGATCTGGTGCTGTTCAGCATCGTCCGGGTGCCGAGCCTCAAAGCGCTGGGGTTCAGCGGCCAGGGCCTGATCGATAACGGCGTGTTCCTGCTCAATATGCAGATGGCGGGAATGTTGATCGGCGGGATTCTCTGGGGCGTGCTGGGCGACCGTCGGGGCCGCCTGAAGATCATGTTCGGCTCGATTTTCCTGTACTCAATCGCCAACATGGCAAATGGGATGGCCTCGTCTTTCCCGGCCTATGCGGCCCTTCGCTTCATCGCCGGCATCGGGCTGGCAGGCGAACTGGGGGCAGGCATTACCCTCGTGTCGGAAGTCCTACACACCAGCATCCGGGGGTACGGGACCATGCTTGTCGCTTCCGTGGGCGTGTCGGGCGCAATTCTCGCAAACATCATTGCCAATACTTTCGATTGGCGGTACGCCTTCATCATCGGCGGCGGGCTCGGCCTCCTGCTGCTAATCGCGCGGATCAGTGTGGCCGAGTCGGGCATGTTCCAAGCCATGAAGGAGAAGGACGGTATCCATAAAGGAAACCTGTTTGCCCTCATCATTGACTGGCAGCGCTTCCTCCGTTATCTTAACTCTATCCTGATCGGCGTACCCATCTGGTTCATCGTTGGTATCCTGATCACCTTTTCGCCGGAGTTCGCCAGGGCTCTCGGGACGACCGGACCTGTTTCCGCAGGGAATGCGGTCATGTTCTGTTACCTAGGGCTTGTTTTTGGAGATTTTTCCAGCGGTCTCCTGAGTCAGGCGCTCAAGAGCAGAAAAAAAGTGGTACTCCTTTTTATGCTCCTGAGCATTGCCGCCATTGCCCTCTATTTCCTGCAGGGAAGCTCGAATCCAGACTTCTTCTATGGCGTGTGTCTTGTGCTCGGATACAGCAGCGGCTACTGGGCCATCTTCGTGACCATTGCCGCCGAGCAGTTCGGCACCAACCTCCGCGCGACCGTCGCCACAACCGTACCCAACTTCGTGCGCGGAATGGTGGTCCCTATCACCATCTTGTTCCAGTTCTTCAGGAAATTATTTGGACTTGAGCTCGGCGCGCTCGCGGTCGGGGCCCTCTGCGTCATTGCCGCATTCTTCGCGCTGGCATCACTGGAAGAGACCTTCCATAAGGACTTGGATTACTTCGAGGAATTCCCGTGACGGGCGGTGCCCTCCCAGGACCGATCTCCGAAACGAATCCTCCCCCCAAAAATAGTTAATCAATATTGCTATATTTATCTGACCACGCCTCTTGGCTAAAGACCAGGAGTTCTAACGGCAGTACCAGTAATCTCCCTAGCAACAGAAGTTCGGATGCCAATCTTGATTGCTGTTGTAATTCTCCTTTCCTTCTTTTTCGGCCAGCGGTCGTTGAAATGCACGGGCGTCATAGATCATCATTCGGGGAAATTGTGAATGAACGCTTTTCCTTAATGATATCGTCCAAGGAGACGACTTATGTCCACCTGATTAAGTGCCGCTTGTACCGTGAGGTCAAATTCTTTTTCCCTGACCGGTTTGCTTAAGCATTCAAACACACCCAATTCTGGTTCAATCTCCACTATATCATATCCCGTAAGCATAAGAACAGGAATGATGGGCATTGTCTGCCTGAGGGCCCTAATAAATTCAATTCCATTCATTACCGGCATTTGGTAATCGGTAATCACGAGATCAATGTCTGCACCTGACTTGATAAATGCGAGGGCGGATTGGGCGTCGCATTTCGTAATAACTTCATGCCCGAAGTCTTGCAACATCAATTCATGGACCGATAAAACAAGAGGATCGTCATCGATTAGCAGCACCGTAGCCATATCATTCCTCCTTAACTATTGAACAAGCAATTTCAGTACCCTTCATTCAATCCCCCCTCATTCTTATAACAAATCATTTTTATTACTTATTTTTCAATGATTTATATTGATAAAACTTTTTATTATCCATCTGAGATGAGCCAAACCTCGTCCATTTTGATGTTTTTTGTCCATATATTATGGTGAAAACACCATATTTTTGGTACGAAGAATGTACGGTGCTTACACGACTTCATCTGCATAATTATTGAGGTGCGTGGCGAGTAGATAGTGCTTGTGGCCTTCATCCACAAAGTTGTAGTGGCGCCTGATGAAAACGGTTATAGAAATTGGTTGTATTGTGCATCCATAAAGCCAGCCTCAGCCGCCTTCATGCCGGAGTAAAGATGTCAACAGGTCGGCCGACTGGAAAGTCTCATCGGGCCTTGGTAAGCAAGTCCCTAACTCTGTTGACCGAACAATCGTTTGAAACAGGTTTTGCTTGGCAAGTATAAGCATTCCCTACATTTCAGCAGGCTGCTTGACGAATATATGTGCTTTTTCAACAGTGTCCATAGCCGATTCCGATGACCGCTTCTCATAGGCAGCTGCCAAACAGGTCCGCACAGGAGCGATCATTTCAATACATGGCAAATCACCGTTTTGCATCTTTACGCATTCTTAAGTAGAGGAAACATTTATCAAAAACGAGAATCATGGTTTAGGAAGCTTGAGAATAATATTATGTTATAAATTGAGATTTTATTTCTTCAACAATACTCTTCAACAATACCTTGACGAAATAATCTTGAAGAGATAATATTAAACATTATTTCAATCTTTATTACTCCTATTCATCATTTCCTGCGTTCTCGAAACTAACAAGCAGCGGGCGAGAGAGGAGGTTCTGTCTTCTTCAAGAGCCATTGATTGCCATCGGCAAACATGATGACGATTTCAGCAATCCCCCAAATATCCTGGATAAACGTCTAGATCCTTAACCTCAGGATGTTCAACGGCAGAACGCCTCCTATCTGTGAAGGCAGCGAAACTTCTTGGCCCATTTGACGGTGCTAACAGGTAGGTGTCCTCGTAGCGGGTCATTTATGCCTCGATGCCGCCATCAATGTTAGAAAGAGGAGTGCTAAGGTTTAATCGTGTTACTGCATTGTACCTGGTACGACAGGACGTCGAAAAACCTCTACAAAGAGATAAATCTGGTTGTGAAACCCTCTAAAGAACGGAGGAAATTATGGACAAGATCCTGAGAATCAACGTAGGAGCGGAAGGTGGTCCCAAAGCGACAACAGTACCGGTTGGCGATTATGCGGGTCTCGGAGGCAGGGCATTGACGTCGGCGATTGTCTCGAAAGAGGTCCCGCCGCTCTGCCATCCGTTGGGCGGCGAGAATAAGCTGGTGATCGCACCAGGACTCCTGAGCGGGTCAGCCGGTGCCCAGTCGGGACGGATCTCCGTGGGCGGCAAGAGCCCGCTCACCGGAGGTATCAAGGAAGCAAACTCCGGTGGCCAGCCTTCCCAGGTCCTCGCAAAGCTCGGCTACAACGCCATTGTGCTCGAAGGTAAGCCGCAGAGCGACGACATCTACAAGATATTCATCAACAAGGATGGGGTAAAAATTACGAAGGACAACAGCCTCAGGATGCTCACCAACTACGACCTGATCGAGAAGATGAAAAAGGAGTACGGCGACAAAATATCCTGCATCTCGATCGGACCTGCTGGCGAGATGAAGATGGCGTCCGCCACCGTCGCCTTCACCGATATGGAGCTTCGCCCGACGCGCCATGCCGGCCGCGGAGGCTTGGGCGCGGTCATGGGCGCCAAGAACATCAAGGTCATCATCCTCGACGCCACCGGCATGCCGGTGCGGGCTCCCAAGGACCCGGCAAAGTTCCAGGATGCGAACAAACGGTTCGTCGACGGCCTCAAAAAACATCCGGTCACCGGCCAGGGCCTGCCTGCCTACGGCACGAACGTACTCACCAACATCCTGAATGAGGTGGGAGGCTATCCCACCTATAACTTCAAGCAGGGACGCTTCGATGGAGCAGCCAAGATCAGCGGAGAGACCCAGGCCGAGACCGAGACAAAGCGGGGGGGTCTAGCTACCCACGGCTGCCACCGCGGCTGCGTGATCCAGTGCTCGGGCACCTTTAATGACAAGGACGGTCATTTCCTCACCAAGCAACCCGAGTACGAGACCGTCTGGGCACACGGCGGCAACTGCGGCATCAGCGATCTGGATAAGATCGCCATGCTCGATTTTCTGGATGACAACTACGGTCTCGACACAATCGAGATGGGCGCAACGATCGCGGTCGCCATGGAGGCAGGCCTTGCCAAGTTCGGCGACGCCGATGCGGCGATCAATTTCGTGCATGAGGTCGGCAAGGGCACACATCTCGGCAGGATCCTTGGCAGCGGGGCCGCTGTGACGGGCAAGGTCTTCGGCGTCGAACGGGTCCCGGTGGTGAAAGGACAGGCCATGCCGGCCTACGATCCCCGCGCGGTTCAAGGCATCGGCGTCACTTACGCAACGAGCCCCATGGGCGCGGACCACACCGCGGGATACGCCGTTGCCACGAATGTGCTGAAGGTGGGTGGAGATGTGAATGCGCTCAAGCCCGAGGGTCAGGTCGATCTGTCGAGGAACCTCCAGATCGCGACCGCGGCGATCGATTCCACCGGTATGTGCCTGTTCATCGCCTTTGCGGTGCTCGATCAGCCCGATACATTCCAGGCGCTGCTCGACATGCTGAACGCCTTCTATGGCCTGAACCTGACGGGTGACGGGGTGACCGCCCTGGGAAAGAAAGTCCTCTCCATGGAGCGGGACTTCAATGCCCGCGCTGGATTTACCCCGCAACATGACCGGCTGCCGAGCTATTTCAAGACTGAGAAGTTCGCGCCGCACAATGTCACCTTCGCGGTCAAGGATGAAGACTTGGACAAGGTCTTCAACTGGTAGTCTGAATTCCCCCTTTTAAAAAAAGGAGAAACCCTGGTTTCTCCTTTTTATTATTATGCACCGCGGAGGGGATGCACTACGCCCCTCCCTCATAAAGGGGAAACGCGAGGGTCGAAAAAAGTGATATGAACCTGATCGATCGTTGCCCTGGTGGTGTTAAACCGATTCTTCATCTCGCGTTTGTCGTGGACGAACCTCTCGTCTCCCACTTTTTTATGCTGCTCCAGCAGGGGGTGACGGTCAGGTCCCGCGTCGGCCAAAGCGTCACCACCTATCTCCGGGAAGAGATCGGTACAAGTCCTGCAACAATCGAAAAAATACAGTCTGTCATCCTTGATGGGAAACCGGTCGATGACCTCGACTCAGCATGGATAAAAGACGGGTCGGTCCTCGCTCTCTCAGCTGCAATGCCCGGGCTCGTCGGTGCTACCCTCAGGCGAGGGGGTGCATACTCCTTGTTTCGGAGCGCGATCACCTATCGCGAAACAGGGCAAGAGTGCTTCTCGGGGGAGGGCTTTGTGCGGATAAAACTCTTCAACCTCCTTATGGCCGAGTTGGGCCCAAACCTGCTTCGGAAGGGCGTTATCCTCCGGTCCGAAGAGTTCCTCAGCTCCACAGCGGAACGATCAAAGAGTTTCTGGGAGGGTTGCAGACGAATCACCCTCGACGGCAAGCATGCTGACGTCAGTATGTTACAGGAAGCATCGTGGTTGTCGGGAAATGACCAGATTGTTCTTTCCATCTCTTCAAGTCAGGTTTGACGTCCTCCCTACAAGCCTAGCATCACTCGTTATCCACCGGCGATGGGGGGGAAGAGGGCGAGTTCGTCTCCCTCCTTGAGGGGATAATCTGCAGGTCTGTGTACTCCATTGACAATTCTGAGGAGCCTGATGTTTTGAGGAATCTTCACAAAGGTTACGGCATCATCAATCACGGCATTCTCGGGCAATTCAACCACCTGCTCATCAGGGCCGATTTTCCGCAACGATGCAAAAAGCTTTATCTTGACCTTCATGTCAAATTATACCATGTTTGCCGGGATGGCTGGAATTCATTCGGCCAGACTCCTTCATCCGTACTGATGTCATATGATGGAAATCATACCGCCTCGTAACAAGAATGTTAGTATATATCCATGGCAGCCAAAGATCATCCCTCTAAGCTCTTTGTCGAGGTGACGACCAGATGCAACCTTCAGTGCGGTATGTGCGTGAAGCAGAACGGTAGCGGCGGGATCCCGGACGGCAGTATGTCACCGGAAACCTTTGAACAGCTTGCCCCGGCCTTTCCGCATCTTGATACTCTTGTGCTGAACGGCATCGGCGAGCCCCTCCTCCATCCGTACCTGGAGGACTTCATCTCCCGTGCCCGAGCCCTCCTCCCCGCAGGTGCCTGGGTGGGATTCCAATCGAACGGCATGGCACTGACCGAGGAGCGGGCTGCGTCGCTCATCGATGCGGGGCTCGACTGTATCTGCCTCTCCCTCGACACGGCGTCTGATGACAACTTCCGCTCTATCCGAAGCGGCGGCGAGATGGGGGGGATGCTAGCGGCCTTCGCGAGTCTGAACAAGGTCAGGTCGCGGAGCAGGGAGCGCGATCTTAGGATCGGGATCGAGTTTGTGCTCATGCGCAGTAACCTTGCCGACCTTCCAGACGCTGTCCGCTGGGCAGGCAGATCCGGCGCCAGTTTCGCGATTGTCACCCAACTCCTCCCTTACCACAAAGACATCGTATCACAGGCAGCTTATGATACCAATACCACCACTGCCATCGCCATCTATGAGCGATGGGAAAAAAGAGCACAGCAGGAAGGTCTGGACATCCGCCAGTATCTCAAAACCATCACAAAGGTGGGGCGGACGCCGGAGGAAGAGTGTATCGTGCAGCTTGTCGAACAGATGAGGAATGACGCCGAGTCGCAGGGCATCACCCTGCACCTGGAGCGGCTGCTCCGGAGGGATACGGAGTGGCTGGCGTCGGTCGAGAAGGTGTTCGATGAGGCTCGAAAGGCTGCCCGGGAAGAGAAGGTTGAGCTGAAACTGCCGGCCATGGCGCCGAGGAACACCAGGAAGTGCGAGTTCGTCGAAGGAGACAGCGTCTTCGTCTCGTGGGATGGCAACGTGCATCCCTGCTACTTCCTCTGGCACCGCTATGCCTGCTATGTCGGCGGCATTGAAAAGCGGGTCAAGCCGTGGATCTTCGGCAACCTGCGCGATCGGGACGTCCTTGCCATTTGGAACGACGCGGGCTCCCGCTCATTCCGGGAGCGAGTGCTCGGCTATCGCTTCCCATTTTGTTTCGACTGCGGCTTCGCGCTCTGCGACTATGTCGGGGTGGAGGAGTTCGAGCAGGATTGCTATATCGAACGTGTCCCCTGCGGGGCCTGCCTCTGGTGTACTGGGCTGTTCCAGTGCCTGCAGTAAACAGCTAGCATTGCAATGACCTCACTCCACCTTTGCTGCCCTCTTACAATCAGTGCATGATATAATAAAAAAGCATTCTGACAGCAAAGGGAGGGAGGAAGGAACATGGCGGACAGAGCAGAGGAACGCGCAGCAACGGGGGGGTGGAGCCAGTGCCTCGATATCTCAGTGCAGCCGGTAACTTCGCAGCTAAGGGCCAATGACGGCAGGGAGATTCCCTTCACCAAGGCAATTCTGATGCTTCGTAATGTTTGCAAAGCAGAGGTGGTCAATGTTGTGCCCCACGCCACTCTCAGCCAGGAGGGTGGAACTATTCAGGATGTCACCATCTCCTTATCGCATTCGGCTCCTTCTTCAATTCCTTCTGGGGGGACTATCAGCTGGGACGTGTACGACCTCCTGCTGCCCGCTCATCCCGGGACCGCCAGTAAGATCCATATGTTCGGCTACCGGGCAGTCCTAAACTGGAGGTTTGATCTGGAAGTCTGGGCTCAATACCGGCGGTCGGTGACTTCCGAACCTTTGAAGACGCCCCTCTTGCGATGGTCATTTCGATGGACCGTAGAAGACCCTTCAACCGGAGCAGTGGGGCTGAACGTCGAAGAGATTAAGGACTAGCCGCATCTCTGCAGGGGCGGGACACATGGCGTAATTTATCAATCTTCGCGGCTTGTTTTTCGGGAAGGCATTGTGAAGAGTGTTCTCTGCACAATACCCTTGATCCCCGATCCGCCGGGCGGGCTTTTGCGAATCGAAGTGTTTATAAACGGGGATGCATGGAAGTGTGAGGGATATTTCACGATCGGCCATTGTCAGAAGTATCAGCCCTTCATCGCCTCCAACTCCTCCCACCGCTTGTATGCCTCAGCAAGCGCCTTCTCCACCACGTCAAGCCTTGCCTTGAATTCCGAGACCTTGGCCCCGCTTTTCCGATAAAAAGCCGGATCAGCCATCGAGTCGTGGATCTGCTGCTGCTCTTTCTCGAGTTCCTCGATTCGCTGCGGCAGGATTTCCAGCTCCCTCTGCTCCTTGAAGCTCAGCTTGCGCGGCTTCTCTTTCTCCGGCCGCGGTTGCGTTTTCTGTTTTGCCGGCGCCGCCGGAATCCCAGCTCCGCGCCGGCGTATCCAGTCATCATAGCCCCCCACGTACTCATTCACTCTGCCCTCGCCTTCGAGCGCCAGCGTGCTGGTGACCACATTATTGATGAATTCGCGGTCATGGCTCACGAGCAGCACCGTGCCGGGGTAGTCCATCAGAAGCTCTTCGAGCAGGTCGAGGGTCTCGATATCCAGGTCGTTCGTGGGTTCGTCGAGCACGAGAACGTTCGATGGTTTAGTGAAAAGCTTTGCGAGCAGGAGCCTGTTCCGCTCTCCTCCCGACAGGACCTTTACGGGGCTGCGCGCGCGGACGGGCGCAAAAAGAAAATCCCCGAGATAGCCGATTACGTGCCGACGCTGCCCCCCTACGGTCACGTAATCGCTGCCGTTCGCCACGTTGTCCTGAACCGTTTTTTCATCATCGAGCTGGGCCCGGTGCTGGTCAAGATAGGCGACTTCGAGATTCGTGCCGAGTTTAACCGTTCCCGCCTGCGGCTTCAGTTCTCCCAGAAGAAGTTTGAGCAGCGTTGTCTTGCCTGAGCCGTTCGGACCGATAATGCCGACCTTATCACCACGCATGATGGTCGTGGAAAAATCACGGATGACCGGGCGGTCGTCGTAGCTGAGACTCACGTTGTTCGCCTCGATTACCAGTTTGCCGGTACGCTCCGCTTCCTGCATCTGCATGCGCGCGGCGCCTGTCACCTCCCGCCGTTCGCTCCGGATCCTCCGCAGTGCCTTGAGCGCACGCACACGGCCTTCATTCCTCGTCCTCCGAGCCTTGACCCCCTGCCTGATCCAGACTTCCTCCGAAGCCAGCTTTTTATCGAACTTTGCGTTCTCCACGGCTTCGGCATCGAGCGCCGCCTGCTTGCGATCGAGATAGGTCTGGTAATCGCCAGGCCAGCTCATGAGACGGCCCCGGTCGAGATCGACGATTCGCGTGGCGAGCCGCTGGAGCAGAGCCCGGTCATGGGTTACAAACAAGAGGGTGCCGCCGAATTCAAGCAGGAACTGCTCGAGCCAGGCAATGGCATCAATATCAAGATGGTTCGTGGGCTCGTCCAGGAGCAGAAGATCCGGTTCTCCTGCCAGTGCCTTCGCAAGCAGTACCCGGCGCTTGAGACCGCCCGAGAGTTCGGAAAACTCGGCGTTTTCGGACAGCTGCAGCCGCGAGAGGACGGTCTCGACGCGCTGCTGCGTTCGCCAGCCGCCAGACGCCTCGAATTCGTGCTGAATGGCCTCCAGTCGGGCCAGCAGTTTTTCGCTATGCTCGTGGGCAAGCCGAACGCCCACCTGGTGATACTCTGCAAGCAACTTCCCCTGCTCGCCGAAGGAGCTCGACACGACATCGAACACACTGCCGAGCAGCGCCTGCGGCACTTCCTGCGTCAGGAGCGTGATGCTCACGCCCTGCTGATACACGATTTTGCCGGCGTCCGGTTTCACGTCGCCTGCGATGAGCCGCATGATCGTGGATTTGCCAGTGCCGTTCCTGCCCACTAGACAGACGCGTTCGCCGCGGTCGATCGAAAAGTCGACCCCTTCAAGCAGAAGCGGCCCTCCGAAACCAACATTGACCCCTTGTAAACTTACCAACGCCATGATGCGCCTCGTTGAGACTGTGCCGATTTTGTCCGCACAATGTACTCTGGGCAGTGCGGAAATGCAACTAAAATCACATTGCAGCGTGCACGGTCACTGGCATTCCAGAGGAACTGAATACGCTCAAAGAGCTTGACAATCTTATATACCACAGAGCCTTGCAATTTTGGTGTCAGCGTGTCGAATCCTGCTATCTTGGTTTGATTGACACCCATTTGGAAAGGGTTATTATCTTCAAGGTGAGAAGTGGAGTGCGGCAAATCGATTCAGAGGAAGTGCCGTACGGGCTAAGGAGGTATGAAATATAGCAACCACTACTCAAGAAACCTGCCATGACGAAATGAGAGAACGTTCCATGAAGGGCGGATCGCTTGCTGAAGGGATAAATAGCCGGCGGCGCGGGAGTCGCACTGGCGATCATCGGGCTGGCGGGCATCATGCCCGTTCACTTGATCCCGGTGTCCACCATATCCCTCGGAATCGTCTTCGTCTTCGAGGGAGGATCTGTTGCGAGCAAGTTCACGAGGCTCCTCACCGAAACAACGAGGGGTCGGTTTGAAGTGTCGGGCCTCGGTTCGGGCCTGACCGCTGAAGTCATCGGCGGAATAGCGGGGATCATTCTCGGCATTTTGACGCTACTGCATGTGTCTCCGATAGTCCTAACGCCTTCGGCAGCCATCGTGTTCGGCGGAACACTGGTTTTCAGCAGCGGTATCTCTGCACGGCTCGTAGAACTGCTGATCGGCAGAATGGGCGAAGATGAGGTTTTCAGGGATGTTGTCCGCGAAGCGGTATCGGCTGCGGCCGGCGTCCAGCTCCTCTTCGGCCTCGCCGCCATCACGCTGGGCATCCTGGCCCTGGTTGGGATCACTCCGATGATCCTGAACCTCGCTGCACTGCTCGGAGTCGGCCTCTCGAATCTCCTGAGCGGCGCGGCGATCAGCACCAGAATGCTCGGCATCCTGCGGCCCCATGAGCATGCATAAGCGCAGGACTTGAACGTTAAAGAGTCATTTCAAACCGGAGATAACCGAAAGGTGGTCTCCTGTTTTTTGGATAAATTTTTTTATTGTGCAGACCTTACAATAGACAGGAAAACGTGTTATAACAAACGGGAACTGCTATGACTATACTACGGGGACAATCGAAAGACCGGGAAAAAATCCTTGCTGCCGACGTCGTCAAGCTTTCGCGCCTTTTTACCCGGCAGCGCGAGTGTCTTCCCACCGCATACCTGAAGGATCCAGGGCTCAGGGAAGCCTACCGGGCCTATTTCCTCCCCCCGAACCTGGCAAAAATACGGATGCCGCTCGCGGAACTTGCGCTTCATAGGAAGCAGATACCTGTAAAGGACACCATCAGGGTGCTCGATCTGGGGTCGGGGCCGGGTACGGCGCTACTCGGGGTCATGGAATATTTTGCGGCACATGAAAAGAAACCGGCGCTTCAATGCGTCGCTGTGGACCAGGTGACGGAGAATCTGGCCGTCGCCGAAGAGCTGTTCCATGCGGAGCGAATTTCTCTCGGCCTTTCGGCATCTCTTAAAACGGTTCATGCAGGCATCGAGCGCGCAGATCAGCACCTATCCGGTTCCTTCGATCTTATCATCCTGTCTAATATTTTGAACGAGCTCTTCACGCACGAAGGCCGGCGCATCGAAAAGCGACTGTCCGTGCTGGAGGAAATCGTGATGCCCACCCTCGCAGAGGACGGCACCTGCATCATCATCGAACCGGCTTTGCGCGACACATCGCGCGACCTCCTGCAGATAAGGGACGGACTTCTCGAGCGGAGCTTCTCGATCTATGCCCCGTGCCTGTGCAGCAGCGGCTGCCCAGCCCTGGCGAATCTTCGCGACTGGTGCCACGAAGACCTGCCGTGGAATCCGCCGGCAGAGATTGAAGCGGTGGTCAAACTGACGGGCCTGCGCAAGGATTCTCTCAAATTCTCCTACCTCATCGTGCGAAAGGACGGCCGATCGCTGGCTGACGTCTTCGATGAAAAGTGTTTCCGCGTTGTAAGCGAACCCCTGATCACGAAAGGCAAAATTGAGTTTTTCCTGTGCGGTCGGGAGGGTCGCCGCTTGTGCACACGTCTCGACAAGGACGAAACCCCGGCGAACGCACGCTTGCGGAGTCTGCGGCGCGGTTATGTGGCCCAGTTCGATCCCTTGATCGACGGTGGCACACGGTACAAGGTGGGAAAAGAAACCGGCGTTTCCATCAAATACCGGCCGTATTGATTATCCTCCTTAAACAGATGCTTCTTGCATTTTATCCCGTCCATGCCGTATATTCCCCTCCATGAGCAGATACCGGCCACCTCAGAAACCGGGCTCTAAATATATAACCCCTGAAGGCAAGAAGCGCATGAACGACGAGTTTGAGTACCTCTGGCATACCAAGCGCCCGGAGGTGACGGCCGCGCTCGCAGCGGCGGCCGCGGAGGGTGACCGTTCGGAGAACGCGGAATATATTTATCGTAAAAAACAGCTTCGCGAGATCGATGCGCGGATCCATCACCTCAAGAACCGCCTGGAAAACATCGTCGTTGTGGCCACGCCGCCGAGCGATGAATCCCGGGTTTTCTTTGGAGCCTGGGTAAGGCTGGAGGATGAGGAGGGCGCCATCACCGAGTACCGGATCGTCGGCCCTGACGAGTTCGATCATACGAAGGGGCTCATCAGCATGGACTCGCCCGTTGCCCGGGCGCTCATGAAAAAAACAGAGGGCGACGAGGTCGTGGTGAAACGGCCCAAAGGTGATGCGGTATTTACCATCGTGCGGGTCCAGTACAAGCCTTTTGATCAAAAGTGAGACCATGCTGGGGGCTGAAAACATTCCCTTCCGCCTTTGATCCGATCATAACATTGGAGCGGGACACGATATACTGTTTCTTCTCTCACCTGTTTGTCCGCGGACGGGGATAAAAGAAACAAGGGCGGCCGATAAAGTCGATCGAGGGTGATGTAGTTGAATCTTATCCTTCTTTTTCAAGATGACTTCCAAGAACAGAACGACCACGTTCGGTTGCGGGGTCGCCGCCTGAATCACGTCCTTGAAGTGCACCGTGCTGTGGTTGGTGATGAGCTTTCCGTGGGGGTATTGAATGGCCGAGTCGGAACAGGAAAAGTAACAGCTCTCAGCCAATCAGTCCTCGAAATGGATGTGAAACTCGACCGCCTGCCACCTTCGAAACTTCCGCTCACAGTCATTCTGGCCCTGCCAAGACCGAAGTTTCTGAAAAGAGTGCTCCGGTCGGCAAGCTCTATGGGAGTCCAACGGATCATACTGCTCAACTCTTTCCGCGTGGAAAAAAGCTACTGGCAGAGTACCTTCCTGTCGCATGACCGCTTACGGGAACAGCTCTTACTGGGGCTTGAACAGGCCGGGGACACGGTCCTTCCTGAAGTTCTGCTGAAACCGCTGTTCAAACCCTTTGTCGAGGATGAGCTTCCCGGCATCGCAGCCGGTACGGTTTCCCTTGTCGCTGATCCGACTGCAGCCAATTCCTGTCCGCGCGGCATCAATCAGCCAACAACACTCGCAATCGGTCCTGAGGGCGGTTTTCTCCCCTATGAAATCGAGAAGTTCGAAGCCTGCGGGTTCCAGCCAGTCCGCATCAGCGACAGGATCCTGGGTGTCGAGACCGCGGTGCCGGCGCTGATAGGGCGGTTGTCCTGAGGCGCTTGTCCGCAAAAATCGGGGATTATTTGCCCTTTTCAGAATTAACGTGTAAAGTACGGCTATGATAACGATTACCCGGACCCTTTCCATCGATGAAAAAGAACTCCAGTTCCGCTTCGTGCGCGCATCAGGCCCCGGCGGGCAGAACGTGAATAAGGTCGCAACGGCTGTGCAGCTGCGCTTCGACGTGGGGAATTCCCCCTCCCTTCCGAGGGACATGCGCACGCGGCTCATACGACTGGCGGGAAAGCGCATCACTCAGGAGGGAATCCTCATTATTGAGGCACGGCAGTACCGCACCCAGGAACGGAACCGGGAAGACGCACTGGGAAGGCTGGTCGATCTGCTCCGCAAAGCCACAGAAAAACCGAAGCCGCGGAAGAAAACCATGCCGACAAAGGCTGCGAAGGAACGACGAATGGAAAGCAAGAAGCTCCGGGGATCTGTTAAAAAGATGAGGAAAACGGTGCCGAATCTCGATTGAAACTTTAGGGAATATTTTTCAGAGCAGATTAGAAATTTTAAGGGAGCTTTCTCATGGCCCAGCCATGGCAAACCATAGACACGGTTGGTACCGTCGACGGTGTCCTCGAACTCCGGCGACGGGGCAAGCGCGATTTTCTGATCCTTGTCAACAATCGCGTGCTCATGAACAGCAGCGCGAATCGGTCCGAGATTGCGTTGGGCGAGCTCGCAGGCCGGAAGATTGTATCACAACGAGAGCCCCGTGTGCTCATCGGCGGGCTGGGGATGGGTATTACCCTGAGGGCGACCCTCGACTCGCTGCCTCCTTCAGCGAAGGTCGTGGTGGCCGAACTGAACCGGTCCGTGGTTGGATGGTGCAAAGGCCCTCTCGCCGTACTTACAAATAACGCCGTTGACGACAATCGAGTCACCATCATACTGGACGATGTTGCACAGATTATTGTGCGGGCTTCGCGGCCGAGCGCCGAAAAGTTCGACGCAATAATCGTTGATCTTTACGAAGGCCCTCATGCAGGGACCGATGCGATAAACGATCCATTCTATGGAAATCGGGCATTGAAGGCAATGAGGGATGCTCTAACCCCGGAAGGGATATTCGCCGTTTGGGGTGAGGCGCCGGATGCGGCATTCGAGAAACGGCTTGTAGCCGCTGGTTTTGAAATCGATCGTCAGAGACCGGGCAGAGGCGGCTTGCGTCACGTCGTCTATGTAGCCCGGAAAGACATGAATAAATTGCACCGCAGCAAACGTCAATAAGAAGGGTTCCCTCTCGGCCTTCTGAACTTAAGACCCTACATCGAATTATCTTGCCGATTTCAGCATCTCCGCAATCCTTGCCGTGCATCGCTTGCCCTTGCACGAACCCGTCCCCGCGCCTGTGGCTTTCTTTAATTCCTCGACCGTCTTGAGTCCTGCCTTGATGTGTTTCAGAAAAACGCTCTTTCTGAGTCCCTTGCATTGGCATATTGGCTTCAGGCCATCGATGGTCTGCTGCTCTTTCACGGTCATTTTTTTTTCTCAATGGAAAACAGCGCAGCGTGGTTTGACGTAAATAGGGGAGGATCGTTCTTCAGGATCGCTGATATTACGGGATGTCGTTTGAACTCATACTCCAGGAATTGCCTTACTATCCTCCGGTCGAATCCGCGCGGATGTTTGAAGCCGGTATAGAGGGAAAGGTCCCCTTCATAAAACTCTTCATTCTCGTACTCCGCTGCTTCCTGTCCACACAGAGGCATATTAAAAATCGCCAGATTCAGAAAGGTAACCGCCTGCTGGTGGGAGACAACGAACTCAAGGGTCTTCCTCGCTTCTGTGATGGTCTCTGCCGGTGTTCCGAAAAGAAGATATACATACGAGGCGATGCCTGCCTTGCTGAGATTGTTCAAAACCCGCGATGCCGTGGCCAGGTCGATTCCTTTACGCATCCTGTCAAGGACACCCTGATCGCCTGATTCGAGGCCGAGTTTGAGCATAACGCAGCCTGAACGCTTAAGGGCCATGCAGAAATCCGGCTCCGCCATGTCCTTGCTGATCCTCGCAAATCCGTACCAGGATGCGGTGGGAGGGGTATCCGCAAAAGCCTTCATGAGCGCAGGGCTGATGGAATTGTCGAGGAGATGGATCAGGACAGGTTGTATCTTCGACGCCAGAAGAATCAGTTCATCGATTACCCGATTCGCGGGAATCGGGACATACGGATTGTCCTCCGCTGTTTCGGGGCAAAAAGAGCATTTGTTCCAGTAGCAGCCGCTCGATGCGCTATACGGAAGGATCACCCCGGGCGAGAGGTAGTCAGGGAGCGGCAGCGACTCATAGTCCGGAGGATAATGTTCATGCATGTCCGTTATGCCGTGCAATTCGAGCAATGGCCGTTCCCCCGCTCCGGAAATGATATAGTCGACCAGTTCGGAAAAAGGATTCCTCCACCCCGGCCTCTTCGTCCAAGAACTCACCAGCCCCCCGCCCAGCACGGTTTTTACCCCGGGAAATTCTTTTTTTAGAAATCCGATCATGCTGAAGGTACACAGTGCCTGGCTCAGATAATTCAGAGAAAAACCGACAAGCTGCTCTGAGTCTTTTCCCTCTTCATGCTCTTCGGTCCGCCCTCCCCGCCTCTGCGAAAAATGAGTTTTTTTCATCATTTCCGGCAGCCGTCTGCTGAACCAGGGATAGAAGGGATTTTGCTCCGGATGCTTTGCCGCTTTCAAGAGGTCCGCGCTCTGCACCGGAGAGAGATGGTTGTCCTGATAATCCGCCAGTCCCATAACGATGCCGCGATCTTTGGCGGACATTTCGAGAACCCGGTTCAGATCTTTCACCGCACGGCTGTACCGGTCAAAAGACCGATAGGTGAGCGGGTTTCGGAGCGCGACAATATTGGCAGCAGCGTGTTTCACCCCCCGTCGCGTCCAGGTATCTGAAGCAGGGTACGACTGCCCGAGGAGATAAAGCTGTCCCTCAAGATTGGCATCGACGAGACTGCAGGAGATTCCATGAGCAGTAAGGGCGCCGGCAAGTTTAGCGATGCCGGCCGGGGGCTCGCCGGACTTTGCAAGTGGAGGGAAGATGAGCAGCATGGTATATTATGCCGGAGGGGAAAATGGATAGCAAGGGTATTGGCAGGGCATTGATACTCATCAGACCGCTTGGTCGGGGAAACAGGCGCTCTAGTCGTCTGTATGCTCTCCCACCTTTCTCATTTTCACGGTCTGCCTTTGCCGGTTCCCGCACCATGCGTCAGTTCGTCGTTGTCCCCGTGCAGGGGTTAGAAATCAATGAAATATCTCGTTTTTTATTTACTGCGTTCTTCTTTGAGGTGTGTGCGTCCTCGGTGGCAATAATCTTATCATTCCTGTCTTGTCGGGTCTTGTTTTTAGTGTTCTTTTTGTGCAGGGCCCATGAGATCCCAGACTAGGCATGAACTGACCTTTGCTCCGTCCCGGTTCTTCTTGCGCATATGGAAAATCTTGCTGCCCGCGAACTGGCCGCCAAAAAAGGCGGCGATCATGATCGGCAGTGTCGCGAGATGAAAACCGAGCCCGGAAAGCAGGCGAAGGGCGATCACAAAGGGGACCGGAGCATGGACCGAGAGGAACCAGGGGAACGAAAACTTCCGGACGTTCGCCCGCCAGTAACCGAAAGGAAGGTTGAATAGGAAAACAAGGATTGCTACGGATAACAAGTTCAAGGACATGGGGATCTCCTGGTTTAGGGGCTATGAATTATAAGTAAACTATAATACCGCACTTGAACCTGAATTTGAAGAGGAAAATTCACCCCTCCACCTCTCGCCTTGTTACAAACCTCGGAAAGCATCGCGAAGAGAACCTGCTTCTTTTTTTACTGCATCAAGCTCTTTTATGATCCTAGCGCAAACCGCTTCATGGGTAAGCCCGATGCAGACGATCGTCACATCGGCATGCTTTCGGTAGAGGGGGAGCCGCTCAACGAAAAGATCGGCAACGCTCTGGTCAGGTAGTTTTGCAAGGCCGCGAGTAGCAAAGTCGGAAACCCGCGCTTTCAGCGTTGGAAGATCAACATCCAGGAAAACGACAATCCCATTTCTCTTGAGATGCTCCATCGCAGCCTGGCTGTATACGGCGCTGCCGCCGGTTGCGATAACGTAATTGTTGCAGTCGAGCTTGAGTAGGATGTTTTCCTCTATTCTCCGTAAAGACAGATAACCGTCACGATCGACAATGTCCTGCAGACACCGTCCCTGCTGCGTCTGGATGAGGACATCGGTGTCGATAAAACTGCGCGAGGTGAACTTGGCCAAGAGAATTCCTACAGTGCTTTTCCCCGAGCCGGGCATGCCGATCAAAATAATGTTGGATGAGTTGGCTTTCATACGTTTCGATAAAAAAAGAAAAAAAGGCTTGGTAGAAGCTACCCATTAGGTGTTCTTAGAGGGTTCTGTCTTTTCCTGGCCCTTCTTGTCCAGGCTCAGCGGCCCGGATCCGAAGTACGCGATCAGAAAGGCGGAGCCGGGCAGGATGCTAAGCGATTCCTCCGAATACGACGGCGCTCGATGCCGGCGAAACGCGCTACTAACAGCATGGCCGACTGTCCCTGCACTGAAGTGACTGGGACCGGACAGATAAAAATCGATGAATATAATATTTCCCCCGGAAAAACCAAGGAACTCGTGTTTGACTCCTCCTCGCTAAATTATTATTCCACAGTATATCAGAAAACAGCAGTTGTTTCACCTGTCCGGGGTCCCGAAAGAACGGCGGACAAGGGAAAAGAACAAAAAAAACCGGAGGTTCACGCAATCCAGTCAGTCGGGGGCCATCTCTTTTTTTTACACTGCCGTTTGCGTGATCGAAACGAGGAGTGGAATCGAAGCTCAAACAGGACGCCATAATGAACGCCGAAATGCTTAACTGGAGTTGAGCGGCATAGGGGGCAGCGGTTAGCTGCGCCCCTGCCACACCACCCGGCATGCGGGTCCGCACCGGGCGGTTCAAGAAGTTGAGGTCATGCGAGACGTGGGAAGCCAAGGTCGTCGAAGTATTTGACCGTGAGGATACGGTTCAGTCCAGCTTCGCTATGCCCCCACCATCTGCCGGTGTCCCCGGCAATCAGAGCCGCCAACTCATGGGTCGCCCCGAGGCTACGGAGACGGCTGTATGCAGTCGTTCCGGTACGCCATTGCTTGAGTTGAATGGCCCGAAGCCGGTGCCGAATCCATGAGTCAAGATCTTTGAACGTTTGCGGGGTCTTCGCGAGGTGGAAGTATGACTTCCAGCCCGGTAAATATTCCCGCATCTGCTCGGCGATTTGGCCCATGCTCTTGCCGCCAACCCGACTGGTGATAACCCTGATGCGTTGTTTGAATGTATTGATAGCCTTGGGAGCCACCGCAATCTTCACCGTATCCCCCGACCATCGCCTGAGGCAATAGCCAAGGAACTTCCGGCCAAAGACTGGCCCCACCTCGGTCTTCTTCTCGTTCACCCGAAGATGCAGCTGTTCATACATCCTTCGCATCCAACGCAGCACCCGCTCGCCAGCTTTCTGGCTGCGAACGTAAACGTTGCAGTCATCGGCGTAGCGAGCAAAGCGATGCCCGCGTTGTGTCAGGGCTCGGTCTACCTCGTCGAGCAGCACATTGGCCAGTAGCGGCGACAGCGGGCCGCCTTGCGGTGTTCCTTCGTCGCGCGCCATGACCACACCATCCGCCATGATGCCGGCTTGCAGATAGCGCCGTATCAGCCGCAGCACGGCCTTGTCGGCAATCTGCTTGCCTAGTCGGTCCATGAGAATGTCGTGATTGACCCGGTCGAAGAATTTCTCCAAATCAACATCGACGACCACCCGAAAACCTTCCTGCGCGTAGCTCTGTGCTTGACGCACAGCATCATGCGCGCTCCGTCCCGGACGGAAACCGTAGCTGAACTCGGAGAACGTGGGGTCAATTAGCGGTTGCAAGATTTGAAGCAGCGCTTGCTGGATGAGCCGATCGGTGACCGTCGGTATCCCCAGCTCCCTTGTTCCGCCAGTCGGTTTCGGAATTGCCACGCGGCGAACGGCCTGTGGCCGATATTTGCCGCAAAGAAGTTCCGACCGAATGCGCGGCCATTGGGTTTTGAGGTATTCAAAGGTCTGCTCGATGGTCAATCCATCGACGCCAGCGCTTCCCTTGTTGGCCTTGACGCGTTTCCACGCCTCGACCATGTTCTCGCGCGAGAGAGCTTGCCGAAGCAAGTCACCCCGCCCTGGGCCTTCTTATTCGCAGCTCGCCGGCGATGCTTCATCACGCTTCGCAGCACCGAGAGTTTCACCTTCGCTGCCGACGATGCGTCCGGGTTGCCCCGGCTTCTGATGCGATGCATCTCCAAGAGTCACGGCTTCCAGCCCTCCTTCTTGTTCGGCCCTTCGCCGGGTTGCCCCCGGCTACTATGGCCTCTGCTGACCTCTCGCTTGCGGCCTTGCAGCCGTCGCCCTTTCAGACGTTAGGCGAGATCTCCCCAGGTAAGAACGCGATCCTTCACCGCACAACCGCCAGATCTACGCAACTTCGCTTTGACCACAAAAGCTTCGCATCGATGTGCATGCTCGCCTTGCTCAGTCGCGCCTCGTATCCGGTTCTTGTCCATCGGCTCGCGGCTTCATTCCATGCTTCCTTCCTACGCTCGGTCACCCTTGCGCAGTTGCATTTCCTTTCGCTCGCTGTGGTCAGCTCGCGGGAGGACTTTCACCTCCAAGATCGCGCACATGCTGGGCGCACACATCCTCCCCGGCCTGAAGGCCGTGAATTCCGAACTAGACCCTGTTGTGCGAAAAGCGACTGCTGATTCCGTTCGCAGACGCCACAGAGATGTTGGCCACGTTCAATACGGGCAGAGAAGGGGATTATGCTTCCCCCTTTAATCATAAGGGTTGGCGCACTTTCAATCTCGCCAAAACAGAAGCCTTCTGCTAGGAAGTTTTTAGGAACTAAATTCAAGAGACAGGAGACTCTATGTTGAGTAGTCTGGCAGATAATTTCCCCTATACTTAAATGCGGGCATATGCCCTCATATTCTGCCCACAGCCATCGACGTTTTACGGCGAGGATGATAAAAAATGGGGGGCAGGGAAAAGCTATCCCCCTTTTTTCTCGGATCCTTATATATTATATAGATAGGCGTAAAATCGTTCTCATTTTCTCCCCTCGACAAACAACCTGAAATGCTTTATTATCACTGCCTGTATCATTTTCACAGAAGGAGCATATTCATGAAACTCTATTTTAACAGGCAGAACGGGCCCGTGGACGAGGCAATTGATCAGTTGCTGGAACTGTCCGGGGGAATCCGGCGTCCCGAATACGTGCGCGACATGATCATCGCCGCGCTGAAGGCCGGCCAGGAAGACGACGAGAGCGCGGATTTGAAGCTCATGAACACGACACTCAAGGAGATGCGGTTTACGTCCAAAGTGTTTGGCCCTTACCGCAACAAGCGCAAGGTCACTGTGTTCGGCTCGGCTCGCACTCGGCCAGAAGAGCCCGTGTACGAAATGGCCAGACTTTTCGGGCAAAAACTCGCCGAAGTCGGGTACATGGTCATCACTGGCGGAGGCCCGGGCATCATGCAGGCCGCGAATGAAGGCGCGGGGCCCGATCATTCCTTCGGCGTGAACATCCGCCTGCCCTTCGAACAGCGACCCAATCCTGTTCTGGCAGGCAATCCTCGCCTCATCACCTATAAATATTTTTTTAACCGCAAAGTCGCTTTCCTGAAGGAAGCCGACGCAGTCGCGCTATTTCCCGGCGGGTTCGGTACGCTCGATGAGGCCATGGAAACTCTCACGCTGGTCCAGACCGGCAAGCGCAATCCCATGCCGCTGGTACTCGTGGACGATCCGGTCTGCCCCTATTGGACCGAGTTCATCCGATTCATGGAGGAATCTCTCCTTGACCGCAACTATATCAGCAAGACCGATCTGTCTCTTTTTGAGCGCGTCGACTCTGTGGAATCCGCAGTTGCAAGGATCAACCGCTTCTACAGCCGGTACCACAGCATGCGGTATGTGAACGGACATCTCGTGTTCCGTCTTACTTCGCAGATCAGCGCGGAGAACATCAAAAAACTGATAGCGAACTTCCACGATATCCTTGTTCCAAACGGAACGATCGCGCCTTCTACTGCCCTCTTGGAGGAGGTCGAGGATGATGACGTCGTTCATCTTCCCCGTCTCGTGATCGATTTCAACCGTCACGACTTTGGCAGGCTCAGATACCTGATCGATGCGATCAATGATTTTTAACGCATGCAGGGCTGCACCAACGAGAAACGAATCCTTCGAACACCCACGGAGATTCCCGTTTTGCTGGCATGCGGAGCAACCGAAAGTTGACAAAGCCGGATCCTAGACCGTTAATAAATGCGGTGCCACCCGAAGCAGAAACAAATCACCTGTTCGTTGACCGTGAATAATAGGCTTTTATTCATACTTAAGTTCCACATACCATACTTTACTTGCTTGACATTTTGTTCACGGCTGCTAAGCTTCTAGCATATGGTCCGCTGCCGCACTGCCGTTTTCTCCCCTAAATAAAGCAATTATTCCGTATCATTCAGACCGCTTTCTGAATTTCCTGAGGAGGTAGTTATGGTCCATCTAGAAATTAACGGCAAAGCATATGACGTTGATGTTGCACCTGATGTGCCGTTGGTCTGGGTCATCCGGGAACGGCTCGAACTCACGGGCACCAAATTCGGCTGCGGCATCGGCGCCTGCGGTTCCTGCACCGTGCATATTGATGGCAAGGCGGAGCGCTCGTGCCAGACGTCGGCCGGAAGCGCGGAGGGGAAAAAGATTACGACTATCGAAGGCCTTCCCGAAAACCATCCAGTAAAACATGCCTGGATCAGGGAGCAGGTCCCCCAATGCGGCTATTGCCAGCCGGGCCAGATCATGCAGGCGGCCGCGCTGCTGGCTGAAGACCCCCATCCCTCGGAGAATAAGATACTTGAACATATGAATGGCAACCTCTGCCGCTGCGGAACTTATCTAAAAATCAAGAGCGCTATTCGCCTCGCCTCTTCGTCAGGAGGTAATAAATGAAAAGCGACCTCTCCCGGAGACAATTTCTGAAAATGACGGGCACCGGCCTTGCCATCGCAGCCGCCACAACCTCAACCGGCTTCCGCCTTCTCTCCGCCGCCGAGTTGGCAAAAGAAGGCCAGTCTTTCCATCCCAGTGTATGGCTTGAAGTACGGCCCAACAACAGCATCATCGTGACTGTGAACAAATCGGAGATGGGCCAGGGCGTCTATACGTCGCTGCCCATGATAGTGGCTGACGAGCTTGACGCGGACTGGAAAAACGTGCGCATGGAGGTCGCGCCCGCGGACGATGCCTACAAGGATCCGGTCTGGGGCATGCAATCCACCGGCGGAAGCTCCAGCATTCGCCACATGTATGAACCGCTCCGCAAAGCGGGCGCCGCTGCGCGGGAGATGCTCATGCTGGCCGCGGCGCGCAAATGGACGGTGCCGCTCAAGGAATGCGCTGTTGATAAAGGCAGGGTAAGGCATATTGCGAGCAACCGGATGCTGACCTACGGCAAACTTGCCGCGGACGCAGCAAGCCTGGAAATTCCCCAGAACCCCGTGCTTAAAAAAGAGAGCCAGTTCCGCTACATCGGCAAGAACATTCCGCGGCTCGATATGCACGATAAGGTGAACGGCACGGCCCTCTTCGGCATTGACTCTTTTGTGCCCGGCATGCTCTATGCAGCCATTGCCCGGCCGCCGTCCTACGAGGCAGACCTCCTCTCGTATGACAGAGATGCCGCACAGGCCGTACCTGGTGTGCAGGCAATCGTACCGATTCACAGCGGCATGGCAGTCTGCGCGGACTCCCTTGATGCGGCTTGGCAAGGCCGCGATGCACTGAAACCGAGGTGGGAGAATGGTCGATATCCAAATCTGAGCAATGAGTCGCTCGAAAAGGATTTCACGGCCTACCTTGATGTAAAAGGTCTCATGGCCCGCAACGACGGTGACGCAGGCCGTGCACTGGATTCTGCGGCAAATAAGATCGACGCAGTGTATCAACTGCCCTATCTCTCTCATGCAACCATGGAGCCCATGAACTGTACTATCTCCGTGCGTCCTGACAGCTGCGACATCTGGGCACCGACACAAAACCAGACCGGCGTGCGCAACCTGGCCGTCAAGCTGACGGGCCTTAAGCCAGACCAGATCCATGTCCATACCACGTTCCTGGGCGGCGGGTTCGGCAGGCGATTCGAGACGGATTACGTGGAGGAGGCGCTGATCTTGTCGATGTCAATGGGAAAGCCGGTCAAGCTCCTTTGGAAGCGGGAAGAGGACATGCAGCACGATCTGTACCGCCCCATGAATCTGTCGAAAATACAGGGAGCTGTTGATGAACAGGGCCGCGCGACGGCATGGTCGCACAAAATTGTCTGCCCCTCGATCTTTGCACGTGTTTTCCCCTCCATGCTCAAAAATGGAATCGACACTGCGGCCGTCGAAGGGCTCGAGAACATGGAATACGAGATCCCGAATATTGCTGTTGAGTATGTGCGGATCGACACACCCGTCCCTGTCGGCTTCTGGCGTTCCGTGGGAAGCTCCCACAACGCCTTCACCGTCGAAAGCTTTATCGACGAACTTGCCCATGCGGCAGCAAAGGATCCCCTCGAGTTCAGACTCGGCTTGCTGAAGAACCACCCACAGGCGAAGCGGGTGCTCGAAACAGCCGCTGAGAAGGCGGGATGGGGAAAGCCTCTTGCAAAAGGCGAGGCGCGGGGAATCGCCTATCATCTGTCCTTCGGAAGCTATGTTGCGGAAGTAGCGGAGGTATCGGTGGACAGAGGAAGCGGCGCCATCAAAGTGCACAAGGTAACCTGCGCCGTTGACTGCGGTTCCGTGGTGAACCCCGCCATCGTGTCGGCGCAGATAATGGGCGGTCTCACTATGGGCCTGAGCGCAGCCCTCAAGGAAAAAATCGAAATCGCCAATGGCGGGATCAAATCTCAGAACTTCGGCGACTATGAGCTGTTGCGCATGAACGAGGCGCCCGACGTGGACGTTCATATTGTAAAGAGCAGTGACAAACTCGGTGGCATCGGCGAGCCCGGCGTTCCGCCGATAGCGCCGGCAGTGGCAAACGCAGTGTTCCAGGCAACAGGTGCACGGTTGCGGCAATTACCGATGAAGCCGGACACGGTTCTCGCGGCAATGAAACAGGGATGATTTTTCCCCGTAGCACAGGAACGCGGCAAGGACGGCTCAAATTCTTGAAACGTAATTCCGCCTGCAATCGGGAGCTCTGACGTCATCCGGTGATTTAGCCGGAATTGTCCCAATTTATGAACGCATCATGCGTGAGCACTCGATTTTCCTGATAGGTGAGGCAATCCATGCAAATCTTCGAAGAGGCACTCCGCCTCAAACGCCTGGGCCGGATCTCGGCGATTGCCACGATCGTGGAATGCCGGGGGTCTTCCCCCCAGAAACAGGGCGCAAAGATGCTCGTGCGAGATGATGGCTCGACCATGGGCACCCTGGGCGGCGGCTGTCTTGAGGCAGATGTGGTTCAGGCCGCAATCATGGCAATGACAGACGGCAAGCCCATGACCCTGCCCTTCGAGCTCACGGAACGGGAGGGTGGACTGGTTTGCGGCGGCACCGTGCTGGTTTATATCGAGCCAATCGTCCTCGAGCCGCATCTTGTCGTCCTTGGCGCCGGACATGTGGGAAAAGCACTGTCCAAACTTGCACGGTTCGCGGGATTCCGGGTGACCGTGGTCGATGACCGGGAGGAATTCGCGAACCGGGAAAACATTCCTGACGCGAGTGACCTGTTTGTCACCGACTTCGGGCAGGCATTCGCCAGGATGCCCTGTGACGAAAATACCTTTGTTGTCATCGCCACGCGCGGCCACAACCATGACCTGGACGCAGTCAAAGCGACGCTCAGGACCGATGCCCGCTATATCGGGCTCCTCGGAAGCAAACGCAAAAAAACCCTGCTCTTCAAGGCACTCGCGGAAGCCGGGTTCTCCCCGGAGGACATCGGGAGAATCATTATCCCGGTGGGCCTCCCAATCGGCTCCGTGTCGCCTGAGGAGATCGCCATAAGCATCATGGCCCAGATCGTCCAGAAGAGGAGAGAGCATGGAACTGCCTGTCTGGGCCGTGCTGCTTGCGGCAGGCTCGTCCCGCAGGATGGGTCGGACAAAGCAACTTCTTAAGCTCGGCGATAAATCCGTCATCAGACATTGCCTTGATGCGCTCGTCGCCGCGGGGATCAAGGATATTGTCGTTGTCGTGGGCAAAGAAAAGAACGAGATCACCCCAGCCCTGGAGGGTTTTCCCCTGTCCATCGCCATTAACGACAAGCCGCAGAGCGATATGGCTGAATCTGTGCGTGCGGGGCTCAGACGACTCGGTTCTTCGTCAGCAGTCCTCGTCTTCCCTTCCGATCATCCTCTCGTTCTTCCCGAGACGATCAAGGTGATCATCAGTGAACACCGCGCTTCACCGGATTCAATCATCATCCCCGCCTTCGACAACAGACGGGGCCATCCAAGTCTCTTTCCCCGGTCAATCATCGACGAAATATTCTCCGGCATCACGCTTCGGGACATCACGCGAAAAGATCCTGCCCGGGTCAAAATAGTTCCGGTCCGGGATAAAGGGGTCGTCCTCGATATGGACACGCCCGAAGACTATGACGCGATCATCAAGAACTACCAATAGTCCTGGCAAGTGCTGTCCCATCGCCCTCGCCCTTGTTTCCTCACCACGGACCTTCAATAAACCGTGCATTTTCCCCGCAGCAGCGCTCTGCGATGTTTACATCGCCCACGGAACAGGAGAGGAGAAGGATCTGCTGCCAAGATCGGCAGGACAATTTCCTGGCATCCTTCCTCTGCCGATGCATTCCTAACCAACCGCGCCTGCTGCGAATTATTCCTTCTTGTTCCCAGCCTTCTTTCTCATCAGAAAATACAGTTCGCCATCGTGCTGGAGGTTCCCGGCCGTTAATTCGGCGTCTGAACCCTGGCCGCAAAACAAATCCACTCTGCCCCCTCCCTTGATTGCTCCGCCCGTGTCCTGATTCAGCACAAAGCGAGTAAAGGGGACCCAAGACTTGATCATGCCGTTCTCGATCACCGGTTTCTGTGATGAAATGATTCCGAGGGCTCCCTTGGGAAAGAGTTTGCTGTCCGTCGCAATGGACCTCCAGGGCGTCAGAGCCACACCGATGTTCCCGAGAGAAGGGCCGGTGTCGAGCCGGAAGAATACATAGCTCGGATTCTGATCCAGCACTCCCGCGACCTGGTCCGGATGGGAATGCAGATACTCCCGGATCGCCTGCATGGACATTTTTTCCTTCGTCATCGCGCCGGAGTCGATAAGATATTTCCCAATGCTCTTGTAGGGCCGGCCATTTGAGCCGTCGTAGAGAACGCTCAGCATACTGCCATTCCCCAGATCAACTTTTCCCGAGCCCTGGACCTGGAGAACATAGATATCGATAATGTCGGAACACCAAAGAATTTCGAGGCCTTTGCCGGCAAGCGTCTTTTTCCGGTCGATGTCCTCCCGCGAATAGTAAGGAATGACTTTTTTACCGTCGAGCCTGCCGAATATCCTGTCGCGGGGAAACCCTTCGCCGAACTGGCTCAGGTCGATCTCGATGATATCATCAGGTTTGCGGTAAAGCGGAGAGCGAAAGGACTGGTCAGCTGACCGGCGGCAGGAAAGCGTCGGTTCATAATAACCCGTGATCAGCACTCTCCCGCCGCCGCTGGAGCCGGCGGCACGATAAAATAGAAACGAGTCCCTGATTTGATCGAACTTTTGATCAGCAGTCAGGGAATCGTTCTCAATGATCTTGAGGAAATCCCGGAGCGATGCCGCCATGTCGAGGGCCGTGAAGCGGTCCTTTCCCAGGGCAAAGGGGGTCTGGGGAGGGAGCTTCGTGTAATAATCCAGGCTCAGACGCACGGAAGCGGCCAGGTCTCGAAAATCCAGGTCATCCCGTAGCGTAAGCAGCCGGCTGCTCGAAACAGGCGATAGTGCTTCCTCGGGCTTCGTGACGACCAGGGGGGGCCGCACGCAGGCAGCGAGACCCAGCAGGAGAATGCCGGCTAAAATATATTTCTTCATATTCATGCCGAAAGAGAACCGATCCTACTTCGTATTCTTGTAGCCTTTTCTAGTTAAGAATATCCTTATAGCGCGCCGGCTATTCCTTGTTCGCTTTTTCGAAATCTGCAACTTCTTCCTTTTGTCCCGTATCCGACATGTCTTTACCCGGCGTCCCAAAGTCATAGACAGAGTAGACGGCTTCCTGGATCTCCCGTTTTGAGCATCTTCGAGGGTCATGGGACAGTAACGGATGGTTGCAGCTGGAGTAGATTCCCGCTGTAGGAAGTAGATTGTGCACCCCAAAGCTGAGTCTAGCCGATCAGTTTTCCCTCGAGATAATTGTTTATTGCATTACCCGCTCCAGGGGAAGCGGGCCTGATAATAACGAGTACCGCCATCTTCGATTTTATTGTGTGAGCGACGCTTTTGTGTCTTTTAGAGTCATGTTGGTCAGCGGGGCAACGCAGGCACCGCGGAAAAGGGACAATGTCAATGATGCAAAAATTCCGATTTATTCCATCGCCAGCAACCGGCCTCAGCCTGATCTCTTCATGGTTCTAACTTCCTCATGAGAATTATTTTTGTTGTGTAAATTGGTTCATACAGGTACAGTGTATAATATTTTTCCCTTTTTGAAAAGAGATACTTCTCGGTCCTCGGAGCGCGTGTTATGAGCTCTTCTGAATTAAAAACCTTACACGGAACTGGTTGAATGCAAACATCGCTGCGACAAATTCACGTTCGGAATCTTCAGATCAATCCACCCCTGCTTCTGGCGCCTATGGCAGGCCTTACCCACAGCGTGCTCCGGCAGATAATTATCGGCTTTGGCGGGATCGGCCTTTTATCAACGGAAATGCTCTCTGCAAAAAGGCTGCCAACGGAAAGCTCTCGGGTATCCCCTTTCCTGATCAGGACTGGTTCAGAAAAACCTCTTTCTTATCAGCTCTTGATTTCCGCAGCCCGGGAGATGGCCCCGGCCATAGAAGCGCTGCATGAACTCAAGGCCGATGCAATTGACTTGAACATGGGCTGCCCGGCTCCTGCTGTCGGCAAGATCGGTGCTGGCATCAAGCTGATGGAGCAGCCGGAACATGTCCGTTGCCTGGTAGCTGAGGCAAGGAGACTTACGACGTTGCCCCTTACGGCAAAAATCCGGATCGGCACCGAATTGGACGAAAAGAAATTAAAAACCTTCTGCATCATGCTTGAGGACGAAGGCATTGATATGCTCTCAATTCACGCCCGGCTCAAAAATGAGTCATTTGCCAGAAGGCCGCGGTGGGAGTGTATTGCCGAAGTAAAGGAATGGCTCAAGATCCCCCTTATCGCCAATGGCGGAATATTCTCTGTCGAGGATGCGGTAAATTGTCTGCGCATTTCCGGCGCCGACGGGCTGATGCTCGGACGCGGAGCAGCTATCAAACCCTGGCTATTTGCCAAAATTGCCCACGACCTGTTTGGCTGCGAAATTGAAGAACCAAACGTTTCTTTGCCCGTGGTTTACGGCAATTATGTCGATCTTTTAAACGAGCGTTTCCGACCCGAGTACCGGTTGGGCAGGCTTAAGGAATTCACCCATTATTTTGCCCGAAACTATAAATTCGGCCACCACTTGGCATCAAAAGTCCAGACAAGCAAAAGTCTGGATGAAGCGAGACAGCGGGCAGATGTTTTTTTTGAAAATAACATTAATACTACTGACCTTTGGGCTCCGTCTGGTTGAGGCTCCTTTACTTCCCGGAAAGGGCGGGACACCAGAGCATAAGTCACGACACCCAATACTCTGCTCCTCGCCCCCAATTCCAACCTCTCTACCCCAGAATATTCCCCGAATGCATAGACTCCAAAAGTATCGTATACGTGATATAGATCATACCTAGTAGTTGGAAGGAACAGTATTATTATGGAAAGAAGGATATCATTATGCTTGCCTGCCCCATATGCGATGGACAGCTTCAAATAAAAACACCCGATGATTGGCTGTGTCAATGCGGCGAGATGATCCCCTTTGGCATGGAAAGGGACTATGACGAGAATTGCTCGAAATGTCCGGTTATGAACTGTCCGAGAAGAAAATAAGCGACATTTGCCTGACAACGAACACCTCTACCCGATTTTTTGAAATTACACGCGAGATGGTCACCAAAAAGAAGGAACATGCAATCGGATGACAACCAGGGACTATGATCTGCGTCATGGCGGACACGGAACTTCAATATTAAATTAGCAAGGTAGAGCAAGATCATCAAAATTGAACAAGGAGGTACAGTATGGTATTAAAAGAGCTTGATGTGACGCTTATTACACCACGAGAGAGGCATCCGTTGATTTTCAAGACCTTCGACGAAATCGAGAAGGGCGCAGCATTCATCATCACCAACGACCATGATCCCAAGCCGCTTTACTATTCATTCTTGCACGAGCGGGAAGGTCTCTTCGAGTGGGAGTATCTTGAGCAGGGTCCACTAACATGGAAGGTTAAGATCTCGAAAAAATGAGCCTGGGCATCATAAGTTGACATGGCGTCATGGCGAGAGCTAACGTGTATATGTATGAATCGCAGGATTTGAGCCTGTAGGATCGGCCTGTCTGGTTCACACGGAGGGCAAAGACGCGGAGGCTGGGAAGTGGTTTAACAAGCGACGTCGCGAGTACACACTCATAGACCGACTCCCCAAACCCTAGTGAATCTTCAAAGCGGTATTCACAATCTCATGCTGAAACATCAATCAGTTCCTTCACTCTCGCTCTTCCACGTTCTTCGCGACTTCTCGTTATTTCCCGATTCGATCCACGCCGCAATCAATCCTCCTCCTTGCTTTCCTGAACGCTGTTGATGCTATAATTATTCTATGTTTCAGATAGGACATCCGGAAAAGGACTGCATTCGACCACACGTTATCACAGGAGGAAGCTATCTATGAGTCGGTTGTTCTCTCCCTTAAAATTGCGCGACTTGGCCTTCCGAAACCGCATTTTCGTTTCACCCATGTGCCAGTATTCGAGCTTAGACGGGATACCCACGGACTGGCACCTGGTGCATCTAGGAAGCAGAGCCGTGGGTGGCGCGGGCCTGGTCATGGTCGAGGCGACAGCCGTCAGTCCTGAAGGCAGAATCAGTCCTAATGACAGCGGCATCTGGAGCTATGGCCATGCAGAGGCCTTCAAGCGGATCACGCAGTTCATCCGCGGGCAGGGCGCTGTTGCAGGCGTTCAGCTTGCCCACGCGGGCCGCAAGGCTTCGACCGATCTCCCTTGGCGTGGGGGAAGACCCCTGAGCCCTGACAAGGGGGGATGGACAGCGATTGCACCGAGCGCCGTGCCGTTTTCTCCGGCCCATCCCGTACCGCGTGCTGTCACGGCTGAAGACTTGGAACGCATCCGCAGACAGTTCGGTGAGGGTGCTGAACGGGCGCTCAAGGCAGGCTTCGAAGTGGTAGAGATCCATATGGCCCACGGCTATCTGCTGCACGAGTTTCTGTCGCCGCTCGCAAACAAGCGGAACGACGAATACGGTGGCAGCTTGGCGAACCGGATGCGTTTTCCTCTTATCGTTGCCCAAACAGTCCGGGAAATCTGGCCCGCAAAGTGGCCGGTTTTCGTGCGTATTTCAGCGACCGATTGGATGGAGGGAGGCTGGGATCTGGATCAGTCTGTGGAACTTAGCCTCCGTTTGAAGGACATCGGCATTGACCTCATTGACTGTTCGAGCGGGGGCCTGGTCATGTTACCTGAGACGGCCATCCCTGCAGGGCCGGGCTATCAGACGCCTTTTGCCACAGCCATCCGCCAAAAGACGGACATAGCAACGGCAACCGTAGGGCTCATCACCGCGCCGGCACAGGCCGAACAGATCGTGGCCTCGGGACTTGCCGACGCGGTCATCCTCGCGCGGGAGCTTTTGAGAAATCCTTACTGGCCCCTTATGGCTGCGCAGGCGCTGAAAGACGATATCCCTTGGCCGGTGCAGTACGAACGGGCCAGGCTTCGCGTTTGAGCCGAAGGGATTGAGGGGAGCCACTTTGCGATACTTGACACATGAGTACTTTCGAAGAAATACTTTCAAAAATCGACAGGATACTGCTCAATGAGCGCATTTTGGCAAACAGGTCATTCTAAGCATGACGAAGAATCTCGCATTTGCACCGTGACCACAGACTCTCACTTCATTCAGCCTTCCGATTGACGCAAGAAACGCCCATTGATCTTCATAGGACGTGAAGCTTTCATCGAGAAACACCGTATTACCTTTTTTTCGCGGTTCCTGTTGAGCTGCAGCTGCAGGCACCGGTTCAGAAAAGAAAAACCATGCGTGCCCTCCATTTCCCGAACGTGAACGCTCGACGACCACGGGGAAGCTCACACTATTGCAGGTTTCACGAAGAGCCCGTACATCATCCATCCATGTTTCTTTATCGAAGTCAGCGGCAAGGAACCAGCAGGTATCGTCGGGCAGCATTGGGTAAACACCGATTACATGACGCCCCTGG
>Ga0335081_10000108_pt1 | contig 163543 bp, 162 predicted proteins | sample Lox_Sample_35_FD_206713 | JGI IMG/M metagenome (GOLD analysis project Ga0335081, IMG submission 206713) | Soil microbial communities from Loxahatchee National Wildlife Refuge, Florida, United States - Lox_Sample_3.5 | ecosystem: Environmental > Terrestrial > Soil > Wetlands | place: USA... | reverse complement strand
CGTCGCCACCCTGAAGACATGGCGAATTCTCTTCACCGACTACCGTCGGCCACTGAAGACCTTCAAGTCATCATTCTGCGCCGCAATCGGACTTTACTTCTTCAAGGAGACTTTCGCATAACCCTCCAGGGGCCGGACCGGCTCAAGGTCGTAGGGATTCGGCGAGACCAGGGCGGTGAGTTCGCCCGTCAGGCAGGCGATGGGGTCGAGCGCGGCCAGCACGAACGTATCGAATTTGGCACGCGGCGCGGTCACGTTAAGCAGCAACGGACGGGCTGGCTGGCCGGTGCCGGGATCGATGGCTGATACGTAACCGTAGAAGGTCACCGCATCGACCACCGACGCCGGTGTGGAGATGAGGATCTCGTGCATCGTGCGGAGCGCCACCCGCGCGATCAGGTTCGCGTAGCGCTCCTTGATCTCGCGTTCCGGGCGGGCGACCGGGTCGATGGCATCCCGCGTAGCCACGTACTTGTAGCCACGTTTCACGGGGACGATAGCCTGCGGCGGCAACTCCCACTCCACAACCACCTCCCGGGGCTCGGGCCGGTAGATCACCCGAGTCTGGTGCGGGAAGCCATCGGGATAGGCACTGCTGTCCAGGATAAGCGTGCAGAACCTGGCAACGGACTCCGAATCGCGGGCTCGGAAGTCCCGCGCAAACTGGTCGATGCCGTCGTTGTACTCCCTGGCCTGGCTGATCGCTTCTGCGGACGCAGCCCGATGAGCCTCCTGCCGCTCGGCCAACTGGTCACGCCGCCTCATCTCCGCATCGGCGTACTGCTGGCGGGCTCTGTCGAAGGCCGCCCGCGCCTCCTGCTCTTCCCGGGCATACCTGGCCGAGCCGGCCCGTCTGCGGAACCTGCTGGGCGGGTCTGGAGCGAACTGCTCCCATAGCGGCGCGGGCAGCGGCTCGCCGAGCGGTCCGGCGTCGAACGGCGGGTACGTCTCCTGCCGCTTGAGCGACCGGAACGTGATCAGCGGGGCTGTGCGGATTCCGGCAGTCAGAACGCCGTCCAGCCCAGTCACCCGGTCCTGCAAAGCGCCGGACATCTCCTCCGCCTCGGCCTTGCGGTCCTCAAGGTAAAGCCGCTTAGCCTCCTTTAGATCGGCTACGGCCTTCCTGGCGGCGACCTTCTCGGCCCGGACCTGCTCCCGCTGAGCGCGTTCCTGCGCCCGCCGGAAATCGCGAAACTCCTGCTCGCGGGCGCGCTGCTGCCGTGCCCGCTCCCGCTGGATCTCCGCCCACAGCCCTGTCTTTGCCACGTTCACCCCTGGCGGCGGTCCTGACATCACTCTTATGCGTACTGTGGTGAAGCGAACGGCAGCTGTGAAGCGTCGGTTCCTACAGGGGTTTGTTACCCGTGGCTCGCCGACGTCCGGCATGCGCGTCCAGGCCGGTCGGCTGTAGCAGTGCCAGCCAAGAAGGAACCTAGACGTCCTGCCGCCACGTCATGCGTGTACTTCGGCGTCGAACGCTCCCAAGCTACTCAGGGAGCCGAGCCGTCGAGCGTCCACAGAGCGGCCATGGGGAGGGCGATTAGCCGGTCGCCGAAGGCGAGCTGCTGTTCGCCGGCGTAGAGCAAGATCCCGGCCCGGAAGCGGTCGCCCAGACGGTTCGCCAGGTGGCGCAGGCCGCGGAAGTCCTCGCCGCGGACGGTCTCGGCCGCCTTGACCTCGATGCCGATCACGGTGCCGGCCGCGTGCTCCAGCACCATGTCCACCTCCACCTGATCGCGGTCACGGTAGTGAAAGAGCTGTACGGGCTCTTCAGCCCAGGTGAGCTGGCGCGCGACCTCGCCGATCGCGAAGTTCTCCAGCAGCGGCCCAACTGGAGCCACCGGATCTTTGGCGCGCTCCTCCGACATCCCGATGAGCCTGCCGCCCAGCCCGGAGTCGGTCACGATCAGTTTCGGTGTGGATATCGCGCGCGTGGTCAAGTTCGATGACCAAGCCGGGATGCGCTTGATCACGAAGATCAGCTCAAGCAAGTCCAGGTAGCGCGACAGCGTCCGGCGCGGCAGGGCGATATCGTTCGCCATCGGCTGGGCGACCGCCAGGGTCCCCATCCGAGCCGCCACGACGCTTAGCAGGCGGCGCATCTCGGCCGGCCGCTCGATGTCGGATATCTGCCGAACGTCGCGGGTCACCAGGTCAGTCACGTAGGAGTCGAAGAACCTCGCCCGGCGGCGCCCCGGGTCGCGGCGCACCGCCTCCGGGTATCCGCCGCGCAGCGCCCGCGCCACGTAATCGCGTTTGGTCAGCGAACATGGCGGCATCCTGACGCCCCCATCAAGTCGGAAGACGGCATCCACAAACCCGTCTGCGGCAGAGTCGATCTCACCCTGCGACAGCGGCCACAACTCGATGGTCTCGGCGCGTCCCGGCAGCGCGTCAGGCAAGTCCCTCAGCCCCAGAAGCCGAGCCGAACCTGTCAGTAGGAACCTGCCGGGGCGCGTATCGCGATCCACCTCGCGCTTGATGGCCAGCAGTAGTTCCGGTACCCGCTGGATCTCATCGATCATCAGCAAGCCTTCATGCCGAACGAAAGCGCTGGGGTCCGCTTCCGCAGCGGCGCGGACTGCCGGGTCGTCCAGGTAAAGCTCGCGCGCGCCAGCAGACCTGGCGACGATCAGTTTCGCCAGGGTGCTCTTACCGACCTGCCGGGCGCCGTTCACCACCACGACGCGGGTGTCCGCCAGCGCTTCAACGGCCATCCGCTCGGCGTGCCGTGAGAACAGGCTAATCTCAGCGCCCACGGAGCAACATTACAGCAGCTAGCACCCAAGCTGTGGCCGATCTGCCGATAGCTGTGTGCGCGATCTGCCGGTACTCTCGTGGCCGACTTGCCGATCATAGCCTGGCCGCTTTGCCGCCAGGCACTGCAAGCGGCGGGTGTCCAGTCGCGCAACTTTAAGCCGGTCACCCGGATACACGTCCGTCAGTTCAGGGTGAGCGGCGGCTGGACATTCGTGCTGACGAGCGGTCTCACCGCCCAGCGGGTTGCATCGAATGCAACCAAGGGCCTCCAATGACCGCTCAGGAGGAGCGCATCTTATCGACTCGACTGCACCCCTCCTGAGCAGTGAAATCTTCCGTTAGAGCGGCGCCTAATACCGGCGAAGTGTACTTATTCGAGTAGTGCAGTATTCCTGGATTCGACCAGCCAAGCGATGACCCCGGCGACCGGCTGCACGCCTGGGCCACCGACACCGCAACCGAGGTCACCATCACCGCAGCATCTTCAGGCGGACCACTCGTCGAGGTCAGCACGCTGGTCGCCGAGCCAGGCCCCCTCATCGCCATGAAGCTGCAAGCCATTATGAACCGCGCGACCGCCAAGCAGGGAACCGACCTGCAGGACATCGCCCGCCTCATCCTCGACGAGCAGGCACGCCCCGCCGTACTGGCTCAGCTCGGCAACTGCGACACGCAAGTGGCAACAGACATCGCAATGCACATCGACCTCTGGCTAGTAGACCGCCGTCGTGATGCTTTGCGATGGATCCACGACACTGGCGGCATTGACCTCACCTTCGACGACCTCGACCTCATAGCCGAGCTCCTGCTCTCGGCGTGCGCGCGGATAGTTCACTGGTACCCCCGAATTGCACCGATTCCAACAGGTGACACCAACGACTCCCTGAGTCGCACCCAAGGCGAAAGATCGCGAACCGTGAGCGTTTCCCTCGACATCCTTACCGTGCTCAAGCCGAATTTTCCGCCGTCCGGGCAGGTGCGCGGATCAACGAGGATCGGTGGAAGGAAGTCGCAACCCAGACCGGCGACGCGGATGTCGCGTGGATGATCAACAACCTCTCGCGGCCGATCACCCGCAGCAGCGTCATCGGGCTCCGTGACCCGAATCCGGTCACCCGTCGGCGCCGTGTCGCCATCGCCTCTCTCATGTGGGGGTATGGCATCACGGGCACTCGCTGGGGATCATGGGTCACCGACATCTCGAACTTCCTCAGCCCTACCCTCGACACCGTCCTGGCCGACTGCGACGCACACCTGACCGCAGGCAGGATTGCCGAGGCCTACGAAGTGTTCGCCCATCCCGGCGCCGGAGGCGTAGCGGTAGAGAACCATCACGGCATCGGCGTCCCGTACATCACGAAGATCCCCTACTTCCTCGCGCGGAACTCCCCCGACGGGGTCCCCGCAGAGTACCCCATGATCCTCGATACCAAAGTGTCGATGGCCCTCGCACAGTTGACGGGATACCGACTGCTCGTCCGCCCCGCCAACTACCGACCGCGCCCAGACTCCGCCGCCTACGAGCGCTACGTAAGCGCGATGCATGGATGGGCGTCCGCCCTGGACGTACTCCCTGAGGCAATCGAGTACTACCTCTGGGACAAGGCTGACAAGTCCGGTTCGCCGCTCTGGTCAGCCTGCCGGGCCCAGCACGCCCTGCACTTCCCCTAAGATCCGCGCAGAGGCGAGCGGTCCGGAAGCCTGCCCACTTATCTCCTGCCTTAGCTCACTCAGAAGCCGGAACCACTGACTCGCGTCCGGCAAGACTCACAATGTAGCCTTCCAGTTCCTTGATGCTCACGTCATTGATGAGCACGGTCTCGGTGTGACCTCGGTACTTCATCTGGTCGGCGCTCACAGCTGGAGGGAATCCCTGGTTGCGGACCCAACTCTTGACCTGGCGCTCGATCTCCCAGGCATCTTCTGTGAGCACAAAATTCCAGCGAGCGACGAGGCGCCAACCCTGGGCGACGTGCTGTGCGATGCGCTTCTCTACGTTGGCGATGCCCCATTTGAGTGCCGCATACTCGTCATGCTCGACGATGTAGAAATACCCAGGCTTGGCCGGATTGATTCCTCGCTCAGCACAGGTAGGGCAACCGCCCTGGCCTGAACGTATGTTATGCAGAGTCGGGCCAGGGGAAAGGACCGTCTCACAGAGAATGCAGCGTGACCGCCAAGGGATCTCCACGCCTCCCGAATATGGCTCGAGCGGTTCGAGGCTTCTCTCCACCATGCTGGCGGCGGCCTCTTCGTCAGTAAGGCGCAGGGCGCGACTGAGGTTCACCGACCGGCAGGAGTAGCACTGGTGTCCCCTCATCTTGACCTTCGAGTAGCAGGGAGAGCCCATGTGCCCGCAGGTCATGCAACGCGAGAGCCAGGGCCTCAGCCCACCGGGATATTCAACGAGTGGTTCAAGCCCTGCATCCAGCATGACTTTACGTGCCGACTCATCGTCAATATCGCGCCCTTCGCAGTTAGTGCAGCCCGCTGCCCCTACCTGAACTTGAGAAAGTCTCTTTCGCTTGATAATGCCACATTCACGGCACGTGCTTGGCCATGGCTTGCCAGCACCCGGATAATCGCCGATAGGTTCCCAACCGTTACTAATCATGATGGCAGCAGCGGCCGAGGCATCCCTAGTTAGCTTCGCGGCTATCTTTCTGGAGCGGCAGGTACCATTGCACGACCCCGTTCCCTTATTGACCACGTCGTTGTAGCGAGGCGAGCTTTCGTCTCCGCACGTCAGGCACCGGCAGCGCCACGGTTTCTGCGTGCCTGGGAAGGGGTCGAGCGGCTGGGTCCCGCGTTCCAGCATAGCCTTGACTGCATCTTCTTCCAGGATCTTGTGGGCCATCACTATCCAATCGCCTTGACGGCGTCAGCAATGTAAGAGCAGGCCCACGTGGGCAAGCGCTTCATCAAGTGCCGCATCTTCTATCGTGTGGCCGTTTTCGAGCCTCTTGTAGGCAATCTTCCCGTTGTCCATTCCATCGATGTGGAACGTCGACCAGTTCCGGCACTTCGGGCACATGCGCCCGTCCAGGAAGGGGCGCAACAGCCAGGGCCTGCGTTGCCCGTCAAGGATGTACGTGCTCCCGACTTCGATGCCAGGCTGGTCGTAGGTAATCGTGCGGGTGGGCACGACGGCGTGATCACCCATGAGTTCCCGGTATCTCATAGTGGCGCTTTTTCGGAAGGTATTCCACTGGAAGTCCGTGACCTGAATCAGCGGAAGGTCCGACAGGAAGCCCGCCGCCTGGTACAACGCTGAGAGATCGGCTAGCGCCGCGTCGGTGACCGCAGGAAGATCCAGGGCTTCCATGCGGCGCAGGTGGGACTCGTCGTTGCGGCGATCGCTGAGCCGCTTCAGGGCATCGTGGGCATCGGTGCCTGCGAGGAACGTCTTGAGGTCCGCGATTGGGCTCCCGTCAGGGGCCTTCCTCGCAGCCTTGCCCTCTTCGATCTCCTTGATGATCGTGACCCAGTCACCGAAGCCAAGCCCATGAGCGCCTGGCTTGAGCCGGTCGCGGATCGTCTTCATCGCGCCGAGTTCGATCCCCGCCTCGCGCGCGATGGCAAGGCCCACGTTCGCTGCGTAGCACAGCAGGACCTCGCCCGCCGCGAGTATCGCTTCATAGGCCGTCTTGAACGAGCGTGCGCTGACGGCGGCCTCTACCTCACGCCAGCGGTAAGCAACGGGATACGGGAAGGTGGTCCGGAACGTGTAGCTCGCATCGTCCAGGAGCGCTGCGGCCTCGCTCCTCATGCGGATCTTCCTGCCGGTACCGACGATCCGTGCTCGGGTACCTGCCGCGCTGTCGTCCGCGAAGACCGAGTCGAGCAGCGCTTGCGCCTCAGAGTGCCATCCAGCAAAAAGAGTAGCCGAGCGAGCAAGATCCTCTAGGGCAGCGCTCAAGGCCTCGTCCGGCTGGGGAATGTGAACATCTTTCAGCACTTCCCAGCTCAGATTCGCTTGGCCGCCGGCAGCGACGGTGAACTGACGGGCAAGCGGTGAGCGGAGGAACCCGAGGATCAGGACACGCTCCGAAGCGCTAAGAGGCCTTCTTGGCCGCAAGCTGATCACCATGTCGTTGGCGATGGCTGGCAGGTCCGCTTCGGCCACCACCACGACCCTCAGGCCAAATCGGTCACTTGGCGGGACCATCCGTTGCAGAAGGATGTCACCGGCTTTGAGCTGGCGTTCTTCCGAAACGGATGCCCATCTAGTGGTGTCCTCGTCAGGGGCGGCGATCACGCCGTCATGCTGAAGGTCCCGGCCTGTGATCACCCTAGAAGCGTCCTGGGATGGGGTTTCCTGCAGCAACTTGCGTTCCTGCGCAGCATGGATCCCGTAGGGCGCAAAGTCGAACAGTTCGCCAATGGTGGTGGAGCTTCCCATGATCGCGAGTTCTGCTCTTCTCGCGACCAAGGCAGGATCGTGACGTTCGAACGACAGGGAATCGCCCGGCTGCGGGAGGTCGCGCAGGACATAGCCGAACTGCGTGCTGCCTCCGCCTTGCCTGAGCAGACGCTGGAAGTCCCCTGTGATCTCTGCGTCGCCCTGGCGCGGGAGCACCCGGAAGACGCGGAGCAGGGAGTCTTCGGCCTTTCGGGGACGGAGGAACGTGACGGCAAGCAGGAAGGATGAGTGGACTCCCGGCAGCACGCCCGCAGCGTAGATGAGGAGGACAGGTTTCCAGCGCTTGGCGAGTTCCTCCCGGACTTGCTGGGAGGAAGGCGATGTCCACATTGCGGCTGGCGTCAGCACGGCCAGCAAGGAGTTGGGACCTCCCCGCGCGCAGTTCAGGACGGCGATCTCGTGTTCTTCCCGGCTAAGCGGATGCCTGCGCTCCTGGCGCCGGGTCCACGGGGGGACGAGAAGGACCGGGCTAGCCGCCAACTGATCGGATACAGCGGACCCGATGTCGTCGGGCGAGGCTACTATCCGGTTCGGCCAAGAGAAGGGCATTGCGTAGCTGGCTGAAGTCTCGCCGCCTTCCTCGGGAGGCTTGACCGACACAACCGTTGGGGTTGCCTGACCGAGGCGAGCGAAGGCCTCGCCAAGCAAGCCTTCAAGCAACGCGAACCGATCGTTATTCATCACAATCCCCCACTGGTTCCCTGGTTGCCACCGGGGGCTTGCAGCGTCCGCTATCAGCCGCCTTGATGCCGAGGTCAGGGGTAGTAGCCTGTGCCGCCATCGCGATCCCTTGTTTCGTCGCGGACTGATGGTTCGCTTCGTTTCGTATGGCTTCGCGTCACGGAGGGCCGACCGTCCGGCGGGGGCTGGTCGCTATCGCGCGCAGCAAGGTAGGCGGCCCAGTCGCGACGCGCGTAGCCGACCCATCGTTCTGCGGTCGTGATATGCAAGCCGAGCAGGTCCGCGAGTATGGGGGCGGGCAGGTCGGAGGCGAGGGTAATGATCGCGGTGTTGCGAGTGCTGCGCGACCGGATCCCGTGCTCGCGGAGGCGCCTGCCGAGCGTGTTGGCGACCTGATGCCGACCAGGACTGAAGCCTGGGAACAGCCACTCGGTACCGGAAAGGCTCCTCCCCAGTGCCGACCGGGATGACGCGCGCGCCGCCGAGTGGAGGAGAACGGCAAGGCGTGGGGGCGTCAGGACGGGTTGCTTGTCCATCGTGAGGTACACGCCGCCGTCGCGTTCGGTGAGGTGCTCGGCGGTAAGTTGCACGATCTTGGACAGCGGGAGGCCGAACAGCGTGACGATCGCGCCGGCGGCCCTGACGTCGACGGGGAGTGCCGTGTCGGTTAGGCACTGCTGGAGTTGCTGGCCGAGGTCTTCCTCGCTTTGCATGCCCGCAGGCATCTGCTTGGATGACCGTTGTGGGACGGTGAGGGCAGGAGCCAGCCTCCGGCTCGCAGCCCAGGCCAGGAAGGATCGGATCTCGCGCCTGTGGGGTTCTCCCGAGACCAGCCATCGGTCGAGATCGCCCTGGCTGAGCGTGGCGAGGTCAAGGTTGCCCGTCTCCAGCCAGCTCAGGAACGCGATGGCTGAGGTGATCCGGTTGCGTGCGGCAGCGGCCGCCCCGTGCGTGTACGGGCGCCGCTCGCTGGCCTTTCGCGCCCGCCGGAAGACGTACCAGTACGCGAACGGGCGGATGAGCTGAGCATGACGGCCAGGGACGGAGGCGAGGCGCTCCTCGAGCCAGGGGCCCAGGCGCTCGAGGTATTCCTTGCGCTGCGGCAGCACCCCTGTGTGCACAAGGATCTGCCGGACGATGTGCAGGCTCCTGTCCTGCGCGAGCCGGTCGAGGTGCTCGTGGGTTACCGGGTTCCTGTCACCCGCGAGGCTGGCCACCAGCCGCGCGGACACGCTCTTCCGGAGCCAGCCGAGGATGGTGACGGGATGCTCCACGGAAGCCAGCGCGTCGCGGAGGGGTCCGAGCTGAGGAGCGATTGTGCCGTCCGCCTGCTGGAGCAGGTCGTCCAGCCGGTCCCCCAAGACGCAGCGGGAGCAGGTCCCGTCGGCGTAGATCCGCCCGCCCTTGCCGCAGCGCCTGCAGTTGTAGTCGACGTCCAGCCCGGCGCACGGTCCGCAGGCGCTGGGGGCCTGGGCGTCTCCCGCGATCAGCGGCTGTGTCTCGCCACAGACGGAGCAGGTTCCGGGGTGGCTGCGTACATACTCGTAGCATGTCGAGCAGACGAGGCCGATTGGCCATTCCGCGTTGACCGGACGGAGGCGGCGGCACCGGCAGCACTTACGCCTGGGTCTCCGCAGGCAGCTCTTGCAGGTGTACGTTCCGGAGCGGCTTCCGGTGCACGGGCGGGTACGGCCGCAGACGGAGCAGACGGCGGTGACCCCCTGGTAGCAGTTTTGGCAGAGGTCCGGGTTGCTGTCCGTGGCCCGGAGGGCGATCGGACCGATCCGCCCGCATCGTCCGCATAGCCTCTCTGGCTGGCGGTAGCAGGACTCACAGACGGGCTGCCCATCCCTGGTTGCCTTGACGGGCCTTACCTCGCCGCACGTTCCGCACTCACGTTCCGGGCGATGCCAGCAACTGACGCACAGTGCCGCGCCGTCCTCCTGCCGGATGGCGGGCAGGCGCACGCGGCCGCAGGCGGCGCAGGCCTCCATAACCTCCGGATCTTTCGCGTAGCACGCGTAGCAGATGACGCCCTCGGCCCGCCGCGCTGCCGGGCGACCGGCTGAACCGCATCTCGCGCAGAGCACGGACGACTTCCTGGCGCTGCACCTGCTACACAGGCGCCCGCTGGGCGATGACCGGAGATAGGACGCAGGCCTGCCGCAGTCGGCGCACACGGGCAGAATGACTTCGTGCCCTGCGTCAAGGAGCACGTGCGCGAGGCGGATGAACACTGCTGGGCAGTCCGAAACGCCGACGGTAAGCGCACCTGGCTCGGTGGCGAGGAACCTGTCCAGGTTGCGCAGTCCATGCCGCTCCTGCGCCCCGGCATTCTCCAGCAGGGAACGGGCCTCTTCGGCGCTCACGCCGGGGAGCACAGAGGTGAGACGGGCCACGACACGAGCGAGGACGACCCCTGCCGACTCACTGCGGTTCTGCGCCGCGGTCACGAACTTTCCGGCCTCCGTATCGTCGTTCGGCGGCCGGACGGCGGCTCTGCCCGTGACCCGCCCTGGGCCACCCGTAGGATCTGCTCGTTGACTACCTCAACCTCAATGAGGTCGTTCGGAGTGCAGCCGAGGATGTCGCACAAGGCTGCGAGGGTGTCCATCGACAGCCGCTGCGGGGGCTGGGTGACCAGCCGGTAGACCTGCTCCCGGGACAAGTGGATTCCCCGTTCCGCTAGCAGCGGCACTAGGTCCGTGGTCTGGAACATTTCTCGGGAGGCCATGAGCTTGCGCAGGTTCCAGCGGATGCTCATCTTCTTATTCATAGGCTTCCCAAAGCTCGGGGTGCAGGCTCTTGAGAGACCGCTGTATCAGCCGGTTCCGGTACTCATCAGACACGCCGGTGTAAATGGCGGTGGTGCTTGCGTACTCGTGCCCTACCTGCAGGGACACGAATTTCTCGGGATAGTCGAACTCCACGAGGTGGGTCACGTAGCTGTGGCGGAGCGAATGTAGGTCATGGTCCGGCGGCAGTCCCGCAGCCCTGCTTGCCGTCGTGAACGCAATGTTCAGACCCCGCAGCGACATCCGCCCGGTCCGCTCGGTGACGAAGAGCGCCGGATGCCCGCCAGGAGAGAACAGCGGGCGGATGTCAGTTACCCACTGGTCGAGCACGTCGACGATCCAGTCCATCTCCGGGACGGTCAGCACGGTGCGTCGCTTAGGCGGGCCACCGTTGGATGACTTGCCGTAGCGGACGAACAGGCCGCCATACTGCCGGTACTGCGGGGACTTCTGGGCGCGCCGCAGGTCCGCCAAGTCGAGCATCCGCGCCTCGTTTCGCCGCAGCCCGAAAGCGTAGACCGCCTTGAGTAGGGCAGCGTCCCGCAGGGCGGTAAGGGCACCCTTGCGGCCGATGGCGCGCACGGTGTCGACTCTCGCGTCGAGCGCGTCGAACAGTGACTGCACTTCGTCATAGGTGAGCGGGCGGCGCCCGGGCCTTCCCTCGTACTCCGAGGAATGGACGACCGAGTTGTCCTCGTGGAAGATCTGCTGAGGGAATTCGCCGAACCGTTCAAGGCACTCCTCCGACCAGCCGTAGCGCGGGTCGGTTATGTACTCCATGAACAGCGACAGCGTCTGCTTGTAGCCGCGGCCGGTCGACATCTCTATAGGCTTCCTGCCGTTAGAAGACCGGAGACGGCTGAAGAACGCCTCGGCATCCGACGGCGTCCACTCCCAGGGGTACGCGTTGGTGAACTCCGCCAGGCGCCGGACTAGCGTGACCCGTGGCTTGATCGTCCCCTCCTCCTTCAGGAACCGGGTCTGCTGCTGCCGCACCCAGCCAGCGAGCATGGCGTCGAACAGTGCGGGCTTCGGGTCTAGGTGGATGACCCCGTCCACCAGTTCCAGACGTGCCGCACCGGGCAGGTTTGCAGCCTGAGCCAACGCAACCCCCTTGCATCAGATACATCATTGTTGCGCAATCACAGCATCGATGCGGGGGTTTTCGCTCAGCTCTCTCGTCCTCGGCCTTCTGCTAATTGCTCACCCGGACGGCTCTCTCGTAGCACCCCGGAGTCCCCAGGTCCCAGTAAGTCCAGGTCGCCGACATCCGGTCCCACGCGTTGCCCAGGAGCAGGGCGCAGGCCCCAGGCATGGCCAGGAACAGGTGGATCTCTGGCGGGCGGAGCGACCTCCTGAGCGTCCGCAGTCGCTCGCGGAGCTGGAAGATGACCGCCTGGGCGTGCGGCAGGCCGTCTAGCGCAGCGCGCCCTGGTTCGGGGAGCCCGGCCTGCAGATGGTACGCGTCGGGCACCGCGCTCGCGAGGAACTCGTCGACGTCCTCGGCGATGTCGGTCGCGAAGCTGACGCTCACCGCCCACGGGCGGCCGGCCGCGTCGGCAGGCGAAGACTCCGGAAGCCGGATCACCAGGTCCCGCTGGGATCCAGGAACAGCCTTGGAGGACCAGAGGCCGTCGCGCGCCTGGGCGCTCACGGCGAATCCCGCCGTGCTGGAGAAGTTCGCCCCGACCGCGAACCACAGCGGAAGTCGCATCGGCCCCACGACCTCGAAGTCATCGATGCCAGCGCCCCGCAGGCGCTGCCGCGCCACGGCAAGATCGGCCGCGATTCGCGGGCGGGCGTCCTCCGGGTCGCGGAACCGCCTGCGCTCACGCGGGTCGCCGTCATTGAAGAGGTCGATCCAGTCGACGGAGTAGGCAGCGTCCGGACGCGGGTTGGGCTCCATCGCCTGGACCACGAGGAGCGACTGCTGGTCCGTGGCCACGAGGTCCAGGCGGGTGATGGCCTCCTTCAGCTCCGCGGAAGAGAACGCCTGGCGGGGAGCCTTGACCCAGTCACGCACCTGCTGGATGCCGATGGTGACAGCCTCATGGTCGGTGCGGACCCGGGCGCCTGCCGCCGCGTCCTGGACCTTCTCGCGCCATTCCGCCTCCGACACCGAGTGCCGGATCTCGAAACCGCCGAGGAACTCCAAGAGGTCATCCTCATCGATGGCCAGGTGCTCGGCCCAGCGCTTGCGTGCCTCGGCCATGGAACCTGTCGCGCCGCGGAGGGTCTCGACAATGCGGGCGTCAGTCGTGGCTCGCGCCCTGAGCACGGGGTCCGACGGGTCAATGGCCTTGGTCGTCGCCAGGACGATCTTCGGCGGCAGGTCGTGCTCGGGCCGTAGCTTCTGCCAGCTGGCGTGAAGGCGCTGGAGCAGGCTCTTCTTGCCCTCAGGATGCTCGAACAGCCATGCCTCGGTGAGCGGGCTGGTTGCGTCCACGGACGCCTTGACCTGCCAGTACTCGGCAGGTCCCGCGCTGCGGCGCAGTGTGAGATCATCGACGTTTCCCGCGCTGTCGGCCTCGACCGCTAGCTCGGTGATGGTGGTATCGGCTCGCTGCGTGCGCAAGACGTGGTACCAGGCGATGAGATGCTGCAGGTCATCACCGAGGATCCTCGCTCCGCTTGCCGCCCTCGAAGTCGTGACCCGGGTCATCAGTCCTTCAGCCCGAACGGGCGGGTCGGTGACGTCCGCGCGATGACTTCCAGCGCGATCGTCATGTCGATGGCGGTACCCCGCCGGTATGCCGTCAGTGCGATCTCCGGGACGAGCCGCTGGCGCAGGTCCGAGTAGGTGTAGCCGTAGCCGCGCCCTTCCGCGTCTCCCGTCGCCCGCGCGAGGTCGTCGATATCGCCAGTCTGCAGTTTCGTGCCAGAGAGCAGCCGTGCCAACAGTGCCGCCCGCTGCTCAAGGGCCGGGCGCTCGAATACCTGGACCGCAGCGGCCCGCCGCTGCACCGCGGGGTCAATCGCCTCAAGCCGGTTGGTGCACAGGATGGTCAGCACGGGAAGCCGATCGGTCCTCATGCCATCGATGCCGCGCAGGAGCGCGTTCACCCCGGCCCTATCCTCATGGTGCATCTGGGCAAGCTCGCGTGACTGCGCAAGCGCATCGGCCTCGTCAATGAGGAGCACGCCCATCGCTACTGCCTTGCCGTCTGCCCGGCGGGTGCGGCCGAAGTCCTTGCTGACACGCTCGAACGCACGGGTGAGCAGGGTGGTCATCTCCCCCACGGCGCCTCGTCCCCTGGCAGTGAGGCTCAGGGGGTAGAGGATCACGTCGGCGTCTGCCGCCCGGGAGATCGCCTGGCCAAGGACTTCAGCGACCTCGGTCTTCCCGACTCCGACGTCACCCGCGAAGATGAACATCGGCGTCCGGTCCCGCAGCGCGTCGACGGCGGGGATGACCTGCCCGTGGACGCGGGAACTCCAGGCGTCCACGAGGGACGGATCCAGGAGGACCACGGCCTCCGAGACAAGACGGTCCACGGTCTCGTCTAGCCCGACAAGGGCGGCAAGACGGGCCTGCGCGTCCTGGTTCGGGAACTCCTCGGTGTCGGCGAACAGGCCCTCAGTGCCTTCGGTCACGCGGCCACGCTCCGGAAGACGGACCTTTCCAGCACGACCCCGCCGGCGGCGTACGCCCGGTCGCTGGTCCAGACACCGCCCGCCTCCCCCGGCAACGTGCCGACGCAGCGGGTGAACGGCAGCCGCCGCTCTACGACCTCGCGGGCGGTCGCGCTGAGCTGGTACCAGCTGCTCGAGGGCGTCAGAAAGTTGAAGAACGTCGCGCCAGTGATGCCCACGCGGGCCGGGACGCCGCCGGCCGCCCCGGCCCCGGACAGCGCACCGTCCGGTCCGACCTGGTACCGCAATGACCAGACGGCGTTCCCAGCGCGCGTGAACCCGAAGTGGTACTGGTCGACGTATCCGCCGGCGAGTAGCTCCTCGAGCTCTTCGCGATATTTCTCCAGCATGCTCTCGCTGGGACTGCCGTAGAGCAGGTGACTCTGGCGCAGGTCGGTGGTGACTCGGCCCGCGAGGCGCCGGGCGTGCACGCGGGTGAACGTCTCCGCGTACGAGTAGCTGCTCATGCCGCCGCCTGGAAGCTCGTGCCGAGGACGTCCTGCCATAGCTCGACGGCCTGGCCGCTGGCCGGCTCGTAGTAGGCGGTCGAGATCGCGTCGAACGCATCCTGAGCAGCCGATACGAGACGGTCACGATGGATTGCCTCATAGTGCTCGGCCACGTTGTTGTCGAAGTTGACTGGGTCCAGGATCTGGATCGCGTCACTTCCACGAGCAGGCAGCTTCAACGCCGGATGGAAGTCGGTGAAGGCGATCTGGTCGTCGAGCCCGCCATTGGCGATGAAAGCGAAGAATCGCTCAAGCGCAACGGCGTAGTCGCTAAGCTCAAGTCCGCCATCCGCTAGGTGGACCCAAAGCAGCTCGAGCATGAAGCTCTTGCACTTGAACTCGCCGTCGCGCCTCCTCTGCTGACGCGCCCACCACTTCGTGAACCGGATGAGCTGCGCGAGGTGCTTCGGGTGCACCGCCTTGCGCCCGCGGATGAAGTCCAAGTGCTGCCGGACGCTCGTCCGGAGCCTGGTCCCGTCATCCTTGCTGACCAGGTAGCCGACATCGTGCGGCTCGCCCTCGTAAAGCACCGGAACGACATCGACCTCAAGCCCCGTCCCTGCGAATCGGACGTTGACGCAGTTGGTGCTGGCGACGATCTGGTCATCGCGCATGGCCGGGTACGCGTCGATCACCAGGTCGCGGACCCAGTGGACGAGCGCAAGCGTCTCGTCCGGCGCCTTCTCCGCCTTCACGTAGACGGCGAGGTCACGGTCGCTGCCGCTCCTTAGAGCCGTGCCCTTGGCGACGGACCCACAGTGCAGCGCCTTGACAAACCCGTAGCCGGGACTCACCGCGATCTTGTTCTCGATCCGGTCCCGGAGCCGGGCGACCTGCGCTCGCTGGTCATCCACCTCGGACCTCTTCAGATTGACTCGGTCAGCCGCGAACGCGACCAGGTCACGGTGCGTAATCATTGGCACCGCCATTCCCCCCATCACCTCGTTGCATTAAATGCAACATTGATACATCTCATCCCTAGGCGCGGCGGCGCCTGCGGTTCCGACCCCCGAGGTGGCGGGGCATATGTCCCGCCACCCATTCTGACCTGCTGCTATTCAATTATTCTCGGGTACAGAGTTGTTGCATCTGCCGCAACTTTGCCGTTTTTCAGCTGCAGCCGCTGGTGGCCCCGCAGCCTTCGCAGACGTAGCAGCTGCCAGCCGGCCGCATCTTGGTACCACAGGTCAGGCACAGTGGAGCGTCGGCCGTGCGGCCTTGCTGCGCCTCGATCAGTTCAGTGGAGCTGTGCGGCGGGCTGGCCAGCCCGGCCGGGCGCGGCTCGGGCTGGTCCCCGGGCCGGGGCTGCGGCCGCTCCACCGCGGCGGACTGGGCCATCTCCCCGGGGTCTTGCTCCTCGGCCAGCGCGGCCGGGTCCTCCCCGGCCAGCTGGGCGGCCCGCTCGCTGGCCGACAGGATGCCGATCTCAGCCCGCGTCTCGTAGGGCAGGTGATCCAGGGCCAGCCGGCGGAACACGTAGTCGAGCACCGAGCTGGCGATCCGGATGTCCGGGTCGTCGGTGATGCCGGCCGGCTCGAACCGCATGTTGGTGAACTTCTCCACCCACTTCTCCAGCGGCACCCCGTACTGCAGGCTGATGGAGATGGCCATCGAGAACGCGTCCATCACACCGGCCAGCGTGGAACCCTGCTTGCCGAGCTTGAGGAAGAGCTCACCCACGCCGTCGTCGGGGTATTCGGAGGCCGTCATGTAGCCTTCCGCGCCCGCCACGGAGAACCTGGTCACGGTGGCGGTGCGGTTCTTCGGCAGCCGCCGCCGGACCGGCCGGACCTCGTGCGGTGGGTGGCCGGCCTCGGCGGCCGCCACCTCCGGCTTCTTCCTCGCGTCGGACAGCGGCTGGCCGACCTTGCAGTTGTCCCGGTAGACGGCCAGCGCCTTGAGGCCGAGCTTCCATCCCTCCAGGTAGATGGACTCGATGTCCTCGACCGTGGCCGACTCAGGCATGTTGACCGTCTTCGAGATCGATCCACTCAGGAAGGGCTGAACCGCGGCCATCATGCGCACATGTCCCATGGGAGCGATGGAACGTTCACCCATGGCGCAGTCGAAAACCTCGTAGTGCTCCTGCCGGAGCCCGGGTGCATCGACGACATGGCCGTGCTCGGCGATATATTCAACGATCGCCTCGACCTGCTCCGGCTGGTAGCCCAGGTTCTCCAGCGCCCGCGGCACGGTCTGGTTGACGATCTGCATCGACCCGCCACCGACCAGCTTCTTGAACTTGACCAGGGCCAGGTCAGGTTCCACCCCGGTCGTGTCGCAGTCCATCATCAGGCCGATGGTGTTGTGGCTCACCATCCCGTTGGCCACGTACGTCACGTTGTCCGGGACAGACAGGTCATACGTGGGCTGGACGCCGCCATCGTTGTTGCTGGCCACGCGCTCGAAGAGATAGCCGAGCGCGGCGCCCAGGCGTGCGTCGAGGGTCTCGTCGAACAGCTGGCGGGCCAGCACCCGAGCCACCCCGCCGGTCTTCCGGATCGACCGCAGCACCGCGTCGTGGGCGCGATGACCGGCTGGGGCCAGCGTCAGCCAGATCTCCCTGGGCAGGAAGACGCAGTCCGTCTTGGCTGGCCGCTCCGGCTCCAGGAACACCATCTGGGCCGACTTGCGCTGGCCGATGAAGCCCACCATCTCGTCGAAGTTCAGCGCGTGATCCACGTTGCGGAGCCGCACCTGCTGGATGTCACCACCCCATCCGCTGGCCGTCGCCCTCGTGGTCGTGGCCAGGCCCAGGGCCAGGGCCAGGGCACGGACCTCCCCGGCGAACGAGTCGTGCGCGGTCGAGATGCTTGGCACCCCGTCCTGAACTGTGCCGTCGGCTTCGAACAGCCCCCGCAGGAACGCCCCGTAGACGGCGGGGTCGTTGGCTTCCAGAATCGCGGAAGGAATCCGTGGCACCCATCCCTTACTCACGTGAGCAGGCTCGGGAAGGGTCTTCGCGAACCCGGCGGCCTGCCACCACCGGGCCAGCCGCACTGACTGCAGCGTCACCTCGTGGTATCCCTCCCGCTGAGTGACCACGGGTGACAATCCGAAGAGGTCCTTGCTGAGCACGCCGAGCCGCGCGGCGACGTCCAGGTCGCTGTCCGCAACGCGCAGCCGGACGCCCTTGGCGTGCAGGCTGCCATCGCCCATGAAATAACCGACCAGCTCAGCCAGGTCCGCGGTGACTTCCCCGGGGACCTGCAGGTGCCGGTCGCCGGCGTAGTAAGCCTGGTCGAGCACGGGAAGCGGCACGTGACGCGGCTCGCCGGGCAGGGCACCCAGCTGCATCGGCAGCAGGTCGCCGGCAACGAGGTTGGCCAGCCGCTTCCACACCCATGCGCCCGACTGCGCGTCGACCACCTTAACCCGGTGGGTCAGCGTGCCCTGGATCCGGTAACCGGCCTCGGTGCGGATCGCCCGGGTGGGCTCCTCACCGTTCACGAAGAACTTGGTGGCCCGCCGGGGACCCTCGTCCGTGGACACGAGCAGGTCCAGATCCTGCCACTGGTCACCGTAGGGGTCGCCCAGTTCTGCCAGCCGAACCAGCCCGCGGTCGGTGGCGATCAGGGTGCCGCCGGTGAGGCAGCCGGTCGGCGCGAGCAGTGAGGCCTGCGCGTTCCGGTACCCGTTCTTCTCGCCCAGCGTGAGGCACTTGTCCCACGCCTTGTTGGCGGCGGCCAGGATTTCCTCGTCCATCCCGCCCAGCGTCTTGACCTGCTTGCTGGCGTCCGCGTGCTTGCGCATCACCCGCTTGTGCGCGGTGGCGTTGCGCTCGTATCCGTCGTACGGGCCGACCACCGCGGCCAGTTCCGCGGACCGCCGGTAGGCGGTGCCGGTCATCAGCGAGGTGATGGCGGCCGCGATGGCCCGGCCTCCCGCGGAGTCGTACGCGTGCCCGGTCGCCATGAGCAGCGCACCAAGGTTGGCATAGCCGATGCCAAGCTGCCGGTACGCGCGGGTGGTCTCGGTGATCTTCTCGGTCGGGAAGTCCGCGAAGCAGATCGAGATGTCCATCGCGGTGATGATCAGCTCGGTGATCTGCCGGAACCGGTCCACCGCGAACGTGTCGTCGTCACGCAGGAACTTCAGCAGGTTGATGCTGGCCAGGTTGCACGACGAGTTATCCAGGCTCATGTACTCACTGCACGGGTTACTGGCGGTGATCCGGCCCGATTCCGGATTGGTGTGCCAGCCGTTGATCGTGCCGTCGTACTGGATTCCCGGGTCGGCGCACGCCCAGGCCGCCTCGGCCATCTTGCGGAACAGCGTCTTGGCGTCGATCGTCTCGACCGTCTCGCCGGTGAGCCGGGCCAGCAGATCGAACTTGCCGTCCTGCCCCACGGCGCGCATGAACTCGTCGGACACCCGCACCGAGTTGTTGGCGTTCTGGTACTGGACGCTGGCGATGTCCTTGCCGCCGAGGTCCATGTCGAAGCCGGCGTCACGGAGGACCCGGACCTTCTCCTCCTCGCGCGCCTTGGTCTCGATGAACTCCTCGACGTCGGGGTGATCGACGTCGAGCACGACCATCTTCGCGGCCCGCCGGGTGGCGCCGCCCGACTTGATGGTCCCGGCTGAGGCGTCCGCGCCGCGCATGAACGAGACCGGGCCGCTGGCCGTCCCGCCGGAGGAGAGCAGCTCCTTGCTGGACCGGATCCGGGACAGGTTCACCCCGGCACCGGAGCCGCCCTTGAAGATCAGGCCTTCTTCCTTGTACCACTCCAGGATCGAGTCCATCGTGTCGTCAACGGCCAGGATGAAGCAGTTGTGCACGCGGAGGTTGCCGGAGAGGTATTCGCCACTTTCCGTCTGGATGTCGAAAACCTCCATCGCACCGAGGTGCTCGACGCGCGCGATCTCCGACTGGCGGCGACCGGAACCGCCTACCTCTGGCTCCACATAGAGCAGGGAGTCACCCACGCGGAGGTCACCGGCCTGGATAAAAGCCCCCGTGACTACATCCTCGGCGCGCCAGACCAGGTGGTCGGCAGTGACGTCGAGGACGTAACCAGCCTTAGTGTGCAGCCGGAGCACATCCTTCACGCCGTTGGCCTTGGTCGCCACGATCTTGGTCAGGCCCTGGGCGTCGTAAACCTTGGTCCCGACCGCGTCGCCGGCCACCAGCTTGCCGATCGGGATCAGTCCGGCTGGGGTGCTCACCAGGGCGTCGTACGGCTGGCACGCGCTGACCTGCTGCGGGGAGCTGGTGCCGACGTTGAACCAGACTGGGGAGTTGAAGGAGAAGATCTGGTGGACCAGCGCGTAGGTCAGCTCGTGCTCGAAGATCTCGGCGTCCTTGGCCGTGGCGAAGTAGCCGTGCTCCCGGCCCCCCTGGACGTAGCTGCCGACCACCCGGTTCACCAGCTGCTTCAGGCTCCACTCCCGCTGCGGGGTGCCCACCGCACCGCGGAAGTACTTGGTCGTCACGATGTTGGCCGCGTTGACCGACCAGAAGTCGGGGAACTCGACCCCGCGCTGCTCGAAGTTGACCGTGCCGTCCCGCCAGTTGGTCATGACGACATCGCGGCGCTCCCAGGTGATCTCGTCGTACGGGTGCACACCCTGCTGAGTGTGAGTGCGCCCGATCGTGAGCCCCTTGCGCGAGCCCTTGCCGCCCCGCGGCGCGGTCCCGCTCACCGTCTCCGTCATGTCATTCCCCCTTCCGGGACCCAGCGGATCCCTCGCGGGCCCGGCCAGGCCCATCTATCCCGATGAAGTAGTGCTCGCCCAGCTCACTCCGTGCTGGCTGACCCCGGGGCGGCTTACCGCACCAGCGCGCCTGCTTCCTCGCGCGCCGACCGCAGCGCGCTGATCTCCTGCTCGAAATCGGTCAGCGACTCGAAGCCGCGGTACACCGAGGCGAAGCGCAGATAGGCCACCTCGTCGAGCTCGCGGAGCGGCCCCAGGATGGCCAGCCCCACATCGTGGGACGCCACCTCACCGGACCCGCGGGCCCTGATCGTGTCCTCGACCTGCTGGGCGAGGATGGCCAGCTGATCCTCGGTCACCGGCCGGCCCTGGCAGGCCCGCCGGACCCCCCGGACGATCTTCTCCCGGGTGAACGGCTCGGTGGCGCCACTGCGCTTGACCACCATCAGGATCACCGTCTCCTGGGTAGTGAAGCGCCGTCCGCAGGCCGGGCAGGACCGGCGGCGGCGGATCGCGGCGCCGTCATCAGCGGTCCGGCTGTCGATGACCCGGCTCTCCGCGTGCTTGCAGTAGGGGCAGAACACGTGATCACCTCCACCGGCGGGCAACACGGAACGCAGCCATCGCCACCACAATTTGTACCCGAACTACAGCGATGTAACTACTATATGTTGTGGTTACCGTAGAGCAGACACCGTGCCGAGTGCAAGCGTCAACGCGCCGGCCCGGCAAGTTTCCCCGGCCGGTCAGCCCGCTGGCACCCACAGGCTCTCGCCTGGCACTACGATGCCACCGCTCAGGGCGTTAACCTGCATGATCTGCTGGATCACGAGCCGGGGATCGGCGGTCGGCTCGGCCGCGCTGGCGATCGACCACAGGGTCTGCCCCGGCTGGACCACGACATGCCGCAGGCCCTGGTGGACGGCGGCGGGTGGCAGGCCGTGGTTGGCCGCCTGGGCCCCCGTCGCGACCATCAGCAGTACCGGGGTGAGCACCGCGGCCACGGCCAGCGCGGCCAGCGCCCAGACCACGATGCGGCCACGCCGGGTGAGCCGGATGTTCCGGCGGGCCTGGCCGCCCCGCACCGGCCGCCCGCCGGCCTGGGCGGTAACCCGGGTCCGGGCCGGGGCCGTCACCCGGGCCGGGGCTGTCACGGGCCGGCCAGCCGGGCGTACCACCCGGGCGGCGGGCACCTGGGCCGGGGCGGCCGGCCGGGCCGGGGCGGACGGCTGAGCCGCAGACGCCGGAGGCGCAGACGCCGGAGGCGCAGACGCCGGAGGCGCAGACGCCGGCCGGGGCGGAACCGCTACCGGACCCCGGCGGCCGGCGGGCCGTGCGGCCTGCTCGCGGCGTGGCTCCGCACCGGGGGCCGGGTGATGAGCCGGAGCGGCAGGCCATGGGAGCACCAGGCGCAGCCGCGGGCGTCCGGGCCGCAGCCGCGCGGCCGGCGTGTCGCCGGCCGGTGCGGGCCGCCACGCCCGGGAGGACGAGCCCTCGGGACCGAGTGGGCGGACGACCGCCCCGGGCCGCCGGCCCGTGCTCAGCACGCTCATGCCAGCCTCCAGTTGTCGAATTCACGTTCTACAGTACAGCAGTTCGATCGATTGTGCTTTCGATCGAATGACTGTACGGTACAGATGTAGCGCACGGGTACGACACTTTTTTCGTCCATCGAACAGTTGTTTGAGATCCTGGAGCGTAAGGACTAGCGTCTGCTCTGGACTCAGCAGCCACCAGATCGGGAGGTCTATCGATGGACAGCCACACCGGCGACGATGGCGCGCCGGGCAGTCACGACGCCGGCGCGCCCGCGGCCCGCCAGAAGGGCCGGCCCGGACGCAAGCCGAAGGGAAGTGTCCCGGCAGTGGTCACCGAAATGCCCGACCGGCCCGATCCAGATCACGTGCTCACCTGGCGGCAGCGCAAAGTACTGCAGGTCATCCGCGATTCAGTACAGCGGCGGGGCTACCCGCCGTCGATGCGGGAAATAGGTGAGGCGGTCGGCCTGACCAGCACGTCCAGCGTGTCGTACCAGCTGTCCACGCTGCAGAGCAAGGGCTACCTGCGCCGGGACGCGGGACGGCCGCGCACGGTGGAGATCCGGCTGCCCGGCCAGCCGGCCGTCCGCCCCGAGGCCGAGCTGGACGACGACACCCCGCTGGACATCCCGTCCCAGGAAGCCACCATGGTCCCGCTGGTTGGCCGGATCGCCGCTGGTGGCCCGATCCTGGCCGAGGAAGCGATCGAGGACATCTTCCCGCTGCCCAAGCAGATCGTCGGCGAGGGGACGCTGTTCCTGCTCAAAGTGGTCGGGGATTCCATGATCAACGCCGCCATCGCGGATGGCGACTGGGTCGTGGTGCGCCAGCAGCCGGTCGCGGAGAACGGCGACATCGTGGCCGCGATGATCGAGGGTGAGGCGACGGTCAAGACGTTCAAGCACTCCGGTGGCCACGTCTGGCTGATGCCGCACAACCCGGCGTACGCGCCGATCCCCGGGGACGAGGCCGCGATCCTGGGCCGCGTGGTGGCCGTACTGCGCCGGGTCTGAGGTGGTGCCGGGCCGGGCGGAACGGGAACCGGCCGGCCCGCCGCCACGCTGGTCAGGCCGGGACGATGTTGACCAGCTTCGGCGCCCGGACGATCACGGTCCGGACCGGGCGGTCCCCCAGCGCGCGGACCACCCCCGGGGCGGCCAGCGCCAGCGTGCGCAGCTCGTCCTCCCCGATACCCGGCGGGACCTCCAGCCTGTCCCGGACCTTGCCGCCGACCTGCAGCACACAGGTCACCTGATCCTCGACCAGCAGCGCCAGGTCCGCCACGGGCCAGCCGGCCAGCGCCACCGACGGCGGACGGCCCAGCAGCTCCCAGCACTCTTCGGCGGTGTACGGCGCGAACAGCGACAGCAGCACGCTCAGCGTCTCGGCTGCCTCGCGCACCGCCGGGTTGGCCGCACCGGGACCGGAATCGATGGCCTTGCGGGCCGCACTGGCCAGTTCCATCAGCCGGGCGACCGCGACGTTCAGCCGGTGGGCCTCGATCAGCCGGGTGACCTCGTCGATGGTCCGGTGGGTGACCCTGCGCAGCGCTACGTCGGCGGCGCCGGACGGCGGGCCGGCCGCGCTCGCGTCGGCCGCGATGCGCCAGACCCGGCCCAGGAACTTGACCTGTGCGTCCGGGTTCATGTCGGCCCAGTCGATGTCGTCCTCGGGCGGGCTGGCGAAAATCATCGTCAGCCGGATGGCGTCCACTCCGTGCGCGGCCAGCTGCTGGCCCAGGTCGACCCCGTTGCCCAGCGACTTGGACATGGCCCGGCCCCGGTTGATCACCTGGCCCTGGTTCAGCAGCCGGGTGAACGGCTCACCGAAGTCGACCATGCCCATGTCCCGCAGCACCTTGACGAAGAACCGGCTGTACAGCAAGTGCAGGATGGCGTGCTCGACGCCACCCACATACAGGTCCACCGGGGACCACCGGCGCACCGCGGCCACGTCGAACGGCCCGTGCTCATAGTGCGGCGAGCAGTAGCGCAGGAAGTACCACGACGAGTCCACGAACGTGTCCATCGTGTCGGTGTCCCGGCGTGCCGGGCCGCCGCACTTGGGGCACTCGGTGTTCACCCAGTCGGTGGCCGCGGCCAGCGGCGAGACGCCCTTGGGGGCCAGGTCCTGGCCACGCAGGTCAGGCAGCACGACCGGCAGCTGCTCATCCGGCACTGGGACCTCGCCGCACGAATAGCAGTACACGATCGGGATGGGGGTGCCCCAGAACCGCTGCCGGGAGACCAGCCAGTCCCGCAGCCGGAAGCTGATCGCGGCCCGGCCCTGGCCCTCCCCCTCCAGGATCCGGGTGATCCGGGCGATAGCGTCGGCCTTGGCCAGCCCGTCCAGCGGGCCCGAGTTGACCAGCCGCCCGTCGCCGTGCGTGGCCACCCCGGTCTGCGCCGGGTCCGGTTCGCCGGTATCCACCACGACCTGCACCGGCAGGCCGAACGTGCGGGCGAAGTCCAGGTCGCGCTGGTCGTGCGCGGGCACGGCCATGATCGCACCGGTGCCGTAGTCGGGCAGCACGTAGTCGGCCGCCCACACCGGCAGCCGGTCCCCGTTCACCGGGTTGACCGCATACCGGCCCAGGAACACCCCGGTCTTCTCCCGGTCGGCGGCCTGCCGCTCGATGTCGGTCAGCTTGCGCACCTGCTCGACATACTGCCCCAGGTCCGCGCGGTGCTCCGCGGCGCAGATCTCCTCGGCCAGCGCCGAGTCGGCCGCGACCACGAAGAACGTCGCTCCGTACAGCGTGTCCGGGCGGGTGGTGAACACCGTGACCGGCTCATCCCGGCCCTCGACCCGGAACCGGATCTCGGCACCTTCCGACCGGCCGATCCAGTTACGCTGCATCAGCAGCACCCGGTCCGGCCACTTGCCGTCCAGCTGCTGCATGTCAGCCAGCAGGCGTTCGGCATATTCGGTGATCTTGAAATACCACTGGGTCAGCACCCGGCGGATCACCTCGGTGCCGCACCGCTCGCACTTCCCGGCGATCACCTGCTCGTTGGCCAGCACCGTCTGGTCGTGCGGGCACCAGTTGACGTAGCCGTCCTTGCGGTAGGCCAGGCCGCGCTCGTAGAACCGCAGGAACAGCCACTGGTTCCAGTGGTAGTAGGCCGGGTCACAGGTCTGCAGCCGCCGGGACCAGTCGAACGACACGGCATAGCGGCGGAACGAGGCGGCCTGGGTCTCGATGTTCCGGTACGTCCAGTCGGCCGGATGGGTGTTGTTCCGGATCGCGGCGTTCTCGGCGGGCAGCCCGAACGCATCCCAGCCGATCGGGTGCAGCACGTTGTCGCCGCGCTGGAAGTAATACCTGGCTACCGCGTCCGCGATGGCGTAGGCCTCCGCGTGCCCCATGTGCAGGTCGCCGGACGGGTACGGGAACATGTCCAGCAGGTAGGTGCGCGGACGGGGATCCGCTGGATCGTCGCTGGCCCGGAACAGGTCCAGCTCACCCCAGCGGGCCAGCCACTTCTCCTGAACGTCGCGTGGGTCGTAGTGGGCTGCCCGCTCGGCACTTTCGGCGGCTGTCATGGTCTTCCCTCAGCACTTTGGTCGGTCCGGCTCCGGCAACAGAAAAGCCCCCCGCTCACGAGGGGCAGCCGCGCCAATGACGGGTCAGTTGGCGCGGCTAGGTAAGGAGCAGCCGGGCAGAACGCATGGATCAAGGGTAGCGCACCTAGGCCAGCGAATGGTGCTAGCTGGCCACCGGGGCCGGGCCGGCCGCCGCGGCGGCCAGTTTGGCCAGCGCGCCACGCATCGCCTGCACGGCCGGGGCGCTCGGCTCACCGAGCCCATGCCGCCGCGCGATCCACTCCGGGTCGTCATAGCTGAGCCACGTCTTGCCGTCGGCATCGGTCCAGGCCAGCGCCTTCAGTGGCAGGTCGATGCCCGCCGTCTGCTGTTCCTGCATGAGCGGGGTGCCGCCGCGGGCCTGCCCGAAGATGAGCAGCAGGGTCGGCCGCAGCGGCAGGCCGACCTGCTCGGCGCCCGCGGCATGATCGACCCGGGCGAAGATGTGCAGCCCGGCCTGGGTGACCGAGCCGGCCAGCCGGTCGATCGTCTCCGCCGCGGAATACGCGCTCTCCAGGGTGATCAGGCCATCCGCCATCACGGCACCTCCGCACAGCCGCGGGCCCGGCTCGCGCGCCGGGCCCGTACCGAGTATCCCCCGCCCCGCCCGCATCCGGGCGCCCGGGCGTAATTCCGGCGCACGTTACGGGCCAGGCGCGGAGTGGAAATATCGCTCCCAAATGGGCCCAGCCGCACATAATCCCATGTCCTGCTAACGAGATTGACCGGCGGAACTGAATGTTAATAAGGTCACGGTGGCCAGCACGGCGGGTGTCTCCCCGGTGGCCGCCCGGACCGGGGCAGATCTCGGCCGAGCGCGAGGCCAGGTACGGCGCACGGCGGGAAGCTGAAATCAGGTCGCTGGTAGCAAAAATGGACGTTGCGGGAGGATAAGCAGTTTCCCGTGACCTGGACAGAGATAATGGCTGGTGCCTACGCTCGCAGAACCAATTGCGCCGATGCCCGAGGGTGAACGCGCAACCCCGATCGCCATCGTCGGCCTAGCCTGCAGGTTCCCGGATGCGGACGATCCGCTGGCCCTGTTCGAAAGTACGCTGGCCGGACGGCGCTCGTTCCGCCGCCTGCCCCCGGGCCGGTCCGGCGGGCCGGCCGGCGGCCAGCTGCCCCGGGCGGCCCTGCTGGAAGGGTGGCAGTTCAGCCGGGCTGAGTTCGGCATCACCGAGGCCGCGTACCGGTCCGCCGACCCGGCCCACTGGCTCGCCCTGGAGACCGCGGGCCGCGCGCTGGCCGACGCTGGCTTCCCGGGCGGGCAAGGCGCAGCCCGGGACCGGGCCGGCGTGATCATCGGTAACACGCTCACCGGCGAGGTATCCCGGGCGGCGGCGCTGCACACGCAGTGGCCGTTCGTGGCCACCGTCCTCGCGGGCGCCCTGGCCGCTGGGGACGTGCCGCTGGCCGGGCGGCCCAGGGTGCTGGGGCACGCGGCCAGGGCGTTTGCCGCGCCGTTCCCGGAGCCCGGCCCGGACACGCTGGCGGGCGGCCAGCCTGGGGCCATCGCGGACCGGATCTGCCAGCACTTCGGCTTCCGTGGCGGCGGTCACGCGGTGGATACCGCGCACTCCTCGGCGCTGCTCGCGGTGGCTACCGGCTGCGCGTTCCTGGCCACGGGTGAACTCGACTTCGTGCTGGCCGGCGGGGTGGACATCAGCCTGGACCTGTTCGAGCTGGGCGGGCTGGCCCGGGCCGGCCAGCTGGCCACCGGGCCGATGCGCATCTATGACACCGCGCCAACCGGGTTCCTGCCCGGTGAGGGCTGCGGGATCATCGCACTGATGCGGGCCTCGGACGCCCGGGCGGCCGACATGCCGAGCTATGCGGACATCCTGGGCTGGGGCGTCTCGTCGGCCGGCCCGCGGCACGGCCAGCCGGCCGGCCAGCTGCTGGCCCTGCAGCGGGCCTACCAGCGGGCCGGCGTGCAGCCCGGCGACGTCCAGTTCATTGAGGGGGACGGCCGCGGCACGGCCGACGGCGACCTGGCCGAACTGGCCGCGCTGACCACCATCCGCGCGGGGGCGGCGGCCGCCGCCGCGCTCGGCTCGGTGAAGGCCAACATCGGGCACGGCAAGGCCGCGGCGGGCGCAGCCGGGCTGATCAAGACGGCACTCGCGGTCAACGCCGGGGTCATCCCGCCGGTGACCGGCTGCATCCACCCGCATCCGCTGCTCAGTGACGCCGCGGCGGTCCTCCGGGTCCCGCGGACCGCCGAATCGTGGCCCGGCCGGATCCGGCTGGCCGCGGTCAGCTCGATCGACCCGGCCGGCGCCGCGGTGCACCTGGTGCTGCGCCGGGAGCGCAACCTGCTGCAGCCGGCCGCGAGCCTGCCGCCGTCCGGACCGCGGACGGCGGCGGAACCACCCGGCGCCATGCCGCCGCCGGGCCCCCTCGGGCAGCCCAGCGCCGGCCGCCACCCCGGCCGCGGCCAGCAGCCCGGTCTCGCCCAGCCGGTCACGGCCGGCCCCCGTGGCCGGACGCTGGCGTCGTGGTCGGTGCCGACGGCCCCGCGGGCCGAGGCGTTCACGTTCAGCGCCCCGGACCGGGCCACGCTGGCCGCCCGGCTGTCCGAGCTGGCCGCTGCCGCCCCGGGCCTGTCCGACGGCGAGCTCAGCGACCTGGCCTGCCAGTCCGGCCGGCAGGCCGGCCACGGCCCGGTCCGGGTCGCGCTCGTCGCCAGCCATCAGGAAGAGCTGGCCCGGCTCAGCCGGGCCGCCGCCGATCTGCTGCCCAGCCTCAGCCCCGGGCAGCTGCTCACCCGCCCCGGCCTGTTCGCGGCGGACCGGGTGGCCGGCCGGGTGGCCCTGCTGTTCCCGGGCGAGGCGACCGCCACCGCCGCGGGCCCGGGCCGGCCTGGGGTGGCCGCCGCCCCCGCTATCGCGCAACTTTCGCTGAACGCCTTGCACTGGCTGGACCGCCTCGGCCTGCGCGCGGCCGCCGGGGTGGGGCAAGGGGTGGGCGAGATCACCGCGCTGGTATGGTCCGGCAGCCTGGCCGAGCCGGCCGCGGCCCGGCTGATCGGTGCGCGGGCCGCGGCGCTGAGCAGCGCGGCTGGGCCGCCGGCCGCGCTGCTCTGCCTGGCCGCCGACGCCGAGACCGCGCTGTCCTGGCCGGCCGCGCGGGAGCTGGTCATCGCCGGGTACTACGGGCCCCGGTGCCACCTGGTGGCCGGCCCGGTGCCGGTGGTGCAGCAGGTGGCCAGGTCGGCCGCCCAGGCCGGGATCCAGGGCCGTGTCCTCGACCTGCCGTACGCGCTGCACTCACCGGCCATGGCCGGGCCCGCGGCGGCGCTGGGTGAGGTACTGGCCGGGGCCGAGTTCGCCGCCCCGGGCCGGCGGCTGTTCTCGGCCGTGACCGGCCAGGAGGTTACGGCCGGCACCGACATCCGGGGGCTGCTGCGCGAGCAGATCACTGCACCGGTACGGCTGGCCGAAGCGCTCCGCGCCGTCGCCGCCGAGGCGGACCTGCTGCTGGACACCGGCCCGGGGCAGGCGATGGCCGGGCTGGCGGCCGGCTGCGCCACGGTGCCCGCGGTCAGCCTGGCGGCGGGGCCGGACAGCGCCGCCGCCCCAGCGGTGGCGGCGGCCCTGTTCGCGGCGGGCGCGGTGGCCAGCCTGGAACCGCTGCTGGCCGGGCGGCCGGCCCGGCACATCGACCTGGGCCGGCCGCGGGTGTTCATCACCAACCCATGCGCCGAAGCGGTCGCCGCAGCCGGCGGCCCCGCGGCGGACGGCCCCGCGGCGGACGGCCCCGCGGCGGACGGCGCCCCGGGGGCCACGGTCCCGGCCGGTCAGGTAGCGGCGGACCAGGCCGGCCCCGGCCAGGCCGAGGCATATCCCGGCGTCGGCCGCTGGGCCCGCTGCTTCACCGAGGAACTCCGCCCACCGCACTGGCCGGCGGAGCCGGTGGATGAGGAGCCGTGGCGGCTGCGCGCCACCACCCGGCAGCCGTTCGGCCGGATGGCAGCCGAGGTGTTCGAAGACGATCCGGCCGCTACCGGCGTGCTGGCCGTGATCGGTGATCTGGCCGATCCGGATGGGAGCGGCACGCTGGTCGCGGCGGCCCGGGACGCTGCCGCCGCAGGCAGCCTGGTGGTGATCACACCCGCGGCCGGGCTGGCCGGGTTCTGCGCCAGCTTGCACGCCGAGCACCCGTCGCTGGGCATCACGCTGATCCGGACGGCGGACAGCATGGACGGGCTGCTGGCCGCGCAGCGGTTCGCCGCGACCGAGCCCGGCCGCTTCCGCGAGCTGGTGCTGGATGGCCGGGGTGAGCCACGGGAGCCGGTCATGGCGGCCGCCGCACAGCCGCGCTCTCCCGGCCGGGCCGGCCTACCCGGCCGTGCGCCGGGCCAGCCGCCTACCCCGGTGGCCGGGATACACCTGGACCAGACCGACGTGGTGCTGGTCAGCGGCGCGCGGCTGGGTGACATCGTGGCCACGGCCGGGCTGCTGGCCGACGGCACGGCGCGGCTGGCCCTGGTGGCCGGGCCCGCTGGGCCGGACGAGGCCGCGGCGGCCGACCGTGCCCTGGCCGCGCTGCGCCGCACGGGCACAGCGGTCAGCTACGCGACCGCGGACCTCAGCGATCCCGACGAGGCCGAGGCGGTGGTGGCCAGTATCGAGCACCGGGTCGGCCCGGTGACCGCGGTGTTCCACACGGCCAGCGGCGGTCCCCGGGCCCGGTGCGCCGAACTGCCCGATGACGAGGTGCGCGCGCTCATCTCGGCTCAGGCTGAAGGACTGGCCAACCTGCTCGGCGCGATCACCGCGGTCGGCCTGCGGCTGCTGGTGACGGCCAGCGCGCTGCCCGCGCGGTACGGCGCGGCCTGGCATGGCGCGGCCGCGCTGGCCGCCACCGCCCTGGCCGAGCAGGCCCGGCGGCTGGCCCCGGGCCTGCCCGGCTGCCGGGTGCTGCACGCCGACCTGCCCTGGCCGCCCGGCACTGGCCCGGCGGCCCCCGCGGAGCTGGGCGGGCTGCTGCTGAGCGCACTGCCCCGCGGCGAAGGGGCGGCCCGGGTGGCCATCCACGGCCGGCTCGGGCCGGCCGCCACCCGGCCCGGCGGGCCCGGTCCGGGTGGCCGCTTCCTGGAGACATTGCGGGTGCACTACCCCGGCGTGGAACTGGTCGCCGAGGCCCGCGTGTCGGCCCGCACCGATCCTTACCTGGCCGGCTACCTGGCGGACGGGCTGGCCATGCTGCCGCCTGCCATCGGCCTGGAGGCGATGGCCCAGGCAGCGGCCGCGCTGGCCGGGCGGCCGCTGCGCGAGCTGGCCGATGTGTCCATGGAAGCGCCGGTGGTGCTGCCCCCCGGCGGCCGGGAGACCACGCTGCGGGTCTGTGCCCTGGTCCGGGACGACTCGGTCGAGACGGTGCTGCGGACCGCGGGCACCAGCTTTCACGTGGATCACTTCCGTGCGTTCTTCCCGCTCCAGCCCGGCACGCTCCGGGACGGACCGCACTGGGGCAGTGAGCACCGGGACAGCGAGCACCGGGACGCACCGGGCGGCCAGCCTGGCGGCACGGCCGGCCGCGGGCGGGGGCTCGGCCTGGCCGCGCCCGGGGCGGGCCGCATCGTGGACGGCACCGACGTGTACGGCCCGGTCTGCTTCCAGGCTGGGCCGTTCCGCCGGGTCGCGTTCCTGCCCGAGGTGACCGCCCGGTCCTGCCGGGCGCTGATCCGCGGCGCCGACGACCGGGCCTGGTTCACCGGCCCATCGGCCCGCCCGGGCAGCATGCTGATCCTGGGCAGTCCCGGGCTGAACGACGCGGTCATGCACGTGCTGCAAGCCTGCGTCCCCGACCGCCGGGTGCTGCCGGCCGGGTTCGGCTCATTCATCGTGGCCGGGCAGGAGGTGCGCGGGGCCGTCCAGGTCCGCGCGGAACGGGCCGCCGGGCCAGCGGGCAGCTGGCAGGTCACCGCCCTCGACGCGACCGGGCTGGCCGTACTCACGCTGACCGGCCTGCGGCTGCGGGCGGCCGGGAACCTGGCCCCGGCGGCGCCCTGGCATCCCACGCTGCTCGCTGCGGCCATCGAGGGACGCGGCGCGGAACTGGGTCTCGACCCGGTGCTCCGGGTCGAGGTGCGCTGCTGGGAGTCCGGGCCCGGGGATCCCGGCGCGGCGGGCGGGCTGCCCTGGACGGCTGCGTCGGCGGGCGCCGGGCCGCTGGCCGGGTTCGAGCTGACGGCCCGGGCCAGCATGCCGGTGGCCTGCCACTGGGAGACGATCGGCCCGCCGGCCGCGGTGGCCGCCCCGGCGGGACTGGCCAGGCAACTGCACGAGCGGCACGCCGAGCAGCCGGATACGGTCAGCGGCCGGCTGCGGGCCATCACCGCGTGCCTGGCCGCCGCGGGCTGGGCGGATGGCACGCCGGTGCAGCTGGCGGCCACCCGGGACGCGGACTGGACTCAGGTCCGGGCCGGGAAGATCACTGTGGCCTGCACGGTCGCGGTCATCGATGGCGTATCACAGCCGGTGGCTATCGCGCTGGCCACCTGGTCCGCGGGTGACAAGCCCGCCGCCAGCGGGCCGGCCAGCGGCGGGCACAGCGGCACACGGCGCCCCGGCACCCGCGCGGACGGGCCTCCCGGCCGGCCGCCAGGTCCGGGCGGCAGCCTAGGGCGTCCGAGCGTGCTGAGCTGACCTCAGAGCTTGGTCAGCTTGGTGTAGGGAGCGGCGATCCGCTCCTGCTGGGTACCGAAGTCCACCAGCACCCCGCTCTCATCGGTGCTGATGACCCGGCCCAGGCCGTACCGGTCGTGGGTGACCAGTTCCTGCGGCTCGAACGTCTTCACCGGGCGGATTACGGGCGGGGTGTTGAAGGGACTTCCAGGCAGGTGACGCCGGGTCGCGGCGTGGGGCGGTTTCATCAGTACAAGTATGCGCCTTATCAGCTGCTGGCTGCATGCGCACGCAGCAGACTGGCACGTTCACAGATCGGTAACGAGACGATCAGCCAGCCCGGCGGGACTGGCGGGCACGCGTTCCTGGCCGCCCCGGCGGGCCCGCCAGGCGGCCTCGGCCTCGCCCATGGGGGTGGCGGGTGGCCCCTGCACGAACGGCCAGATCTCCTCGGCGATGGCCCGCCAGTCCGCGGTGGCACCCAGCTCACCGAGCACCGCGAACAGGCCCAGGTTGATCCGCTGCAAGATCACATACGAACGCGGCACACTGACGTACTGGGCTAGCGGGCTGCGCACGTCGAAGAAGCGGCGCACCACGGTCGAGGCGTAATCCCCGGTCATCTGGAGCGGGCCGGGCCGGCGCACCGTGTCGTAGAACACGGCCATGTGCTCCACCACGGTCTCCGTGCTCACCGGCGCGCCCGGGATGAGGAACCCGGCCCGGACCATGGCCGCGCGGAAGCCTTCCGGGTCCTCCTCCACGCACAGGTAGCGGACCATGTCGATCAGCGGCTGCAGCTCAGCCCGGCTGAAGTACTTGACCAGGCCGAAGTCGAGGAAGGTGACCCGGCCGCCGCCGTGGAACAGGTAGTTGCCCGGATGCGGGTCGCCGTTGAACAGGCGCGCGCCGTACAGGCTGCGGAACGTGAACCGGTAGATGGTCTCGGCGGCCAGGTCACGTTCCTGCTGGGACCAGCCGGCCAGCTCAGCGAACCGCGCCCCGTCGGCCAGCTCGCTGGTCACCACCCGGCGGGTGGACAGCTCGCCGACGATACCCGGGACATGGATGGTGGGGTGGCCCGCGAAGTACGTGGCGATCGCCTGCTGGCTGCTGGCTTCCCGCCGGTAGTCGAGTTCCTCCAGGACGCGGTCGCGCAGCTCGGCGATCAGGGCGTCGACGTCCTGGCTCGGTGCGGTGATACGCAGCATCCGGCGCAGCAGGGCCACGTTCTGCAGGTCGGCGGCGATGGTCTCGGCGATGCCCGGGTACTGGACCTTGACCGCGATCGCGCGGCCGTCCCGGGTGATGGCCCGGTGTACCTGCCCGATGGACGCGGCTGCGATCGGCGCCGGGTCCCAGCGGCTGAACACAAGCTCCGGCGGCCGGCCGAGTTCCGCGGTGACCACCTGGGCGGCCAGGTCAGCACTCATCGGCGGGACGCTGTCCTGCAGGCGGCTCAGCGTGCGGCGGACCGCCGGGGACAGGCCGTCGTCTACGTAGCTGGCCATCTGGCCGATCTTCATCAGCACGCCCTTCATCGCGCCGAGCGTGGTCGCCACGTCCTCAGCGGTCTGCAGGGCCAGGTCGGTGCGCAGCTGCTGGCGGTGCTCGCCCGCCGCGGTGAACAGCCGGGGCGCGCTGCTGGCGTAGCGCATCCCGCCGCGCGCGGCCAGCTGGACGGCCGCCCGGCCGCGGGCCATCCGGAGCCGTGTTGGCCCGGGGGGGCGGCCCCCCGCAACCCCCGGCCGCCGATCGCCGCTCCGCGCCGAGCGGCGGTCCAGCAGCAGCAGCAGAGCCGCGATCAGTCCCCCGATAGTGAGCGCGCGGGCCAGCCGCTTCACGGGCGCCGTGCCGCGCGCACCCGCAGCTCGATCCGCTGCCGCGCCTCGAGCACCCCCGGCTCGCCGAGGAACACCGTGTCCAGCACGCCGAGCGCCTGGCGGAACTCGGCCCGGCGCCGGTCGGTGAGCGGTTCCGGCCCGGCATACCCGTACATGTCGCGGGCCCAGGACGGCAGTGCGGCGATGGCCGCGTTACGGATGTCCTGCCACAGCTCAGCGATGTCCTCATCCATGCCGGGCGGGTCGAGCAGGTAGGCCATGGACTCCCGGGCCGCCGGCGTGCAGCGCAGCTCGGGCTGAACCGAGCCCAGGTAGGCCTGCAGCCCGGCCCGGCTGGCCGGGACCTGGCCGACGGGCACCCCCACGAGCTGCGCGGCGACCACCATCTCGGCCACGTAGCGGTCGCTGTCCAGCGGGCTGAGCGGCGCGCCGAACAGCGCGGCGGCCACGATGCCCGACTCGACCAGCGTGCCGTGCACCCACAGCAGCAGCGCCGGGTCGCCCGCGGCGTAGCGCTGCCCGGTCACCGGGTCCACCCCGGTGACCCGCTCGTGGACGCGGCGCACCCGGGCCGCGGCCCGCTCGGCCACGGCCCGCTCGGCGAAGCTGACCGTGGCCAGGTAGGCCGACGTGGCGGCCAGCCGGCCGGCCGGGTCCAGCCGCCAGTCGCTGTGCTGGTCGACGCCCGCCATGGCCAGCGGGTGCAGCGCCTGCAGCAGCAGCGCCCGCAGCCCGGCGACCGGGCTGGACAGGTCGGTGCTGACCCGCCAGGCCACGCTGCCCGGGCCGAAGAAGCCCTCATCCGCGGGGTGGTCCGGGATGCTGGCCGCGTAGGCGGCCGCGGACCGGGATACCAGGCCCGCCGCGGTGGCGTACGGGTCCTGCGGGGCGGTGCTCATATCAGCCAACGTACCTGCACCGGACCGGGCGCCCGGCGGGCTGATCGGCACGGTGGCTCAAACTGAGAAACGCCGCCCCCCAGCCCTGGCGGTACGCATGGGGGGATGCCCGCGTCACCTGCCCGGGCTGTACTCCTGCGAAGGAGCTGCCAATGACCGCAACCAGCGGCGAATCCGCCACCATCCGAGAAGAAGCCGCCGTCGCAGCGCCGAACGTGCCGGCGCCGCTGAGCGGCAACCCAGCGCTGCTGGGCCTGCCGGTCTTCATCGTCGGGTCACTCGCCTTGGGCATGGTCCTGGTCGGCGTGGTGCCGGCCGCGGCCGTCGGGGCGTCCCTGCCGATCATCCTGTCGTCCACGGCGATAGGCCTGCTCCTGGCCACGATCTGGGCCGCCGCTGTCGGCCAGAGCGCGGTGGCCAGCGTGTTCGGCATCTTCGCCGGGTTCTGGCTGAGCTACGCGGTGCTGGTGCTGGGGCTGGTGCACAACTGGTTCGGCATCGGCACGGTGATAAACGCCGTGTCGGTCCAGGAGCTGTTCCTGGTCTCGTGGCTGGTCCTCGTCGTGCTGCTGACGCTGGCCACGGTGCGGCTGCCGCTGGCCTTCACAGTGCTGTTCGTGCTCGTCGACGTGGCTCTGCTGCTGGTTCTGCTGGGCACGACCCAGGCGTCGACCGGCCTGCTCAAAGCGGGCGGCTATGCGGTGTTCGCGTTCGCCGCGGTGGGCGTCTACCTGTTCTACGACGCGACCGTGCAGGCCACCGGGGGCCCGGCCCTGCCGCTGGGCAAGCCCCTGATGCACAGCTGACCGGATGGTCCCTCCCCACATCCCCCGGGGGGGAGGGACCGTCAGCTCAGCCAGTGGCTGCGGCACCCGCGCGGGTCAGGCAGCATGAAACCGTGACGCAGACGCTGGACGGGGCCGATCTGGCCGATCTGGCCGGGCTGATCGTGGCGGGCGGTGTGGCCATCCTGAGTGGGGCCGGGCTGTCCACCGAATCGGGGATCCCGGATTACCGGGGGCCGACCGGCCTGGCCCGCCGCGCCCAGCCGATGACCTACCAGACGTTCACCGGGAGCGCCGCGGCCCGGCAGCGCTACTGGGCGCGCAGCCATCTCGGCTGGCGGCAGATCGCGCGGGCCGCGCCGAACAGCGGCCACCTCGCGGTGGCCGAACTGGAACGGCGCGGCCAGCTGAGCGGGATCATCACGCAGAACGTGGATGGCCTGCATCACGCGGCCGGCGCCCGGCGGGTGATCGAACTGCACGGCAGCCTGAGCCGGGTGCGCTGCCTGGGCTGCGGGCAGCGCACCGGGCGAGCCGACCTCGACGGCCGGCTGCACGCGGCCAACCCGGGCTGGGACGCGCGGCCGGGCCAGCTCAACCCGGACGGTGACGCCATGCTGGCCGCCGGCGAGGAGGCCCGCTTCCGGGTGGTGGACTGCACGGCGTGCGGCGGCGTGCTCAAGCCGGACGTGATCTTTTTCGGCGAGAACGTGCCCCGGTCCCGGGTCGACGAGTGCTACCAGCTGGTCACCGGCTCCCGGGCGCTGGCCGTCCTCGGCTCGTCGCTGGCCGTGATGTCGGGTTACCGCTTCGTCCGGCACGCGGCCAAGCTCGGCATCCCCGTCGTCATCGTCAACCAGGGTCCGACCCGGGGCGACGCGGAGGCGCTGTTCACGGTGGACGCGCCGCTGGGCCGGACGCTCAGCGCGCTGGCCGCCCCGCCTGGTCAGTTGGGGTGGTAGGGCGAGTTGCGCAGTTCCGGGGCCGGGGTCGCGGTCAGCGACCGGAGCATGGTGATCTCCCGGGCCAGCAGCGCCCGCTCGCTGGTCAGCCGGCCCAGCGCGTCAGGTTCGGCCAGCAGGGCCTGCCGGGCGGGCAGGTCCAGGATCATCGACGCTGCCACCAGGTAGGACAGCAGCACCGGCTCGTCCGGCAGGTCCGGCAGGCCGGGCGTGATCCCCTCGCGCTGGCCCAGCGCTTCGACATAGCTGCCGAACGCCTGCTGCACGGCCTGGACGGCCAGCGCGGCCGCAGGCCGGTCACCGGTGCCCTCTTCGAGCAGTTCGACGTCACCATTCAGGTACGGCTGGGCGCCGCCGTCCAGCCGGGCCAGCCGGAACCGCTGGGAGCCCACGGTCACCAGGTCGAACCGGCCATCCTGGTACGCGGCGACCCGGCGCAGCGTAGCCGTGCAGCCGATCTCGTGCAGCGCGGAGATCCCGTGCACCCCGGTCTCCCGGCCCCTGCGGATCGCGATGACGCCGAACCGGCCCGGCTGTGGCCCGTCCAGCAGATCCCGGACGAGCCGCCGGTAGCGCTCCTCGAAGATGTGCAGCGGCAGCAGCACCCCGGGGTACAGCACGGTGCCCAGCGGGAACAACGGCAGCCTCTCGGTCTTCATGGTCGTGCTCCGCTTCCCCTCGGGCCGCTGTTAAGCCCAGCCTGACCAGCATCAGTCACGGCTGCGCGGAGGGCAAGCGCAGGCGGCGGCGAGCGCTCAGCGCCTGGGCCAGCGCAGCGACCGGTAGTTCTCGATGGCCAGGGTACGGATCACGGGTCCGGCGGTACGCCCGGGGCACGGCCCGCCGATGCCGACGCCGGGCGCAGGCCGGGAGCCGAATGGCCCCGCACCGCGGGACCTCGGTCCGGTGCGGGCGCCAGCCGATCCGGGCACGGTAGGAGATAGCAGCGCCTGCGGCCCAGGGCCGCGGCCCGCCGGTGCCTGTATCACCGGGAGGGATCATGCCAGGACTACCGATAGATCATGCCGGGCTAGAGACTCTGCCGTTCGAGGAGTGCCTGGGCCTGCTCGGGTCCGTCCCGCTGGGCCGGATCGCCTTCCTGTCCGACGGGGAGGTCGTGGTCCTGCCGGTCAACTATGCGCTGGACGGGCAGACCATCGTGTTCCGCACCGCGCCCGGCTCCAAGCTGAGCGCCGCCGCGGACGAGGGCCTGGTCTCGTTCGAGGCGGACTACTACGACCCATGGACGCGGTCCGGCTGGAGCGTGCTGGTGACCGGCCGGGCCACGGTGGTCTACGAGGAGGCTGAGACCCAGCGGCTGGGCCGCCTGGGCCTGGAGCCGTGGATCAGCACGGTCCAGCGGCCGTACTGGATCAGCATCCGCCCGACCGCAGTGACCGGCCGCCGCACGCCGCCCACCCCGGCCCCGGCCTGACCGGGCCGGTCAGCCCGCGCCGAGCGCGGTGAGCAGTGCGAGCAGTATGGTGGCCATCGCGAACAGCCCGTGCACGACCGGGACGACCACGGTGAGCCACCGGGACGGCCGCCGGCCGGGCGGGGCCGGGCCGGGGCCGGCCGGGGCCGGCCGGGACGAGCCGGCCGTCCACACGATCAGCGTGGCCATGCCGAACCCGACCACCGGCAGCATCAGGCCCACGGCCAGCCAGGCCAGCGCCAGCCAGCTGGTGGCCAGGTAGGCGGCCCACACCAGCAGCCCGGTGCTGGCCAGGCCGAGATGGCTGAGCACGACGGCCGGCCCGGTGGTGTCCCCGGCCGCGCGCTGCCGGCGCAGCCCGCCTCCGGCCACGAACCGGGCCAGCATGTAGCCCCCGCTGGCCACGGTCAGCAGCCAGGCGGCCAGTGTGGCCAGGCCGGGCGGGCGGCGGTCCACCGGGGCCGGCCGGCCGGCCGCGGCCGCCGCCACACCCGGCTGCGGCGCCCGGGACGGCTGGGCCAGCGCAGTGATCAGCCTGGTCAGCCGGGCCCCTTCGATGGCCGCGTCGCGCCGCCAGACGACCTTCCGGTGCCCGCTCCCGGCCACCAGGTAGATGGCCCGGCCCAGCGCGAAGTTGATCTCGCCGTGGCTCAGCCCCTGGCACGCCGGGGGCATCTGGGTCACGGTGCGGTGATCCTCGATGGCCCGGGCGCCGAACTCGAGGCAGGCCTGGACCGACCCGCGCGGGGACGGTGCCCGGCCCGCGGCGCACCCCGCGCCGAGCAGCACACCGAGCCCGGCGGCGGCCGCCACCGCGGCCTTGGCCAGCACGTTCATCAGGTCCCCAGGCGACAGCATAGGCCGGCCGGCTCCCGCCTTCCCCAGGTGGGCCAGCTATGCCACGATAGAACCGAACGTGGTTCTAGATGCCGAGCTGCCCACCCCAAGGCGATTCCCCGTGACCACTGCCGAGCCGCCCGCAGCGACCGGGACGGATCTCTCCGACACCGCTTTCTGGGGGCTCCCGCTGGCGCGGCGGGACGCAGCGTTCGCCGCGTTGCGCCGTCTCCCCCAGCCGCCGTTCTTCACCGAGCCGGAGACCCCGTTCCCCAACCCGGGTCCGGGCTATTACGCGCTGGTCCGGCACGCGGACGTGGTCGAGGCGAGCCGGAACCCGGCGGTGTTCAGCTCCGGCCGCGGGGCGACCAGCCTGGTCGACCTGCCCGCCGAGTTCAACGAGTTCTTCGGCAGCATGATCAACATGGATGACCCGCGGCACGCGCGGCTGCGCCGGATCGTGTCCCGGGCGTTCACCCCGCGGATGATCCGGAAGTTCGAGGACGGCGTGCGGCTGGTCGCGGCCCGGATCGTGGACGACCTGGTGCGGACGGGCCCGTGCGATTTCGTGGAGCACGTCGCGGCCCGGCTGCCGCTGGCCATCATCTGCCAGATGATGGGCATCCCGGACCGCAGCTACGACATGGTGCTCCGGGACACCAACATCATCCTGTCCGGCCAGGACCCGGACTTTCTCAGCGACGATCCGGACGAGGCGGTGCTCCAGCTGCTTGCCGCGGGCCAGGAGCTGGCCGACCTGGTCACCGGCCTGCGCACGGCACGGCTGGCCAGCCCGGCGGATGACCTGATCACCGCCCTGGTCACGGCCAACATCAACGGCGAGCAGCTGACCAGCGCCGAGCTCGCGTCCTTCTTCATCCTGCTGGTGGTGGCCGGGAACGAGACCACCCGGACGGCGATCTCCCACGCGCTCGTGCTGCTCACCGAGTACCCGGGCCAGCGCGCCCGGCTGCTGGCCGACGTCGGGGGCAGGATGGCCGGCGCGGTGGAGGAGATCGTCCGGATCGCCTCGCCGGTGATGTACATGCGGCGCACGCTGACCCAGGACTACACGATGAACGGGCACGACTACCAGGCGGGCGACAAGGTGGGACTGTTCTACTGGTCCGCCAACCGCGACGAGACGGTGTTCGCCGACCCGGCCCGGTTCGACATCACCCGGTCACCGAACCCGCACGTCGGGTTCGGGGCGGCGGGCCCGCATTTCTGCCTCGGCGCGCACCTGGCCCGGCGGGAGATCGCCGTTGTGCTGCGCGAACTGCTCGGCCGCGTCCCGGATATCCGCGCGGCTGGGCCACCGGATCCGCTGCTGTCCAACTTCATCAACGGGATCAAGCATCTGACCTGCGAATTCAGCCGGTGAGCCGGGCCGCCACCAGCGGCCAGATCCGGCCCGGCGGCAGTTGACACCCCGAAGTCGGCCTCAATCTGGTAACGAACTGTGATTAGAAGAACGCAGAGTGTATAACTAGAACCCCCCGGCTTTACCGGGGACCGCGCGTCGAGGAGGGGCCGCCAACCCGGGTGCACCGGGACGGCGCGGGCGCGAGTGCCGAGGGGGACCTTCGTCCATTGGGCGGCGCTACCCGGGGGCGTGGCGCCGCCCAGGACGAAGGTACGCCGCGCGGCGTCAGGCCAGCGCGCTGATGCTCCGGGCCAGCGCGAAGTCCGCCTGCGTCAGGCCGCCAGCCGAGTGGGTGGACAGGGTCAGCGTCACCCGGTTCCACTGGATCAGGATGTCCGGGTGATGATTGGCCTGTTCGGCCAGGTAGGCCACGGCCCCGGTGTACAGCATGGCCGCCTTGAAGTCGGCCAGCTTGACCACGGCGGTGATGCTGCTCCCGGCCCGGGTCCAGGCCGGCAGGCTGGTGAGTTCCGCGCTGATGTCGGAATCCGAGAGCAGGTCCATGTTCGCTGAGCTTAATCCCGCCGTCACGGCAGCCACCAGTCACGCGAGCTGACCTGGGTGCAGGAGCCCACGCTGAGCGCGGCGCCCACCACGGTCGACCCGCCGGGATCACGCAGGCAGCGCCCGGCGAGCGCGTTACGCAGCTGGCCGGTGCCGAGCGCCGTCCACTGCTGATACGGCGAGCCGTTGCAGCGGCGCAGGTGCACGCCGGCCGTATTGCTGCGGGACGCCACGGCCAGGCAGAACGTGCCGTCCTCGACCGCCTGGCCGGTGATCCGCCACAGCTGGCGCCGGGTTCCGCTGCCGCACCGGGCGATGACCACGGCCGCGTTCCGCGCGTACTTCACCCGGGACAGGCACACCCCGGGCACGCCGGCCGACACCGTGCCGGTGCGCAGCGAGCCCACCGCGGTCTGCGCGTCGCTCAGGTAATTGCTGTACACCCCGCTGGTGTACGTGGCCCACGGGGTGAAGTTCTGCCCGTCCTGGCTGATCCCGTAGGACCCGTCAGCGTTACAGCGCGGGACGAAGGCACACGGGTCGCTGATCGAAGCCCAGGCCTGGCTGTCGATCTGCCACAGCCCGCGGTCATAGACGCCCGAGCAGTTCACGGGCGGGTAGTACCCGTCCGTCCCGGTCGGATTGCAGTAGTACACGGTGGCCTGGCCGCCTGATTCGGCCACGCAGATGGCGCTGGCCACCACCAGCGCGCTGGCCGGGCCGGCGGTGTTGGCCCAGCCGGCCGCAGTGGCATACCGGGCACAGGTCCGCGCGGCCGCCGACGCTTCGGCCTGGCTGAGAATCCTGCTGAACGCCCCGCGGGGGTTGACCGAGGCTGGCCGTATCCGCACCGGCCAGTGGCCAGGGTGGCCGGCCGGCCGCGACCCGCCTGGGCTGGCCCGGCCAGCGGCCAGGACGCTGCCGAGCGTGATGGCCAGCATGATGACGGCCGCGACGGTGCACAGCCGGCGGGCTGCCGCCCGGGCGTTGTGCGCCATGGTCGAACCCCCTCGGTTCCGGACGGGACACGAGATCCCGCCAACCGGGCCCGGCCTGCTGAGGATGGGCCCCCTAGGGGTTCGGGGCCGGCTGCGGTGCCGGCGCCGTGATGCTAACAAAGCTGCATACCCTGGCTAAACGGCTGCGGAACGTGCCGACGCCGACAATGCATGCCCCGCGTAGTAAACCAGTTACTCTCAGTGAGAAACGTGGCCGGGGCGGCTGCCTGGCGGGCGGCCCGGTATCCTGGCCAGGCCCCGTCCGGGCAGGCCCTGGAGTACACCCGATGACCACGCCTGACCCCGCCAAGCCGCGGGAGACGCCGCTGCGCGGCGTGCACGAGCAGCTCGGCGCGTCGATGACCGAATTCGCCGGCTGGCTGATGCCACTGCGCTACCGCAGTGAGACCGCGGAACACCAGGCGGTGCGCACGGCGGCCGGCCTGTTCGACCTGTCGCACATGGGTGAGATCAGCGTCCGCGGCCCGGGCGCGGCGGCCGCCCTGGACTACGCACTGGTCGGCGAGTTGTCCGCGGTGCCGCCCGGCCGGGCCCGGTACACGATGATCTGCGCCGCGGACGGCGGGATCCTGGACGACCTGATCGTGTACCGGCTGGCTGGCCAGGAGTTCCTGATCGTGGCGAACGCGGCCAATAGCGGGGTGGTGCTGGCCGCGCTGGGCGAGCGGGTGGCCGGGCACGATGCTGAGGTCACCGACCAGACAGCCGGCTACGCGCTGATCGCCATCCAGGGACCGGCCGCGGCGGGCATCCTCGGGCCGCTGGCCAGCGTGCCGCTGGACGGCATCCGGTACTACGCCAGCCAGCCGGCCACGGTGGCCGGACGGGACATCCTGCTGGCCCGGACCGGGTACACCGGCGAAGATGGTTTCGAGCTGTTCACACCCGCGCAGGACGCGGAGCACGTGTGGTCCGCGCTGGCCGGGGCGGGAGCGGCGGCTGGCCTGGTGCCGGCCGGGCTGGCCGCGCGGGACACCCTCCGGCTGGAGGCGGGCATGCCGTTGTATGGCCACGAACTCGGCCCGGCCGTCACGCCGTTCGACGCCGGGCTGGGGCGGGTGGTGAAGCTCGGCAAACCCGGTGATTTCGTCGGCCGGGACGCGCTCGCCGCGGCGGCCCAGGCCGCGCCACGGCAGGTCCTGGTCGGCCTGCTGGGCGGGAGCCGGCGGGTGCCGCGGCACGGCTACCCGGTGCTCTGGAACGGCCAGCGGGCCGGCGAGGTGACCAGCGGTGCCCCCTCCCCCACACTGGGCGTGCCGATCGCGATGGCCTACGTCGAGCCCGCGGTGGCCAGCGCGGCCGGGGACGCGGGCAGCGGGCTGGCCGTGGACGTCAGAGGTCGCGCCGAGCCCGCCCGGCTGACCCCGCTGCCCTTCTACCATCGGACCAGCAGCCGGACATGACCTGCGCCTGGCCGCCCGGCCCGGGGACCCACAGACCCGCACAGGAGCGACTTTCATGAGTATCCCGGAAAACCTGATGTACACGGCCGAGCACGAGTGGGTGGCCATCGACGGCGGCGTCGCGTCCGTCGGGATCACCGACTTCGCGCAGTCGGCCCTCGGCGACGTGGTGTATGTCTCGGTGCCCGCCGCCGGGGCCGACGTGACGGCCGGTGAGCCGTGCGGCGAGGTGGAATCCACCAAGTCGGTGTCGGACATCTACTCACCGGTGGACGGCGAGGTGATCGAGTCCAACCCGGAGATCGACGACGACCCGGGCCTGGTCAACACCGACCCGTACGGCGCCGGCTGGCTGGTGCGGATCAGGCTGGCCGACGACGCCGAGCCGGCCGGGCTGCTCAGCGCCGAGGAGTACACCGCGCTGACCAAAGAGGCTGAATGAGCGCTGGCGGCGGGCCGCCCGGCCAGCCCGGGCTGGCTGACCTGCAGCGCTATCACGCCGCCACCGCACACCTGGAGCCGCCGTTCGCCGTGGTCGACCTGGCCGCGCTCCGGGCCAACGCGGCCGGCATGGCGCGCCGCGCCGCGGGCAAGCCGATCCGGCTGGCCAGCAAGTCAGTGCGCTGCCGGGCCGTGCTCGGGCGGGTGCTGGCGCTTGGCGGGTTCCGCGGGATCCTGGCCTTCAGCCTGCCCGAGGCCCTGTGGCTGGCCGATCAGGGCGTCAGCGACGACATCGTGGTCGGTTACCCGACGACCGACCGGGCCGCGCTGGCCCGGCTGGCCAGCCATCCAGCCGCGGCCAGCGCGATCACCCTCATGGTGGACAGCCCGGACCACCTGGACCTGATCGAGAAAGCGGCCGCGACCGGGCCCGGCCCAGCCCGGGTGCAGGTGTGCATCGACATCGACACGTCGTATCGCGGGCTGGGCGGCCTGGTCCGGGCCGGGGCCCGCCGTTCCCCGGTGCGCACCCCGGCCGACGCGGCGGCCCTGGCCCGGGACGTCGCGGCCCGCCCGGCACTCGAGCTGGCCGGCCTGATGGCGTACGAAGCCCAGATCGCCGGGGTGGGCGACAGGCCGGCCGGGCGGCCGCTCTACGGGCTGGCCGTCCGGCTCATGCAGGGCCGGTCCGCGGCCGAGCTCGCGGCGCGCCGCGCGGCCATCGTCCGTGCGGTCGGCGCCGTGGCCCCGCTGCGCTTCGTCAACGGCGGCGGGACGGGGTCGATCGGGCAGACCGCGGCCGAGGTGGCCGTGACCGAGATCGGCGCCGGCTCCGGCCTGTACCAGCCCTGGCTGTTCGACTCCTACCGGTCGTTCCGCGGCCGCCCGGCGGTGCTGTTCGCGCTGCCCGTGGTGCGCCGGCCGGGCCCGGGCGTGGTCACCGTGTTCAGCGGCGGGTTCGTGGCATCCGGGCCGGCCCACCGCAGCCGCCTCCCGCAGCCGTTCTGGCCCCGCGGGCTGAAGCTGGACCCCCAGGAGGGCGCGGGCGAGGTGCAGACCCCGCTGCTCGGCGCGGTCACCGGCGGGCTGCGCATCGGTGACCGGGTCTGGTTCCGCCATGCCAAGGCGGGTGAACTGTGCGAGCGGTTCAATGAACTGCACCTGATCGATGGCGCCGCGGTCACCGCGACGGTGCCGACCTACCGGGGTGAGGGCCTGGCGTTCGGCTGAGGTAGTCCGGGTTTAACGGAAGCGGCGGCGGATCAGGTAGGCGAGGCCGCCCACGGCCACTACCGCGGCCGCGATGCCCCCATACATCCGCACCTCGGGCCGGTCCAGCTGCTCGCGGGCGCGATCGGCGGCCCGGCGGGCGATGTTGGCCGGGCTGGCCCGGTCGGCGATCGCGTCGATGGTGCGAGCCAGATTCTCCCTGGTCGCCTCGATCTCCTTGAGCAGCACGTCCGGGTCGCGGACCGCGACCGTGCCGTTCGGCTCGGGCATCGCTGGTATCCCTTCTCGGCACAGATTCGTTGCTGGCCAGTCAACCAGGCACCGGGGCCGAGTGCACGCCTGGTCTCGGCCCGTGCCGTAATTGTCCTCACCTGCCCCACCAGCCCCGGCAGTCCGGGGCGGGCCGCCGCCCGGGCCGCGGCACCGCCGGCTACCGGCGGGTAGCCCCGCGGCGTAAGGTCAGGGCAGTCGGCGGAAAGGACCAGGCATGTCGGCCCCCGTGGTAGATGATCTTGAGCTGCCGGTTTTCGACTACACCGAGCCCGGGCTGACCGGCGATGTGTACCACCAGCGGCTGGCCGCGGTGCGGCAGCTGGGCTGGCTGGCCCGCTCCCCGCTGACCTATGTGGTGCTGGACCGGGAGTCCGGCGAGTTCTTCCTGCGGGCCCGGCAGACCGCGTTCCCCGGCCGGGAGATCGCCGACCTGTTCGGGGTCACCGGTGGCCGGCTCCGCGAGCAGATCGACGCCAACATCCTCAACCTCACCGGGGAGCGGCACCGCCGGCTGCGCGGGCTGATCAGCCCGGCGTTCACGCCGCGGGCCGCGGACCGGTGGCGGCCGGTCATGCGCGGCTTTCTGGCCGGGCTGTGGCAGGACCTGGGTGGCGCGGCGGGCTGCGAGTTCGTGGCCGCGTTCGCCAAGCCGTATCCGTCACTGACCATCGCGGCCGTGCTGGGCGCGCCGGCCGCGGACGCGGCTCAGCTGCACGAGTGGTCCGGCTGGGTGCAGCGCCAGTTCGACATCCGGGCCCTGGCCAGCGAGCCAGAGCGGATCGAGCGCGCGGTCACCGAGCTGTACGGCTACGTCGAGGCCCTGCTCGACAAGCGGCGCAGCGAGCCGTCCGACGATCTGATCAGCGCTCTGCTGGCGGCCGAAGCCGAGGGCGACCGGCTGTCCCACACCGAGTGCGTCAACCTGGTCCTCAACGTGGTGGCGGGCGGGGTGGACACCACCCAGGCCCAGCTGTCCCACGCGATGCGGCTGTTCGCCGGCCATCCCGGGCCGTGGGCCGCGCTGGGCCGCGACCCCGGGCTGGTGCCCGCCTCGGTCACCGAGGTGCTCCGGTTCGAGCCGATCACCCCGTTTACCGCGCGGATCTGCACCGAGACGATCGAGCACCGCGGGGTTACGTTCCCGGCCGGCACGATCGTGGCCATCTGCGCCGAGCGGGCCAACCGTGACGCCGACGCCGGCGACGAGTTCGACATCAGCCGGGACTCCGCCGACCGGCTGCTCACGTTCGGTGCGGGCCCGCACTTCTGCCTGGGCTCCAACCTGGCCCGGGCCGAGCTGGAGGAGGCGCTGGCGTTCCTGGCCGTGCGGATGCCCGGCCTGCACCTGGCCGGCCCGGTGCGGCTGGGCGGCGTCGAGGGCATCTACGGCATCGAGGCTCTCCCGCTGGCCTGGTCCGCCGGGCCGCAAACCGCATGACTGAAACATTCACATGGTCCTGACCCGCGGCCGCTGACTTACCCGGCCCACCCGGCGTGGCGGGCGGCTGCGGATGGCAGATCCCGTTGGTCCCACCGATCACGTCTGGCACACCAGCATCAGCACCGGGGGCGGCCGGGCAGCTCTTCACGGCTGCGGTACGCCAGATGCCCGTTTCCTCCCGGTCTTAGCGGGCCAGCCACGTGAAAACTGCACCACGTGGCTGTTGCATCCACGCGGTCAGGAGCCCGATGGGTGAAGGGCGGGTGCGGGTTAGCTGGCCCCGGCCGGCCCGGCAGCCGCCGCCCAGCGGTTATCGGCGCGACCGGCCGCGGCGGCTGGCATAGCATCGGGCTGTGGCTGTCAGTGCGGTGATCTTCGACTGGGGCGGCACGCTCACGCCCTGGCACTCGGTGGATCACGAAGCGCTGTGGCGCACGGTCTGCGCGGCGCATTTCCCCGGCCGCGGGGATGAGGTGGCGGCCGCCATCCTGGCCGCCGAGCTGGCGCTGTGGCAGCTGACCGGCTCCGCGCAGCGCAGCGCCACGCTGGCCGAGGTCTTCGACCAGGCCGGGGTGAGCCCCACCGAGGCCCTGCTGGAGACGTACTACACGGCCTGGGACCCGCATACGTTCACCGACCCCGACGTGATCCCGCTGCTCGGCGAGCTGCGTGCGCGGGGCATCCGGGCCGGGGTGCTGTCCAACACGATGTGGCCGCGCAGCGCGCACGAGCGGGTGTTCCGCCGGGACAACGTGCTCGACCTGCTCGACGGTGCGGTGTACAGCAGCGAGATCCCGTGGGCCAAGCCGCACCCGGAGGCGTTCCGGGCGGCGATGGCCGCGGTCGGCGTGGCCGACCCGGCCAGCTGTGTGTTCGTCGGCGACCGGCCCTACGACGACGTGCACGGCGCGAAGAGCGCGGGCATGCGCGCGGTGCTGATCCCGCACAGCGCGGTGCCGGCCTACGACCGCGCCGTACCGGACGCGGTCATCAGCCGGCTGGCCGACCTGCCCGCCCACCTGGACGCCTGGTCGGCGCCGGTCCGGTAGCGTCGCGAGCATGGCCACGCTGGTTTCCTTCCATGCCCACCCGGACGACGAGTGCATCGCCTGCGGCGGGGTTATCCGGAAGGCGGCCGACGCCGGGCACCGGGTCGTGCTGGTGGTCGCCACCCGTGGTGAGGAAGGCGAGATTCCCGAGGGCCTGCTGGCCGACGGTGAGCAGCTGTGGCAGCGCCGGGTGGCCGAGACCCAGGCGTCCGCCGACATCCTGGGTGTGCAGCGCGTCGAGTTCCTCGGCTATCACGACTCCGGGATGATGGGCACCCCGGCCAACGACCGGCCTGGCTCGTTCTGGACCACCCCGGTCGGGGAAGCCGCCGAGCGGCTCGCGGATCTGCTTCGCGCGGAGCAGGCCGACGTGCTGACCTGCTACGACGCCAACGGCGGCTACGGGCACCCGGACCACATCCAGGTGCACCGGGTCGGCCTGCGGGCGGCCGGGCTGGCGGGTACCGCGCGGGTCTACCAGAGCACGATCAACCGGGACCAGGTGGAGCGCAGCATCCGGCAGTTCGCGGCCCAGGACGCGGCGGACGGGGTCGAGTTCCCGGAACGGGACCCGGGCACGTTCGGCCAGCCGCAATCGGTGCTCACCGCCGCGGTGGACGTCACGCCCTACCTGGACGCCAAGCGGCGCGCTATGCGGGCGCACGCCAGCCAGATCAGCGAGCAGTCGTTCTTCCTGGCCATGCCGGACGAGCAGTTCCGGCTCGCGTTCGGCACCGAATGGTTTATCCGGGACGGCCAGGGCCCGGGCATCACCGAGACCGGCCTGCTCTGAGCCGGCCCGGCCGGGCTGGTCAGCGGGCCGGCTCGGGGTCGGTCAGGTCGGCCATGGTGCCGCCCAGCGCGCGCACCGCCGCGTCCGCGTCCAGCGCCACGGCCAGCCCGGGCCGGCCCGCGCCCAGGGTGATCTCCCGGCCGCTGATCCGCTCGTCGGCCAGCACCGGCCAGCTGCGCAGCGAGCCGAACGGGGTGATCGTGCCCCGCTCGTAGCCGGTCGCCTGCTGCGCGGCCGCCGCGTCGGGCATGGACAGCCGGCTGACACCGAGCCGCGCACGCAGCTTGGGCCACGAGATGGACCGGTCCCCGGGCACCAGCACGAACAGGAAGTCGTCCGCACCGCGCCGCACGACCAGGGTCTTCACTACATCGGCCGGGGTCACACCACGCGCCTGCGCGGCCTCGGCCAGGCTGCGCACCGGGCCGTGGCTGATCAGCCGGTACCGGACGCCCGCCGCGTCCAGCGCGTCTTCCGCCGGGTTACCCATGTCCCAGCTGTACCAGAATGGCAGCATGCCCGCTGACCAAGACCCGGCCGCCGCGGACCTGGCCGCGCTGCGCGACCAGTGCACCCGCTTCCTGCATGGCCACGGGCCGGTCCGGGCGGCCGACCTGCTCGGCACGGTGCCCGCCGACACGGCGCCGGACCGCTACGGGCAGGGCGGCGTGGTGGCCGACCTGGAAGCCAGGATCGCGTCGCTGCTCGGCAAGCCGGCCGCGGTGTTCCTGCCCAGCGGCACCATGGCCCAGCAGGCCGTGCTCCGGGTGCACGCCGACCAGCGGCAGCGCCGGGCCATCGTGTTCCACCCGTGCTGCCACCTCGACGTGCACGAGGACCGGGGCTACCAGCGGCTGCACCAGCTCACCGGCCATCCGGCCGGCCAGCCGCACCGGCTGCTCAGCGCCGCGGATCTGGCCGCGGTGGCGGAGCCAGCCGCCGCGCTGGTCCTCGAGCTGCCCCAGCGTGACCTGGGCGGCCAGCAGCCAGCCTGGTCCGAACTGGAGGCCCAGGTGAACTGGGCCGCCGAGCACGGCGCCGCGGCGCACCTGGACGGGGCCCGGCTGTGGGAGTCGGCCGCCGGGTACCAGCGGCCGCCAGCCGGCATCGCCCGGCTCTTCGACACCGTGTACGTGTCGTTCTACAAGGGCCTCGGCGCGCTGCCGGGCAGCTGCGTGGCGGGCCCGGACGACGTCATCGCGGGGGTCCGTGACTGGCGGCACCGGATGGGCGGCACGCTATACGGCCTGTGGCCCAGCGCCGCCTCCGCACTGACCTGCCTGGACCGGCGGCTCCCGCTGATGCCCCGGTACCTGGAGCATGCCCGGGCCATCGCCGCCGCGCTGCGCGGCGTCCCAGGGGTCCGGGTGGTCCCGGACCCGCCGCAGACCCCGATGCTGCACCTGCTGCTGGGCACCACCGCGGCCCGATTCCGGGCCGCCGTGGCCCGGCTGGCCAAGGACCAGGGCATCTGGACCTGGCCCGAGCCGATCGGCACGGTGGACCCGCAGACCCAGCGGGCCGAGCTGGCGGTCGGCGACGCCACCCTGGCTCTGCCGACCGGCCAGGTGGCCGGCATCGTGACGGCGCTGCTTTCCGGCTAGCGCCGCCAGAAGCCGAGCGGGTCCGGGCCGGGCCGGAAGCCGGCCGCACTGGCGATCGCGGATGCTTCCCGGAACCGGGCGCCGACACGCCAGGGTAGGTGCGCGTCGCTGCCGAACGACAGCGCGGCGCCGCCCTCCTCGGCCCACCAGCGCAGCAGGCTGGCCGAGGCCAGCGGGCTGGCCGTGTTCAGCTCCAGGACCCGCCCGGAGGCGGCCAGCGCGCGCAGCACGGCGCGGTACTCCTCCTCGAACGCCGCTTCGGTGTACACCCCCGCCCAGCCGGGCCAGTACCGGCGCGGGAAGTCCAGGTGGGCCAGGACTTCGAACAGCCCACTGCCCTCGATCATGCGGACCACCTCGGCGAAATACTGGCGCATCACCTCGTCCGGCGGCTCGCGGTCCAGCAGCCACCCGGAGTACACCAGGCGGCCGTGGCTGGGCAGCGCGTGCACCGAGCCGAGCACCCGGTCGAACTGGCCCTGCCCCAGCACCGCGGCGGCGCTGCCCGCGAACAGGTGCGGCTCACCTGCCTCCACCCCGGACCAGATACGCAACTCCGGAAACAGCTCGCGGCACTCGGCCACGCTGGCCAGGTACCCGGCTACATCGAGCGGGCGGATCCCGGGGGACTCATTCGGGACGGTTCCGGTGGCCCCGATCGGGTCTCCCGCCCGGCCGCGGTGAAATCCAGGTGCTCGGTGAACGCCACCGCGGGCAGCCCCAGCTCGACGGCGCGGGTACAGGCCGCGGTCATCGACGCCTGCGGGCCGGTGTCGTGCGACCACTGGGTGTGCACGTGATTGTCCGGCGGTATCGCGGTGTGCGCATCGGCGGTATTGGTGGGGCCGATGGGATTTGAACCCATACTCGCAGGATCCTAAGTCCTGTGCCTCTGCCGTTGGGCTACGGCCCCGTTGCCCGCGCGGCGGGCGGCTGACCAGGGAGCCCGCGCCGGCGGGCGGGTGAATCAGGCGGCCAGATCCTTACCCAGCCGCTGCACATGCCCGGTCGCCCGGACGTTATAGTAGGCCCGCTCGACGCGGCCGTCCGCATCGATCACGAATGTCGAGCGGATCACGCCGACCGTTTTCTTGCCGTACATCATCTTCTCGCCGTAGGCACCGTAAGCACGCAGCACGTCGCGGCCCGGATCGGCGAGCAGGCTGAAATTCAGTGATTCCCTGTCCCGGAACCTGGCCAGCTTTTCCGGGCTATCCGGGGAAATGCCGAGCACAGTCAGCCCGGCTCCGGCCAGCGCGCCGAGATTGTCCCGGAAGTCGCAGGCCTCTTTGGTGCAGCCGGGGGTCATCGCGGCCGGGTAGAAGTAGACGATGACGCGCTGCCCGCGCAGCGCCGACAGCGTTACCGTCTTGCCATCCGCATCAGGCAGGGAAAAGTCCGGCGCCGCATCTCCGGGCGCCAGTTTCTGGTCGGTCACGATGCTCCCTCCGGGTACGACGAACCCACGTTACCGGCCGCGCTGGGCTGGTGGGCCCGGATGTTACGACCCCCTTACACGGCCCGCGCGGGCGCCCGGCGCAGCACCGGGCCGCGCGTAGAGTCACCGACGGGTGGCGGGGGATTGCGTGTCATCGCAGATAGGTACAGCAATCGCCAACCCAAGGAGGACCAGGCGTGTTCTCGCAGTTGAAGGCCCGCCGGCCGGGCCATCCCCAGCACCGGACCCGCTCCGGCCGGCCAGCCCAGTCGCCGCGCTTCGGCGGGGCGGCCCGGGCAGTTCGCCCGCTCGGCTTCGCAGCCGTGGCGGTGGCGGCAGCAGTGACCGTTGCCGGGTGCAAGCCGGGCAGCTACAGCGGTGCGTCACCGGGCGGCTCGAACTCCGGGACCACCTCGTCGTCCTCGTCGTCCATGTCGGCCGGGCAGATCCTGACGCTGGCCGCCCAGCAGGCCCAGCAGATGAGCACGTTCTCGGCGAACGTGCAGATCACCGCGGCCGGGGCGACGGACGCCAACCTGTCCGGCACGATGAACGAGGTAGCCACGTCCGCCTCCTCGCCGGCCATCTCCATCACGGCCAGCGCGGGCCAGCTCGGGAACGTCAAGATCATCCTGAGCAATGGCATGGCCTACCTGCGCAGCCCGTTCTTCATGAGCGCCTACCACCACCGGTGGATCGAGGGCACAGTGTCCAACCTGAGCAGCAGCTCAGGCGTGAACCTGGGCCCGCTGCTGGCGCTGCTCGAAGGCAGCAGCCCGGTTATGCAGACCCAGCTGTTCCCATACGGGTCGAACATGCGCTACATGGGCCGCTCGTTCTTTGACGGCTACCGGATGCGCGAGTACGGCGGCCATTACGTGCTGGCGGACATCCTGAGCCACCTGCCCTCCAGCATGCAGCCGACCGTGCAGTCCTGGATGAACAGCGGCCTGTCCATGACCCGGTTCCGGGCCTGGATGGACCCGTCGCACATGGTGCGCAAGCTGGTCCTGATCGAGACGGTGAACGGCACCAGGTTCACCATCACGCTGACGCTCGACTCGGTCAACCAGGCGATGCACATCGCGATGCCGCCCGCCGCGGTGGTCTTCATCCTGCCCGGGACGGGTTCGGTGACGGCCACGCCCACCCCGGCGATGACGGCCATGCCCGCCGCGCGCCCGACCGCCGCCATGACGCCCACCCCGGCCAGCACAGCGCCGGCCACCGGCGCCACTCCGGTGGCCACGGCCACCCCGAGCGGCACGCCGACGCACTGGTGAGTGGCCCGGGCTGACCGCGCTGCGCAGCGGACCGCCGGGCCCGGGCGGCAAGCCCGGCCCGGCGGGCCGGGCCGCGGGCCAGGGCCCGGCTGGCCGGCCGCAGTGCCCGCCGGGCGGTGCTAGCCGGGCGGTGCTAGCCGGGCGGTGCTAGCCGGGCGGTGCTAGCCGGGCGTGCTGCCGAGCAGCGCCGCGATGACCGGGGCCAGCGCGCGCAGCGCCCGCCCCCGGTGGCTGATCTTATCCTTCTCGGCCGCACTCAGCTGGGCCGTGGTGAGCTCGCCACCGGCCGGGACGAAGATGGGGTCATAGCCGAAGCCGTTGCTGCCGCGCGGTTCCCTGGTCAGCGACCCGTCCAGCACGCCCTCGGTGAGATGCTCGGCGCCGGACGGCAGGACCAGTGCGGCGGCGCAGGTGAAGTGCGCGCCGCGGCGGCCGGGCGGCACGTCGGACAGCTGGCCCAGTACCAGCCACAGGTTGGCCTCGTCGTCGCCGTGCTTGCCGGACCAGCGGGCGGACAGCACGCCGGGCATCCCGTTCAGCGCGTCTACGCACAGGCCGGAATCGTCGGCCACCGCGGGCAGGCCGGTGAACGCGGCCACCGCCCGCGCTTTGAGCAGCGCGTTCTCCGCGAACGTGAGCCCGGTCTCGGCTACTTCGGGCATCCCGGGAAACTCAGCCAGGTCACCGGCCCCGACCGGGATCTGGCCGGCGTCCAGGATCCGGCGCAGCTCGGCGAGCTTGGCCGGGTTCCTGGTGGCCAGGACGAGCTTGCTGGTCACCAGCCGAGGGCTTCCCGCTGGATCCGGGTCAGCTCGGCGCAGCCGGCCACCCCGAGGTCGAGCAGCTCGCTGAGCAGCTCGCGGCTGAACGGTTCCCGCTCCGCGGTGCCCTGGATTTCCACGAACCCGCCGTCGCCGGTGCACACCACGTTCATGTCGGTCTGCGCGGCCGAGTCCTCCTCGTAGCACAGGTCCAGCCGGGGCTGAGAGTCCACGATGCCCACGCTGACCGCGGCCACCGACCCGGTCAGCGGGTCGCCCTTGCACCGCTTGCGGGCCCGCAGCCAGGCCACCGCGTCGGCCAGGGCGACGAACCCGCCAGTGATGGCCGCGGTGCGGGTGCCGCCGTCGGCCTGCAGCACGTCGCAGTCGATCACGATGGAGTTCTCGCCGAGCGCCTTGGCGTCCACGCAGGCCCGCAGCGAGCGGCCGATCAGCCGGGAGATCTCGTGCGTCCGGCCGCCGATCCGGCCCTTCACCGACTCCCGGTCGCCGCGCGTGTTGGTGGCCCGGGGCAGCATCGCGTACTCGGCGGTCACCCAGCCCAGGCCGCCGCCGCGCCGCCAGCGCGGCACATCCTCGGTGGCGCTGGCCGCGCACAGTACCCGGGTGGCACCGAACTCCACCAGCACCGAGCCTTCCGCGTGATCGAGCCAGCCACGGGTCATCCGTATCTCGCGCAGCGACGCGTTGCTGCGCCCATCGGGTCGGGACATGGGAGCCACCCTAGCGGGGAGGAGAGCTGGCTCGCTCTCCTCGCTGGTGAGGCGGGGCGCGCCGCAGGCGTGTCCCCGCCGATCCGGTGTTCGGCGCGGAGCAGCGATCGGGGGGTTCCGGGGGCCGCCCCCCGGCTGGCACAGCCACCACCCGGCTAATACCCGGCGCGGTCGGGGGCGCCGACCTCGATCCAGCGGTATACCGCCTCGATGCCCGTGGTCAGCCGGGTCTGCGCACGCCAGCCCAGGTCCCGGGCCACGCGGCCGACCGCGAGCGCGCTGCGCAGCAGCTCACCCGGGCGGGACGGGCCCGACCAGGACGGTACCGGGTGGCCGGCCACCTGCCCGATGATGGCCACGATGTCCAGCACGCTGACCTCCACGCCGGTGCCGATGTTCCAGGTCCCGGGGCGGCCCGCGTCCGCGGCGGCCAGGAACGCGCTGACCGTGTCACCGACGTACACGTAGTCGCGGGTCTGTGTGCCGTCGCCGTAGATCGGGACGTCCTGCCCGGTCAGCACGCAGCCGCAGAAGATCGGGATGACCCCGGCCTGCCCGCCCGGATCCTGCCGTGGCCCGTACACGTTGGCCAGCCGCAGGACGGAGTGCCGGGTCCCGTGCAGCCGGTTGTACAGGCCGATGTACTGCTCGGCGCAGAGCTTGGCGATGCCGCACGGCGACTCGGGCAGGGCCAGCACGTCCTCCGGGGACGGGATGGCGGCCTCCCGGCCGTAGATAGCACCACCGGACGAGGCGAACAGCACCCGGGCACCGGTGGCCCGGGCCGCCTCCAGCACGTTGACCGTGCCGACCACGTTCACCCCGGCGTCCTCGGCGGGGGCGTTGACCGAGGACCGGACGTCGATCTGCGCGGCCAGGTGGCAGATCAGCTCGGGCCGGGCCTGCCGAACCAGCGCGGTGAACGCGGCCGCGTCCTCGATGCTCAGCTTGTGCAGCGGGATCTCGCCGTCCAGGCGGCCTGCCCGCCCGGCCGACAGGTCGTCGACCACGAGAACTTCATCGCCCCGGGCCAGGAATCCGTCGGTCAGATGGGAGCCGATGAACCCGGCACCGCCGGTCACGAGTACCCGCATGATTGAGCATCCTAAGCGCAGCCCGGGCGGCCGCTGGACAGCCGGATCACCCGCCGGGCGGGTTCAGGCCAGCTCGGCGACCAGCCCGGACGTGGCCAGCGAGAGCGGCCCGGCGAACGCGGCGGCCGCCTCGGCCTGGCTGCGCTGCCGGTCGTTCCACGGCACCAGGTGGGTGAGCACGAGCTGGCCCACCCCGGCCCGCGTCGCATGCTCGGCCGCCTGCCTGGCCGACATATGCAGGTTGGCCGGCTGCCCCGGGCCGTCCAGGAAGGACGCCTCGCAGAGCAGCAGGTCAGCGTCCTGGGCCAGGTCGACCAGGGCCGCCGTCGGCCCGGTGTCGGCCGAGTAGGCGAGCACCCGGCCACCGGCCGCGATCCGGAAGCCGTACGTCTCCACCGGATGGTTCATCCGGGCCAGGGCGATCTCGAACGGGCCGATATGGCGCGTCCCCGGCGCGAGCGTGCCGAACTCGAACGCCCCGGCCATGCCGGGCTCCTCGGCGAAACCATAGGCCTGGGCCAGCCGCCGCGCGGTACCGTCCGGGCCGAGCACCGGGATGCGCGGCCGCGGCCCGCCCGGCGCGTAGATCTGGGCCACCCAGAGCGGGCACATGTCCAGGCAGTGGTCGGCGTGCAGGTGGCTGAGGCAGATCGCGTCGATGCCGGTCAGCGGGATGTGCCGCTGCAGCAGGCCGAGCGCCCCGCTGCCCAGGTCGAGCAGCAGCCGGAAGCCCTGTTCCTCGATCAGGTAGCAGGACGCCGGGCTGTCCGGCCCAGGGATGGAACCGGAGCAGCCGACCACGGTGACCCGCACGGTGAATCAGGGTATCCGTATTACCCGCGACCGACGAGGGCGAGCTGGCGGCTCTGCGCGACCAGGTGGCCCACGCTGTCCCAGACCTCGGCTTCCTCGTCGAACCAGCCGCCGCTGACATGCCGGCAGCGGGCCGCCACGCGGAGCGGCCCGGGCGCCGGTACCGCCCGCATGTACCAGGTCAGCTCGACCGTGGGCGACCAGCCGACCACCGCGAGGCCGAACACCACCGGCGGCAGCGAGTCCACCGCCAGGGCCAGCAGCAGGGCGTCCGGGTCCCGGTCCTCGGCCAGCCGGAAGTACCCGCGCATCTCCGGCACGCCGGCCGGCTGGCCACGGGTCCAGCCCGCGGTGGCCGGGTCCAGCCGGAGGTCCACCTGCGCCGCATATCCGCTGAACGCCCGGTGCGCCGCGTTCCGCGCGCCCTGGCATTCCTCAATCGGCGGCAGCCAGGGCGGCTCCCCCGTCCAGGACAGCCCACCGACGTCGGCTGGGTCGCCGAGCGTGCCGGTGGTGACGGTGGTCTCCAGTACCGGCCGGCCGTCCTGCACCAGCGTGGCCCGGGCGGTGGCCGCCACCTTGCCCTGCTTCAGCCAGCTCACCTCGACCTGGGCCGGCTCGGGGCGCGGCGCGCGGAGGAAGTGCGCGCTGGTCGCTACGGGATACGGGTGCGGCGCAGTGTCCAGGACCGCGCGCAGCAGGCCGGCCAGCAGGACCCCGCCGTTCACGGCGCCGGCGATGGCGAACCGGTCGTCCGGCCGGACCTCGTACCGGCCCTCCCCCACCCGGCGGGCCGCAGTGGCCTCGTCGAAGGCAGTCACCACCGGCCCCGCGCCCGGGGGGCACCACGGCGGGCCGGCGCGGCTTCGCGGGCGCAGCGGCGGGCGGGGGGCGTTAGGCCCATAGCTGCCCTTCCAGGCGGTCCTCGGCCTCTTCCAGGGGGCCGGAGTACGCGCCGGTGGAGAGGTATTTCCAGCCGCCGTCGGCGACCACGAACGCGATGTCGGCCCGCTGCCCGGCGGACTGGGCCTTGGCCGCCATGCCCAGCGCGGCGTGCAGCGCGCCGCCCGCGGAGATGCCCGCGAAGATACCTTCGGAGTCCAGCAGTTCCCGGGTACGGCGCAGCGCGTCCGCCGAGGATACGGAGAACCGGCTGGTCAGCACGGATTCGTCGTAAAGTTCCGGGACGAAGCCCTCGTCGATGTTGCGCAGCCCGTAGACCAGTTCGCCGTACCGTGGCTCGGCGGCCACGATGGACACGCCCGGCACGTGCTCGCGCAGGTAGCGGCCGGTGCCCATGAGCGTCCCGGTAGTGCCCAGCCCGGCCACGAAATGGGTGATGCTGGGCAGGTCGGCCAGGATCTCCGGGCCGGTGGTCTCGTAGTGCGCGCGGGCGTTGGCCTCGTTGCCGTACTGGTAGAGCATGACCCAGTCGGGGTGCTCGCCGGCCAGCCGCCTGGCCACCCGGACCGCCTCGTTGGAGCCGCCCGCGGCCGGGGACGAGATCACCTGGGCGCCGTACATCTCCAGCATCTGGCGGCGTTCGGCCGAGGTGTTCTCCGGCATCACGCAGATCATCCGGTAGCCGCGCAGCCTGGACACCATGGCCAGGGATATCCCGGTGTTCCCCGACGTGGGTTCCAGGATGGTGGACCCCGGGACCAGCAGGCCGTCCTTTTCCGCCTGCTCAATCATGAAGAACGCCGCGCGGTCCTTCACCGAGCCGGTCGGGTTGCGGTCCTCCAGCTTGGCCCACACCCGCTGATCCGGCCCCGGGGACAGCCTCGGCAGCCCGACCAGCGGAGTTCCGCCGAGCGAGTCGAGCAGCGAGTCGTAACGCATCGGGTTCCCCGCAGGGTCAGCGTGCCCCGCCTGCCACGGCCGGCAGCACGGTCACCGTGTCACCGTCCTTGACCGGGGTGGCCAGGCCGCCGAGGAACCGCACATCCTCATCGTTCAGGTATACGTTGACGAAGCGGCGCAGCCCGGACTCGTCCTGCAGCCGCTCGCGCAGGCCGCCGTAGCGGGCGTCCAGGTCGCCGAACAGTTCTTCCAGCGTCGTCCCTGAGCCCTCCACCGCCTTGGCGCCGCCGGTATAGGTGCGCAGGATGGTCGGAATGCGGACTTCGATGGCCATGAGGAACGCTCCAGGGTCAGGCGGTCTGTCTACCGGCACCGTCGCACCGGGCGACAGCGCTCACCGGATGCCAACACCGGCGTCCCGGGCGATCATTCCACGGCTGGCTCTCCGGCGCGGGCGGTGAACCGGACCTCCTCCTCGGTCACCACCCCGTCCAGAATGCGGAACGAGCGGAACTCCACCTGCCCGGGGTCCCGGGTGGAAACCAGCACGTAATGCGCGCCAGGTTCCTGGGCCAGCGCGATGTCCGTGCGGGACGGGTACGCCTCAGTCGCGGTGTGCGAGTGGTAGATGACCACCGGCTCCTCGTCCCGGCCGTCCATCTCCCGCCAGACGCGGAGCAGTTCCAGGGAGTCGAACTCATAGAACGTCGGCGAGCGCGCGGCGTTCAGCATCGGGATGAACCGCTCCGCGCGGTCCGTGCCAGCCGGGCCGGCGAGCACCCCGCACGCCTCGTCCGGGTGGTCGGCACGGGCGTGCGACACGATCTTGTCCCGCAGCTCGGGATGCAGCGTCAGCATGTGTCAGAGGGTATTACCAGAGCGCCCGGACCAGCGTTTCCTGCAGGTAGGTGAGCCAGTCGTAGACCCAGAGGTAGGCCGACCGGGGGTCGGCCGGGTCGAGGTCCTGGCTGCGCAGCGCGGTGTCCTCGGTAATGTCCAGGCGGACCCCGAGGGCCAGCCGGACGTCGTTCAGCGCGCGCAGCCAGAGCTGGGCGTCCTGCTCGGACAGCTCCACCTTGCCGCCCTGTTCGGGCAGCGTGTCCAGCACGGACCGGGCCGCGGCCAGCTTGCCGGAGCGCAGGTCCTGCTCGGTGAACCGGCGGAACTCCCCGGCCGCCTCGGTGTCGCCGCGGTAGGCGTCCGGCAGCAGCCGGGCCAGCACCGGGTCATCCGGCGGGGTGGCCGGGCCGGTGCGGCCCAGCAGCGCGGCCAGGTCGTCGGGCGGGCCGCCCGGGCCGGGCGCCGCGCCGCCCGGGTCCGCGGGATCGTCGAGCAGTTCCTCGACCTGGCTGACCAGGGCCCGGATGATCCCGGCCTGCTGGGCCTGGAAGCGGGCCGTCACCCCGCCCTTCCGCCGCGCGCGGAAGCCTCCCACCAGGTCACCCGCTTCCCCTGTGCTGTCTTCCGGCCCGCTCACTTGTCGTGGCTGACCGTGGCCCACAGGCCATAACCGTGCAGCACGGCCACGTCGCGCTCCATGGATTCCCGGGTGCCCGCCGAGACCACCGCCCGGCCCTTGTGGTGCACGTCGAGCATGAGCTTCTCGGCCTTGCGCCGCGAGTACCCGAACACCCGCTGGAACACGTAGGTCACGTAGGACATGAGGTTCACCGGGTCGTTCCACACGATGGTGACCCAGGGCGTGTCGGGGGCGACGTCCTGCCGCACCTCCGGCCGCTCAACCTCAGCTGGTGCCACGCTCACCGGCGCTCACCTCCCGGCATGGTTGCCTCCTAGTTTGTCAGCCCAGCCCGCCCTGTCCTCCAGTACATCAGGCCCAAGCCGCGGGCGGGGCCCGGTCATTACTGACTGTAGCCGCCAAGGTGGCTGATACGGCGGCGCTGCGGCATCCGTAGTCTTGCTGCTCGTGACGGCTAACTCGAGCACGGCCCTGCTCACTGACCGCTATGAGCTGACAATGCTGGACGCGGCGCTGGTCAGCGGCGCTGCCGGACGGCGCGCGGTATTCGAGGTGTTCGCCCGGGCCCTGCCGCACGGCCGGCGGTACGGCGTGGTCGCCGGGACCGGCCGGTTCCTGGACGCGCTGGAGCAGTTCACGTTCGGGCCCGCCGAGCTCGCCTTCCTGCGCGACGGCGGGATCGTGGACGAGCCGGCCCTGCGCTATCTGGAGTCCTACCGGTTCACCGGGGATATCTGGGGCTACGGGGAGGGCGACTGCTACTTCCCCGGCTCGCCGATTCTGGTCGTGGCGGGCCCGTTCGCCGAGGCCGTGGTGCTGGAGACGCTGGCCCTGGCCATCTTCAACCACGACTCGGCGATCGCGTCCGCGGCGTCCCGGATGGTGGCCGCGGCCGACGAGCGGCCGATCATCGAGATGGGCTCCCGGCGCACCCACGAGATGGCCGCGGTGGCCAGTGCCCGGGCCGCGTACATCGCCGGGTTCGCGTCCACCTCGAACCTGCGCGCCGGGCGTGACTACGGCATCCCGACCAGCGGCACCAGCGCGCACGCGTTCAGCCTGGTGCACGACAGCGAGCGGGACGCGTTCGCCGCCCAGCTGGCCGCGCTGGGCACCGGGACCACGCTGCTGGTGGACACGTTCGACGTGGAAAAGGCGGTGCGCACCGCGATCGAGCTGGCCGGGCCCGGCCTGGGCGCGGTGCGCATCGACAGCGGCGACCTGCCCCGGGTCACCGGCCGGGTCCGCGCCCTGCTGGACGAGCTGGGCGCGAAGCAGACCCGGATCGTACTCAGCGGCGATCTCAACGAGTACTCCATCGCCGCGCTGGCCGCCGCACCGGTGGACGGGTACGGAGTGGGCACGTCGCTGGTCACCGGGTCCGGCGCACCGACCGCGGCGCTGGTCTACAAGCTGGTCGCCCGGGCCCTGGAGAGCAGCGGGGGCGGGCCGCTGCGCCCGGTGGCCAAGCGGTCGGTGGGCAAGCCCGGCCGCGGTGGCCGCAAGTGGGCGGCCCGGCGGCTGGACGATGCCGGCACCGCGGTCGCCGAGGTGATCACCACGAACGGGGCCGAGGACGCGGTGTCCAGGCACCCGGCCCGGCCACTGCTGCGCCACCTGGTGCGGCGCGGCGAGATCGTGGGCCGGGAGCCGCTGGAAACAGCGCGGGAGCGGCACCGGGCGGCCCTGGCTGAGCTGCCGGTGCACGCGGTTCAGCTGTCCCGGGGCTACCCGGCCATCCCGACCGTGTTCCGGCCGCTGGACGAGCCGGGCGACGAGTAGAGGCCCAGGCATGGCACGCTGCGGACCGGCCCGGGCACGGCGGCGCCGTGGCCTGGCCCGCGGCCGTCCGGGCCGCGGCCGTCCGGGCCGCGGGCGCCCGGGCCGCGGGCGCCCGGGCAGAACGCCCGCCGGTAGGCCTGCGGCGTGGTACCGCGCCAGATGCGGAAGTGATGCCGCAGCGTGGCCGCGTTGCCGAAGCCGGCCCGGTCCGCGATCAGGTCGATGGAGGCGTCGGATTCCTCCAGGAGCTCCTGGGCCAGCAGGATGCGCTGGCCGGTCAGCCAGCGCTGCGGGGTGGTCCCGGTCTCCTGGACGAAACGCCGGGCGAACGTGCGCTCGGACATGTGCGCCCGCCCGGCCAGCTGGCGGATGCTGACCGGCTCGGCCAGGTGCCGCTGCATCCAGCCGATCACCTCGCCCAGCGTGTCGCAGGACGGCACGGCCACCGGCTGGTCCACGTACTGGGCCTGCCCGCCGTCCCGGTGCGGCGGCACCACCATCCGCCGGGCGATCCCGTTGGCCACCCGCGAGCCCTGCTCCCCGCGCACCAGGTGCAGGCAGGCGTCGATGCCGGCCGCGGTGCCCGCGCTGGTGATAACCAGGCCCTCGTCCACGTACAGCACGTCCGGATTGACCATGGCCTCCGGGTAGCGCTTGGCCAGCTCCGCAGCGTGCCGCCAGTGGGCGGTGCAGTGCCGCCCGTCCAGCAGGCCCGCCGCGCCCAGCGCGAACGCACCGGTGCACACGCTCAGCACCCGGCTGCCGCGGTCCACGGCGGCCCGCAGCGCGGCCAGCATGGGCGCCGGGAACTCCGGGCCCGCCGCCCGGTCCAGCCGGGTGTCACATACCGCGGACACCACGACCAGGTCGGCGGTGGCCAGCCGGTCGAGGCCGAACCGCGGCGTCACGGAGAACCCGGCCTCCGACTGGAGCGGCCCCGGCTCCCCGCCGACCACGGCGAAGTCGTACCTGGGCAGCCCGTCGTCGGTCCGGTCGATACCGAAGACCTCACAGACAACGCCCAGCTCAAACGGGGTAAAGCCGTCCAGGATCACTACTGCCACGTTGCGGAGCATGGTCCTATCATCGGATGGCAGGATCTTGCCGTCAACTGTCCTGGCTGCCACTGGCCGCTGGGTGCCCGGCCGGCCAGGCTGAACTCATGACTGGCAGCGACTACAACTCAGCCGACACCCGCCGGGGGGGCGGGCACGTGATCAACCAGCTGGCCGGGACCGTCCGCCGGGCGGCCCGGGCCGTGGCAGCCACCATCGCCGAGTGCAACCGCGCGCAGCGCCGGATGGCCGAGCTTCGGCTCAGCCCGGACCGGTTCATGCTGGACGGCGGCGCGCGGCCGCCCGTGGATTACGCCGAGTTCCTGTTCCGCACGTCCGGGCTGCTGGCCCACGAGCCGCCCGCGGATAGGCGGTTCGCCGGCCGGGGTGCCCGCCGCTAGGATCCAGCGCCCGGCCCCGCTAAGCAATCGGGCCTGGCCCCGGCCTGGATCCGGGGCCTGAGCCGGGGCCCGCTTATCCTGTTGGGATGCATCCCAGCACGGCGAAGGTCGCCGCGGCGCTGCGCGCGCTCGGGGTGGCCGGCCAGCTGACCGAGCTACCGCAGCCGGCCCCCACGGCGGCCGCCGCCGCCGCGCAGCTCGGCTGCGACGTCGGGGCGATCGCCAACAGCCTCGTGTTCCGCAGCGGTGACGTGCCGCTGCTCATCTTGACCAGCGGCACGCACCGGGTGGACACCGGGCGGGTCGCGGCCCTGCTCGGGACCGGCCCGGTGCGGCGGGCCGACCCGGGCTTCGTCCGGGCCAGCACCGGCCAGGTGATCGGCGGCGTCGCACCGGTCGGCCACCCGCAGCCGCTGCGCACCCTGGTCGACGTCTGGCTGGACAAGTACGACGTGGTGTGGGCGGCGGCCGGGCACGCGCAGACCGTGTTCCCCACCTCGTTCGCCGAACTGATGCGGATCACCGCCGGCGCGCCCGCCGACGTCGGGGCGGACGCGGGCTGACAGCCAAGCGCCCGCTCAGCGACTCCGTCCCACCAGGCACACCAGCACCGGCACGCCCCCACAACTTTCACTTGTCACGTATCCGGTGCAAAATATGCCCTTTTTGCCCGGATTATCTGCGCCGGGCACGTGAAAGGAAGGGGGCGTCCATGATCGATGTGACTGATGGGGCTGGGGTTGTGCAGATCAGTGGCCGGGCGGCCATGGGGCCGGGCCCGGGCCGGGCCCAGGCCGCCGATGCGCGCATGCCGTACTCTCAGGGCTGTGCGCGCGCTCGTGATCGTGGACGTGCAGAACGACTTCTGCGAAGGCGGTTCGCTGGCCGTAGCCGGTGGCGGCGAGGTGGCCCGGGCGATCAGCCGGTTCGTGGCCGGCGGTGACTACCACCACGTGGTGGCGTCCCGGGACTACCACGTCGACCCGGGCGGCCACTTCTCCAGCCGCCCGGACTACGCGAACTCGTGGCCGCCGCACTGCGTGGTGGGCACCCAGGGCGCGGACTTCCACCCGGACCTGGACACCAGCCGGATTGAGGCAGTGTTCAGCAAGGGCGCGCGCGAGGCCGCGTACAGCGCGTTCGAGGGCCGCAACGACGACGGCGCGACCCTGGCCGACTGGCTGCGCGCCCGCGGCATCGCCGAGGTGGAGGTGGCCGGCATCGCCACCGATTACTGCGTGGGATCCACCGCCCTGTCGGCCGCGCAGGAGGGCTTCACGACCCGGGTGCTGCTCTGGCTGACGGCGGGCGTGGACCCGACCACCACCGCGGAAGCGCTCCGGGCCATGCGCGACGCGGGCGTGACCGTGACCGGCACGCCCATCGAGCACTGGTCCGCTCAGCCGTCCCCGGGCGGCAGCGACTCGTAGATCCGCTTGCAGTCCGGGCAGATCGGGAACCGCTTGGGATCCCGGTTGGGCACCCACACCTTGCCGCACAGGGCAATTACCGGGGTGCCGGTCACCGCGCTGTCGACGATCTTGTCCTTCTCGACGTAGTGCGCGAACCGCTCGTGGTCGCCGTCGCCGAACGAGATATCCGGCGTGGTGCCGGTGTCCTCGCGGGTGCCGGTGTCAGGAACAACCTCGGTACTCATGAGAGCGGAGTCTACTGCGCGGCCGGCCCGGCCCGGCGCGGCTAGTTGAGCGAGGGGTCCTCCGGGTAGTTGGCCACCATGGCCAGGTTGCCGCCCTGCCTGCGCAGAACCGCCTTCCAGAGCTGCTCCGGCTCGGCCATGAACGCGTCGGCCGGCTCGCCGGACAGCACGAACCACGCACCCTCGTCGATCTCCGCCTGCAGCTGGCCCGGCCCCCAGCCCGCGTAGCCGGCGAACACCCGGAGCGAGGCGATGCCGCCCGCCAGCAGCTGGGGTGGCGCGTCCAGGTCGACCAGCCCGACCCGGGACATCACCGCCGACGCGTCCAGGGCCCGCCAGCCGACCGGTTCCGCGTCCCCGGGCACGATGGCCAGCGCGAGTGCGCTGTTCGGGGCGACCGGGCCACCCCGGAAGACCACCGACGGCCCGGTCACCAGATCGGTCCACGACTCCAGAACCTGCCCGACCGGTACTTCCGTGGGCCGGTTCAGCACCACGCCGAGCGTGCCTTCCTCGGGTTCGTCCTCGACCACGAGAACGACGGTGCGCTGGAAATTCGGGTCACCGAGCAGCGGCGTGGCGACCAGCAGCCGGCCCGACAGGTCCTCCTCCATGCCTCCATTCTGGCGGACACAGCCCGGATGAGCAGGCCCTGAGACGGCCCAATTCAGGCCGGGGGCCGGTTCAGGCCCGGGCGCGGTGCACGCCGTCCGGGGCGCGGACCGCCTCGGCCGCGTCGCGGACCGCGGCGGCCACCGCCGCCGTGACGTTCGGGTTGAACACCGACGGGATGATGTAGTGCGGGCCGAGTTCGGCCGCAGACACCACCCCGGCCAGCGCCCGGGCCGCGGCGACCAGCATGTCCTCGGTGACGGTCCGGCTCTGCGCGTCCAGCAGCCCGCGGAACACCCCGGGGAACGCGAGCACGTTGTTGATCTGGTTCGGGTAGTCGCTGCGCCCGGTGGCCACCACGGCCGCGTGCTGAGCGGCCTCGTCAGCATCCACCTCAGGATCCGGGTTGGCCAGCGCGAACACGATCGCGTCCGGGTTCATGGCCGCGATGTCCGAGCCGCGCAGGATATGCGGCGCGGACACCCCGATGAACACGTCGGCACCGCGCACCGCGCCCGCCAGGTCGCCGTCGTACCCGGCCTGGTTGGTGTGCGCGGCCACCCAGCGCAGGTTGTCGTCCAGGCCCGGCCGGGTGCGGAAGAGCGCGCCCTTCTCGTCGCACACCACCACATCCGAGGCGCCCGAGGCGATAAGCAGCCGGAGCACGGCCGTCCCGGCCGCGCCCGCACCGGACATCGCGACCCGCACCGTGCCCAGCCTCTTGCCCACCACCCGCAGCGCGTTGGTCAGCGCGGCCAGCACCACGATCGCGGTGCCGTGCTGGTCGTCGTGGAAGACCGGGATGTCCAGCAGGCCGCGCAGCCTGCGCTCCACCTCGAAGCAGCGCGGGGCGCTGATGTCCTCCAGGTTGATCCCGCCGAACGCGGGCGCGATCACCTGCACGGTGCGCACGATCTCGTCGGTGTCCTGGGTGTCCAGGCACACCGGCCAGGCATCGATCCCGGCGAACCGCTTGAACAGGGCGGCCTTGCCCTCCATCACCGGCAGCGCCGCGTACGGGCCGATGTTGCCCAGGCCGAGCACGGCCGAGCCGTCGGTGACCACGGCCACGCTGTTCCGCTTGACGGTCAGCCTGCGCACGTCGTCGGGGTTGTCCGCGATGGCCATGGAGACCCGGGCCACTCCCGGCGTGTAGGCCATGGACAGGTCGTCCCGGTTGCGCAGCGGCACTTTGACCGAGGTCTCGATCTTCCCGCCCAGGTGCAGCAGGAACGTCCGGTCGCTGACCTTGCTCAGCGTCACCCCGTCGATGACGATGAGCGCCTGCACGATCGCCTGGGCGTGCTCGGTGTCCCGGGCCGCGCACGTCACGTCCACCCTGAGCCGTTCCTGGCCCAGCGGGGTGACGTCCAGGGCCGTGACCGCGCCGCCGCTCTGCTCGACGGCGTGAGTGAGCTCGCTGACCGCCCGCCCGCGGGACGGGACCTCCAGCCGCACGGTGATCGAATAGGACACGCTCGGCGCTACCGACACGTAACTCCCGCCTTCCCGGCCGCCATGATGCCGCACCCAATCGTGCCACCTGCGGCACCATGAACTCCCCGGTGACCCGACGTCAGCGGCCGCGACACGGGACCGCCGGGTCCGCCGGGCAGGCCCGGCCACGTACCCTGCAAGGGTGTCCAACGCAGGAGCGGCCGCCAGCGCAGCGGGCGTGGCCGCCGCTGACCCGGCTGCCCCGCCACCCGTTGACGTGACCCGGCTGCGGGTGGCCATCGCCCGGGTGTCCCGCAGCCTGCGGCGGCACGAACTGGCCGGGCTGACCCCGACCCAGCTGTCCGCGCTGTCCACGGTGGACAAGGCCGGGCCGCTGCGGCTCGGCGACCTCGCGGCCGCCGAGAAGATCGCGCCCTCCACCCTGACCCGCCTGGTCACGGTGCTGGAGGACCGGGGTTACGTGCGCCGCGGCCCGGTGCCCGGTGACGCCCGGGCCAGCACGCTGGTGGTGACCCCGGACGGGCACGCCATCCTGGAGCGGATCAGGCAGGAGAGCACCATCCTGCTCGCCGGCAGCCTGCGCACGCTCAGCCGCGACCAGCTGACCGCGCTGACCGCGGCGCTGCCCGCGCTGGAACAGCTGGCCGCGGCTAACCCGGCCGACCCAGGCGCCCGCTGACCGGCCTGCCCAGCCTGACCGCCGGGCCCGCGTACCCGGCCCCCGGCGGCCGAACGCCAGTCAGTGGCCCGGGCCCGCAGCCACCAGGCGCTCAGAACAGCAGGCTGGACAGGGCGGCACGGGCCTTGCTCACCGCCGGGTCGCCCGGCGGGAACACGTCGAACAACCGGACCAGGTGGGCCCGGGCGCGCTCCCGGTCCTCGCCCGAGGTGCGCCGGATTGCCCCGAGCAGCCGGTCGAAGCCCTCCTCGGGCCGGCCGGTGGCCACCTCGAGATCGGCTACCCGGGCCTGGGCGTCGACGTCCGCCGGGTGCTCCGCGGCGGCCCGCCGGACCTGCCCCTCGTCGTAGGAGCTCACCCGGCGGATCAGATCCACCTGGGCCTTGCCCACCGTGGCTACCGGGTGCCCGGGACTGGCGGCCAGCACCCGGTCGAACGCCGCCGCCGCGGCGTCCAGGTCGCCACGCTCCATGGCCTGCTGGGCCTCATCGAACGCGGGGTCGGCGGCCAGGCCGGGCCCGCGCCCGGGCATGCCCCGGGCCGGCCGGGCACCGGGCTGGTCGCCGGCCTGCTCAGCACCGGCCGCACCGCCCTGGGCCGCACCGCCCTCGGCCTGGCCGACGCCGAGCTGCCCGGCCACCTGCATGACCTGGCCCAGCCACTGGCGGACCTGCGCCTCCGGCATGGCGCCCAGGAAGCCGTCCACCACCTGGCCGCCGGCCACGGCCATCACCATCGGGATGCTCTGCACCTGCAGCGCGGACCGCAGTTGCGGGTTCGCGTCGACGTCCACCTTGGCCAGCACCCAGGCGCCGTCGGCCTCCACGGCCAGCTTCTCCAGTACCGGGCTGAGCTGTTTGCACGGCTCACACCATTCGGCCCAGAGGTCCAGGATCACCGGCGCGGACCGGGACCGCTCAACGACGTCGGCGTTGAACGTCTCCTCGGTCACGTCCATGACATGGCCGGCTGGCGGGCCACCCTGCCCGCCAGCGCGTGCGGCGGCCTGCTGACTGCGCTGCGCGGCGGCCTGCCGCGCGCCCAGGTCAACCGCGCCGTAGAGCGAAAAGTCCCGCGGCTGCTGCATACCTCTATCCTGCCGCATTCTCGCCATGCCTTGACCGCCCGTCCCCATCACCCGTTCAGGGCCAGACGTAGCATACTTGTGCTACAGTAGCCTCATGGGTGATACATACCGGGGACGGCGCGGGCTGGCCGGCGCCGCGGAGCAGACCATCGGCATCCGCGAGCTGCGCCAGCACGCCAGCGTGTACGTAGATCTCGCCGAGAAGGGACAGACCGTGGACATCACCAACCGGGGCCGGCTGGTGGCCCGCCTCGTCCCGGCCCGGGAGCCGGAGAGCCCGCTGGAACGGCTGTACGCGGCGGGGATCCTCGAGCCCGCCGAAGAACCGGGAAACCTGCTCGACATCGAACCGGCCCCTCCTGTGCCACCTGGCCGGCCAACGGCCAGCGAGATACTCCAGCAGATGCGCGACGAGGAGAGATATTGATCTACCTAGACTCCTCGGCCCTGGTGAAACTGATCCTGGCTGAGCCTGAATCACAGGCGCTGCAGCGATGGCTGGCCGAACAGGCCGATCTCGCGCTGGTATCCAGCACCCTGCACCGGACCGAGGTACCCCGGGCCGTCTGGCGGGCTGATCCCACTGCGCTGCCGCGCAGCCTGCGCCAGCTGCGGGGCGTGGACAAAGTGCCCGTCACCACGGCCATCGCCGACTCAGCCTCAGTGGTCCCGCCGCAGGTTCTGCACTCTAGCGCCGCCATACACGTCGCATCCGCGTTGAGCGTCCGGCGGGAACTTTCCGCGTTCGTAGCTTACGACAAGCGGCTGCTGGCCGCGGCCCGGGAGGCCGGGCTGCCGGTGGCCAGCCCGGCCTAGAACACGGGCGCCTCCGAGTAGCTGCCCCACTCGGTGCGCAGCGCGTGGCAGATCTCGCCCAGCGTGGCCTCGGCCCGGGCGGCGGCCAGCATCGGGGGGATCATGTTCGCCCCGGACCGGGCCGCGGCCAGCATGCTGGCCAGCGCCGCGTCCACGGCCGCCTGGTCCCGGGCCGCACGGCGGCGGCCTAGTTCGGCCGACTGGTCCCGCTCCACCTGGTGGCTGACCCGGAGGATCTCCACCGGCGAGCCGACCGTGCCCGTGTGCACGTTGACGCCGACGACGTTCTTGTCCCCTTTTTCCAGCTTCTGCTGGTAGCTGAACGCGGCCTCGGCGATCTCCGCGGAGAACCAGCCGGTCTCGATGCCGTGCAGGATGCCAGCGGTCATCGAGCCGTCCGGGCTCATGGCCCGGATCCGGGCGAACACCGCCTCGGCCTCGGCCTCCAGCCGGTCGGTGAGCGCCTCCAGGTACCACGAGCCGCCCAGCGGGTCGGCCACGCTGGCCACCCCGGTCTCCTCCATGATCACCTGCTGGGTCCGCACCGCGATCTCGGCCGCCCGCTCGCTGGGCAGCGCGAGCACCTCGTCCAGCGCGTTGGTGTGCAGCGAGTTGGTCCCGCCGAGCACCGCGGCCAGCGCCTCGATGGCCGTGCGCACCACGTTGTTGTCCGGCTGCTGCGCGGTCAGCGACACGCCCGCGGTCTGGGTGTGGAAGCGCAGCCACTGGGCCCGCGGCGAGGTCGCGCCGTAGCTGTCGCGCAGCCACCGGGCCCAGATCCGCCGCGCGGCCCGGAACTTGGCGATCTCCTCGAAGAAGTCGATGTGCGCGTCGAAGAAGAACGACAGCCCGGGCGCGAACTCGTTGACGTCCAGCCCGCGGGACAGCCCGAGTTCCACGTAGCCGAACCCGTCGGCCAGGGTGAACGCGAGTTCCTGGGCGGCCGTGGCCCCGGCCTCCCGGATGTGGTACCCGGATACCGACAGCGGCTTGTAGGCCGGGATCTCCCGGGCGCAGTACTCCATCAGGTCGCCGATCAGCCGCAGATGCGGCTGCGGCGGGAACAGCCACTCCTTCTGCGCGATGTATTCCTTGAAGATGTCGGTCTGCAGCGTCCCGTCCAGTTTGGCCAGGTCGGCCCCCTGCCGCTCGGCGGCGGCCAGGTACATGCAGAACACCGGGACCGCGGGCCCGCTGATCGTCATCGACGTGGTGACGTCGGCCAGCGGGATGCCGCCGAACAGCACGTCCATGTCGGCGGCCGAGTCGATGGCCACCCCGCAGTGGCCGACCTCGCCCCGCGCCTGCGGGTCGTCGGAGTCGCGGCCCATCAGCGTCGGCATGTCGAAGGCCACCGACAGCCCGGTGCCGCCCGCACCGAGCAGCATGCGGTACCGCTGGTTGGTCTGCCGCGCGTTGCCGAACCCGGAGAACTGGCGGATGGTCCAGGCCCGGCCGCGGTACCCGGCCGGGTACAGGCCCCGGGTGAACGGGTACTCGCCGGGCCAGCCGATCCGCTCGAAACCCGGGACCGCCAAGCCAGGTGGCGGCCCGTACACCGGGTCCACCTCGAGGCCGGACAGTGTGCTGAAGTCCGCCTCGCGGAGCCGCGCCTGCCCGAACCGCCGCTGCCAGCGCTCCCGCCCGGCAGCCAGGCCATCCGCACCCGGCTGCCCTGGCGTCGCGTGCGCATCCATGGCCGGTCCCTCCCGCCGGTAACCCGGCAAAAAATACTAGGACGTCCAACTATCTTCTCACTGTACCCCGGGACGGGCACTGCTTCCCAGGGCCCGGGCGGAAAGACCGTTCGATAGCGCGCAGATCACGCATAGGTAACAGGCCGGCACCAGCACAACCGGATGCCGCGCCGGGCCGTCTCAGAAGCGCAGGGGCGGTGCGGGGCACGCCCTGGCGACCCGGATCCGCATCATCCGAAGGTGTGGTACATCTGTGCAATCCCTAGCCGTGGACAGGCCTGCGGTCGGCGCCGCGGGTGACACCCTGACTCTGGCCGGGCCCTGGGGCATGCCGGCGGAAACCGCCAGCCGAGGGGGTTCCGTGGACAGGCTGCGCACCAGTGACCGTGCCGCGGCCGAGGAACTGTTCAGCGCGTGTTACCCGCGGCTGGCCGGGTGGGTCCGGCGGCTCGTCGACGACGACGACACCGCGCACGAGATCGCGGCCGAGGCGTTCACCCGGCTGCTCGGCCGGTGGTCCCGGCTGGACAACCCGCAGAGCTACCTGTACATGATCGCTACCAACCTGGTCCGCGACCACTGGCGGAAGACCGGCCGGGAGCGCCGGGCGCTGCAGAGCGTGGGGGCCGCGGCGGCGGCCGACCCGGTCTACCAGCCAGCCCAGGACGTGCACGTGCGGGCGCTGCTCCAGGCGCTGCCCGACCGGCTGCGCAGCCCGTTCCTGCTGCACTACTATGCGGGCTTCCCGGTCCGTGACGTGGCGGCGCTGCTCGGCCGGCCGGAGGGCACCATCAAAGCCGACCTGTTCCAGGCGCGGGCGCGATTGCGCACCGCGCTGGGGGAAGCAGATGACTGATCCCCGCGACGACCTGGACGCCTGGATGAAAACCCAGGTCCAGCCACTGCCGCCGCCGCCGGGCACGTTCGAGCTGATCAGGAAGCGGGCCCGGCGGCGCAAGATGACCCGGGCCGCGGCCACCGCGGCCGGGGCCGCAGCGGTCATCGCGGTCATCGCCACCGTGCCCCGGCTGGTCCTCACCCAGCTGCACAGCGGGCCCGGGCCGGCCGCCAGCAGTTCGGACCTGGGCCAGAGCTCCGCCGCGAACGGCAGCCGGCACCACCAGCGGGCGTCAGCCCCGCCCCAGCCGACCCCGGACCCCACGCCGTCCGCCGTCGCGCCGCCCGCGGCGCCGCCGGACTTCGCCGCCACCTCGGTGACGTTCGTCGGCACCGCGACCGGCTACGTGCTCGGCCAGGCCGGCACACCCGGGCACTGCGGCCCGCCGTCCGCGTACATCTGCACGTCGATCGCGGGCACCAGCGATGGCGGCCGGACCTGGCACGGGGTGCACGCACCGGTGGCCGGCGCCCCGCAGGGACCGTCCGGGGTCAGCCAAGTGAGGTTCTACAACACCAGCGACGGGTGGGCGTTCGGCCCGCAATTGTGGGCCACCCATGACGGCGGGCGGACCTGGAAACGGATCGGCACCGGCGGGCGGCGGGTTACCGCACTGGAAACGGCGGGCCAGCGGGTGTTCGCGGTATGGGCGCAGTGCACCGGCCGCGGCGCGGACTGGGCCGCGGGCTGCACCGGGCAGGCGCTGCAGGAGGCGGCGCCGGGCAGCAACCGGTGGGCGCCGGTGCCGGGCGCGGGAGCCAGGTTCAGCGTCAGCGGCACGGCCAGCGCGGCCGCGCTGGTGCTTACCGGCCGCCGCGGCTACCTGCTGGCCCCGGACGGCATGCTGCTGTCCGGGCCGGTGACCAGCGCGGGCGGCTGGCAGCCGGTGACCGGCACGCCCGCACCGTGCCTGCCCGGGGCCGCGCAGGCCGACGGGCAGCCCGGCGGTGCGATGCTGGCCAGCACCACGACCGGGCTGGTGCTGGTGTGCCCCGGCGCGGCCACCGGCGGCAGTCAGACCAAGACGGTCTACACCCTGGCCGCCGGGGCCAGGGCATGGCTGAAGGCCGCGTCCGCGCCCAGCGCGGGCACGGCGACCTCGGTGTCCGGCAGCGCGGCCAGCACCATCGTGCTGGCCAGCACCGCGGGCATCGAGGTATCCCGGAACGGGGGGGCGAGCTGGACGGCCGGCCAGGGCACGCTGCCCGCAGGCGGGTTCAGCTATGTGGGCATGACCACCGCGGACCAGGGGGTGGCCGTGCCGGCCGACCCCGCGGTGCACGCGGTGTGGTTCAGCTACGACGGCGGCGCGACGTGGCAGGAATCGCCGATCGGCTAGCCGCCGGCCGGGCCGTGGCCTAGCTCGTCACGGCCGGCGCGGGCAGGAAGTCGCCGGCAGCCACCCGGAGCCCGCGGAGCAGGTCGAACAGCTGGTCGCGCTGGGCCTCGCCGAAGCCGGCCAGGCCGAACTCGGCGTCCATCAGGTCGGCGGTGGCCCGGGTCACCACCTCCCGGCCCCGCCCGGTGATCTCGGCCAGCTTGCCCCGGCCGTCCTGCGGGTTGGGCCGCCGGACGACCAGGCCCTGGCCTTCCAGCCGGTCGATGATGTTGGTCGCGCTGGTCGGGTGCACCATCAGCCGCTCGCCGATCACCCGCATCGGCAGCGTGCCCCGGCTGCTGAACGCCAGCAGCACCAGTGCCTCGTAGCGGGCGAACGTGAGCTCGTGCGGCCGGAGCACCGCGTCGAGCTCGGCCAGCAGGATCTGCTGCACGCGCATGATCGAGGTGACCGCGGCCATCGCCCCGGACGGGCCGAACCGCTCGGCCCAGGTCTGCGCGGCCCGGGCGATGGGATCGAACGGCAGTTCCAGCGGTTTCGGCACAGGCTCACGGTACCCGCCGGGCGGGCGGCGGCCGGACAGTAACGTGCAGTTACCTAGCGTGACAATGGAGTACCTGGGAGTTATATTTCCTGCTGGGGACGCTACCAAGGGGTAGCCACGGGGGTGCACGTGCGATCGAGTTATGGCCCCACGGGAATGGCCCCGGTGCTGGCCGCCGGGGTGGGTGTCCGGCACGGCTGGACCTGGGTGCTCCGGGCAGCCAGCTTCCGCCTCGATTCCCCGGCGGCCGGCCGCCCGGCCGTGGGCATCGCCGTGAAGCGGGACACCGCCCGCTCGGCCGTGGCCGACCTGCTGGGCGGGCTGGCCCGGCCCGCCTATGGCGAACTCCGGGTGCTCGGCCAGGACCTGACCACCCCGCAGGGCCGCGCGGCGGTGCGCCGCTACGTGGGCATCGCCCGGGTGTCCGCCCGGCCGCGGCCGGTACGCCGGGTGCGCAGCGTGGTCGGGCACGCGACGCAACTGGCCAGCCTGCCCGGCCGGGACCGTGACGCGCTGGCCGCCGCGATCCTGGACCGGCTGGCCCTGACCCCGTGGGCCGACGTGCCGGTCCGGGCCACACCCGCGGTGATCGGGCGGCGGGCCAGGCTGGCCGCGGCCGCGGTGCACGAGCCGGAGCTGCTGCTGATCGATGGCCTGCTCGACGGGCTCGGCCCGCGGGACGTGGCCGGCGTCGCGGACAGCATCCGGGACCTGAGCCGGGATACCGCGATCATCGCCATCGGCGGTGACGCCGCGGCGCTCTCGCTGGCCTGTGACGAGGTGCTGACCCTGGCCGACGGGATCATCGTCCGGGATTTAACCCGGGCCGCCTGGCCCGGCCGGCCGGGCCAGGCGGCAACTCAGAGGGGATGCAGAAGTTCCTCGCATAGGCTCCGCCAGGTGAACTGGAACCTGCTGACCTGCGCGGTCCGCCCGCACGTCAGCTACGCCCCCACCGAGCCCGCGGTCCGCGCCGGGCTGCGCGCCCGGACCCCGGCGGGCGAGGCGTGGCGGTGCCTGCGCTGCGGCACGTTCGTGCCCGGGCCGCCGGCCGCCAGCGGCCCGGCCGCCGCGGCGCCGCGCGTCCGCCGGGACGATGAGCTGCGCAGCGCACTCATCCTGCGCGCGTTCGCGGTGGAGCGGTTCCTGCGCGCGATCGTATTCGGCGTCATCGCGTACGGGGTGTGGCGGTTCAAGTATTCGCGGACGTCCATCGAGCACACGTTCGACCGGGACTACCCGGCCATCAAGTCGCTGGCGCACGGGCTGGGCTACAACATCACCGACGGGTCCGGCCTGGTCGGCCTGATCCGGCACACGTTCACCCTGGACCAGCGCACGCTGACCTGGCTGGCCGTCGGCGCGGCGGCGTACACCGTGGTGGAGATCCTGGAGGGGATCGCGCTGTGGGGGCTGCGCCGCTGGGGCGAGTACTTCGCCATGATCGTCACCTCGCTCGGCATCCCATACGAGATCTACGAGCTGGTCGCGAAGGTCACCGCGCTGCGGCTGACCGCGTTCATCATCAACGTAGCGCTGGTCGTCTACCTGGTGCTGGCCAAGCGCCTGTTCGGCGTGCGGGGCGGCAAGGCGGCCTATGAGGACCGGCTGCGCAGCGAATCGATCATGCAGGCGGCCATCGACGCGGCCGCGGCCCCGGGCGTGCCCGCCTCGGCCGAGGCCGGGTGCGGCTAGCCTGCGCCAGCGATCAGCTCGTCGGCCGCGCTGTACGGGTCGAGCTCACCGGCCGCGACCCGGCCCGCCAGCTCGTCGATCGGGGAATCCCCGGGCAGCCCGCCCATCCGCTGGCGCAGCTGGGCCAGCGCCAGCACGGTGATCTCGCCCCGGGCCCGGGCCAGCCGCCGGCGCTCACCCTGGCCCGAGGCGCCCAGCCACGCCGCGTGCCGGTCCAGCTTGGCGGCCAGCTCGGCAATGCCCTCGCCCGCCGACGCGACCGTGGACACGATCGGCGGCTTCCAGTCGCCCGCGCCGTACTGCCCCATCGCGATCATGCCGCGCAGGTCCCGGACCGTCTCCTGGGCCCCTGGCTTGTCGCTCTTGTTCACCACGAACACGTCGGCGATCTCCAGGATGCCGGCCTTGGCCGCCTGGATCGCGTCGCCCAGCCCGGGCGCCACGATAACCAGCGTCGAGTCGGCCAGCGAGGCGATCTCCACCTCGTCCTGGCCCACCCCGACCGTCTCCACCAGGATCAGCTCGAAGCCGGCCGCATCCAGCACGCGGAGCGCCTGCGGGGCGGCCCCGGCCAGCCCGCCCAGGTGGCCGCGGCTGGCCATCGACCTGATGAACACCCCCCGGTCGGTGGCATGCTGCTGCATCCGGATCCGGTCACCAAGCAGCGCACCCCCGGTGAACGGGGACGTCGGGTCAACCGCCAGCACGGCCACCCGCAGCCCGCGCTCCCGGTAGGCGGCCACCAGCGCACCGGTCACCGTGGACTTGCCGACACCCGGCGCGCCGGTCAGGCCGAGCACCCGGGCCTGCCCGGTCAGCGGGGCGAGTTCGCGCATCACCGGGCGCAGTTCCGGCGCACCGTTCTCGACCAGGGACACCAGCCGCCCGAGGGCCCGCACATCGCCGTCGCGGGCCCGCCTGACCAGGCCCGCGCCCGGCTCCTGGGCCCGCGGGCCCCGGCTAGCCCTGGTCACCGGGCGCAGGCACCTGGAGCAGCAGCGCGCTGCCCTGCCCGCCGCCACCGCACAGCGCGGCCGCACCCCGGCCACCGCCTCGGCGGCCCAGCTCGTAGGCCAGGTGCAGGGTGATCCGCGCGCCGGACGCCCCGATCGGGTGGCCGAGCGCGATGGCCCCGCCGTTGACGTTGACGTGATCCGGGCCGATGCCCAGGTCGCGGATGGACTGGATGGCCACCGCGGCGAACGCCTCGTTGATCTCGACCAGGTCCAGGTCACCGACGGCCAGCCCGGTCTTGCCGAGCGCGCGCAGGATGGCGGCCGACGGCTGGGACTGGAGCGAGGTGTCCGGGCCGGCCACCGTGCCGTACCCACCCACCGTGGCCAGCACGGGGGCGCCGCGCGCGGCCGCCGCCTCAGCGGACATCACCACCACCGCGCAGGCCCCGTCGGAGATCTGCGAGGCGGACGCGGCGGTGATCGTGCCGTCCGCGGTGAAGGCCGGCCGCAGCCCGCTCAGCGCCTCCGCCGTGGTGTCTGGCCGGACGCCCTCGTCGGTGTCGAAGACGACCGGCTCGCCGCGCCGCTGCGGGACCGGCACGCCGACGATCTCGCTGGCCAGCACGCCGTCCTTGACCGCGGCGGCGGCTCGCTGATGCGAGCGGGCGGCGAACTCGTCCTGCTCGGCCCGGCTGATACCGAGCCGTGTGTTGTGCCGGTCGGTGAGCTCACCCATCGCGGAATGGTCGAACGCGTCGGTCAGCCCGTCCCGGGCCATGCTGTCGAGCAATTCGATGGAGCCGTACTTGTGCCCGGCGCGGGTCCCGGGCAGCAAGTGCGGGGCCCCGGTCATGGACTCCATGCCACCTGCCACCACGACGTCGAACTCGCCCGCGCGGATCAGCTGCGCGGCCAGCGCGATCGACTCCAGCCCGGACAGGCACACCTTGTTGATCGTCATGGCCGGCACCGACATCGGCAGGCCCGCGGCCACGGCGGCCTGCCGGGCCGGGTTCTGCCCGGCCCCGGCCTGCAGCACCTGGCCCATGACCACGTAGTCGGCCTGGTCACCAGAGATACCGGAGCGCTGCAGTGCTTCCCTGATCACGATGCCACCGAGCTGGGCAGCCGGAAAGTCCCGGAGCGAGCCGAGCAGCCGCCCGATGGCGGTCCTGGCCCCCCCGGTGATCACTGCTTCCCGCATGCCTGCCCTCCGCTGCGCCCTGGCTGGATGTCTGCCACGATAACCTAGGGAAATACCCGCCCCAGGATGGAGGCGCCCCGTGCTGCTCCGCATCGACCACGTCGGGATCGCCTGCCGCGACCTCGAGGCCGCCGTAGCCCGGTACCAGGAGGCGTTCGGGCTGACCGTGGCCAGCCGGGAGGTCCACACCGAGCAGGGGGTGCGGGAGGCGATGCTGCGGGTCGGCCCGCCCGGTGACGGGCCGTCCTGGGTTCAGCTGCTGGAACCGCTCGGCCCAGACACCCCGGTCGGCAAGTTCCTGGCCCGGCGCGGCGAGGGCCTGCACCACATCGGCTACGCCGTTCCGGATATCCGCGCGGCCCTGGCCGAACTCGCGCCGAAGCCATTCCGGCTCATCGACCAGCGCCCCCGGCACGGCTCCATGGGCGCCTCAATAGCCTTCCTGCACCCCGCGGACCTGGGCGGCGTGCTGACCGAGCTGGTCCAGCCGGCCGGGGAGCCGGCCCAGCCAGCCGGGGGCTGAGCGCGACCCGGCAGCGGGACGTCACCGGCTCCCCCGGGGGGCCGGCGGCCCGGGGATCTGCCGATATGTACGCTGTTAACGGTGCGCCCCGTTCGCCCAGTCAGGTACGGCCCGGCCCAGCCGCCGCCAATACCGCCAAAAAGCCCGGTTCCATGGCAAGAGGAAACGGGAAGCCGCCGCTAATGCCTGACCGTTAGGAGTACGCTGCGAGCACCGGGCTAGCGGCACACTCTCCGCACCTGCCGGGTTTCGGGGCCGCCTGTTACGGCGTCCCGGCCTGCGGAGCGGATCGCGACGCCCTGTTCGCCCCGCATGACACCCTCGTCTACCCAGGATCAAGCCACATGCAGCCTGAAATTGACGCTCAGCTCAGCAACTTCTTCGAAGAAACCACCCCCCGCGAGTTCGCCCGGGTGATGCGCGGCTACGACCCACATCAGGTCGACGAATACTTCAAGCAGCTTGACGGTGAGGTCCGCCAGCACCGCGAGCAGGTTCAGGCCCTGCAGCAGGAACTGTCCGACGCCCACCGGCAGATCCGGGAGCAGGAGCGGCCGACCTACGCCGGCCTTGGTTCCCGTATCGAGCAGCTGCTCCGGCTGGCCGAGGAGCAGGCCACCGAGATCGCCCAGGAGGCGCGGTCCGCGGCGAACGAGCTGAACGCCGCGGCCAAGGTTGATGCGGCGGAGGTGCGCGCGGCGGCCGAGAACGAGGCGGCGGAGCTGCGGGCCAACGCCAAGCGGGAGACTGACGAGCAGCGGGCATCGGCGGAGCGCGAGGCGGACGCGATCAGGACGGGGGCCCGGCGCGAGGCGGACGAGCTGACCTCGACCACGGAGCGGGAAGTGGCGAAGCTGCGCGCCACTGCCGATCACGAGGTGGCCGAGAAGCGGGCCGCGATCGAGCGGGACATCGCCAAGCTGCGCACCACCACCGAGCGTGAGGTGGCACAGCTCAAGGCGTCCGCCAAGCGGGAGCGGGACGAGATACTCACCACCTCCAAGCGGCAGGCTGACGAGATGCGCAGCCAGGCCCAGCGCATCCTGGAGGAGAGCGAGGCGCAGCGCGCCCAGGCCGAGGCCGAGTTCGAGATCCAGCTGGCGTCCCGCCGGGAGGAGGCTGAGCGGCAGGAGGCCGAGCGGCTGGCCGCGGCGCAGTCGGCCACCCAGAAGCTGGTCAGCGAGGCGGAGCAGCGGGCGGCCACGGCCGAGCAGCGGGCGGCCAAGGCCAGCGCGCAGGCCGAGCAGACCCGCCGCGAGGCTGACCAGCACTCCCGGCAGCTGGTCAGCAACGCCAAGAAGAACGCCGACCAGATCGTAGCCCAGGCCAAAGCCCAGGCGGAGCAGCTGCTGGCCGACAGCAAGGCCGAGATCGAGCGGCACCGGGCCAGCGCGCAGCGCGAGGTCGACGAGCTGAGCAAGCAGAAGGAGAGCATCTCCAGTCACCTGGCTCAGATCAGCCAGCTGCTGGGCACCCAGATGGGCGGGCTGGCTGACGCTCTCAAGCCCAGCGGGGCCCCGGGCCGGCCGCCGGTCGGCGTCGGCGCCCAGCAGAAGGCGGTGGGCCCGGCGCAGGCCGCCCCGACTCAGGCGGCCCCAGCCCAGGCCGCGCCGACCCAGGCCGCGCCCGCCGCGCCGCGTAACAGCGGGGCGGCCCAGGCGGTCCCGGCCCGGCCGGCTCCGCCCACCCAGGCCCAGCCGCAGCAGCCCCCGGCCAAGCAGCCGGTCTCGGCCAAGGCGAAGGCCAACGACGACGAGTGGTGGACCGAGTAGGCACCACCGCAGCGCGGGGGCCGGCGGTCAGCGCCGGCCCGCGCCGCGTTCCCCGGCCCGGTCAGGCCAGCGTTCTCTGGCCCGGTCAGGCCATCGCGGTCTGGCCGCCATCCAGCACCAGCACCTGGCCGGTCATGTACGAGGACGCCTCGCTGGCCAGGAAGATGGCCCCGCCGGCCATCTCTTCCGGCCGCGCCCAGCGCCGCATCGGCACCGTGGCCACCGTGGCCGGGCCGGCTGTCTCGTCGGCCCACAGGTCGCGGTTCAGCTCGGTCGCGGTCCAGCCCGGGCACAGTGCGTTGACCCGGACGCCGAGCGCCGCCCACTCCACGGCCAGTGACTTGGTCAGCGAGATGAGCCCGGCCTTGGCCGCCCCATAGGGGGCCAGGAATGGCGCCGCGCTCACCCCGGCCACCGAGGCGACGTTGATCACTGACCCGGTCCCCCGCTCGACCAGGTGCGGCCCGGCGGCGTGGCATACGTACATGGCCGAGTCGAGGTTCAGCCGCAGCAGCTTGTCCCAGCCGGTCAGCCGCAGGTCCAGGAACGGCACCATGAAGCTGGACCCGCCCGCGTTGTTCACCACGATGTCCAGACCGCCGAGCTGGTCGACCGCGGTGGCCACCGAGGCGGCCACCGACTCCTGCTCGGTCACGTCAGCCGGGATGACGAACGCCTTCCGGCCCAGCGCGCTGACCTGTGCCGCGGTGTCCGCCAGCCCGTCCTCACTCCGGGCCACCAGTGCCAGGTCGGCCCCGGCACCGGCCAGCGCCACCGCGATCACCTGGCCGATCCCCCGGGACGCGCCGGTGACGAAAGCCTTCTTGCCAGTCAGGTCGAAGAGCGGCACGGTCGGTCCTTCCACTCGGTGGGCAGCGGCGCGGCGGGAGGGTTGACCCGGCGCACGATCTCGTTCAGCACGATGCGGACATAGGGCTCGCCGACCCACAGGTGCTTGGCCCGGTCCACTGCGACCAGCTCGGCCTGCGGTACCCGGGCGAACCGGCGGCGCGCCTCGTCCGGGCGCAGGTAGTCATCCAGTTCCGGGACCAGGACCAGCACCGGCTGGCCCGACGCGGCCCACTTATCGAGGTCGGCGTCGCCGGCCCGGTGCAGCGCCGGGGACAGCAGGATCGCCCCCTCCACGGCCGGGTCGGCCCCCCACATCAAGATCAGCTCGGTGCCGAACGACCAGCCGACCAGCCACAGCCTGGGCAGGCCCGCGGCCTGGCACCAGGCAATGGCCGCGGCGACGTCGAGCCGCTCGGCCTGGCCGTCGCCGAACTCGCCGTGGCTGCGGCCGTGGTCCGAGGCGGTGCCCCGGGTGTTGAACCGCAGTACGGCCAGGTCAGCGAGCGCGGGCAGCCGGTAGGAGGCCTTGCGCAGCAGGTGACTGTCCATCATCCCGCCATGGGTGGGCAGCGGGTGCAGGAAGATCAGCGTCGCCACCGGGTCGCGGTCGGCCGGGAGGGAGAGCTCGCCGACCAGGGCCAGGCCGTCGGCGGTGTGCAGGGTGACGGGCTCCCGGCGGGCCGGCAGCACGGTGGTCGCCCTGATCTCGCTCATCGTGTCCTCATGTCTCTATCGGCCGACCCGGCGCCCGGGGCGGCGCTGCATCCGCCGGTCCCAGCACGGCCGGTGCCAGTGCCGCCGTTCGCTCGGGCCGGGGCTCAGCCTGGGCCAGGCGACCAGATGGGCGGTGCCAGCCGGGATCTCCTGATCACATCCCGGGCAACGATAGCTCTTGACCGACGCCGCTCCCGGCACCAGCCGGACCACCCAGTCGCCATCCGGCCACGACTCGGCCTGCTCCGGCCCGACCGCGCCGTCCGGAGAGCCGCCCGCCGCGCGGCCGGTGCCCGCGCGGCCGGTGCCCGGGCGGCTGCGGCGCGGTGCCGCGTCCGGCAGCCGGCGGGCGCGGCGCGGGCTCATGCCCGGTCCTTCCTCATGGCGGCGACCTTACCGCCGGGCCGGCCACGGCCGAGCCGGACGGCAGGCGGCGCGGTGGGCTCCGTCTAGTAGCCGCCGCCGAGCAGCCCGAGTGGGCTCGGCGCTGAGTAGTTGACCAGCAGGACAGTCTGGCCCGTGCGCAGCCGCACGGTACCGATGTGCGACGCGCGGTAGACCGGGTTGCCCGCGGCCACCGCCGCCAGGCCATTCAGCAGCGCCTTCTTGGCCGCGGTGCCGGAGTAGGCCAGTTCAGCCGACCGCAGCGGGGCGCTGGGCACACCCGGGCCGCCATCGCCGAACGCCACCACCTGGACCGGGTGCTTGGCCGCGAGATCGACGATGGCCACCATCAGCCGCACGTCGACCCGGCCCGCGGTGAGCTGCTGCTTCTCCGTGGCCGACCACCGGATAGCAGACTTGCTGACCAGCACCTGGCCCGAGCTCTTCCGCTCGGACAGGTCGGCCGCGAACGCGGACCGGTAGGCCGCAGCCCCCTGGGGGGCCGTCGCCCGGATCACGATCTGCCGGCTCCCGGAGCCGAATCGGGCGATGATTCCCGGCGCCGCGGCGCCCAGCCGGGCACCCAGGTGGCTCTGCACGGCCGGCGTCGCCACCACCACCGCGGTGCCGGCCAGGCTGTCCGAGCCCGGCCAGAGCACCCGGAGCCGGGCCGCCGTCATCCCGTATGTCTCCAGGCCCCGGCACATTACCGGGTCGCAGGCCACCACGTCCGCTACGCCGGCCTGGCCGGCCACCCAGGCCGCGGCACTGTCCCGGGTCGCCAGCGGGAGGTCGGCCGAGCTGACCGGGGCACCCGGCTGGGACCGGTGGCCGTAATGCACGAAAGCGAACGCCCCAGCGCCCATGGCCAAGACGATGGCCGCCAGGGAGGCCACCCGGTAACCCCGCCCGGCCCTCGTCTTCCGCGAACCACTCTTCGGCGTCTTCCTGGACGCTTTTGGCTTAGCTGGCTGGCCGTCGTCCCGGACCACGGAAAGCGAAGGTGACCGGCGCGCGGCCGGTTTGGCTGCCGGCGCTGCGACGGCCGCTGATTTTCCGGTGTCTGGTTCCTTTGGCGGGTGAACTCTGCTGCCTTTTCCAGCCAGCCCGCGAGTCATCTCCGGAATAGACTGCATTGTTTCCCCAGGAGCACCAGATGGCTCCGGTGAATCCCTTAATGGGAATGGCAGGACGGCCGTTTCAAGGGGCTTTCCGGTATGCTTCACCCCGAGCTGCCAGATGGGCGGTGCCGGGGTTTCCCGGGCGGGTTCGGCGGTGCGGTCCGGGGCGGGCCCGGCCGGCTGGGCTGGCCCGGGCGACCCGAACAGGCCTAGCTGCCCGGCCTGCTCCCGGGGCGGCGCGGGCTCACCCGCCGCACGACCCGTTTCCGCGGCGACCGCGGCGCGCACCCGTTCCAGCATCGAGTCGGAGAACGCCGGCCGCTCCACCCGGACCGGCGGCCGCAGCCCGTTGGTCCCGCGGACCCGGCGGGGCAGCCCGGCTGACTCGCCGGGACGGCCCTGGCCCGCAGCGGCCGGGCCGGCCGCTGGCGGGCGCGGCCCGGCAGGCGCTGGCGATGCCGCCGGCGCCTGGTCCGCGGGCCGGTCCGCTTGCTCCGGCGAGGGCCGGGCAGGCGGGACAGGGCTGTTTTCGCGCATGCGCAGACTCCCCTGGAGGCGTGAGCGGGACGCCTTCAACTGGGCTAAAGAGGAGCACACCGTGAGTTACATTTCAAGTGATATCACGGAAAGTAATTGACTGGCTACGGATAGCCGTGACTGGGCTGCGGCCACCCGCCGCGCGGCCGCGGCCGGCCAGCCCGTTCCCAGTTCCGTTCGCGGTCAGGCAGCTAAATCCGCAAATCCACCATCATGAGCCGGTTAGCTCAGTACCTTCTCCTATGCGGGCTTCCGGTTGGGGGGAGATCGCACCGAGGCGCTGCCGTGGCAGAACGTCAGCGTAAGTTCCGCGCAGGCCGGCGAGGGGCATCAAGCAGGCCTGTCAGCGCAGGCAGGGCGCGCCGATGAAGCACAGCAGCACGGCCGGCCGCGGGGGGACGGCCGTGACCGAGCCCAGTCCGGCGGCTGGCCATGCCGCCGCGGGTGGCCGCCCGGCGAGCTGGTTCCGCGCCCATGCCACCGCGGTGATCTGCGTGATGGCGGTGCTCGTGGTGGCGGTGGCGTTCGCCGTAACCCGGCTGGCTAGCCCAGCTGGCCGGCCGGCCGGCCGGGAACCGCTGCGCTACCTGGGGGTGTACGAGCGCTCGGCGCCGGCCAGCTATGCCGGCATCGACCAGTTCGGGCAGGCCATCGGCAAGCAGCCGGACCTGGCCCCGTACTACAGCTCGTGGGGTGAGCCGTTCCAGACCGCGTTCGCGGCCGCGGCGGCGCAGCACGGCGCGGTGCCGCTGGTGCAGATCAATCCGGCCCACATCCAGCTGGCCGCCATCACCGCCGGGCGGTATGACGGCTACCTGCGGCGTTTCGCCGACGCCGTCCGGTCCTACCAGCGCCGCGTCATCGTGGGCTTCGGCCACGAGCCGAACGGATACTGGTTCACGTGGGGCTGGCAGCACAGCTCCGCGGCCTCGTTTGTCGCCGCCTGGCGGCACATCGTCACCGTGTTCCGCCGCCAGGGCGCCGCGAACATCACCTGGCTGTGGACTGTCAACATCATCGACACCCGGGGCGGCATTGACCCACCCGGCGCGTGGTGGCCAGGCGCTTCCTACGTGAACTGGGTGGGCATCGACGGTTACTACTACAAGCCGTCCTGGACGTTCGCCCCGCTGTTCGGGCCGACCCTCAGGGCCGTGCGCGCGCTGACCCGCGACCCGGTCCTCATCTCCGAGACCGCCGCGGGCAACGCGGATCAGCCCGCCAAGATCACTAACCTGTTCGCCGGCGCCCGGGCCTACGGGCTGCTCGGCTTCATCTGGTTCAACGTGGACAAAGAGCAAAACTGGCAGGTCACCAGCCCGCGGGCGGTAGCCGCCTTCCGGCGCGGCGCCGCCGCCTACCAGCGGCCTGCGCCATGACAGCGCGACGTGCCGCTGAGGGGGGCCTGGCGTGGAACTTACCGTCCTGATGCCGTGCCTCAACGAGGCCGAGACCATCGCGACCTGTGTGCGCAAGGCGCGGCGATTCCTGGGTGAGCATCACATCGACGGCGAGGTGCTGGTCGCGGACAACGGCAGCACGGACGGGAGCCAGCAGCTGGCCCGGGACGCCGGGGCGTCGGTCATCACCGTCGCCGACGCCGGTTACGGCAACGCGCTGCTGGGCGGTATCGCGATGGCCCGGGGCCGGTTCATCATCATAGGTGACTCCGATGACAGCTATGACTTCACCGCGCTGATGCCGTTCCTGGACCGGCTGCGCGCCGGGGCCGAACTGGTCATGGGGAACCGGTTCCGCGGTGGTATCGCCCCCGGGGCCATGCCCGCGCTGCACCGCTACCTGGGGAACCCGGTGCTCAGCGGCATTGGCCGGCTGTTCTTCCGGAGCCGGATCGGGGACTTCCACTGCGGGCTCCGCGGCTTCCGCCGGGACAGCGTGCTCCGGCTCGGCCTGCAGGCCTCCGGGATGGAATTCGCGAGCGAGATGGTGGTCAAGGCCACCCTGGCTGGCCAGCGCGTGGAAGAGGTGCCGACCAGGCTGTCCCGGGACGGGCGCAGCCGGCGGCCGCACCTGCGCAGCTGGCGCGATGGATGGCGGCACCTGCGCTTCCTGCTGCTGTTCAGCCCGCGCTGGCTGTTCCTTATCCCGGGCGCGGTGCTGCTGATCGTAGGGCTGGTCATTGGCATCGCCGCTGTGCCGGCCGCACCGCCGGGGATCCCGCCGACGGCCGTACTGGATATCCTCGTGGCCGCCTCCGCAATGACCGTAATCGGTTTCCAGGCCATCCTGTTCGCGGCGTTCACCAAGGTCTACGCCAGCGCGGAGGGGTTCCTGCAACGGCGGTCCAGGCTGGACCGGCTGCTGTCAGCGTGCAGCCTGGAGCGCGGCCTGATGGCGGGCGGCCTGCTGGCCGCGGCCGGCCTGGCCGGGCTGGCCGTGTCCTTCCCCGGCTGGCACGCACCGGGATCCGGCCTGGTCAATGACGAGAGCGCAGCCCGGGTCGTGGTGCCCTCGCTGACCGCCCTGGTGCTCAGCTGCCAGATGATCCTGGGCACGTTCTTCCTCAGCATCCTGGGTATCCGCCGGGCTGGCCACGCCGTGATCCTGGCCGGCACCGACCAGGGCAGCGGTACCCGCGCCGGCCCGGCCCAGGTCCGGCTGTCCCCGGTGTTCGCGGAGCCGGTGCCCGACGCTGGGCACCAGACCAGGCTGAGCGACGTGCCGGTCGATGCGTGGCGCCTGGACCAGGCCGAGAAGGTCTCCGGCGCGCCAGACACCGGCTAGCGCCCGCCCGGCGCCATCGCGCTGGTCGCGCTGGTCCATCCGCGCACGCTGGGGCGGCCGCTGACCCGCTTCGCCAGCCTCCCGCACGAGGACACGTTCGGGGAGACCTGCTTCGTGGTGTCGCTGGTGAGCTTCTTCGCCTACAACCTGCTGCGCGCCGCGGAGCGGGAGTAGTCCCCGCCCGGCCGGGCGGCGCGGCGGGCCAGCGAATGGTGCCGGCCGATCCGCCCGGTGGCCAGCACGGCCAGGCCGAGGAGCAGGGACAGGCCCTGGGCCAGCGCCCAGCCCACGGCCGCGGCGGTCAGCCCGCGCGGCAGCGCCGCCGCGACGCAGCCGACGACCAGCGCGGCGTTGGCACCGTTCATGAAGACATAAGCGCGGGTCCGGTCGCGCGCGATGAGCAGCGAGTCGACCAGGTACGTCCCCCCGGTGAGCAGCGCGCTCAGGGCCAGGATGCGCAGGCACGCAGTGGCCGGCAGATACGACGCCCCGAACAGGCGGAGCAGCAGTGGGGCGGCCGCGACCACCACCACCACCGCGGGCACCACCAGGCCGTAGACCCCGCGGAGGGCCTTGCGCAGCTGGCCCCCCAGCGTCACCCCGGGCCGGGACGCCTCGGCGAACAGCACCTGCGCGATCGTGGACGGGATGAAGTTGAGGAAGCCGGCGATCAGGAACGCGACCGCGAACCGGGCCGTCTCCGCGGCGCCCCGGATGATGAGCACCTCCACCGGGACGATGCTGACGGGCACGATGCCCATGACGGTGGCCAGGTAGTTGCCCGAGGTCATGGACAGGTAGCGGGGCAGCGCACGGAACGAGCTGAGCCGGACGCGCCGACCGTGCAGCCGCATGCTCAGCGCCAGGCCGCTGAGCATGGTGGCCAGGATCAGCCCGAGCCCGTAGGCGATCAGCAGGCCGGAGAACCGGAACGCGGTCAGCAGGACCAGCGCGGCCACCTTGACCAGGCTGCCCAGCACGTTCTTGACCAGCACCACATGGCTGGCCCGGATGCCGATCAGGCAGGCGTCCAGCGTGCTGCCCACCGCGGTGAATACCACCAGCGCGGTGAGCAGGAACGCGATCCGGCCATGCTGCTGAAGGTGCAGCGCGGCCGGCAGCAGCGGCCCGAGGAGCACGACCGTGAGCAGGCACAGCGCGGTGCCGACGGTGGCGATCGCCACGACCGCGACCGCGACCAGCTCACGGGGGTTCACCGCCGCGGCGACCCGGCGGATGGTGGTGTTCGACAGCCCGAGCGCGGCGATTGCGGCCAGCAGCCCAACCCCCGAGGTCACGCTGGCGAACACGCCGACCGCGGCCGCCGGATAGCGCCGCGCGGCCAGCGCCCAGAACCCGAAGCCGATGGCCGAGGTGGCCGCCGTGTTGATGAGCAGGAACAGGGACCCGCGGTACAGCGCGTCGCCGGCCATGCCGCGCAGCCCGCTGCGCATCCGGGAGCGCAGGCTGGCTGGCGCGGTCAGCTGCGTCATGGCGTGCTGACCGGCTGCCGGCCCGGGCCGGCCCGGCCCGGGCCGGCCCGGCCCGGGCCGGGTGTCGCGGTGATCTCCGCCATCGTCCGCTGCGCCACGTCGGGCCAGCTCAGGCTGGCCGCGTAGCTGAGCGCCGCTACCGACATGGCGGCCAGGGTCTGCGGGCCGGCGGCGGCCAGCCGGGCCATGGCGCCGGCCAGGCCAGGGATGCCACCGTCGTACCGAAGCACCGCCGGGCCAGGCAGATCAGCCAGCCCCGGCAGGTCAGGCACGATGAGCGGGCGGCCGTGGCAGAGCGCCAGGATCGCGCTGCCACTGGTGGTGACCTGCCGGAACGGCAGCACGACGACGTCGGCCGCGGCCAGCAGGGCGCTCACCTGGCCGTCCGGGACCCGGTCCGGGCGCAGCGTGACCTGGTGGCGGGCGGCTGTGGCCAGCGCCCGCAGCTCAGCCTGGAGCCGCCGGTCCGGGCACGGCCCGGCCACGGTCAGCTCGGCGGGCACCCCTGCGGGCAGCATGGCGAACGCCGCCACCAGGTCGGTGACGCCCTTGTAGTCCTGCACCCGGCCGAAGAACAGGAACCGGCGCGGCCCGTCCGCCGACCCTGGCCGGCGCAGCGCCGCCGCCGGGCCGGCCGGGTGCAGCGGTCCGTGCGGGATGACCGCGCTGCGCCGCGGCGCGCTGCCCAGCGCGGCCAGCCCGGCCAGCGCCGGGGTGGAGTGCGCCAGGACCAGGTCGCAGGCCCGGACCAGGGCCCGGCGGGCCGCCACGTCATCGGCGAAGACCTGGTCGTGCGGCAGCACGTTGTGCGCGGTCCAGACCAGCCGCAGGCCGAGCGCCCGGCAGGCCCGCAGCCAGAGCAGGAACCAGGCTTGCCCGATCCGGCGGAGCACCGGGAACCGCCTGGCGCCGGGCAGCGTGAAGCCGGTCACCCAGTGCAGGTGGACCACGCGGGCCCCGGCCAGCCGGTGCCAGGCCAGCTCGGCCGGCAGCAAAAGCAGGTTGACCGTGTGCGAGCCGGTCAGCTCGCCCAGGTAGCGGGCCTGCACGCCGAGGCGGCCCAGCGCGCTGTAGAGCAGGCCCTGGTAGGGGTTCGGATCCCGGGGCAGAACCAGAATCCGCTTCACCGCAGCAGCTCCGACAGGATCCCGGCCCCGTAGCTGAGGTGATCGGCCAGCACCCGGGCAGCGCCGTTGGAGCGGTTACGCCAGGCGGGAATGAGCAGCAGGGCGGGATAGAGCGGGCAGACCAGGGTCAGCGGCAGGCCGATCAGGAAGGCGGGATAGACGACCACCATGGGTGCCTCACGGAGCACGTGCCGGAGCCGGGACGGGTGCTTGCGGTACAGCCGGGCCCGGGCCTGGCCGTACACATAGGACCGGCGCAGCTGACGCCGCCAGCCGCCCCAGTCATGCCGGATGACCGCGCCGGGCACATTGCGGATGCGGTAACCGCGGTCCACCAGGCGCCAGCTGAAGTCGACGTCGGACCCGTACGCGAAGCGCTCATCGAACCCGCCCACGGCATCGAAGACCGCACGCCGGAAGGCCAGGTTGATGGTGGCGCACTCGGTCAGGTAGCGGGTGTCCCGGGCCGCCCGGGCCCCCTGGTCATAGAGCCCGCTGCTGCCTGGCATGGCCAGCGTCAGGCCGGCCGCGACGCACTCGTCCTGCTGGAGCGGCGCCACCAGGTGGCCCAGCCAGCCCGGTTCCGGCTGGCAGCCCGCGTCGGTGAACACGATGATGTCGCCGCGGGCCGCGCGCACGCCCGCATTCCGCTGGTGCGGGATGGAGACCAGTACCCCGGCCGGGGGCTGGAACGGGATCCAGCGGACCCGGCCCGCGTGCCGCCGCCGGATGTGGTCGAGCCGGGATCCGGACGCGTCGACCACCACCACCTCGGCCGGGCCGGCCGCCTGGGCCTGCGCTGTCACCTCGGCCAGCGTCCGGTCCAGGCTGGCCTCGTCCTTGCTGATGATGACGACGGAAATCATCGGTGGAACACCTCCGACGAGCCATTCGTGTACACCACGCTGTAATTCGCGTCCAGGAATCTGGCCGGGAACACGTACGTGGCCAGCCTGTTGTTATACAGCGCAAACGACTTCTGGTTTACGACATTGGCGTGGCTGGCGTAAACCCACGTATTGCTGGCGCTGAGCGTCCGCGGCGTCAGGTCGGTCATCAGGCCGTCCTGAATGCTGGTCCCCGCCGCGAGCGGGACCTGGCCATACTCGTCCGCGTACACCAGGTCCCCGGTCCTGAACTGGCTGCCCAGCCAGCGGGCGGACGCGATCTCCGGGGCGGTGACGTAGAAGTACTCGAACACCGGGCCGCTGCTGGCCAGGTTGACCGAGGTGGCGCCGCCGAGCACCGCGCCGACCAGGTACACGGTGTTGACAAACACCACGGCCAGGCAGCCCGAAGCCAGCACCCGGATCCGGGCCTGCCAGTGCTGGCGCCAGCCGGTCCGGGCCTGGAACGTCCAGCACATGGTCACCGCGAGGATGACCAGGGCCTGGAGCTGCGCCCGTTCCTGGCCGTAGGCCGCGGCCAGGGTGCCACTGAACCGGATCACGGTGAGCAGGGAGGTGGCGGCCAGCGCGGCCAGGCCGATCTGCCGGGTGAGCAGCGACGCCTTGCGGCGCAGCACCATCAGCAGCGCGCCCACCGCGGCGAGCAGGTTGGCCAGCTGCTCGATGACCAGCAGGGACAGAGTGACCGCGGTGTACCCGGCCTGCCATCTGACCGGTGTATCCGGCACGCTGGTGTTCCGCAGGTCGTACTGCCGCTCAGCCGCGACTTTGCCCAGGGGGTGGACGTACGGCCTGGTCCGCGCGTAGTAGGCCGCGATGCGCTGGGCGTACACGCCGGCGCTGATGGTGGTCCGGCTGTTGCCCTGCAGGTACGCCGAGAGCAGGCTGCTGCCCGGCGTCCGGTTGGGCAGGATGTCCAGGCCCTGGTCCTGCACCGTCTGGACCACTTGCATCAGGTGCGACTCGGAGTGGGTCACCGGGCCGTACCAGATCACCGCCCCGGCCAGCGTGGCCAGGAAGGCGACCACGACGGCCCCGGTCACCCGGGGCACCCGGCGGATCCAGGACAGCCCGAACTGCAGCGGCACCAGCAAGCCGAGCAGCGTGATGGCCAGGTACGTGGTGGAGTAGTGCGATACGGCCAGCGCCACGCCGAGCAGCGCGACCAGCCGCCATCGCGGCCCGCGCCGGACCCGGCTGTCCAGCATGGCCGCGATCAGCGCGGCAAACAGCACCAGGGCGATCTCCTGCCGGGCCAGCGTGGCCAGCTCGGTGAACGCGTACTGCCCGATGGTGAACGCGGCGGCGATGAAGGCCCACGGCCGGACCAGGACCTTGCGCGCCAGGCCGAAGATGGCCACCGGGAACAGCGCGAAGATCATCGGGTAGACGACCTTGAAGATCAGCAGCGCCGGTATCCCGGACAGCACGTGCAGTTCGGCCGGCATGACGGTGACGCTGAGCATGGCACCGTAGGCGTCGCCCGGGTGCGCGAAGGGCCAGATCCCCGTGCTCACGGTGTGGCTCAGGCGCTGGTACTCGGCTGAGATGTCAAAGCCGTACAGCGGGTCACCGCGCAGCGAGCAGGCCCAGATCATGGCCAGGCCCGCGCTGTACAGCACCATTTCGAGCAGGGCCTGGTCCAGCCGCGCGGACAGCGCGGCGGCCACGATGAGCGAGCCCACGATGGCAACCGCCGCCACCACCGCCACGGTGTTGCCGTGGCCGGTGTTGAGCCGCATCGCGCCGGCCGCGGCGGCCAGCGGGATGAGCAGCGGGACCGCCACCCGGACCGGCCGGCGCGGTGACCGCCACTCGATGGTGACGTCAGCCGGCGCGCTGGCGCAGGCCACCAGCAGGCCGGCACAGGTGACCTCGAACCCGATCAGCAGCGGCACCGCGCGCAGCGGCTCGGCCACCCCGGCCAGCGGCCCGGCCATGTCGACCGCGACACCGGCACCGAACAGCACAATGATCGACGCGCATGGGACGTAGACCGGGAACGACCGGACGACCCGGCTGGGTATCCGCAGCGCCTGGAGCAGGATCGAGCCGGGGACGATGAGCAGCAGCGGCACCAGCAGGACCTGGGCCGCCCACCACCGGTGCAGCGGCACCAGCACGGCCACCGCCGCCAGGGCCAGGCTGTACGCGCCGAGCCCGCGGCGCACCCCCGGGGCGGCATGCCGTGGTGGCGGCCGCCCTGGGCCCCGGGGTGATCCCTGCGGGCGGGGCCGCGCGGTAACGGTCACCGTGCGTAGACCCCGGCCAGCTTCTCAGCCACGGCCGCCCAGTCGTAACTGGCCACCCAGGCATCGGCCGGGACGGCCGGGTCCGGGGCCGGACCGGCTGGCCCGGCCAGCAGGCCGGCCACCGCGGCGGTCACCGCGTCCAGGCCGGGCCCGCATACGGTGCCCCGGGAGTAGTCCCGGACCAGGTGCTGCGCGTGATTGTCCGGTGCGGAGGTGGTCAGCACCGGCAGGCCGCACGCGATGGCCTCCAGCACGGCCATGCCGAAGCCCTCGCGGACCGACAGACAGACGAATACCCGGGCCGACTTGAGCAGGGCATAGAGCTCTTCCTGCTCGCTGACGTCGGCCCGGAAGTCCACTGCCGGGCCGAGGCCCAGCACCCGGGCCTGCTGCTCGAGCGCGGCCCGTTCCGGGCCATCACCGATGATGCGGCAGGTGGTGCGCAGGCCGCTGCTGTGCAGCCGGGCCATGACGTCGAGGATCATGCCGACCCGCTTGTGCCCGATCAGCCGGCCGACCAGGACCAGGTCGGCCGGGCCGGCCGCCGGGCAGGCGGCGCGGATCGCGGTCAGGTCGATCCCGTTAGGCACCGTGGCGACGGCGGCGTCCGCACCGAGCACCTGGCGCAGCCGCCCGGCCGTCTGCGGCGACGCGGCGACGATCACGTCCGGCAGCCGCATGGCCAGCCGCTCCACCGGCCACGCAGCCCAGCCGGCCAGGCCGAGGTACTCCCGCCAGTACGACCGGCTCCACACCTCGTGCCAGGTTACGGTGAACGTCTTCCGCTTCAGCGTGGCCACCAGGCGGAGCACGAACAGCTGGAAGTACGGGATCTGGTCGGCCTCCAGCACGTCGAACCGGCAGCGCAGCAGGCGCAGGCTGGCCAGGGCGAACCACGCCGCCTGGCTGACCGAGCGCCGGCCGTGCCGGTACAGCGGGTGCAGCCGGCAGATGGCGTGGTAGGTGACCCCGCCCTCGCGGCGCACCGGCGGGCCGTCCCACCACCGCATGGTGTACACGTGCACGTCGGCCGAGCCGGCCAGCCGGGGCAGCAGTTCCCGGTTCCGCAGCTCACGGCCGCCGCGCGAGTAGGGATAGATCACGTCGCACACCACCGCGACCACCGGGCGCCGGCCCACCGGTTCAGCCCTGGGGCCGGGGGCAGTTGGTCCAGGCATGGATCGCCTCGGCTGCCCGCGGCGCCGCGGGCAGCTGGACAATGAATTCCGCACGTCCCCATCCACAGGTGAACTTTCCAACTTGCGGAATCGGGGCCGTTTTCCCGGGCCCGACGGCTTGGCTGCCGCTCCCGATCAGGTGCGCGTGGCCCGGGCGCTGGACCAGGAGCACGGACCAGTGATACTCACGGGTGCTGGTGCCCGCGTTCTGGATGCGGAACGTCAGCGCGAAGCGCGCTCGCTTGCCCGCTGCCTGCACGGACACCGGATTCACCGGCCGGCTGAAGCTGAGCGCGGTGTATGGCGTGGGCCGCTGAATCAGGCCGGCCTTTTCGAGCACGGAATGGCCCGCGCCGGTCTGGCCGATTCCGGTGACCAATGCCGCGATCACCACCAGCGCGGCTACGCTGCGCCAGCCACCCAGGCGGGGCAGCGATGCAGGCATTACTTTCCTCCCGGGCACAGACACCGCGAGTCTAAAGTTGCCTGGTGGCTCCCGCTGGCGTATCCGCCAGATTGGGCTGAGCCCGGGCCTTGGGGTAGTAACCGCGACACACTGCGCTATAGCGTCCCGGGCCTGGGCTGGGATGTGATAGGGCAGGGGCGTGCCCGACGACCTGATCAGCTTCGTGGTGATCGCCTACAACGAGGCGGCTAACATCGGCCCGGCCCTGGACTCGATGGCCAGGCTGACCGGCCTGGGCGAGTACGAGATCATCGTGGTCAACGATGGTTCCCAGGATGGCACGGCCCAGACTGTGGCGACGCTGGCCCGGCGAGACCCGCGGATCCGGCTCATCGACCTCCCGGCCAACCGCGGCCGGGGCCATGCCCGCAGCACCGGCATCGCCGCCGCCCGCGGCGGCCTCATCGCCACGGTGGACGCCGATATCCTGCTGCCCGCCAACTGGCTGGACCGCACCCGGCAGGCGCTCACCGGGCACGACGCGGTAGGCGGCACGGCCGTGCCGGACGGCGACGTCGGCTACGTGGGCCGGCGCTTCGGGCTCGCTCCCCGGGTAGTCGGCTCGACCACCACCGTGACCGGCAACAACGGGCTGTACCGGCGCAGCGTCTTCGACCGGGTCAGCTTCGACGAGGCCTTGCGTGAGGGCGAGGACAGCGCGCTCAACCACGCGATGGCCCGTCAGGGGCTGTCCGTGGCCACCGTGCCGGGCCTGGTCGTCCAGCACCGGGAGACCAAGTCCTTCGGCACGTCCCTCAGCTGGCTGTTCGAGACGGGCGGGGGCGCGACCCGCCAGCTGCTCGCTTACCGGCAGGTGCGCCAGCCGGACGTGGTGACCGCCGCGTTCGCCGCCGCGCTGGCCGCCGGGCTGGCCGCCACCGCGGCCCGGCGCCCGGTGCTGGGTGCGGCCATCCCGGCCGGCTTCGTGCTGGCGGCCAGCGCCCAGCACGTGCGGACCCGCTTCGAGACCCCCCGCCGGGACTGGCTCAAGGTGGCGCCGGCCGTGGCGGTGGACGCTGCCATGCTCAGCGCGTATTTTGCCGGGCGGCTGGCCGGCCTGGCGTCAGCCCTCCGGGTGGCCGGGCGGCGGGAACGCCGGGAACCAGGTGCCGGAACCGCCACAGCCCTTCGATGAAGCCGAGATCGGCGCAGCACTCCTCGGCCAGCTGCAGGTAGGGGTCCAGCAGGCAGCTCGGGCGGCGTATCCGGACCGCCGACCGCAGCGCGGCCGGGTAGAGCAGCTGCGGCGCGAGCGCCACCGCGGCCAGCAGGACCGGGAAGAACGCCGACAGGGCCAGCACGGCCAGCACGGCCAGCGGCCAGGGGAAAACGGCCGGCGGCACGCCCGGGTACGCGCGGTACATCCGCGCCGCGCCCTGGCCATAAGCACGGCGGCGGCGCAGCGTGTCCCACGGTGACGGCTCGAAGTGGTGCACGGCCCGGGCGCCGGGCGCGTAGACCAGGCGCCCGGCCGGGAACGCCTGGCGCAGCCGGCGGCACAGATCGTCGTCCTCGGACGCGAAGCGGATCCGCTCGTCGAAGCCGCCCACCTCGCGGAACGCGTCATGCCAGACCGACATGTTGGCCGCCGCGCACGAGTAAACGTCACGTGGGCCGCCCGGCCCCGGCGGCGCCCACTGCCGGGCCAGGTACAGGTACAGCCGGTAGCAGAGCCGGCTGCTCCGGGCCAGGCTCAGTTCCTGTGGCTGCAGCGGATTGTGCCGGGCCAGGTAGCCGGTCATGAACCCAGGGGGGCCGCCCACCAGCAGCGCCCCGGCTACGCCGATCACGCCGGCCCGGTACGCACCGATGAGCTGCTCCGCCCACTGCGGCTCCGGCGCACAGTCGTCGTCCAGGAAGGCCAGGATGGGCGCGCTGGCCACCCGGGAACCGGTGTTCCTGGCCGCCGCAGGCCCGCGGGTGGTCTCGTGCCGGAGCACCCGGGCGCCGTGGCCGCGGGCGACATCCCCGGTGCCGTCGGTGGACCCGTCATCGACCACGATGACTTCCGGCGCGGGGTGAATCGTCTGGGCGGCCAGGGCGCGCAGGCACCGGTCCACCCCGGCTGCCCCATTGCGGGAACAGACGACGACACTGAGCCTGGGCGACATCCGCGGCCTCCGTCAGCGGCAGCCGGTCATGGCTGAGGCCGGCGGTACGTGCGGGCGCCCCGGCGGAACGCGGCCACCGCCGCCGGGCCAGTCACCCGCCAGTTCTGTTCCTTGTTGACGTTGAACCAGACGAAGCCGAGCAGCCCGTAGGCACGGGTGCCGGCGAACAGATCGGCGATCTTGGCGGGCTGGTTCTCGGTGCTGCCCGCGGCGGTTTCCGAGATCAGGATGGGGTCGTGGGTCAGCGCGCGCACGGCCTTGATGGTCGGCCCGAACAGCGGCGCAAACGTCCAGGACGGCTCGAAGTAGTAGCCGTCGATGCCGACCCAGGTCACATAGGAACTGCCCGGCCACCACGGGCCGGGCGGCCGCACGGTGCGGGCCTGCTGCAGCCCGATCACGTTGATGGTCCACATCCAGGTGGCGTTCCACGCGCCCTGGGCGCGGAACACGGTCACGATGTGCCGCCAGGCGGCCACGAACGACTGCGCTGAGGCATGCGGATAACCCCAGGAATACCACCAGGCGTTCATCTCATGACCGAAGCCGATCACCACCGGGTGCTGGTAAGAGCGGACGGCATCCGCGAACGCGCGCAGGTACGAGTCGTAGCGCCCGGAGGCGATCGCGCTGAGCGGGATGCTCTCCGGGTCGATCTGCACCAGCGGCACCGCACCGTGCTGCACCGCCGCGGCAGCGAACCCGGTCTGGAACGGCACGCCCCACCCGCTGTAGTAGGAAACCAGGTTGGGCTGCCGGCCGATGGCCCGGGCGAACTGGTTGACGCCCGTGTAGGAGGTGGTCGCCCCGCGCTCGTACAGGCCGAGATAGGAGCGGGGTGCGCTGGGCAGGATGATCGCCGGGGCCCGGGGCGCGGACGATCCCAGATCTCGGCCCACGGCGACGATGATGGCGATCAGCACCAGCGCCGCGGCGCTCACCATCACGATCGGCTTGGGCAGGTGGCGGGACGCCGGCTGGGCCGCAGGCGGCCCTGGGCGGCCAGCGGGGCCGGGCTGGGCCGGCCAGACCTGGCGCTGGTCCCAGGCTGGATCGGGCGCGGCCCGGTCCGCTGAGTCCTGCCGCCGGTGTTTCATCGGTCGCTCCTTCAGGTCAGGCGGGAGTGGCGCGATTCGGCGGGGTCAGCTTCCGGCTAGCCCGGCGAGCAGGTATCCCCACCATATTCATCCGGCACCCGGCTTATGTGCGAACTGCGAGAGTTTGCGTGCGCGGCCGGCCAGCCGCGGGCGGTGGGCCAAATCGGCGAACAGGCCACATCCGAGAGGAACCGCCCAGTACCTTGCCTATGCGGTACTTCCGCTCTGGGGGGAGATCGCACACCGAGACGCCGACGTGGCAGTACGTGGCGTGAGTCCGCGCGGGCAGGCGAGGGGGGTCACTCGCGGGCCCGCGAGTGCAGGCGGGTGCGCGTATGGAGGAAAGCCCAGCGGGTTGGGAGCTGGTTTCGCCGTCCGGCTCCGCGCCACCAGCACGGCCCACCGGAACCGCGGCCGGCCGCCACAGCGCGGGCCGGTCCCGGCCGCCCGGGCCGGACCGGCCGGGCCGGGGCGGCGCGGGCCGGCCAGCTGCTGCCGTACCGGTCTGGCTGCCGGTGCTGGCCGTGCTGGCCGTTCAGGCGCTGCTGTCCGCACGGCTGGTATGGGCCGATACGGCGTTCCAGGACGAGGGAGCATACCTGTGGGCTGGGCACCTGGAGTGGGCCGGGGCGCTGCACGGCTCGCCGGTGCCGCCGTTCCAGACGTACTTCTCGGGGGCACCGGTCATCTACCCGCCGCTCGGCGCGCTGGCCGACAGCGTGGGCGGCCTGGCCGGCGCCCGGTTCCTGTCCCTGTTGTTCATGCTCGGCTCGGCGCTGCTGCTGTGGGACCTGACCCGGCACCTGTTCGGGACGCGGGCCGCGTTCTTCGCCGCCGCGCTGTTCGCCCTGCTCGGCCCCACCCTGCACCTGGGGGCGTTCGCGACCTACGACGCGATGTCCATGTTCCTGCTCGCGCTGGCCACCTGGTGCGTGGCCGGGGCCGGGCAGGGCGAGGCGACCGGCCGGATCGCGATCGGCGGTGTGGTGCTGGCCCTGGCCAACGCCACGGCGTACTCCACCGCGCTGTTCGACCCGGTGGTGATCGTGGTGGCGCTGCTCGCGGCCTGGCCGGCCGGCCGGCGGGTGGCGGTCCGGCGGTGCGCGACGCTGCTCACCGTCACCGCCGCGCTGCTGATCGCCGGGCTGCTGCTCGGCGGTGACGGCTACCTGACCGGGATCAGCCAGACCACGGTGGAGCGGGTGGCGGGCAGCGACCCGGTGCTGTCGGTGCTCAGCAACGCCTGGTCCTGGACCGGGGTGGTCCTGGTGCTGGCCTGGTGCGGCGTGTTCTCGAGCTGGGCCATGCATCAGGGGCGCCGCCAGACCTGGCTCCTCGCGGTGCTGGCCATGGCCGCGCTGCTCGGCCCGCTTGAGCAGGCCAGCCTGCATACCTCCGCCTCGCTGAACAAGCACACCGACCTGGGTGCGTGGTTCGCCGCCATCGCGGCGGGCTACGCCGCCGATGCGTTCATCGCGTCCGCGCCGGCCCGCCGCTCACGGCTGCTGACCACCGCCGGGTGCGTACTCGCGCTGGCCTTCCCGGCCTTCTTCGGCATCACGCAGTCCTGGGCCTTCGCCACCGCCTGGCCCAACTCAGCCAGTTTCGTGGCCATCTTCCGGCCGCTCGCCGCACACGGCAACCTGCTCGTGGAGGACCCCGGCCCGGTGCGCTACTACCTGCCCTCCGGGGCTCAGTGGCAGCGCTGGTCCTCGACCCGCAACATCGTGCTGCCCAACGGGGCCAGCACCGGCGGGCCGGCCCGGGCTGGCGTGGTGGCCGGGGGCAACCCGGCCCTCTACGCTCGCTACATCAGCCAGGGGTACTTCTCGATCGTTGCGCTGAACTTCGCCGACACCACTTCCCTGGACCGCCAGATCCGCGCCGACCTCAGGCGTAACCATGACTACCGCATCATCGAGGTCGTCCCGTACAACCCGCCGGGCACCAGCGGAACCGACCTGACCGGCACCTACGTGATTTGGCGATACAAGGCACCTCAGTGACGACCACGCGGGACACCCCGAAATCCCGGGCCGGCCGGGCCGGCTTCGCGCCGCGCCTGGCTGGCCACCCGCGCCTGGTCCTGCCCCGGCCGCCCGACGACGCCGAGAAGTACTCATACCTGCAGCGCAACCTGCCCTACCTGACCACCACCATCGTGATCAGCGCCGCGTGCCTCACGGTCAGCCAGATCCGCTTCGCGGCCCGCGACCCGGCGCTGTGGCCGTTCCTGGTGTTCACCGCGGCCTACGTGCTGTACCTGCTGACTGGCCTGCCGGTCAACTTCACCGGCCGCGGCTTCGACATCGCCGCGCACCAGGCGCTCGTGCAGGCCTGGCAGCCGCCCCGTCATCCCGGCGTGGATATCCTCCTGCCGATCTGCGGCGAGCCGACCGAGGTGCTGCACAACACGTGGACGGCGGTGGCTGCGCTGCTGGCCGCCTACCCCGGAGCCGCGCAGGCGTTCGTGCTGGATGACGGGCCGTCCGACGAAGCCGAGGCGCTGGCCGCGTCGATCGGCCTGAACTACATCCGCCGCCCCGGCCAGCGCGTGCACAAGAAAGCGGGCAACCTGCGGTATGCGTTCGCCCGGACCAGCAGCGAGTTCATCGTCATCTTCGATGCCGACTTCGCGCCGCGGACCGACTTCCTGGCCGAGACGCTGCCCTACATGGACGACCCGGCCCTAGGCATTGTGGTGACACCGCAGTACTTCCGGCAGGGCCCCGGGCAGAGCTGGATCGAGAACGCCGCGGGTGCCATCCAGGAAGTCTTCTACCGGTCAATCCAGGTGGCCCGCAACAGGTTCGGCGCGGCCATCTGCACCGGGACGTCCTCGGTCTACCGCCGGACCGCCCTGGAGCCAGTGCAGGGCGCGACGCTCATCCCCTACGCCGAGGACGTGCACACCGGGCTGGACGTGCGCCGGGCCGGCTGGTCGGTCACGTACGTGCCGCTGCTGCTGTCCACCGGTATCTGCCCGGACAACCTCGACTCGTTCGTGCGGCAGCAGTACCGCTGGTGCACCGGGAACGCGGGCATCGTCTTCTCCCACCGGCTATGGGGCATCCGGATGTCCGTCCCGGCCCGGCTCACGTTCCTGTCCGGGTTCTTCTATTACGCCTACACCGGCCTGCTCAACTTCGCCGGGCCGCTCATCCCGGTCGTCATGCTGGCGTTCCTGCCCGGCCAGATCCGGCTGCGGAACTTCATCATCCTGCTCCCGGCGGCGTTCGCGGGCTTTGTGCTGTACGCGCTGTGGCACCGGTCCAGTTACCGGCCGTCGGTCTGGCCGCTGGGCATCGCCCGCGGCTGGGCCCACGTCTTCGCGCTGTGGGACGGCGTGTGGGGAAAGACGATGAGCTGGCACCCGTCCCGCACGCCGGGCAGTTCGCTGCGCCGGTTCCGGCTCGCGGTGACCTGGTGGAGCGGCGGGATGGCCCTGCTCTGGGTCCTGCTGGCCATCTGGCGCTCGGTCACGCCCGGCTCGGTGCAGTTCGCTGTGCTGCTGGGCTTCGGCTTGCTCAACCTGGCTGTGGTAAGCCGCGTCATCTTCCCCGGAAGGAAGGCCGGATGAGGGCCCGCCTGGTCACGCTCCTTGGCTTCGTGATCGCCGTGACCGCCATCGCCCTCACCGGCCACGTCATCCACCTGCAGTACAGGCTGCCCGTGATCCGCGAGAAGCTGACCCCAAAGCTGTCCTCCTACCTGGGCGTCTATGAGCCTGGGTCACCGCCGTCTTTCCAGCCCGTGGCGCAATTCGGCGCCATGGCCGGGCGGCCGCCCAACCTGGTCGAGTACTACAGCGGCTGGGCCGAGCCGTTCGACATCTCGTTCGCCGACATGATGCACAGGCATGGCATCATCCCGTTCGTCCAGATCGATCCCCTGTTCGCCTCGATGTCTGCCATCGCCAGCGGCGCCTACGACGATTACCTGCGCTCCTACGCCCAGAGCGTGCGCAACTTCGCGCATCCCGTGGTCATCGGGTTCGGGCACGAGATGAACGGCACGTGGTACCCGTGGGGCTATCACCACGTGAGCCCGCAGACGTTCGTGGCCGCATGGCGGCACATCGTCTCGCTGTTCGCCGAGCAGGGCGCGCAGAACGTCACCTGGCTATGGACGATCAACCAGGACCGTCGCGGCACCGGGCCGATCGAATCCTGGTGGCCGGGCGGCAGGTACGTCACCTGGGTCGGCATCGACGGCTACTACCTGCGGCCGACGGACCGGTTCGGCCGCGTGTTCGGCAGCACCATCCGCCAGGTCCGCACGTTCACCAGGAAACCGGTACTGCTGTCGGAGACCGCGGTAGGACGGCAGTCCAATCCGTTCGCCGAGATCCCGGACCTGTTCGCCGGCATGCACCAGTACCAGACGCTGGGCCTGGTGTGGTTCGACGCGGACCAGAGTGGCGACATCCTGCACCAGGACTGGCGCCTGGAGGGCGATGCGCCGGCCGAGGCGGCGTTCCGGCTGGGCGTATCGCGCACGATGGGGCCACTCGTGACCGCCGCCCGGACGTCAGGCGGCTAGCCGCTCCCGTAGCGCGTCCAGGATGGGCAGCTGGCCTTTGACCAGCTTCCCGGCGGCCCGTCCGGCGGTCATCCACTCGGCCCGGTCCATCTCCGGGAACTCCTGGATCACCCCTGATCCGCGCGGCCATTCCAGGGCGAACGTGTTGCTCCGGAACCCGGCCAGATCGACGTCCCCCTCGATGGCATAGCTGATGATGACCTTCCCGCTGGGCTGCCGGAACTCGCCCAGCGTGACCGGCTCCCCACCGGGGGCGGCGGTCCCCAGCTCCTCAGCGAACTCGCGGCGCGCGGTGGCCAGCGGATCCTCGCCGTTCTCGCACTCCCCCTTGGGGATCGACCAGGCCCCGGCGTCCCGCCGCGCCCAGAACGGGCCGCCCATGTGCGCGATCAGCACCTCCAGCCCATCACCGCCCCGCCGGTACACCAGCAGGGCTGCACTGCGCTTAGCCACGCCGCGATCCTACCCAGCCAGTGCGCGGCGGCGGCGCTGACCGCGGCCGGCCAGCCGGGTCACTACAGTTGGCTTCCGTGCGTCTCGTCATCGCCCGGTGCAGCGTCGACTACGCGGGCCGGCTCTCGGCCCGGCTCGCCCCCGCCACCCGGCTCATCATGATCAAAGCGGACGGCTCAGTGCTGGTGCACTCGGACGGCGGCAGCTACAAGCCGCTGAACTGGATGTCGCCGCCCTGCCGGCGCGCCGAGGAACCGGGCCGGTGGGTGGTGACCGGCAAGTCCGGCGAGACGCTGACCATCACCATCGAGGAGATCTTCAGCGATTCCGCGTTCGACCTGGGCGTCGATCCCGGCCTGGTCAAGGACGGGGTCGAGGCGCACCTGCAGGAGCTGCTGGCGGCCCAGGTAGGCGTGCTCGGCGACGGGTGGCGGCTGGTCCGCCGGGAGTACCCGACCGCGATCGGCCCGGTCGACCTGATGTGCCGGGATGCCGCCGGCGGCTGTGTGGCCATCGAGGTCAAACGGCGCGGCGAGATCGACGGCGTGGAGCAGCTCACCCGCTACCTCGACCTGCTGAACCGGGACCCGCTGCTGGCCCCGGTGCAGGGCGTGTTCGCGGCCCAGGAGATCAGGCCGCAGGCCCGCGTGCTGGCCGAGGACCGGGGCATCCGCTGCCTGGTCCTCGACTATGAGTCGATGCGCGGCACCGACGACGGCGCGCTGCGGCTGTTCTGAGCCGCCCCGCTGGTTCACGGGCGCCAGCCGGGCAGCGGGGAGTTCCCGGGCCGCCTCCCCGGGCCGGCCCTGGTACCGGCCGGCTGAGGCCTGCGATGTGCCACAACTGCGGGCAAAAAGGTCCCGGGCTGGTTACGATGGCCCGGTTATGGGTATTGATCAGGACCCCGCACCTGGCGCTCCCGGCGACGGGCTGGAACTGCCTGCGCGCGATTCCGGGCTCCCGCGGCGCGATCCCGGCCTGCCCGCGCGCGAAGCGCCGCTGCCCACCCGCGGCCCCGGCCGGCCCGCCCGCGAATCGCCGCTGCCCGCCCGCGGCCCCGGCCGGCCCGCCCGCGAAGCGCCGCTGCCCGCCCGCGGCCCCGGCCTGGCGGCCCGCGGTTCCGGGCTGCCGACGCGGACCACGCGCACCCGCCCACCGGGCCGCCACCGCAGCCCGGACCGGCTGTCCGTGCCGCCCGATGCACCCGCGCTGGTCCTCGCCGTGCCCGGTGCGCTCACCGACAGCGCCGTGGAGATCGCGGCCAGCGTCATCGAGGTGGCCAGCCAGTCCTGCCCCGGTGTCACGGTCCGCGCCGGGTTCGTCGAGGGCAGCGAGGAGAGCCTCACCTCGGTGCTGGCTGACTGCCAGATTCCGGACGGCCTGCCCGCCGCGGTCGTGGTACCGCTGCTCATCTGCCCGCGGCCGGACGTCGACGCCGCGATTGCCGCCACGATCTCGGCCGCGCCGGTGCCTGCGTTGCAGGCCGCCCCGCTCGGCGTGCATCCGCTGCTGGCTGGGGCGCTGCACGCCCGGCTGGCCGAGGCCGGGCTGGCCCGCGGCGACCGGATCGGCCGGATCAGCATCGTTACCACCGCGGCGGAAGGGGTCCTCGTCGCCGCCATCGGCGACGAGGCGGTAGCGGCCGCGGGCACGGTGGCCGTACTGCTGGCCGCGCGGCTCGCCGTCCCGGTGGCCGCCGCCTCGTTCGGCGACGCGAGCAGCATCCGGGATGCCGCGGGCCGCCTGATGGACGCCGGGGTGGCCGGCCTGGCCCTGGCGCCGTGCGTCATCGGCCCGGAAATCGGCCATCTCGACCTGGCCGCGGTCGCCGACGCGGCCGGGATGAGGACGGCCCAGCCGCTCGGCGCGCAGACGGCCATCGGCCAGCTGGCCGCGGTGCGCTACGGCGCCGCCCTGCAGGACCCGCAGCTGGCCCGCGCGCTGAGCTGAGCCGGCGCCGGGCGGGCCAGCCGACGGGTCAGCCCGGCTGGGGGCCGAACGCGGCCAGCACCGACTGCGCGTCCGGGTAGCTGTACCCGGCCAGCTGCGCATCCTGGCCGGGCTGGGCCTGCCCCAGTGCCTGCCGGGCCGCCGCGACCGCCTCGTCGCGCCGCTCCCGGATCGCGTCGCCACCATCAAGCACGGCCATCAGCTGCGCCGTACCCGGCGTCTCGATCGCAAACAGGATGCTGGCCTCGGCTCCGATGGGGTCAGCCCCGGGTGGCAGCCCGGGCCGCAGTTCCAGCAGGGCGGCTGACCGCCGGGCCACACCGGGACCGGCCGCGGGCTGGCCGGCCTGGGCCAGCTCGCGGTCGATCTCATCGGTGATGGCCTGCAGCTTGGCCTGGGCCTCGGCGGCCGTCCCGCCTGGTTCCGCGTCCAGGGCCGTGGCCGCCTGGACCACCACGCCCTCGGCGGCCGCGGCGGTGTACCGCGCCTTGAGCGTTTCCTTCTTGACCCGCAGCTCCTCGACGCGTACCTGCTGCTGATAGCTCCCCCTGGTCAGGGCCTGCTCGGCCGCGGTCACCTGGGGCAGCCGCTCGCGCAGCATGGCCGCCTGGCCGTCCACGTCGTCGATGGCCTGCGCCACGGTCTCGGCCCGGCTGGTCTCCCCCGCCGCCAGCGCCTCCTGGCGCTGCTGCGCGAGCCGCAGCCGCAGCGAGCCCAGGTCGCCGATCTGCGCGGCGAACTGCTTGGCCAGCATGGCCGCGTCAGTGGCCCGGCGGCGCAGCCGGGTGAGCTGCTCCAGCTGGTCCTGGTAGGCCCCGTCGAGCCGCGCCCGGGGATCGGTCTCCGGCTCAGCCGGCTCCGGGTGGTCCGGGTCAGCCGGGCGGACCAGCGGCGGCCCCAGGCTGGCCCCGCCCGCGGCCAGGGCGGTCAGCGCGTCGGCGACCAGCCGGGCCCGGGGCGGGTCGGTGCCGCGCAGGTTCTGCAGCCAGTCATGGATCTCGCTGGACATCCGCAGCTGATAGCCCACGGTCAGTCCTTTCTGCGAGCGGCGCCGAGGACGGCGGCGTTCACGTCCCTGGCCTGGGCGGCCAGCTCGGGGATCTCCAGTACGGTGACCCCTGCGCCGCGGAGCCGCTGGGCGCCACCACCCGGGGCCAGCACCGGCGGCTCCAGCCACGCGATCACCACCCGGTGCAGGCCGGCCGCGATGATCAGCTCGGCGCACGGCCGGGGCCGCGACGCCCGGACCTGGCACGGCTCCAGTGAGCTGTACAGCGTGGCCGACGGCAGCCGGCCGCCGGCCGGGCCCACCGTGGCCAGCGCGGCTTCCTCAGCGTGATCGTACGGGTCGCGTTCCCGGGAGAAGCCGGTGGCCAGCACGGCCCCGCCGCCGGACACCAGCACGGCCCCGACACAGTACGCGGACGCCGACGGGGGGCACCGCCGGGACAGCTCGATGGCCCGGCCCAGCCAGTGCCGGTCCGCCCCGTTCAGCTGGCCATTGCGGCCCGGGGCCAGCTCAGTCATCGGGCGCCTCGTTCACCTGCGCCAGCCTGCCATCCAGCGCGCTCCCGCTGGTAGCCAGGTAGCGAAGCAGCACCACGTCCCCGATACGCCGCACCTCGGCCAGGCTGAGCCTGCTGCCCGGGCCGCCTGGGTAGCTGCCCGGCCCCGCGAAGCGCGGGGCGGCCGGGTCACCGACGAAGCACGGGGCGATGACCAGGTGCAGCTCATCCACCAGGCCACCGGTCAGGAACTCGGTGCCGAGCCGGGCGCCGCCCTCGACGACGAGCCGGCCGACGCCGCGCTGGGCCAGGTCAGCCAGCATGCCGCCGAGCTGCGGCGGGTCCCCGGCCCCGGCCACCTCGGCCCGGTCGCCCAGCCGCGCCCGCAGCGCCGCCGCGGCTGGGCCCGCGCAGTAGACCAGGCGCGGTGGGAGCGGTCGCCCAGCCACCGGGCCGACACCCGGCCAGTCCGGGACGAAGAACCGGGCCGCCGGATCCAGGTCACCACTCGCGGTCATGGTCACGCCGAGCGGGTGTTCCGGGAGCCCGCGGGCCACCCGGGCGGCCCGGCGGCTGGCCGAGCGGATCAGCAGCCGGGGGTTGTCGCGGCGGATGGTCCCCGCGCCGACCAGGATCGCGTCGGCCGCGGCCCGCTCGCCGTCCACCCGGTCCAGATCTGCCCCCGACGACAGCACCAGGCGATCCGGCCCGGTCGAGTCCAGGCAGCCGTCCAGCGAGATGGCACAGCTGAGCACGACGTACGGGCGTTCGGTCATCTGGATGCTCCGGAGGGGCGGCAGTGCGCCGGCGATGCTGCTCCCACGCTACCTGGCCGGCCCGGGGCGGTGATTTACTGTCCGGCAAAGCGCCCGGGTCTGGCGGGATCACGCGGATCGCGGGCCGTGGACGGAGCTGTGGGTGAGAGTCATGGGCACGTCGGTGTGGGAACAGGGCCAGCCCTGGGTGGCGGCCAATTTCGACTCGGTCAACCCGGCCACGTCCGAGGTCATCGGGACGTTCCCGGTACACAGCCGGAGCGAGGTGGACGCGGCCGTCGAGCGGGCCGGCCAGGCGGCGCAGTGGTGGGCCGGGCTCGGCTACGCGCAGCGGCGGACCCGGCTGCTGGCCTGGAAGTCGCACATCACCCGCTATCTGCCCCGGCTGGCCGAGCTCGTGCACACCGAGACCGGGAAGCCGCTGGCCGACGCGCAGCTGGAGATCGTGCTGGCCATCGTGCACATCGACTGGGCGGCCAGGAACGCCAGGAAAGTCCTCGGCCCGCGCCGGGTGCGCAGCGGGCTGATCGCCATCAACCAGGCCTCGCTGCTGGAGTACCAGCCGCTGGGCGTGGTCGGCGTGATCGGGCCGTGGAACTACCCGGTGTTCACCTCCCTGGGCTCCATCGGCTACGCGCTGGCGGCCGGCAACGCGGTGGTGTTCAAGCCGAGCGAGCTCACCCCGGCGGTCGGTGGCTGGCTGGTCAGCTCGCTGCGCGAGGTGGTACCGGAGCAGCCCGTGCTGCAGCTGATCACGGGCGGCGGTGAGACCGGCCAGGCACTGGCGCTGAGCGCGGTCAGCAAGATCGCGTTCACCGGGTCGGCGGCCACGGCCAGGAAGGTCATGGCGGCGTGCGCGGAGAACCTGACCCCGCTGGTGGCGGAGTGCGGCGGCAAGGACGCGATGCTGGTCGGGGCGGACGCCGACCTGGACGCCGCGGCCGACGCGGCCGCCTGGGGCGCGATGTCCAACGCCGGGCAGACCTGCGTCGGCATCGAGCGGGCCTACGTGGCCGATCAGGTGTACCACACGTTCCTGGAGAAGGTGGCCGAGCGGACCGCGGCGGTCCGGCCCGGCGACGACCGCGAAGCGGACTACGGCCCGATGACGCTGCCGGGCCAGATCGAGATCATCGAAGGCCACATCGCGGACGCGCTGGCCCGGGGCGGCCGCCCGGTGGTGGGCGGGCTGGAAAGCATCCGGCGGCCCTACGTCGGCCCGGTGGTGCTGGCCGACGTCCCCGAGGCCAGCCGGGCGGTCGCCGAGGAGACTTTCGGGCCCACACTGACCGTGACCCGGGTCGCTGACCTGGACGAGGCGGTGCGGCTGGCCAACGCCAGCCGGTACGCGCTCGGCTCGGCCGTGTTCAGCAAGAACGCGAAGCGGGCGCTCGGCGCGGCGCGCGCCCTGCGCAGCGGGATGACCTCGATCAACGGCGTGACCACGTTCGCCGGCGTGCCCGCACTGCCGTTCGGCGGCAGCGGGGACTCCGGGTTCGGCCGGATCCACGGCGCCGACGGGCTGCGCGAGTTCTCCCGGGCCAAGGCCATCACCCGGCAGCGGATGCGGCCGGTAGCCGACCTGACCACGCTCAACCGCAGCGACAAGGACATGAACCGCGTGCTCCGCCTGGTCACCCTGCTGCACGGCCGCCGCTACCGCTGACCGCGCCGGTGCGGCTGCCCTGCGGGGGTGACCTGGGGTGCGTGTGGCTCGCCGCGCCATACCCGCCCCAAGAACCACACCGCCAGGCCCTGGGCTGGGCCTGTGCGGTGCATTCTTCCCATATCCGTGGATATTCGCACCACATTGCGGCGGCCGCGGGTTCCTGGCCGTCACCTGAGTCACTTCAGCCCCGGCAACCGCAGGCAAAACAGCGCGCTGATCACCTGCGTGCCTGGCTGGAAACCAGTCACCGGACAACGGGACAGGGCCGGGGCGGGGCCCGGCCGGACGCGGCGCGGCGCGGTAGCTAGCGGGGCCCGGACGGGGCGGGATCGGAGGTCAGTACCGGGTCCACCGCGGCCAGCGGGGCCCGGCCGCAGATCAGGTCGGCGGCCCGCTCGGCGATCGCGATGACCGGGGCGTTGGTGTTGCCGCGCGGCACGGCCGGCATGACTGACGCGTCGACCACGCGCAGCCCGTCCACCCCGCGGACCCGCAGTTCCGGGTCGACCACGCTGGTCAGCCTGCTGAGGGCCAGCCGGGAGTCCCCGCCCATGGCGCAGCTGCCGACCGGGTGGTACAGCGTGCCGAGGTCATGGCGGGCGAACTCGCTCAGCTCGTCGTCGGTGCGCACGTTCGGGCCGGGGGCCAGTTCCACGGCCGCGTGCCGGGCCAGCGGGCTGGCCGCGGCGAACTCGCGGGCCATCCGCAGCCCGCTGACCAGCGGCACGATGTCCTCGGTGGCGTACAAGTACCCCGGGTCGATGGCCGGCTTGTGCCGCGGGTCGGCGCTGCGCAGCCGGACCGTGCCCCGGCTGGCCACGCTGACCAGGGCGATCAGGATGGAAACCGCGCGGATGGCCGGGTCGGCCAGGCCGTGGTTCTGGTACGGCCCGGGCAGCACGTGCCACTGCAGGTCCGGGGCGGGCAGCGAGGGCCGCGTCCGGGTGAAGCCGCCCGCTTCGGCGATGTTGGACGTGAGCGGGCCGGAGCGCAGGTACCGCCACCGGGCCAGGCTGACCGGGCCGGCCTGCTCCCACAGCCCGGTGTCCTTCGGGGTGTGCCACATCGCGGTGACCACCGGGTGGTCGGACAGGTTCGCGCCCACCCCCGGGCTGTCCGCCACTACCGGGATGCCGTGCTCGATGAGCTGCTCGGCCGGGCCGATACCGGACAGCAGCAGCAGGTGCGGGCTGCCGATGGCGCCGGCCGACAGGATGACCTCGCCGTCGGCCCGGGCCACGTCCTCGGCGCCGCGGCGCAGGTACCGCACGCCCACCGCACGGCCCGCCTCGACCACGACACCGGTGGCCAGGGCGTCGGTGTGCACGGTGAGGTTCGGCCGGGCCAGGGCCGGGCGGAGGTAGCCGTCGGCCGCTGACCAGCGCCGCCCATCGCGCTGGGTGACCTGGTAGAAGCCCGTGCCATCCTGGGTCGCGCCGTTGAAGTCCTCGTTGGCGGGCAGCCCGCAGTCCCGGGACGCGGCCACGAAAGCCCTGGTCAGAGCCGACTTATGCTTGAGGTCCTGGACGCTGAGCGGGCCGCCCGTGGCGTGGTAGGCGGACTGGCCCCGGGAATTGTCCTCGGCCCGGAGGAAGTAGGGGACGATGTCCGGGTAGCCCCATCCGGCGCAGCCGTAGTCGTCCCGCCAGGTGTCGTAATCGAGCCGGTTGCCCCGCATGTAGATCATCGCGTTGATGGACGAGGAACCGCCGAGGGTGCGGCCACGCGGCCAGTAGACCGACCGGCCGCCCGCCCGCTCCTGCGGGGTGGTGCGGAAGTTCCAGTCGTACTGGGTCTGGAACAGCAGGTTCAGCCCGGCCGGGATGTGGATCTCGTCGGCATCATCCGGTGGGCCCGCTTCCAGCAGCAGCACCCGGGTGGCGGGATTCTCGGTCAGCCGCGCGGCCAGCACGCATCCCGCGCTGCCGGCGCCGACGATGACATAGTCGTACACGGGGACCTCAAATGAGCACGATTCGGGGACTAGCGGACACCCTACTCGCGCCGGATCCCCGGCCGCGGCGAGCCGAGCGCGCTCCCGGCCACAGCGGCCGGGAGCGCGCTCTCCCAGGGCCATCGCGGGCTCTGGCGGGCCCCCGAGATCCGCCAGGCACCAGAGGCGATGGCCTCATGCCCAGTGCGGCAGGTCAGCCCACCGCATGGTTACTCTTCGCCCCTACAAGATGCCATATCGTGGCCAGTATGTGAATACCCAAAGGTCAGGACATCGATCCAGGTGGACAATTGCGGGCCCGGCACCGGGCACCTGGCCGGGCCACCAGCGTCCCGCTACGGTGAAGCCATGCCACGTGACCGCAGTGACCAGCCGGTAGTGCTGTCCCGCATCTACACCCGTACCGGGGACGGCGGGACCACCGCGCTGGGCGATATGAGCCGGGTGCCCAAGACCGATCCGCGGCTGGCCGCCTACGCCGACGTGGACGAGGCGAACTGCGCCATCGGGATGGCGATCACCCTGGGCGGCCTGCCCGCCGGGCTGTCCGCGTTGCTGGCCCGGCTGCAGAACGAGCTGTTCGACGTGGGCGCGGATCTGTGCAACCCGGTGACTGAGAACCCGGCCTATCCCCCGCTGCGGGTCACCCCGGACTACGTAGCACGGCTGGAGCAGGACTGCGACACCTGGAACGACGGCCTCCCGGTGCTGCGCAGCTTCATCCTGCCCGGCGGCACGCCGGGGGCGGCCCTGCTGCACATGGCCCGGACCATCGCCCGCCGGGCGGAGCGGACCACCTGGGCCGCACTGGAGGTGGCCGGGGACTCGATGAACCCGCTCACCGTGCAGTACCTGAACCGGCTGTCCGACCTGCTGTTCATCCTGGCCCGGCGGGCCAACCAGGAGGCCGGGGACGTGCTGTGGAAGCCCGGCGGCGAGCGCTGAGCACGCCCGGACGCCGCTGAGCGGGCCGCAGCGGGCTTAGCTGGCCCGGCCCAGGTACGACCCTGGGGACCCGGGCGGCGCAGCCTCGAGCCAGGCCAGGAAGCCGGTGAGTGCCGCCTCACTCATGGCCAGGTCGACCGTGCCGGGCCGCTCCGCGATCCGGCAGGTTACCACCACGGTCCCCTCGCCCAGGCTGGCCACCTCGGCCGGCTCGGTGGCCCGCCGGGACAGCACGCTCAGCGTCCGGCGGCTGAAAACCTTATTGGGCCGCAGCAGGAAGCCGAACACCTGGTACCAGGACAGCTCGTCCAGCTGGTAGCCGGCCACGCCCAGGCGCCAGCTGCCGCCCGGCATGCGCAGCGCGCACTCCACCGTGCCGCCGCCCCGTTCCAGCAGGTACCGGCGCAGCGTGACGCCGATGGCCAGCAGCACCACCACGATCAGGAAGACAGCGAAGAGCCAGGCCGCATCGAAGGCCACGTCTCCGCTCATCCCCGGGGCCCCCGCGCGCGGCCCGGGTCAGGACCCGTCGCCGGCCGCGCGCAGCCGGGCCCGGGAGTACTTCACCTCAGCCGGCTCTTCCTCACCGGGTCCGACCTCGGTCACCGACGCGTCGAGTTCGGCCCGCACGGCCGCCCGGTCCACCTGGCTGCCCAGTTCCGCCTCCCGGGCCAGAATGGATACCCGGTCGTCGTGCACGGACAGGAAGCCGCTGCTCACCGCGGCCCGTACCTCACCTGCGGCCTGCGCCGCGTCCACCGCGCCGGCCTGGCCCTGCTCGGGATCCAGGATCCGGATCACGCTGCCCTCGGCCAGCAGGCCGAGCACCGACGGATGCGAGGTGAGGATGCCGACGTCGCCCTCCAGGGTCTTGGCGATGACCATGCGGGCACGCCCGGACCAGATCTCGCCGTCCGGCACGACCAGCTCAACCCGGAGGCTCACCGTGCCTCCCGGTACCGGTTGGCGCTCACTGGCGCTCCAGCTCCTTCGCCTTCTTGTCCACGTCCTCGATCCCGCCGACCATGAAGAACGCCTGCTCGGGGTAGTTGTCGTAGTTGCCCTCGGTGAGCGCCTTGAACGAGGCGATGGTGTCCTTGAGCGACACGAACACGCCCGGCTGCCCGGTGAACTGCTCGGCCACGAACATCGGGTGGGACAGGAACCGCTCGATGCGCCGCGCCCGGCGGACCGTGACCTGGTCCTCTTCGGACAGCTCGTCGATGCCCAGCAGCGCGATGATGTCCTGCAGCTCCTGGTAGCGCTGCAGGATCCGGAGCACCTCACGGGCCACGTCGTAGTGCTCCTGGCCGACATACTTGGCGTCCAGGATCCGGGACGTGGACGCGAGCGGGTCCACGGCCGGGAAGATGCCCTTCTCGGTGATGGCCCGGGACAGCGCGGTGGTCGCGTCCAGGTGCGCGAACGTGGTGGCCGGGGCCGGGTCGGTGTAGTCGTCCGCGGGCACGTAGATGGCCTGCATGGACGTGATCGAGTGGCCGCGGGTGGAGGTGATCCGCTCCTGCAGCTGGCCCATCTCGTCGGCCAGCGTGGGCTGGTAGCCCACCGCCGACGGCATCCGGCCGAGCAGCGTGGACACCTCCGAGCCGGCCTGGGTGAACCGGAAGATGTTGTCGATGAACAGCAGCACGTCCTGGCCCTGCACGTCGCGGAAGTACTCGGCCATGGTCAGCGCGGCCAGGCCGACCCGCAGCCGGGTGCCCGGGGGCTCGTCCATCTGGCCGAAGACGAGCGCCGTGTCCTTGATCACGTTCGACTCGGTCATCTCGACGAACAGGTCGTTGCCCTCACGGGTCCGCTCGCCCACCCCGGCGAACACCGAGACGCCGCCGAAGTTCTTGGCCACCCGGGTGATCATCTCCTGGATGAGCACCGTCTTGCCCACCCCCGCGCCGCCGAACAGGCCGATCTTGCCACCCCGGACATACGGGGTGAGCAGGTCGAGGACCTTGATGCCGGTCTCCAGGATCTCGGTCCGCGGCTCCAGCTGCTCGAACGGCGGCGGATCCCGGTGGATCCCCCAGCGCTCGGTGATCTTGAGCGACGCGGTGTCCACGTCCAGGGCCTGGCCCAGTACGTTCCACACGTGCCCCTTGACCACGTCGCCCACCGGCACCTCGAGCGGGCCGCCGATGTCGCGCACCTCGGCGCCGCGGACCAGGCCGTCGGTCGGCTGCATGGAGATGGCGCGCGCCGTGTTGTCGCCCAGGTGCTGCTCGACCTCCATGGTCAGCGTCCTGGTCTCGTCACCCAGCGTGATGTCCACCTGCAGGGCGTTGTAGATGTCCGGCATCTCCGCGTTGGCGAACTCCACGTCCACCACGGGGCCGATGATGCGCGCCACCCGGCCGGTCTCGGCGGCGGGGGCCTCGCCACCCGGGGTGGGGTTTTCCACGGTTGCGGTCATGATGGCCCTCACTCTTTCCCGGCGACGCTCTCGGCCAGCGCGTTGGCGCCGCCGACGATCTCGCTGATTTCCTGGGTGATCTCCGCCTGGCGGGCCTTGTTGGCCTCCAGGGTGAACTGCTCGAGGAGCTCGTTGGCGTTGTCCGTGGCCGACTTCATGGCCCGGCGCCGGGCCGCGATCTCCGCGGCGGCCGACTCCAGCAGCGCCTGGTAGATACGGCTTTCCACATACCACGGCAGCAGCGCGTCCAGCACCGCCGGGGCCGACGGCTCGAACTCATACAGTGGCAGCGGGCCGCCCGGCGGCTCCTCGGTGGTCTCCTCGATGACCAGCGGGAGGATCCGGCGGACCACCGCGTTCTGGGTCAGCATCGAGATGAACTGCGTGTAGACGAGGTGGATCTCATCCACCCCGCCGTCGGCGGCCGGCTTGCCGAACGCCGCGAACAGCGTGTTCGTGATGTCCCGGGCGTTCTCATGCTGCGGCGACTCGGAGAAGCCGCGCCAGTCCCCCTCGACGTGCTGGTCACGGAACCGGTGCCAGGCGATGCCCTTGGTCCCGGACACGTAGCTGACCGGCTCGACACCCCGGTCGCGGAGCAGCGTCCGGAGCCGCTGCGCCTCGCGCAGCACGTTGGCGTTGTACCCGCCGGCGAAGCCGCGGTCGCTGGTCAGGATCAGGATCGCGGCCCGCTCTGGGTGCTCCGGCTCCCGGGTCAGCGGATGGTCGATCTGCGGGGACCGGCTGACCACCGCCTCGACGGCCTCGGCCACCTCACGCGCGTAGGGTGCCGCGTCGCGCACCCGCTGCTGGGCCTTGATGATCCGGGACGACGCGATCAGCTCCTGGGCACGGGTGATCTGGGCAATGGACTGGACACCCCGGATCCGCTGCCTGATCTCGCGAAGCTGTGCTGCCATGGTTAGCCTTCCGCCTAACCCGGCTCGCCGGCCGCGAGGCCGGCTTCCCGGTTCTCCGGCTCCACCCGCCGGGCCACCTTCTCCTGGCCGACCTCCGCGTCGGTCATCGGCTTGTCCTGCTCTTCCTCGTCCGAGGCCAGCAGCCCGCCGCCGGTGATCTCGAACGTCTTGCGGAACTCCTCGACCGCCTCCTTCAGCGCGCCGGCCGTGTCGTCGGACAGCGTCCTGGTCTCCCGGATGGCCTCGTAGATCCCCGGCTGGTTGCGCTGCACGTAGTCCAGGAATTCGGCCTCGAACCGGCCGACGTCCTCCAGCGGCACGTCGTCGAGGTAGCCGGAGCCGCCCACCCAGATGGAGACGACCTGCCGCTCCACCGGGAACGGGCTGTACTGGGGCTGCTTGAGCAGCTCGGTCAGCCGGGCGCCGCGGTCCAGCTGGGCCCGGGAGGCGGCGTCCAGGTCGGACGCGAACGAGGCGAACGCCTCCAGGTCGCGGTACTGGGACAGCGCCAGCTTGAGCCCGCCGGCCACCGTCTTCATCGCCTTGATCTGCGCGTCACCGCCGACCCGGGACACCGACCGGCCCACGTTGATGGCCGGCCGGACACCGGAGTTGAACAGGTCGGTCTCCAGGAAGATCTGCCCGTCGGTGATCGAGATGACGTTGGTCGGGATGTACGCGGAGATGTCGTTGGCCTTGGTCTCCACGATCGGCAGCCCGGTCAGCGAGCCGCCGCCCATCTCCTTGGACAGCTTGGCGCACCGCTCGAGCAGCCGGGAGTGCAGGTAGAACACGTCGCCCGGGTACGCTTCGCGGCCCGGCGGCCGGCGCAGCAGCAGCGAGATCGCGCGGTACGCCTCGGCCTGCTTGGACAGGTCGTCGAACACGATCAGCACGCTCTGGCCCTGGTACATCCAGTTCTGGCCGATAGCCGAGCCCGTGTACGGGGCGATGTACTTCTGCCCGGCCGGGTCGGAGGCGGGCGCGGCCACGATCGTGGTGTACTCCATCGCACCCGCGTCTTCCAGCGCCTGCCGGACCTGGGCGATGGTCGAGCCCTTCTGCCCGATCGCGACGTAGATGCACTTGACCTGGCGGGCCGGGTCCCCCGACGCCCAGTTGTCCCGCTGGTTGATGATCGAGTCGATGGCGATCGCGGTCTTGCCGGTCTGCCGGTCGCCGATGATCAGCTCGCGCTGGCCGCGGCCGATCGGGGTGATCGCGTCGATGGCCTTGATGCCGGTCTGCAGCGGCTCGTTGACCTTGCTGCGCTGCACCACCGACGGTGCCTGCAGCTCCAGCTCGCGCAGCACGGTGCCGGTGATGTCGCCCTTGCCGTCCAGCGGGTTGCCGAGCGGGTCCACCACCCGGCCCAGGAAGTTGTCCCCGACCGGCACGGACAGCACCTCGCCGGTCCGGCGGACCTGCATGCCCTCGTCGACCTTGGTGAAGTCACCCAGGATGACCACGCCGATCTCGCGCTCGTCCAGGTTGAGCGCCAGGCCGCGGATCCCGCCCGGGAACTCGAGCAGCTCGTTCGCCATCGCGGAGGGCAGCCCTTCGACGCGCGCGATGCCGTCGCCGGCTTCCGCGACGATGCCGATCTCTTCCCTGGACGCCCCGTCCGGCTCGTATGCCTGGACGAAGCTCGCCAGCGCGTCCCGGATCTCCTCGGGCCGGATTGTCAGCTCCGCCATGGTCCTCGTGTCTCTCTGTAGTCCGGTGGATCTAGGTCTGTTGGTGCCGGCTAACTGGCTCGTCACGGCCCGGCGGTCAGGCGGCCAGCTGCCGCCGCAGGGCCGCGAGCCGGCTCGCCACGCTGCCGTCGATGAATTCATCCCCGATACGAACCGATATGCCACCTAGCACAGCAGGATCGACCAGGACGTCAAGGTGGACGCCGTGCCCGAATACCGCGGCCAGGACGGCCGACAGGCGGTCCCGCTCGCCGTCGCTGAGCGGGACGGCGACACGGACCACGGCGATCAGGCGCTGCCGCCACTCGGCCACCAGGCGCGCGTACTCGGTCAGGCTCGCATCCAGGCTACGTCCTCGCGGGTGCACCGCGGCCTGGGTGATCAGGCGCAGCGACGTGTCGGTCACCTTGCCCGCCAGCAGCGTGTCCAGCAGCTGGCGCTTCAGGTCACCCGGGGCCAGCGGGCTGGACAGCGCGGACCGCAGCGCCGGGTTGGCCGCCACCACCTGGCCGAACCGGAACAGCTCGTCTTCCACGTCGTCGAGGTGGCCCGTTCCGCTGGTCGCGGCCGCCGCGGCCAGCACCGCGAGCTGCTCGGTGGCCGTGGCCAGGTCGCGCGGCGCGGACCACCGCGCGGCGGCCAGGCCGCCGACCGTGTTCAGCGTGGCCCGGCTGACCTTACCCTCCAGCAGGCTGCGGGCCAGCCCGGCACGGGCCGCCTGGGGCCGGGTCGGATCGGTCAGCGCCCGGCGCAGCGCCGGCTGCGCGTCCAGCAGCCCGACCACGGCGAACAGTTCATCACTGAGCCGGGCCGCGGTACCGGGCTCGGCCACCGCGGCGACCAGCCGGTCCCGGGCCTCGCTGAGCGATGCCCGGCTAGCTCCGCGCATGCTCGCCCCCGGCCGACTCGCGCTCCAGGTCGTCGAGGAACCGCTCGACTACGCGGCGCTGCCGCGCCTCGTTGGCCAGCGATTCGCCGACCACCCGGCTGGCCAGCTCCACGGCCATCGTGCCGACCTCGGCGCGCAGCGAGTGGATGGCCTGCTGCCGGTCGGCCTCGATCTGCGTGTGGGCCGCCTCGACCAGGCGGCGGCGTTCCGCCTCGCCCTGCTCGCGGAGCTCCGCGATGATCTGTGCCCCCTCTTCGCGGGCCTTCTCCCGCAGCCGGCCGGCCTCCTGCCGGGCCTCGGCCAGCTGCTGCCGGTATTTGGCCAGCTCCCGCTCCGCCTCGGCCTGCATCTCCTCGGCCCGCTGGATGCCGCCCTCGATGGCGTCGGTCCGCGCGGCCAGCGTCCGCTGGATGCGCGGCATCAGCACCTTGTAGAGCACCGCGAACACGATCAGGAACGCGACGGCCCCGATGATCAGCTCGGGCAGCTCGGGCACGAGCGGGTTGGCGGGCGGCTGGACCGGTGTCTCAGCGACAGGCATCACTGGTCGGCCTCCTGTCTGGGCATGCTCACTTCCGGCTCTGCGGGTCAGCCTGCGGCATGGAAGATGAACGGCACCACGATGCCGATCAGGGCCAGCGCCTCGGTCAGCGCGAAGCCGATGTACATGTTGGACTGGATCAGGCCCCGGGCCTCCGGCTGCCGGGCCATCGCCTCCACGCCGTGGCCGAAGATCAGGCCGATGCCGATACCCGGTCCAATGGCCGCGAGGCCATAGGCCACGGCACCGAAGTTGATGATGAACTGCTGCGGGCTGCTCGAGGCGGCCAGCACATGATGTACAGCGTCAAGCATGTACGCATTCCCTTTCATTCGGGCCGGCCGTCTCAGCCGGCGGTTGCGGGCTCGTGCGGCGCGCGCTGCGTGGCACGCCCCGCCGCGGCGGTCCGGAGCAGGTCATGTCAGTGCCCCGCTTCCAGCGAACCGCCGATGTACTGGGCGGTCAGGATGGTGAAGATGAACGCCTGCAGGGCCTGGATCAGCATCTCGAACGCGGTGATCACGATGGTCAGCAGGAACGAGGTCGCGCTGAACAGCAGGCCGACGCTCAGGCTGAGCAGGTACCAGGTGGCCAGCGTGAAAATCAGCAGCAGCAGGTGCCCGGCGAACATGTTCGCGAACAGCCGGACGGCCAGGGTAAACGGCCGGATCAGGACGTACTGCAGGATTTCCACCGGGGCCAGGATGACCAGGATGCCCCCGGGCACCCCCTTGGGGATCATGTTGCTGAAGTAGCCGCCCAGGCCCTGGTGCTTGATGCCGACCCAGGTATAGGTGCCGTAGACCATCAGCATCAGCGCGGCCGGGAACGCGATCTGCGACATCGGCGGGTACTGCGCGACCGGGATGATCTCCATCAGGTTCATCACCCAGACGAAGAAGAACAGCGAGACCAGGAACGGCAGGTAGCCGTCGCCGCGCTTGCCCATCATCGGCCGCAGGATCTGGTCCCGGACGAACGTGATGCCCAGCTCACCGACGTTCTGCACGCCGCGCGGGACCAGCTTGGGCTTGGCGAACGCGGCCCAGAAGAACCAGACCACGATCACGGTGGCGACCAGGGCCAGCAGCATCGGCTTGGTGAACGCGAATCCGCCGATCCGGAAGAACGGGGTGAACACGTACGTGGTGCTGCCCTTCCCGTAGCCCGGCGCCGGGTACCCGCAGTGTGCCGCGGAGAAGACGTGGCTGTTCTCCTCGGTGCACTTGCCCACGGCGAGGGCCACGATGTCACTGGCCACGGCGGCCTCCCCCAGCGTCCGGCCCAAGTCCGGCGCCCGCTAGCGCTATCTGCATGGTTATGTTCCTCGCTACTGGCCTGATCACGGCCGGCCAGGCCCGGCCGCCTGCGGCCGGGCTGGCGTGCCCAGTCCCTGGGCTGCCGGTCAGGATCTCCCGTACTTGTAGATGATCCCGAAGATGGCCACCACCAGCCCAGCCAGGGCGCCCAGCGGGATGAGCAGGCCGATATGCGTCAGCGTGGCCAGCAGCCAGCCGAGCAGCCCGTAGACCAGCATCCCGGAGAGCAGGTAGCTGAAGATGGTCCAGCCCGCGTTGTCCGGTGCCGGGCCGCTGCGCCGCGCGGCGCCGGAAACCTGCACCACGCTGGTGTCCCGGGCCGGCTCGTCCCCGGCTGGCCGGGTGCGCCGCCAGTTCATCGCGGCGGCGGAGGGTGGCCGGAGCTACGGGCCGCGATCCGCCGTCCGGGAGCGAGATGTGCGCCACGCGTCACCGTTCCCCGTCCGGTTCCACGTACAGCACCTTGAGCTTCATCGACCAGATCACCTGGGCGAAGCTCCAGACCAGCACGCACACGATGGCGGTCAGGCCGAACAGCTTCCCGTTGAACGCGGTCGTGCCGCTGAACTTGGCCGCCAGCACGAGCAGGACCAGGATCTTGATCACGTAACTGGTCAGCGCGGTGATCATCATGGCCTGCGGGCTGACCTTGGCCGCCCGGGTGACCGCGGTGATGCTGATCGCGAAGAAGACGGCGACCAGCGCCACGCCGAGCACGCTGCCCAGCAGGCCTTTGGCCCCGCCGAGGACCGTGCTGAGCACGATCATGATCAGCGCAGCCCCGGCCGTGACCGCGGCGGAACGCCGCGCGATCGGGCCGTAGCTCGCCAGCATCTTAGGTGGCTCCGAAAGGCTCGGCAGGAGGACACTTGACCCGGGGACTCGCTGGCCCGCCTCCTGCACGGCACCAGCCAGGGCCCACGTTGCCGCTGAGGCGGAACAAACACCCCGCCGGGTTACGGAAACCTATCACGGGCCCCTCACTCGCCCTCGAGTGACTGCTCGTGAAAGATATCACAAGCTCCTTGGCCCGGGCTTTACCAGGGTCCCCAGTGTGGCGAACGTTACGTGACGCTACCTTGCCGCGCATGTCGGGCGCACCCGGGCCAGCCCGTGCGGCTAGGTGAGGCTAGGTGAGGCTAGGTGAAACGCCACGGCAGCAGGGGCTCCTGCGCCTCGGGGTAGTCGCCGGGCCAGGCCGGGCGGCCGGGCCCAGGCGGCTGCTCCGCGTCCTCCGCCCCGGGCCCGTACTGGGCGGCCGCGCCCTCCCCGCCCGGGTCATCGCTGCTGCGGTCACCGCCGCCACGGCCACCGTCAGCCGGGCCCTGGCCGGCCGGGCCCTGGCCGGCCGGGCCGCGCCCGGCCGGGGCGGCCGGGTAACCGCCGTAGCCCGGGTCCGCCGGGCCACTGGCCGGGTCCGCGTCGCCGGCACCGTTGCCGCCGGGGTAGCCGTGGCCGCCCGCCAGCCGGCCGTTCTCGCCGTAGTAGTACGGCCCCGGGCCCGGCTTCCCGTGGCCGCGGCCGCCGGTACGTTCCGGGTCCGCTGCGCCGCTGCTGGCCAATCCTGCTGCTGAACGCCCGGCCGGGCCACTGAGCCCAGCCAGGCCGGCCGCGGCCGCCATCCGGGGGCCGGCCGGGCCGTAAGCCGCCGGGGCCTGGTGGCTGGCCGGCGGTCCGTAGCTGGCCGGCGGTTCGTACCCAGCCCGCGGTTCGTATCCAGCCGGCCGGTCGTAAGCCGCCGCGGCGGCCCGCGGCGGCACCGGGGCGGCGGGCGGGATGGCGCCGGGCGGGGCCAGCCGGGACGGGCCGCGGCGCCACGGCCGCAGCCGGGGCATGGACAGCATCAGCAGGGACAGGAACCCGGCCACCGTGACGATGGCCAGCACCGGCAGCTTGGTCTGCATGATGGACAGCAGCACCACGGTGCCGGCGAACAGGATGGCCCACAAGTACATGATCAGGACACTGGCCCGGTGTGAGTGCCCGATGTCCAGCAGCCGGTGCTGCAGGTGCTTCTTGTCCGCGGCGAACGGTGACAGGCCGGCCCGGGTCCGCCGGAACACCGCGAGCAGCAGGTCCACGTACGGGATCAGCATGATCGTGGCGGGCACCAGCAGCGGCAGGATCTCCGGGAACCGGTTGACCGTCCCCCCGCTGTAGGCGGACGGGCCGACCAGCGACTGCGGGTCGATCGACGCCAGGCTGGAGATAGGCGCATAGGCCAGCAGCAGGCCGAGCAGCATCGACCCGGTGTCGCCCATGAAGATCCGGGCCGGGTGGAAGTTGTACGGCAGGAAGCCCACGCACACCCCGGCCAGCACGGCGGACGCCAGCGCCGGGTCGGCGAGCTCGCTCAGCCCTAGCCGCTTGGCCAGCGTGTAGTAGTACAGGTAGAACGCGGCCGCGCCGATCCCGACGATCCCGGTGGCCAGCCCGTCCAGCCCGTCGATGAAGTTGACCGCGTTGATGGTCACCACGACCATCAGGATGGTCAGCACGGTTCCCTCGTCGGAGGTGAGCCCCAGGGTGTTCCCGCCGGGCAGCGGCAGCCAGTCGATCACCGCGCCGCTCCAGACCAGGATGGCGCCCGCGATGACCTGGCCAGCCAGCTTGGTCAGCGCACCCAGCCCCCAGCGGTCGTCCACCAGGCCCATCAGCACCACGACACCGCCGGCCAGCAGCAGCCCGCTGCCCACCCGGGTGTTCTGGAAGACCCCGCTGAGCGGGAACATCCGGGAGGCCACCAGCAGGCCGGCGGCGAGGCCGCAGTACATGGCCAGCCCGCCCAGCCGCGGGGTCGGCGCGGTGTGCACATCCCGTTCCCTGGCCTCGTGCTGGGCCCCGATCAGGATGGCGAATCGCCTGGCCAACGGGGTGAGCAGGTAGGTGACAGCGGCTGCCATCAGTAGCGTGAGTCCGTACTCCTTCATCCCGGCTCACCCGGCCTGCCCGATTGGCTATCCATTAGCAGTCAACTTTAAGGCACCTACCCCGGAACCCCCGGAGCAGCGCCGTTGCGGCCGGCCGTTAACTGGCTGGCTGCCGCGCCGTCGCTTCGTCAGGCTCGCCCGGCACACCAGCAACACTACCCGGTGGGCCTGGATCGCTCCCGCAGGCGGCCGGCGCAGGGCCCCGGGACCCGTCCCGTCCGGAATGACCGGATCCGGCGGGATCCGCACCGTCAGCACGTGTGCTCATCAGGGCTCATCCGCCCACCTCGCCGGCCCTGGCCAGGCCGCGGTGACAAAACGATCCCGGCCGGCCAGGTCGCGGTGGTTGCGGGTGTCCCGCCAGCCCCGCTCCTCGGCGAAAACCCAGTACACCGCCGCGCCCTGCGGAGCTCCGTGCTCGACCGCCACGATGCCGCCGCCGCGCAGCAGCCGCCGCGCGGCCTGCTCTATGACCCTGATTGCGTCCAGGCCGTCGGTCCCGCCCCACAGCGCGGTGGCCGGGTCGTACTCGCCGACCTCGGGCGGCACCGACGCTCCCCACGGAATGTACGGCGGGTTGCTGACCACCAGGTCCACCGAGCCGTCCAGGTCGCGCAGCGCGGCCGCGAAGTCCTCGCTGTGCAGCGTCACCCGGCCCGCGGTGTGCGGCGCGGTGTCCGCGCACCGGTCGACGTTGCGCTGCGCCCAGCCCCGGGCCAGCGGGTCAACCTCGACCGCGTGCACCCGGGACCGCGGTACTTCCTGTGCGATGGCCAGCGCGACCGCACCCGACCCGGTGCCCAGGTCAGCGACCAGCGGCTCGGACACGTCCATCTCGCGCAGCCGGTCGATCACCCAGCCGGTCATCACTTCGGTCTCCGGCCGGGGCACGAACACCCCCGGGCCGACCTCCAGGTCCAGGTACCGGAAGTAGGCATGGCCGGTGATGTGCTGCAACGGCTCCCGGGCCTCCCGGCGGGCAATCTCGTCCCAGAACCTGGGATTGAACTCCGCGTCCGGCACCCGGTGCAACTCGGTCCGCGGCACGTCGTGCACATGAGCCGCGATCTGTTCCGCATCTGATCGCGGCGAATCCACACCCGCCTCGGCCAGGCGGGCCGACGCCACGGCAATTTCGTTAAGCAGCAAGGTCATCCGGCGCCCCGGTAGAGCCGCCCGCGGGCCCGCGCCCGGGGGGACGGGCGCGGCGGGGCCAGCTCAGCTGGCATCGGCCGCTGCCGCCCGCTCGGAGCGGTCCGCGTCCACCAGGGCGGTGATCACCGCGTCCAGGTCGCCGTCGATGACGTGGTCCAGGTTGTAGGCCTTGTAGCCGACCCGGTGGTCGGAGATGCGGTTCTCCGGGAAGTTGTAGGTGCGCACCCGCTGTGACCGGTCCACCTCTTTGACCTGGCTGCGCCGCTCGGCCGAGGCCTTCGTGTCGGCATCGGCCTGCGCCTGGGCCAGCAGCCGGGCGCGCAGGATGCGCATCGCCTGTTCCTTGTTCTGCAGCTGGCTCTTCTCGTTCTGGCAGGAGACCACGATCCCGGTCGGCTTGTGCGTGATCCGCACCGCGGAGTCGGTGGTGTTCACGCTCTGCCCGCCCGGGCCGGACGACCGGTACACGTCGACCCGCAGGTCATTCGGGTCGATGGTGACCTCGACCGGGTCGGCCTCGGGCATGACCAGCACGCCCGCGGCCGAGGTATGGATCCGGCCCTGCGACTCGGTGACCGGGACGCGCTGCACGCGGTGCACGCCGCCCTCGTACTTGAGCCGGGACCAGACCCCATCGCCCGAGCCGTCCCGGCCGCCGGACTTGACCGCGACCGTGACGTCCTTGTAGCCGCCCAGGCCGGTCATGGTGGAGTCGAGCACCTCGGTCTTCCAGCCCTGGCGCTCGGCGTACCGCAGGTACATGCGCAGCAGGTCCCCGGCGAACAGCGCGGACTCCTCACCGCCCTCGCCCGCCTTCACCTCCAGGAGGACGTCCTTGCCGTCGCTGGGATCGCGGGGGGCGACGAACTCGTTCAGCCGGTCCTCGAGCCCGGCCCGGTGCCGGCCCAGCTGCTCGGCCTCGGCCGCGAACGACGGGTCCTCGCCGCCCAGCTCGCGCGCGGTGGCCTCGTCGGCCGACGTCTGCTGCCACTCACGGTAGGTCTCGACAATGGGGGTGATCTCGCCGTAGCGCCGGGACAGCGCCCGGGCGCGCTCGGGATCGGCGTGCACGGCCGCGTCCGCGAGCGTGCGCTCCAGGTCCGCGTGCTCCGCCGCCAGCTCACCGAGCCGGTCGAACACCGTCATCGTCCTCTCGTGTGCTGCGCTCAATTGACTGGGCCCTAAACGGACGATCACCGTGCCGCGACCGCATGACCCTGTCCCCGGATGAGGGGTCACGCCGTCCCAGCACGGTGACCGGGTAAAGCTACTTGGAGCCCGCTGCCTTCTTGCTGGAGCCCGTGGCCCGCTGGCCGAACCGGCGCTCGAACCGGGCCACGCGGCCGCCGGTGTCGAGGATCTTCTGCTTGCCGGTGTAGAACGGGTGGCACTGCGAGCAGATGTCGGCGTGGATCACGCCGTTCTGGGCCGTGCTCCGGGTGGTGAACGTGTTCCCGCAGGTGCAGGTGACCTCGGTCACTACGTAGTCAGGGTGGATACCTGGCTTCACTTCGCTACTCCTAGCTCCGGCGGTCGCCGGGTCGCCGTGGGCGGGCTGTGCCGCGCCGGCGTGAACCGGTACCGCGCTATTGGTGGCTTTCAGTGTGCCAGACCGTGCAACGCAGCGCGCGGCCTGGCGATTCCCGGCCGGCCGGGCCTATCCGCGGTCCTGGCCGACGGTGGTCTTCTGCACGTGCAGCAGGAACTCGGCGTTGCTCTTGGTCTCCTTCATCCGCTCCATGAGCACCTCGAGAGCCTGCTGCGGCTCCAGGGCGTGCAGCACCCGCCGGAGCTGCCAGACGATCTTCAGCTCCTCGGGGGTCATCAGGATCTCCTCCTTGCGGGTGCCGGAGGCATCCACGTCGATCGCGGGGAAGATCCGCTTGTCGGCCAGCTCCCGGCGGAGCCGCAGCTCCATGTTGCCGGTGCCCTTGAACTCCTCGAAAATGACCTCGTCCGCCCGGGACCCGGTCTCGATGAGGGCGGTGGCCAGGATGGTCAGCGAGCCGCCGTGCTCGATGTTCCGCGCCGCGCCGAAGAACCGCTTGGGTGGGTAGAGCGCGGTGGAGTCCACGCCACCGGACATGATCCGGCCGCTGGCCGGGGCGGCCAGGTTGTAGGCGCGGCCCAGCCGGGTGATCGAGTCCAGCAGCACGACCACGTCGTGGCCCATCTCCACCAGGCGCTTGGCCCGCTCGATGGCCAGCTCGGCCACGGTGGTGTGGTCCTCGGCCGGCCGGTCGAACGTGGAGTGGATCACCTCGCCCTTGACCGAGCGCTGCATGTCGGTGACTTCCTCAGGCCGCTCGTCCACCAGGACGACCATGAGGTGGCACTCCGGGTTGTTCTTGGTGATCGCGTTGGCGATGGCCTGCAGGATCATCGTCTTGCCCGCCTTGGGCGGCGACACGATGAGGCCACGCTGGCCCTTGCCGATCGGGCTGACCAGGTCCATGATCCGCGTGGTCAGCACGCCGGGGTCGGTCTCCAGGCGGAGCCGGTCCTGCGGGTACAGCGGGACCAGCTTGGCGAAGTCCGGGCGCCCGCGGGACTGCTCCGGGTCCAGCCCGTTGATCTTGTCCAGGCGGACCAGGGCGTTGAACTTCTCCCGGCGCTCGCCCTCGCGCGGCTGCCGGACGGCCCCCTCGATCACGTCACCCTTGCGCAGGCCGTGCCGGCGCACCTGGGACAGTGACACGTACACGTCGTTGGAGCCGGGCAGGTACCCGGTGGTCCGGATGAAGCCGTAATTGTCCAGCACATCGAGGATCCCGGCGATCGGGATGAGCACGTCGTCCTCGGCGATGACCGGCTCGGCCTCGCCGCCGCCAGCACCACGCTCGCGGCGCCGGTTCCGGTTGCGGAACCGGTCCCGGCTGCGCCGGCGGCCCGACCCGTCCTCGTCGTCACCGCGGTCGATCATCTGCCCGCCGCGCTGGCCGCCGTCCCGCTGGCTGCTGTCCCGGCCGGCGTTGTCCCGGCCGGCGTCGCGCTGGCCGCCGTCGCGCGGGTCACCGCCGTCCGCCCGGGCCTGATCGTCCCGCCGCCCGTTGCGCCGCCGGTCCCGCCGCTGCCCGTCGCCCTGCTGCGGGCCGCTGTCCCGCTGGTCACCGGCGTCGGCCCGGCCCTGGCCGTTGCGGCCCGCCGCAGCGGTGTCCGGCCCGCCAAACGCGAGCTGGCCGTCCGCGGCCGGGCCGCGGCCGCCCTGTCCCTGGCCGCTGTGCGCCTGGTCCCCCTGGGCGGCCCCGCCAGCCTGCGCTCCCTCGCGGAATCCGGCTCGCTGCGCGTCGCCCGTGGTGGCGGCTGCTTCCTGCGCCGGCACGGATGTGTGCCCGGCGTCGCCCAGAGCGGGCTGAGTAGGTGTGTCTGACTCCATGGCGTCCTGCTCACGCTGGCGAGGTGCGCCGGCTCCCGCGGACGCACCACGCTGGACTGAGTTGTCGTATGCCGCACTCCCGTTGCCCCCCGGCGAGCCCGCGGCCTGCTGGCCGTTGACCGGCCCGCCGCGCTCGCGGTGGCCGGGTCCGCCGTCCGGCCTGGTGTAGGCGGCGCCGCCTTCCTGCCTGGCCTGGATGGCTTCGACGAGCTGGCCCTTGCGCATCCGCGCGGTGCCGGTAATGCCCATCGACTGGGCGAGCCGCTGCAGATCGGCCAGCAGCATGCCAGACAGCCCGGAACCGCCGCGGCGGGTGGGCTTGTCGGTCACCGTCTCACCGGCGGGGGCCGCCGTGCCCGGGGAACCGTGGCCCGGTCCCGCTGGGGACGCCTCAGAGCTGCCTGAGGAGCCGGTGAAGAGTTCGGTGGTGTCGCTCACGAGGGGTCCTTCCCAGGGAGCGGGCACCGGCCGTGCGTACGGCCGGTCGACCCGGTGTCACGACCCGGCGAATCGGCCGGGCCAGGTACTGCAGTTTTTTTTGCTGTGCCCGTACTGCCAGGGCGCGGGCTGTCGCCTGTTCCTCGCTCTGCCACCCGGTACGCCTGACGGCCGCTTGCCTGGCCGGTGCCCGCGGCCGGCAACCGCAGGTCTAACCCGGCTTCCATGGCCGGGGCAGGGGTTTCAGAACGAGCCCAGACGGCTGGGGTAGCCCGCCTTGGCACCCCGTCCGCTTCCGGTTCACCAGGACCCCTCCGTGTTCGGTGTATGCGGAGGGGAAGTGTTGAGCCAGAGAGTTTACGGAGCGTCACTGACCCCGCCCGGCGGTAAAGCCGGTCAGACGGCAAGTGACGGGCGAGCACCTGACCCCTTGGCGGGGTATCTGGTGCAGTGCCTACCTTAACACTAGGAGAGCCCACAGCATTCCCTCGGGACCGGTCCGTGTGTCGTGGAAGACCCTGGGCAGCCGCGCCGGGTATCCCGTGCGGCTCACCTGAGGCAGCTTTGCTGGGCATCCAGAAACCAGGCGGCTGGGGGCCAGGCGTCCGGGTGCACTGCACAGCGCGCTGTCTCAGGAGCGTTCGGCTGGCACGGCGGTCTGGAGGGTTGCGCCATGCCGGTCGATGTCCAGGAGGCTTATACGCCATCCGATACCCGTTTCAGCAGCGATTGAATCCACCAGGTCAGGACCGGGTTCCGTGCCCGCCACGGTGAACGCGAGCACGGCCGGCCCGGCGCCGGACACGGCGGCCGCCACCCCGGCCGCGCGCAGCCGGCCGAGCAGCTCGGCGGTCCGCGGCATGACCTCAGCGCGGTAGGGCTGGTGCAGATAGTCCTGGGTGGCGTCGAACAGCACCGCCGGTACCCGGGTCAGCGCGGCGACCAGCAGTGCGCTGCGCGCCGCGTTGGCAGCCGCGTCCCGGTGCGGCACGGCGGCGGGCAGCGCGCCCCGGGCGGTGGCGGTGGACAGCCCCTCGGCCGGGACGCACAGCACCGGGCGGATCTCCTCGAGCACCGGCAGCCGGACCACGCGCGTCTTGGCCGGCCCGGCGCCGGCCGATCCGGGCGGATCGGCGGTCCACGCGATCGTGAGGCTGCCGTGCAGGCAGGCCGCCACGTTGTCCGGATGACCCTCCAGCGCGGTGGCCAGCTGCAGCACAGCCGGGTCCGGCAGCCGATCGGGGCCGTCCCGGGTCAGCGCCCGGGCGGCCAGGATCCCGGTGATGATCGCGGCCGCCGACGAGCCCAGCCCGCGGCCGTGCGGGATCGCGTTCAGGCTGCGCAGCCCGAGACCTGGTGGCTGCCCGCCGAGCAGGCCGAACGCGGCCCGCATGGCCCGTATCACGAGATGGTCCTCGCCCGCGGCCGCGGTCTCCCGGCCCGCACCGGACACCTCGATGTCCAGCCCGCCGCCGGTCACCCGGGCCACCGCCACGTCGTGCAGGGACAGCGCGAGGCCGAGCGCGTCGAAGCCGGGCCCGAGGTTGGCGCTGCTGGCCGGGGCCCGGACCACTACCGGGGTGTCCGTCCAGCGGGACTCAGTGCTCACGCCTGCGGGCCCAGTTCAGGCCAGGCCCAGCGCCGCCGCGGCGGCTGCGGGGTCGGCGGCGATGGTGATCGGGGCCGGGGCGGCGGACACCGCCCAGTCCGGGTCCTTGAGCCCGTTGCCGGTCACCGTGCAGACCACCCGGGAACCGGCGGGGATGTGGCCCTGTTCCCGGGCCTGGAGCAGCCCGGCCACGCCGGCCGCCGAGGCCAGCTCGCCGAACACCGCTTCCCGGGCGGCCAGCATCCGGTAAGCGGCGAAGATCTGCCGGTCGGTGACCGAGTCGATCAGCCCGCCGGACTCGTCGCGGGCCACCTCGGCCAGCCGCCACGACGCCGGGTTGCCGATCCGGATCGCCGTCGCGATGGTATGCGGGGCGCGCACCGGCTCGCCGCGCACGATCGGTGCCGCCCCGCTGGCCTGGAAGCCGAACATCCGGGGCGCATGGCTCGCCCGGCCGGCCGCCGCGTACTGCGAGTACCCCATCCAGTACGCCGTGATGTTGCCCGCGTTGCCGACCGGCAGGCAGTGCACGTCCGGGCTTTCGCCGAGCTCGTCGACGATCTCGAAGGCGGCCGTCTTCTGTCCCTGCAGCCGGTCCGGGTTCACCGAGTTGACCAGGGCCACCGGGTAGTCGGCGGCCAGTTTCCTGGCCAGCTCCAGGCAGTCGTCGAAGTTGCCGTCCACCTGGAGCAGCTTGGCCCCGTGCACCAGGGCCTGGGCCAGCTTGCCCAGCGCGATCTTGCCGCGAGGCACCAGGACGGCGCAGGACAGCCCGGCCCGCGCTGCGTAGGCGGCCGCGCTGGCGCTGGTGTTCCCGGTGGACGCGCAGATCACCGCCGTAGCACCGCGACCGACGGCCATGCTCAGCGCCATCGTCATCCCGCGGTCCTTGAACGAGCCGGTCGGGTTGGCCCCCTCGACCTTGAGGTAGACGTCGCAGCCGGTCTGCGCGGACAGCGCCGGGGCCTGCAGCAGCGGGGTCCCTCCCTCGCCCAGCGTGACCACCGCCCCGCCGTCCGGCACCGGCGGCAGCCAGTCCCGGTACTGCGCGATCACACCCCGCCACGGCAGGTAAGCCGCCGTACCCGCGGACTTGGACTTCACGGTGGCGTTCATTCGTCAGCCTCCCCCTCCACCCGCATCACGCTGGCCACGGCGCGGACTGGGTCCATGGTGCCCAGTTCGGCGACGCAGCGCGAGAGGGCGGCGTCCGGGGCGATGTGCGTCACGATGACCAGCTGCGCGTCATCGCCCCGGCCCTCCTGGCGTACCGCCTTGATGGACACGTCGTGCCGGGCGAACGTGTCCGCCACCCGGGCCAGGACACCGGGCCGGTCGGCCACGTCCAGCGCCACGTTATACCGGGTCAGCGTCTCCCCCATGGGCAGCGCGGGCAGCTTGGCGTAGGTGGAGGCGTCCGGCCCGCGGGTCCCGGCGACCCGGTTGCGGGCCACCGCGACCACGTCGCCCAGCACCGCGCTGGCGGTGGGCACGCCACCCGCCCCGGCTCCGTAGAACATGAGCTGGCCCGCCGATTCGGCCTCGACGAACACCGCGTTGTAGGCCTCGCGCACCCCGGCCAGCGGGTGCGAGCGCGGGATCATCGCCGGGTGGGCGCGGACCGAGACCCCGCCGTCCCGCCGCTCGCAGATGGCCAGCAGCTTGACCACCCGGCCGAGCGCCTTGGCGCTGGCGATGTCCGCCGCGGTGACCTCGGTGATGCCCTCCCGGTACACATCGGCCGCGGTGACCCCGGTGTGGAAGGCCAGCCCAGCCAGGATGGCCGCCTTGGCCGCCGCGTCGAAGCCCTCGATATCCGCGGTCGGGTCGGGTTCGGCGTAGCCCAGCGACTGGGCCTCGTCCAGCGCGTCGGCGAACCCGGCGCCGGAGGTGTCCATCCGGTCCAGGATGTAGTTCGTGGTGCCGTTCACGATGCCGAGCACGCGGTGCACGGCGTCCCCGGCCAGCGATTCGCGCAGCGGCCGGAGCAGCGGGATGGCGCCGGCCACGGCCGCCTCGTAGTACAGGTCGGTGCCGTTTTCCCTGGCCGCCTCGTGCAGCGTGGCGCCGTCCTCGGCGAGCAGCGCCTTGTTCGCCGTGACCACGGACTTGCCGGACTTCATGGCGGCCACCAGCACCGAGCGGACCGGCTCGATGCCGCCGATGACCTCGATCACGATGTCCACGTCCGGCCGGGTGACCAGCGCCATGGAATCGGCGGTGAGCAGGCCCGGGTCCACCGGCACAGCCCGGCTCCGGCCGGGCCGGCGCACCGCTATCCCGGCCACCTCGAGGCGGGCGCCGATCCGCGCGGCCAGGTCGTCCGCCTGCCGGCCGAGCAGGCGGAACACTTCTGACCCCACCGTGCCGCAGCCCAGCAGGGCTACTTTCAGCGTCCGCACGACGGCCGCTCTCCTCTCACGGTGCTCATCTCACCGCGCTCATCCAGCATCCAGCCGGAGCAGGTCCTCGATCGTCTCCCGGCGCAGCAGCAGCCCGGCCGCCCCCTCCCGTACGGACACCACGGCCGGGCGGCCGAGGTGGTTGTAGTTGCTGGCCATCGACCGGCAGTACGCGCCCGTGGCGGCGACCGCGAGCAGGTCCCCAGGGACCACGTCGGCGGGCAGGTAGCAGTCCCGGACCACGATGTCCCCGCTCTCGCAGTGCCGGCCTACGATCCGGGACAGCGTCGGCCCGGCCGCCGACTCCCGGGAGGCCAGCACGGTGGTGTACGCCGCGTCGTACAGCGCGGTGCGGATGTTGTCGCTCATCCCGCCGTCCACGCTCACGTAACTGCGCAGCCCGTCCACGTCCTTGACCGTCCCAACCTCGTACAGGGTAATGGTCCCGGGCCCGGCGATGGCGCGGCCCGGCTCGACGGTCAGCCGGGGCACCGGCAGGCCCGCGCTGGCGCACTGGGCCCGCACGATCTCGGCCAGATTCTGGGCGATGATCTTGATGTCGGTGGGGTCGTCCTCGCTGGTGTAGGCGATGCCCAGGCCACCACCCAGGTTGAGCTCGCGGATCACCATCCCGTGCTCGTCGCGGATCGCGGCGGCCAGGCCGAGCACCCGGCGGGCGGCCATCTCGAACCCGTCGGTGTCGAAGATCTGCGAGCCGATGTGCGAGTGCAGGCCGGCCAGTTCCAGGCCGGGGCAGGCCAGCACCCGGCGGACCGCCTCGGCGGCCGCCCCGGAGGACAGCGAGAAGCCGAACTTCTGGTCGTCGTGCGCGGTGGCCACGAACTCGTGGGTGTGCGCCTCGACCCCGGTGGTGACCCGGACCAGGACAGCCGGCCGCGGGGCGGGTGGCCTGGTCAGCCCGGGGCTGGTGACCTCCGGCTCGGTCAGGTAGGCCAGCCGGGCGATCTCCTCGAACGAATCCACCACGATGTGGCCTACGCCCACCTCGAGCGCCCGGGCCAGCTCGCTGGGCAGCTTGTTGCTGCCGTGCAGGGTGATCTGGCCCGCGGGCACCCCGGCCTGCAGCGCGACCTCGAGCTCGCCGCCGGTGCACACATCGACGCCCAGGCCCTCCTCGGTCACCCAGCGCAGCACACCGCGGCAGCAGAACGCCTTGGCCGCGTAGAACACCCCGGCCTCCGCGCCGAACGCCTCGCGGTAGCCGCGGCAGCGCAGCCGGAAGTCGTCCTCGTCACAGACGAACAGCGGGGTACCGAACTCGGCGGCCAGGTCCCGCACGTCCAGCCCGCCGATGGTGAGCACGCCGCCGGACCGCTGCGCGGTCCGCGGCCAGATGGCCGTCTGCAGCTCGTTCAGGTCGCGCGGCGGCGTTGGCGGGTGCTCCGCGGGCAGCACGTCGGCATGCCGCGGGCCAGCCGGGTGGGCGACTCGGCTCATCAGGGTTCCTCGCTGGTCGGGTCGGTTGATGGTGGCCGGTGCTCTCCGGCCGGGTGCCGCCGGCTAGCTGCTGTCCGGGGCGGCCACGCCGAGCAGCCCGAGGCCGGTGCCCAGCACCGTCCGCACCGCACTGGCCAGCAGCAGCCTGGCCTGGCCGAGCGGCGTGCCGGGCCATGGTGCTGGCCCGGGCGGCACCGCGCCGGGCTGGCTGAGCGAGCAGCACTGCTGCCAGTCCAGGTACGTCCCGGCGAGGCCCTCCAGGTAAGCGGCGAGCACGTGCGGCTGGCGCCGGCGCGCCGCCCCGGCCACCCGTTCCGGAAGCCAGGACATCGCGTCGAGCAGCGCCCGCTCGCGTGGGTGGGCGAGCAGCCGCGGCTGGAGCTGCGCTGGATCCGCCGCTGGCAGCCTGGGGTCAGCGGACTGCCGGCGGATGGACGCAGCGTGCACATGCGCGTACCGCACAGCATAGAAGGGGTTGCCCAGGTGCTGCGCGGCGGCGGCGCCCGGGTCGATACCCCGGATGCCGGCCGTCGGGCCAGTCCCGCGGGGCACGGCCCGGCAGAGCGCGTACTGGATCGCATCCGGCCCAGCGAACTCCACGGCCCCGGCGACCAGTCCCGGGCGGGCCCGGCCCAGCCCGGCAGGCCCCGGGCGGGCCGGCCGGTCCACCCAGGTCACCTCGGCACCCGCCGCGCTGGCCAGCCGGCCGGTGAGCTCCGCGGCGAGCCACCGCCACGCGTCGTCCCAGCCTTCCGCGTCGGCCAGCGAGGTCTGGCGCGGGGCAGCCAGCTTGGCTCCGCGCAGCGCGTCACTGCGCGCGCAATCTGGGCCCGCCTGGATGATCCGGGCGGCCAGCTGGCCCAGCGCGTCCGGGCTGACGGTGAGCGACAGGTACCCGGCGCCGGTCACGGCGGCGCGGGCGATGCCTGCGTCCGGGGCCACCCCCGGCAGCTGGGCCGCGAGCACGGCAGCGACCTCCGCTGGGCCGCTGCCCGACCGGCTGGCCAGCACGAACGGGATCGACGTGGCGTAGCTGCCCGGGCCGCCCCCGTCAGCCGCCGGGACCGGGCGCCAGGTCCCGGCCAGCGCCGCACCGTCCGGCGGCACGGGGCCGGCCAGCACACCGGCCGCCTGCGCCGCTCCGGCCGCCGCGGCTACGGCCGCGCTGAGGTCGCCGATGGTCACTCAGGGAAGGGTATCCGGGCTGGCCCGGGCGCATTGGGCCCGTCCCGGCCGGTCCGGCCCAGCGGGCCCGGCCGTCAGGCCGGCCCCGGCCGTCCCCCAGCGGTGTCCTCGCCCTGCGGGTCGGCGGGCACCTTGGTCGCCAACTCGCGGACCACCCGGATCATCTCGCCCGGGTCGAACGGCTTGGTCAGGTAGGCGTCGACGCCGATCTCCCGGCCGCGGCCCTTGTCGTCCTCCTGGGCCCGGGCGGTGATGAGGACCACCCGGATCCGGTTGGTCTGCGGATTACGCCGGAGCTGCCCGGCAGTTACCCAGCCGTCCAGCCGCGGCATCATGACGTCGAGCGTGATGACGTCGGGGTCGATCGCGGCGACCTTGTCCAGGCAATCCTGGCCGTCCACCGCGGTCGCCACATCGAAACCTTCCAATGTGAGGTTGACCGCGATGAGCTGACGAATTACCTCATCGTCGTCCACCACCAGCACGCGTCCCAGAGCCTCCGCCACGCGGCGAGGCTAGCGCGTCCCGGGGACTTCCCGCACCAACACGCCCGGCACACGGCTGCCCAGCGGGGTACGGCCCGGCCGTCCCCGGCCGCCCAGCGGAAACGGTGGCGCAGAACGCCGCCGCGTGCTGATACGCTTTTCTGCGTCCTGGAGCCCCCGTAGCTCAGGGGATAGAGCACCGCCCTCCGGAGGCGGGTGCGCAGGTTCGAATCCTGCCGGGGGCGCTTCCCGATGATCACCGCAAACTAGCCGCTGACCTGCGCCTATGTACGTGGAAGAGCCGGAACTAAGCTCAGTTGAGAGCCGGCCGTTGTCGCTTCCGCCCACTGTTGGCGAGGGACCCGCGAGAGAGCCGCGACAGGGCCTCAGCGCACCTTACCGGGGCTTGGTCCGCATCGCTGCGCGACCGCTAACCCGTTCAGGCCACCCGGCCGCAGGGCGCCGTCCCAGGTAACCAGGCGACGCCGCACGGCTGATGACGGCTCATAGACGACTGGCTTGTTCTTCTCACCGTCGCAGCTGCCCAGCCAGACCATGGTTCGCCAGTGCGGCTCGTTGCGGGTACGCATCCAGGCCCAACTCGGCTTTCGCTGGCAACGTAGCCTTCCACCGTGCGCTCGCCCGCGTGCATCTGCCCCAGGCCAACTCCAACAGGAACGCTGTCTTGGCCGCCCAAAACGCCGTCAGACGCTGGGCCGTGGCATCCAGGACCGGCGCCCTCTGGCCGATAGCCATCGGGGCGAACAGCCGACTCGCGGGCTTCTCGGTCGTTCCACCGCGGTCACCGGGCCTTGACGGCCAAAGGCCCGCCACGCCCACCTCGGGATTACATCCGCTACGCTCGGCCGGATGCCCGCCAAACCACAGAAGATACAACTCTTCGTGGCAGAGCAGTTTGGCTCTCGGGCCCGGCCATCGCCAATTCGGCTCGGTGGAGCTTCGCCGCACCACGTCAGATCCCGTCTGGGCCTGGCCCTCGTCGTCGTCGTCGTCAGGGCATCCTCGATCCGCCGGTTCACCGGATCCTCCTTGGTGCCCAGGCCGCCTGCATACGTCTTGAGCAGCACCTCGACGGAGTTACCGGCCCGCCCGGCCACTTCCTGCCGGGAAATACCCGCGTTGAGCCACGTGTTCTCTTTTGCCAGGCCAAGCTAGCTTTGACGAGCAACGACCAGTAATGTAGATATTGTGCACCCCGGGAGACGTCTGTACCTTTACCGCTACGACTCACAATCGGACTGCACATGTACCGCGTAATCCGAACGGGCATACCGTCCGGGCCAAGCTTGAAACCATCGCACGTATCAAAAGAGACGGCTGCCATATTGTGAGCATAAAGGCCAGAGATCGGACGCGGACCCTCGACTTTCAGCGAACACGACAGCCAGCGCTATGTGGGCGCCGTCCAAGGACGGCCAACCAGGCAGTTGCATGGTGGCTTGCGCGTTCCGGCGCCTCCGACGCCGGTCCGGAGCAGTGCCTGCCTTAACACGGCACTGCCGGGGATTCGCGGCGGCCGGCTGCCCCCGGAGGCCGTCCTGGGCGTCACCGCCGATACGGGAGGGCGTGCCTGCGGCGGGTCCGGCTGGCTGCCTTGCGCTGCTGCCGTAGGCCGCACGGTTGACAGCCGGATCATCGGCTATATCCTTGTCTTATGGATATAGTTAAAGGTGACGGGGCGGTGGGCGGCAGGGCCGGTGCTTCGCCGGCGAGCGGCGGCATGTATTCAGGCCAGCACCTGCGGGTCTCCGACGCCGAGCGCGAGGCGGTCACCGACCGGCTGGCCGAGCACTTCGCCGCTGGCCGCCTCGGTCAGGCCGAGTTCGACGACCGGGTCGAGCGGGCCATCAGCGCCAGGACCCGGGCCGACCTGAGCGGGCTGCTCGCGGGCCTGCCGGGAACAGGGACCCCGGCAGGCCCGGAGCTTCCGCGGGGTGGCGGTAGCGCGCCGGGGTCGCCGATCGACTTCCGGCTGGATGCGGCCTCGGGGGTGCCGACTTACCTGCAGCTGGTGCACCAGGTGGAGCACGCGCTGCGGCTGGGCTACCTCAAGCCCGGCGACCAGCTGCCCAAGGTCCGGGACGTGGTCGCCTCGCTGGCCATCAACCCGAACACGGTGCTGAAGGCCTACAAGGAGCTGGAGGTCAAGGGCCTGACGGCCGGGCGGCCCGGCCAGGGCACGTTCATCCAGGCCACCCTGGGCCAGGTCGCGCTCCCGGAACTCGCCGGGCTGCACAAGGCCCTGCTCGGCTGGCTGGGCACCGCCGACGCGGCCGGCCTGGACGAGGACGGCATGGTGGCGCTGTTCACCAGCGCCTTGCGGGATTTCTATGAGCGCCGCGGCGGGGCAGGAACGCGGCGCGGCGCGGCGAGCGGCAACACGGAGGGCGTTGCATGAACATCGTTGAGGCCAGCGGCCTGGGCAAGCGCTACGGCGGCACGTGGGCGCTGCGCGAGTGCACGCTGGCCATCCCCGCCGGGCACGTGGCCGCGCTGGTCGGCCCGAACGGGGCCGGCAAGACCACGCTGCTGAACCTGGCCGTCGGCCTGGCCGAACCGACCGCGGGCGGCGTCACCGTGCTGGGCGGCCTGGCCGCCGGGTCGGCGGCCGCGCTGGATGGCACCGCGTTCGTGGCCCAGGACACGCCGGTGTACCGGAACTTGTCGGCCGCCGACATGCTGCACCTGACCCGCAACCTGAACCGGCGCTTCGATCAGCCCTACGCGCAGGCCCGGCTGGGCGAGCTCGGCATCCCGCTGAACCGCAAGGCCGGCAGGCTGTCCGGCGGGCAGCGGGCGCAGCTCGCGCTGACCCTGGCGCTGGCCCGCCGGCCGCGGCTGCTGGTGCTCGATGAGCCGGTGGCGATGCTGGACCCGGTCGCCCGGCACGACTTCATGGCCTTGGTGATGACGGCGATGGCCGCCGAGGGCGTGTCGGTGGTGCTGTCCTCGCACGTGCTCGCCGACCTGGAGCGGGTGGCCGACTACCTGGTCCTGCTGTCGCGGGGCCGGGTCCAGGTGGCCGGCGAGGTCGCCGGCCTGCTCGCCAGCCACCGCCTGCTGACCGGCCCCACCGCCGAGGCCGACAGATACGCCGACCGGCCGGTGGTGCATGTCCGCCGCGGCGGGGCCCAGGCCCACCTGCTGGTCCGGGCGACCGCGGACGACCCGGTCCCGCCCAGCTGGGAGGCGCACCCGATCGGCCTGGAAGAACTCACCCTGGCCTACTTGCGCGAGCCCGGCGCCGGCGCGCTGCCGGGCCCGGCCCGCGGCCAGAGAGCTCCGCACTCGGAGGTGACGCGATGACCGCGCTGACCATGCCCGCCCGCCCGAAGCACGACGTCGGCCTGCGGCCGGTGCCGTGGCGGCGGATGGCCTGGGCCACCTGGCGGCAGCACCGGGCCGCGCTGGCCGGCGTGGCAGTGTTCCTCGGCGCGTCCGCGGTGTACCTGTGGGTCACCGGCCTTCAGATGCACCACGCCGAGGCGGCCTCCTGCCACCCGGCCAGCTCAGTCGCCTGCGCGATAAACTTCACCGGCCGATATGGCGAGACCGCGATCATGGTCAGCGTCGCCCTGCAGGCCGTGCCGGCGCTGATCGGGGCATTCATCGGGGCGCCGGTGCTGGCCCGCGAGCTGGAGACCGGAACCTTCCGGTACGCCTGGACCCAGGGCATCGGCCGGCTCCGCTGGACGGTCGGCAAGCTGGTGCTGCTCGCGGTCGCGGCGGCGGCCGCGGCCGGGGCGTTCACCGTCCTGTTTGCCTGGTACAACCAGCCGTGGGCCGCTGCGGGCTACGTGACCCCGTTCTCGGCCCGCGTGTTCGGCCTGCTCGGGGTGGCGTTCGCCGCCTGGACGCTGGCCGCCTTCGCGATCGGCGTCCTGGCCGGGATGCTCATCCGCCGGGCCGTCCCCGCTATCGCCGCCACCCTGGCCGCCTACGCCGGGCTCGCATTCGCCACCGCGCTGTGGCTGCGCGAGCACTACATCACACCGCTGGTCACCAGAAGCCAGTACCCGCCCGGCTCGGCGTGGGCCATCAGCGGGTGGTACACCAAGGGCGGCACGTTCGCGTTCGGCGACCACGGCAGCGGGATAGCCGACACCGTCAGGCAGCTGTGCGGTGGCCCCTGCTCCGGGACGCGCGTGCTCGTCCCGGAGCTCCTCGCCCAGCACGGCTACACGCACTGGACCAGCTACCAGCCCGGCAGCCGGTTCTGGCCCTTCCAGTGGATCGAGGGCGGCTGGCTGCTCGCGCTGTCGGTGCTGCTCATCGCCGCGACCGTCTGGCTGGTGCGCCGCCGCGCCGCCTGAATATCCGGCAACAGCGGCTCAACCCGCCAGCCGCCATAGTCCTGGCGGCCGCGGCCACCAGACCCACCACGCCGGTGAAACGGGTTCTGGCTGACCAGCCCGTTCCCGGTGGTTGGGCTAGCGGGGTCCCAGGGCCACGCTCGGGACGAGCGGCCGGGTTGACTCGAAGTGTGCTTCAACTTGCACACTGGCGGGGTGCTTACCGACGACATGCTGGCCGGCTACCTGGCCCGGATCGGCGTGCCCGGGCCGCTGGCCCTGGACGCCACGGCGCTGCGCGACCTGCACCGGGCGCACCTGGTAGCGGTGCCGTTTGAGAACCTGAGCATTCACCTGGGCGAGCCGATCTCGCTGGACGAGGCGGCCCTGATCGGCAAGATCGCCGGCCGGCGGCGCGGCGGCTTCTGCTACGAGCTCAACGGGGCCTTTGCCTGCCTGCTTGAGTACCTGGGCGCCCGGGTGCGGCGTGTCTCCGCCCGGGTCTACGGCAGCGACGGCGGGCTCGGCCCGCCGTTCGACCACCTGGCGCTCATGGTGTGGTTGCCGGACGGGACCGGTCCGTGGCTGGCCGACGTGGGGTTCGGCGGTCACAGCACCTACCCGCTGCTGGCTGACACCCGGGCCGGGCAGGCCGATCCGGGCGGGTGGTTCCTGCTCGCCGATACGCCCGACGGGGACATCGACGTGGTCAAGGACGCTCAGCCGCAGTACCGGCTCGAATTGCGCGAGCGGGCGCTGGATGACTTCGTGCCTACCTGCTGGTGGCAGCAGACCTCACCCCAGTCGCACTTCACCCAGTCCGTCATCTGCTCCCGGCTCACCGGCGACGGCCGGATCTCGATCAGCGGGCGCAGGCTGATCCGCACCGTGGGCGGGCAGCGCACCGAGGAGCACCTGCCCGGCGACCAGGCCGTGCTCGCCGCCTACCACGATCATTTCGGGATCGGCCTGACTAGCGTGCCCGACCCCCGGCCCGCCATGACCCCATGAGCTGATCCGCACCGCAGTCTCCGTAGACCAGCGCGCTGGTTACCGGATGGTGCGGAAGAACGTGCGGATGTCCGGGATGAGCAGCTGCGGCGTTTCCATGGCGGCGAAGTGGCCGCCTTGGCCGAAATCGCTCCAGTGGGTGATGTTGTGGGTCTGCGCGCCGTAACGGCGGATGGCGACATCTTCGGCGAACGCTGCCACACCGATCGGTGTGGGGATGGTGGCCGTCCCCAGACGGCGTCCGCGTGCATGTTCTCGTGGTACATGCGGGCCGCGGATGCTGCCGTTCTGGTGGTCCAGTAGAGCATGACGTTGGTCAGGATCTGCTCGCGGGTGAGGGCCTGTTCGACCGGGCCGTGGGTCCAGTCGGCCATCCGGTCCAGGGCCCAGGCGAGCTGGCCGGTGGGTGGTCGGTGAGCGGGTAGCTGATCATCTGCGCCCGGTAGGCGTGCATCTGGAAGTAGGCGTTCCCGGCCGGCGAGAGGAACTGCTTGAGCCGCTCCAGCCGGGCGCGCTCCTGCCCGGTGAACGTGCCGAGCTCGGACTGGTCGATCTCACCGAATGGGATGAACCCGGCGCTGGCCGCGTTGAGGTGGATACCTGTCACGTGCTCGGTGTCGAGGTGCGCGAGCTCGGGCGCGATCAGCGCGCCGAGGTCGGAGCCTTGGGCGCCGTAGCGTTCGTAGCTGAGGTGGCTCATCAGCTGCGCGAACGCGCGGCTGCTGACCCTCAGCCCCCAGGGCCGGCACAAGCTGGCCACGATCACCGCTGAGCAGGAAACCTGGGCGAACGCACACGGCGCCGCGATCGGCATCCAGGCGCTCCTGCGCGCCCGCGCGCTGCTGGCCGAGATCCGGCCGCAGATCGCCATGCCCGGCTCGCCGGCGGCGCCGCGCCAGCGCCGCATCGCGCGAAGCGTGGCCGAGCCCGGCGAGAGCGGGAGCTGATGGCTGTCCCCTGCGTCCTGTAACGAATCCGCCGGGCCCGTCGTTTGACTAGGCGAAGGGCCGCTTCCACCCAGCGGCACTCCCGGCCGCCCCCCCGGCCGCGGTGGCAGTGCCCCGGCCGCCCCCCCCACGGCCGGGGCACTCTTCATCTGCTACGACGGCCGCCCGGCGAGGAACTGGAGCAGCCCGACCAGCGTCCCGGACGTCCAGATCTGCCCGGCCGCGATCAGGCCGGGCACCGACGGGAGCGGGATCCAGTCCAGCCGCTCGCTTTCCGTGGTATCGGTCGGCTCGCCAACCCGCTGCGGGGCCTGGCCGGTGAACACCGCCCGTTCCGCGTCGGCCAGCCCGGCCAGCGCCTGGAAGGTGATCAGGTGCGCTATCCGGCCGGCCCGGTACCCGGTCTCCTCGGCTAGTTCCCGCTGGGCCGCTTCGGCCGGGTCCTCCCCGTCCTCGACCAGGCCGCCCGGCAGCTCCCAGCCCCAGCGGTCCGCGATGAACCGGTGCCGCCACAGCATCAGCACCCGGTCCTGGTCATCCAGCAGCAGCATCACCACTGCCCGCCGCAGCCGGACGACGTGATGCCAGATCCGCTGGCCATCGGGCAGCTCCACGTCCACCTGCCCCAGCCACACCCACGGGCTGTCGTAGATGGCCCGTTCGCCGTGCGCCCGCCACCTGCTCTGCTCGTCGCCACTCGCACTGGTCACAGCCCGACGCTAACGCGGGCCAGCGAAGAATCTCGGGCGGCTGTCCCGGCTGGCCGCCGGCGGGCTGAAGAGAGGCCGTGGACGACACGGCACCGCGGATCGGGCGAGGAGCGCCCGGGGCCGGGCGCATCACGCTGGCTCAGCTGCCCTGACCTGGCGCATCCGGGCCGGCCCGCTGGTACTCGTTAGGCTCCTGCCGTGGAAGTTGTCTCGCTCGGATTCCGGACCGACCTCATGCTCCGCGCCCTGGAGGGCAGCGAGGTGGTGGACCACCCCGGCTACGTGACCGTCCGCAGCCCGGCTCAGCCGGACTTCTGGTGGGGCAACTTCCTGCTGCTGCCCGCCGCAGCGGCCTACGGCGACGCGCAGCGGTGGCTGTCGCTGTTCCGCGCCGAGTTCCCGGATGCCGGTCACGTGGCGCTGGGCCTGGATGGCACCGGCGACCCGGCCGCGGACCTCGGCCGCTTCACCGCGGCCGGCCTGGTGCCACAGCAGGAGACGGTCCTGACCACCGCGACCCCCCGGGAACCGCCCCATCCGTGCTGGGATGCGATGATCCGGCCGCTGGCCGGGGACGGTGACTGGCAGCAGGCCATGCGGCTGCAGAGCGCGTGCGACGCGGCCGGCGGCGGTCCGGGCGGCCCGGCCTTCCTGGAAGCCAGGTATGCGGTCCGGCGCCGTCTCACCGAAGCCGGCCAGGGAGCCTGGCTCGGCGCGTTCCGGGACGGGGAGCTGGTCGCGCAGCTGGGTATCTTCGCCACAGCGGGCGGGCTGGCCCGGTACCAGGACGTCGCCACGCACCCTGCCGCCCGCCGCCAGGGCCTGGCCGGGACGCTGGTCTGGCAGGCCGCCCGGTACGCCATCGACCGGCTCGGGGCCAGCACGCTGGTGATCGTGGCCGATCCCGGCGAGGGCGCCATCCGGATCTACCGCAGCACCGGGTTCGCGGACCGCGAGACCCAGGTCAGCCTGGAGCGCGCTTCGCGCACCTAGGAACCCCGGCGCCCGCCCGCGCGGGGCGGGCACTCCCATGCTGGCCGGGACCTCTGCGCCGGTGACGACTTCGCCCAGACCGATCTCACGCTGGCCTGAGCCAAGCTCAGTGGTGCCGGTGACCGGGCCGCCGCGCCGAGGTGAGCGAGGCGAATACCACCGTCGAGCTGAGATAATGGTGGGTGGTGTAATCGAAGGCGCCGCCACACGTTATGAGGTGCAGTGACGCATAGTTGGCCGCGCCGAAAATGACTTTGGCCGGGAACCTGGATTTGAGGTACTGGCGGACGCCGGTGACCCGGAAAATTGCCACCACGCCGTCGGCCAGCCGGACGACGACCCGGTCCCCAGGGCGCACCGCCCCGAGCCGGAAAAAGATGGCCGGCCCCTGGTCGGTGTCGACGTGACCCTCGATGACCGAGGTGCCGATCTGGCCTGGGGTCGGCGAGTACCTGTACCAGGCCGCCCGGCCAGCCTGGCCGGTGAGTGACGGGACCTGGATCGTGCCGTTGGCATTCTTGCCCAGGTGGAGCAGTTTCGAGTCCACGCCGATGGCCGGGATGTCGACGGAAACCGGCGGGGACCGGCGTAGCCACGGACCCCGGGCCGCCGGCCCGAGGTCACCCGCGGCCGACAGGGCAGGCTGCGGCGCATGCTGCTGGACGGCGAGCACCACGCCGACCGCGATAGCCCCGGTCAGGATCAGCAGGGCACCCGCTATCCCGGCCAGCCGGGCCCGGAGGTTGCGCGGCGGCAAGGTGCTGGTCAGCGGGGCATACCGGCTGTCCGGCCACGACACGACCACCCGGAACCCGGCGACCCGCCGCCACTCGGCCTCCCGCAATCCCTCGTCCCTCCCCTCCGTCTTCCCTATACCGTTCTAATCGCGTAGCCTAATATTTCAGTGTTGAAGACGCCATTGCACGCCAGTGCTACTCGCGGGGCTATACCTTTATGGCCGCCAGCGCATTCGGGGACCCGCCTTCAGCCGGCCCGGGCACCGGTCGGTGGCTGTCTGTTTTCCTGCCGATGCCGGTTTTGCGCGGAAACCGGAACCGGGCGGCAGGCCGCCGGGCCGGTGAGGAGATCTCATGAAGATGAGTACGGCCTTCACAGCGCTGGCCCGGCAGGCGCGGCGGGCCGCTGTCGGCGGTGTCGCGACCATCCTCGTTTCCGTCCTGGTATCGGCCTGCACCGGCGGCTCGGCCCCCAGCGGGTCGGCTTCGTTCTCACCGGGCGGCACCTCCTCGCCCACCGCCACGCCGACCAGCACGGTCACCCCCACCACCCCGGCCCCGAGCGACACCACCACTCCCCCGGCCAGCCCGTCCCCGTCCGCATCGCCGTCCCTGGCGCCCAGCCCGACACCCAGCGCCACGCCCAGCCCGTTCCCCACGGTGGCGCCGGCCACCGGCGGCGGCGGCACGGCGGGTTTCCAGGACGCGCTGCTGCTGGCCGCCGGTGCCGCGGCCATCCTGGCCGGGGCGGGCAGCCTCGCCTACCGCAGGAGGGCGATCAGGAACCGCCAGTAACGCACGCCCGCTGGGCCGGGACAGCCGCCGGCGGCCCCGGCCGGTGTGACGCATGCGAGACTGCACGGATGAGTGATGTGGCTGCCCGCTCGCCGCGCCGGGTCGCGGCCAACGGCATCGAGCTGGCCTACGAGACGTTCGGCAGCGCTGGGGATCCAGCCATCGTGCTGGTCATGGGGTGGGCGACGCAGATGATCGCCTGGCCTGACGAGCTGTGCGAAGCGCTCGCCGGGCGCGGCCATTTCGTGGTCCGGTTCGATAACCGGGACGTGGGGGCCTCGACTCATCTGGACCATGTGCTGCCGCCGCGGCTGGGCGAGGTGGTGAGCCGACGGCGCCCGCCGCCCTACACGATCGGCGACATGGCCGACGACGTGGCCGGGCTGCTGGACGGGCTGGGCCTGACCAGCGTGCACCTGGTTGGGGCGTCGATGGGCGGGTTCATCGCGCAGACGTTCGCGCTGGCCTACCCCGGCCGGGTCCGGTCGCTCACGCTGATGATGACGTCGACCGGGTCGCTGCGGGTCGGGCTGGCCAAGCCGCGGATCTACGCCCGGCTGCTGCGCCGCGAGGTGGTCTCGGGGCGGGACGCCGCCGTCGCCGCCGCCGTCGAGACCTTCCGGATCATCGGCTCGCCGGGCTTCCCGTTCGACGAGGCGTACGTCCGGGATGTGGCCGGGCGGAGCTGGGACCGCGGCTACGACCCGGCCGGCTCGCTGCGCCAGTTCGAGGCGGTCCTGACCCAGCCCAACCGCACCGCGGCGCTGCGCGGCATTACCGTGCCCGCGCTGGTCATCCACGGGCTGCACGACCCGCTGGTCGGGCCGAGCGGCGGGCTGGCCATCGCCCGGGCCATCCCCGGCTGCCGCTTCGTCGGGTACCCCGGGATGGGGCACGATCTGCCCCGGCCGTTGTGGCCCGAGTTCGCCGAGCAGATCGCGGCCCTCGCCGCCCGCGGCGAGCAGGGCCGCCCCGCCGGGCCGGTCAGCGGGTGAGGGCGCTGTCCGCCGCGCCCGCGTACAGTTCGGCCGCCCGCCAGCAGTACCAGGCCACGACCGAGCGGTAGGGGCGGTAAGCGTCGCCGAGCGGCTCGAGCTGCCTGGCCGTCGGCGTCGGTATTCCCCAGGCCAGCCCGTACCCCTTGCGGATGCCCAGGTCCCCGGTTGGCCACACGTCCAGCCGCTGCAGCTGGAACAGCAGGAACATCTCCGCGGTCCACTTCCCGATGCCGCGGACCGTGCACAGCCGGGCCACCACCTCGCCGTCGCTCTCCCCGCGCAGCTCGCCCGGGTCGAGCACGACCGCGCCGTCCGCTATCTTGCTGGCCAGATCCTGCAGCGACGCGGTCTTGGCCGCGGACAGCCCGGCCGCGCGCAGGGTCTGCGCCGGCACCGACAGCAGCCCCTCCGCGGTGACCTCGCCGTCCAGCGCGGCGAGCAGGCGGCCGTGGATGGCGGCCGCGGCCGGGCCGGCCAGCTGCTGGTAGACGATCGCGCGGACCAGTGCGGCCAGGTGCGACACCGCGGGGGCGCGGATGTGGACGAGGCCGGCCTGGCCGATCAGCCGGCGCAGCACGGGATCGCGCTGGGCCAGGATGGCCGCGGCGGCCTGGTAGCTGTCCACCCCGGGCTGGGCGGCGGGTGGGCCTGGCACGAGGCCAAGTCTGCCATCAGCAGCCGAAGCAGCACGCCCGGACGCCGCCCAGCGGCCGGCACCGGCCCGTCCGCGGCCCGGTCAGGCCAGGCAGCTGAGCGGCGCCCCGCCGTTGTAGGCGACCATGTCAGCCAGCGCGGCCGTGATGTCGATGGCACCGCCGCGCGGGACACCGCCGAGTTCGGCGCAGGCGCGGTGCAGGTTGCCGACGATCCGCTCGGCGTCCGGCCAGTCGGCGAACCGGCCCAGGTCGGTGTCCCGGGCCGCGCCGAGCGGGGGCACCCCAGCCGCCTGGGCCCCGGCCGCGACGTCGAGTACGAACCTGAGGTAGTCCAGGGTGTCGTCGAGCGGCCCGGGACCGCTGAACACCGGGCCGTGGCCGGGCACGATGGTCCGCGCGCCCAGCGGCCGCAGCACCTGCTCCAGTACCTCCACCGCGCCGGCCACCGAGCCCATGAGCAGGAACGGCGTGCCGCCGTTGAAGATCAGGTCGCCGCAGAACAGCACCGACCGGTCCGGGATCCAGACGATCGAGTCGTTGGTCGTGTGCGCCGCGGTGCCGGCGTAACGGACCTCCGCGCGCAACTCCCCGACGTGCACGGCCATCTGGTCAGTGAACGTGAGGAACGGCGGGTCGAGGCTGAGGTCACCCCAGTCCGGGCCGTCCCAGAACGGCAGCTCGCGCGGCGGCCCGAACGCGATCGCCTCGGCCCGCGCCCGTTCCTGGGCCACGATGGCCGCACCCGGGAACAGGCAGTTGCCGAACGTGTGGTCGCCGTGGTGGTGGGTGTTCAGCACGGCGCGCACTGGCGCTTTCGTTACGGCCGCGATGGCCCGCTGGTAGGCGCGGGTGCGCCGCTCGGTCGAGCAGGAGTCGATGCTGATCACGCCCTGCGGGCCGGCCAGGAACCCGGTGTTGTTGATCCACCAGGTGCCGTCCGGCTGAACGTAGGCGAAGATGCCGGCCGACACCTCCTGCACCTCGGGCCGGCCCGGCACCGTGATGTCACTACCCAGGCTGCTCATGGGACCCCTTCCAGCCGGCCGGCACCCGGCCTGTGCACCGGCGCCGACTCAGCATGGCACGCCGCGGGGGGCTGGCCCGCGGCGCCACCCGCGGCCCCGGCCCTGGCCGGGCTGGACACAAGCCGGCCCCAGCGCCGAGGATCGCCGCATGCAACGACAGGCCATGACCGAGAACCTGGCCCGCCTGCGGCGCGTCACGGCCAGCCCGGCCGGGCTCAGCGTGGCGGCGGTGGCCGTGTGCGTGGTCGTCCAGCACGGGGCACCCGCTCTGCTGATCACCCTGCGCGCCAGCACGCTGCGCAGCCACGCGGGCCAGTGGGCGCTGCCCGGCGGGCGGCAGGAGCCGGGCGAGTCGGCCGAGGACGCCGCGCTCCGTGAGCTGCGCGAGGAGACCGGGGTGGCGCTCCCGGCCGGGGACGTCCTCGGGCTGCTGGACGACTACGTGACCCGGTCCGGGTACCGGATCACCCCGGTGGTGGTCTGGGGCGGGCCGGCCGACCCGGCCATGCGCGGCCCGGAATCCGAAGTGGCCGGGATCCACGTCATCCCGCTGGCCGACTTCGACGTGCCGCCCCGGCTGGTGCGCATCCCGCAGTCCGCCGCGCCGGTCATCCAGCTGCCGCTGCTTGGCGACTACCTGCACGCCCCGACGGCCGCCATCATCTACCAGTTCTGCCAGGTCGCACTGCACGGCGCGATGACCCGGGTGGCGCACTTCGAGCAGCCGGTGTTCGCCTGGAAATGAGCGCCCGGCCGGCGGGCACGCCTAGTCGGCCGTGGCCGGGCCGCCCTGGTGCTGGGGCAGCCGCGGCCGGATCACGCGCAGCGCCAGCCAGGCGGCCGCGACCCCGATGATCACCCCCACCACCGTGTCGATGAACCGGAGAACCGGCTGCTCCCAGGCGTGCTGCGGGCTCAGCCGGGCAGCGATCATCACGACCGCGCTGCTGATGCCGGCGCTGACCGCGTCGCCGGGCCGGCCGAGCAGCGTGACGGCCAGCGCGCTGGCCCCGATCAGCAGGCCCAGGGCCCAGCTGTGGAACGGCAGGAACACCAGATAGATGAGGCAGAGCACGAAGCTCACCGAGGTGGCAGCCATCCGGGATAGCGCGGCCGCCGTGCTGTGCTGGTAGCTGTCCCGCAGCACGAACACGGTGGAGATCACCGCCCACAGCGCGCCAATCTGCCCGGCCGCCCGCGAGGTGGTGTAGACATGCGGCTGCACGATGGTCACCAGCCAGTAGGTGAGCAGGCAGGCCGTCCCCATGACGGCGCAGTCCAGCACGGCTATCTGGAGTTCGGCCCGGCCGGGCCAGCGCAGCTGTGACACGTGCCCTCCCTTTCCGCGCCACCCCGACCCGAGGCTGACCGGGCCAGGCTTACTGTGCTGCTGTACATCAAGGACGTGGACCGCCGCCACCCCAGTGTCCGGGCCAGGTCGGCGGCCCGCACAGCTACGCCGCCGTGCTGGACGGCGGCGTACGCACCCGGAACGCGCGGCCTGGCTGTCCCGGCGGTAACGGAACATCCCGCCGGGACAGCCAGCCGCGGAGCTAGCTCACTACCTCCTGTCAGTGAGCCAGGTCAGCGACGAAGCTGGGCCCGATCGAGCCCAGCCCGGTCATGCTGTCGTAGCCCGGGGCCGTGCTCAGCGTGTTCGGCCGGCTCGCGCAGTTGCCGGTCGTGTCGCAGTAGGTCATCACACCTTCGTAGGTGACCTCACGGAACTGCTGGATGAATCCCTTGGCGCCCGGCACGTACGTGCTGGCCAGGTCGACCCGGTACATGCCCTGCAGGCCGCCAGGCAGGATGTCGTCGATCGCGCCAGCGTTGCCGTGCAGGCCGTAGATGGCCGGGTTGATGAACCCGACCGCCCCACCGGCGGCCTGGTCGGTGTCGGCAATCACACCGGCCAGCAGCGGCGAAGCGAGGCTGGTCCCGCCATAGCGGGTCTGCGAGTACTTGGCCACCCCGTTCGGGAACGTCTGGTGCAGCCCGATGAGGAAGCCGGTCGACGGGTCCGCGTCGAGGGAGATGTCTGGCTCCACCCGCATCGGGCTGGAGCCGGTGAGGGCCGAGTTACGCAACGCGAGCGAAGCCGGCACGACCCCCTTCTGGTACGACGGCTGGGTGTAGTCGTAACTAGTGAACCCGCCGCTGCCGCCGTCGAACGAGACCGGCAGCCAGCTGCCCACCGTGGCCTTGGTGCAGCCCGGCACGCCGCCCACCACGTTGGCCGTGCACTTGAACGACCGGCCGGTCGACCAGCCGAGCTGGCCGGTCTGCTGGCCGCGGCGCCCGATCTTCAATGAGGTGCCGCCGACCGCGGTGACGTACGGGCTGGACGGCGGGTAGTCGGCCGCCGAGAAGCCGAACGAGCTGAAGTTGTCGCCGTTGTCCCCCGAGGAGAACAGGATCGTCATCCCGGTCGAGTCGGCCATCATGAACAGGTCGTCGTAGGCCGTCCGGGTGGCGACGTCATCGAGCAGGTCCCCGGCGTCGTCGCCCCAGGAGTTGCTGACCACGTTGGCCAGGTGATGGTCGACCACGTCCTGCAGCGAGTTGAACAGGCCGTTGACGCAGTCCTGGGCGCCGACGTAGAGGATGTGCGCGTTCGGCGCCATCGAGTGCACCGACTCCACGTCGATCGCCTGCTCGACCAGCCAGCTCGAGGCGTCGCACAGCGTCTCGTTCTGGAACGGGGTGGACAGGAGCTGGCTGAAACCGGCCCTGCCGAACGGGTTGCCCGGGTCATTCATGGCGAAATACCGGGTCGCGTCGCTGTTGATGGTGGCCGAGCCGTAAGCGTCGATGATGGCCACCGTGACGCCCTTCCCGGTGGTCGTCGAGCCGACCTTGTAAGCCGAGCGGAACTGGCCCGGCTTGTAACCGCACACCTGGTCCGGAACGGTCGGCGGATAGCCGTGGCCGAACGCCGGCTGGGTCGTGGTTGACTTCTGCCCGAAGTACTGGCCGCACGGCGGGGCCGTGATGAAGGCCGCCGGTGCGGGCGGGAACGTGCCACTGGCACTGGCCAGCGCACGGGCGCTGGCGGCGCGGCTGGCCGCCGCGTCGGTCGTGGCCACGTTCTGGTTGATGCCCAGCGCGCCCACCACGGTGCCGGCCACCGCCGCCGGAACCGACATCTGGTGCGAAGCCAGCCGCACGACGTGCCCGTTCACCTTGTAGTTGGCCAGCGTGGTGCCGAATGCCTTCTCCACCTGGGCCGCGGAGCCCGAGGCTGAGATGGTGATCCGGTCCCGGGACGTGGCCCCGACCGTGAATCCCTGGCTGGCCAGCCACTTGCGGGCGGTGCTGACTTCCGCGGCCGTCGGGGAGAACCGGGCCTCCCACTGCGCCGCGGTGAGGTAATGCTGGTAGCTGGCGCTGCCCGGCGTGCTGACCGCGGTGACCAGCGCCTGGGCCGCCGCAGCGTCGCGCAGCTTGAGCACCACGTCGAAGTTCACCGCGGCGGACTTCGCCACCGCCCCCGCCGGGTGCTGCCGCGCGGCCGCCGTGATCATGGAACCGGCCAGCGGCGTCCGGCCGGCGGCTGCCGCCCCGGCCGCGGTAGCCCCGGTCATTCCGCTGATCGCTGCTGCGCACAGAAGGCCGGCTACTCCGCCGGCCAGCACTGACATCCTGCGTCGCCTACCCACCATTTAGGCCTCCTAGAGGATGACGATGTGCCTCGTGGACACTAGCCCCCACTATGCTCCCCGCAATGATCTGGAAACCAGCCCCGGGTAATGGTGGCCGGTCATATCCCAGCCGGGCAATTTCCTGATTTACCTAGTTTCATCCTGATATGCGTAGTGTGTCCCGGTACTTGACCACGACCCTCACCATCGCGGCCACACCCCACCCGGACCGCCGCGCAGCGCCGGCGTTCGCGCCAGCACTGGTGGCCGCGGTCGCCGGCCGGCCGTCGATTTCTCAGCACAAGTGCCCCCGGCCGGGCCCCGGCCCGGCCCCGGCACTGCCTACAGTGAGCGGGTGGACGCCGCACAACGCCAGCTGAGTGACCAGATCGACGATGCGACGCAGCGGCTGCTGGGCACGGCCCGGGTCATCGCCGAGGCTGACCTGCGGGCGCCGTCGCTGCTGCCGGGGTGGACCCGCGGGCACGTGCTCACGCATCTGGCCCGCGGCGCCGACGCCATGCGCAACCTGCTCATCGGGGCACGATCCGGGCAGGACCGCCCGGCGTACCAGAGCGCCGCGGCCCGGGAAGCCGAGGTCGAGCAGGGCGCCGGCCGCAAGCCGACCGAGGTGGCGGCCGACGTAGCCGCCTCGGCCATGGCGCTGCGCACCATCACCCGCCAGCTGCCCGACGGGGCCTGGCCGTTCCAGGTGCGGGTGCTGGACTCGGCCCGGTTCCCGGCCGCGCAGCTGCTGACCCGGCGGCTAGTGGAAGTCGAGCTGCATCACTGCGACCTCGGCCTCAGCTACCGTCCGGCCGACTGGCCAGCCGCATTCGCCATCATGGACCTGGCTGAGCCGATGCGGTCACAGCGCCAGGACCGGCTCACCCGCGAGCACGCCTGACCGGTTCTGGCGCCCCGGCGGTTGCTCAGCGCGTCCACGGCGGGGTGATCCAGGAGCCGTCCGGCAGCACACCGCGCAGGCCGACGCTGGTGGTGACCCAGGCGGTGGCCGGCTCGCCGTCCAGGTTGTCCACCCCGAACCGGGCCCCGGCCGGCACCAGGATCACATCGCCCGCGGCCGCCTGCTCGGCCTGGCCGTCCACGCTGGCCCGGATGGTCCCGGTGAGCACGTACAGCACCTCCTCGCGGGACACGTGGTGCCGGACGCCCTCCGTGTGGCCGGGGATCTCGATGCGCCAGGCACACAGTTCCCGGCTGCCCGTGGACGGGCTGGCGTAGGCGGTGAAGCTGGTCCCGTGCATCTGGTGCACGGCCGCCTGGTCGGCGTGGATCACGGGCACGACAGCACCTCCGGAAAAATAGGCAAGTGGCTTGCCTAAATGTTAAAGTAGCTTGCCTAATCTGTAAAGCTGGAACCATGGACAACCACGACGCCCAGTCGCTGGCCTTCGGGCTGCTGGCGGCCAGCCGGGCCCTGGTCGACGGGGTCTCCGCCGGAGTCCGGGCCCGCGGGTTCGGTGACCTGCGCCCGGCGCACGGTTTCGCGTTCACCCGGCTCTCGGCCGGCGGGGCCACCATCACCCAGCTGGCTGAGCACCTGGACGTGACCCGGCAGGCCGCCGCGCAGCTGGTCGACGAGCTGATGGCCAAGGGCTACGTCGAGCGGCGCCCGCACCCGCAGGATGCCCGGGCCCGGCTGATCGTGCTCACCGGCCGGGGCTGGGCCGCCGTCCAGGCGGCCGAGGCAGCCATCGCGGACGCGCTGGGCCGGTGGGAGGCGGCGCTCGGCCCGGACCGGCTGCTCGCCCTCCGGGACGGCCTGCTCCGGATCGCCCCGGACGGGCCGCTCCGCCCTGCGTGGTGACCGGGCCCTCCTGGTGCCCCGCGGCGGGGGCTACCGGTGCGCCGCCGGAGTGCACGCCAGGAGCTAACCCCCGGCCGCCGGGCCCGCCGCGGTGACGGTCGTGCTGACCGGCACCGGGTGGGCCAGCGTCTGGTAGACCACGCAGTACCGTTCGGTCAGCCGCAGCAGCGTGGCCAGCTGCTCCTGGCTGGCCTGGGTGTCCAGCTCGAATCTCAGCCGGATGGCGCTGAACCCGACCGGCGCGTCCCTGGCCACCCCCAGCGTGCCGCGGAAGTCGAGGTCACCCTCGGCGCGCACGGTGCCCCCGGGCACTGGGATCTCGAGCGAGGTGGCCACCGCCCGCAGCGTGACGCCCGCGCAGGCGACCAGCGCCTGCAGCAGCATGTCCCCGGAGCAGGCTAGCGAGCCGTCGCCGCCGGTAGCCGGGTGCAGGCCCGCCTCGGTGAGCGCCTGGCCGGTGGCCACCGAGCAGCTGATCCCCTCGTCGCCCAGCTCACCGCTGGCCCGCAGGGTGATCGCCGCCTGCTGCGGGTCCTCCCGGTAGGCGTCCTTGAGCGGCTGCTGCACGGCCCGCAGGCTGGTGCTGTCCACGCTGTCCCCTTTCCTGGGCGTTCCTGTCCTTCTGGGCCTTGCCCGGCGCTGCTGGGCGGCCCGGCTGCGCCACGGCCCGGCGCGGGCTAGCCGGGCCAGTACGATGCCGGCGGCTGCAGCACGCAGAACTCATTCCCATCCGGGTCGGCCAGGATGTGCCAGCGCCAGCCCGATTCGGTCACCGGCTCGGCGGTGAGCACCGTGGCGCCGAGCCCGGTCACCCGGCTCACCTCGGCCTCCAGGTCGTGGGTGCGCAGGTCCAGGTGCATCCGGTTCTTGCCCGGCTTGGCGTCGGGCACCCGCTGCAGCAGGATCTCGGCCCCCGCGCCCCCGGCCGGCAGCAGGCTGAGGTAGCGGTCGCCGCCGGCGCCCTCCCGGGCGTAGCCAAGCACGGCCGACCAGAAGTCCGCGGCCCGGTCCAGGTGGCCGACGTCGATCACGACCACCAGGTCACCGCGCAGATACCGGTGCGGCGTATGACTCATCCCGCGATTCTGCCAGGACCGGTGTCAGCCGGCCGCGGGCACCCGGCGCAGCCGCTTCCCGATTCCGGCCACGTCCAATTGGCCCGCCGCCACCAGCATGGTGACCCTGAGCGCGCCCGCCTTGGCCGCCAGGGTGGGATAGGCCTCGTGGCCGAAGAGGCCAGCCCGCGGCCGGTGGCATGCGGAATCCAGCAGGCCCTGGTCCCGGACTGGACCAGCACCGAGCCGGCTGACCAGGCCGAGAAGATCCTCCAGCGTCAGGTACTCGACGGGTGGGCCCGGCCCGGTCACGCCTTACCCAGCCGGTCGAGCACATCCCCCCAGCGGGCCTGCATCTCCGCCGTGGCCTCGTGCACCCGGGCGGTATGGGCCAGCTCCCGGGCGGCTCCGGCGGATCGCGCGCAGCACGGCCTCGTGCTGCGACACCCCTTCTGCCTCGGCCGGCGCTCTGAGCGGAGCGCTGTCCTCATCGTCCAGCCGCAGATTCATCGCCATGCTTCCACGGAATCACTTTGGTACCAGTCACCGTCCGTTCTAGCCGCCGGTTTATTGTCATGCCCCACCGGTGGGCCGCTCCGTAAGGTAAGGGCATGCGGCACCCGCCGGGCGGCATCGACGAGCGCGAGCTGGCCCGGGTCCTGGACGGCGGCTGGGGCCTGGCCCCGGCCACGCTGAGCTACCTGCCCCTGGGCTTCGGCGATCACCATTGGCGGCTGACCGATACGTCGGGCCGCCGCTGGTTCATCACCGTGGCCGCCCTGGCCGGCGGCTGGCGCGGCACCGGCCCGGCCGAGGGCCTCGCGGACCTGCGCGCCGCGCTGGGCACGGTAACCGCACTGCGCCGGGCCGGCCTGGACCTCGCGGTGGCACCGGTGCCGGACCAGGCGGGCCAGCCGCTGGCCCGGCTCGGCCCGGGGCAGGCCGTGACCGTGTTCCCGTGGCTGGACGGCGCGGCGGGCGCCTTCGGCGGGCCGCTCCCCGAACGCGACCGGCTGACCCTCGTCACGCTCCTGGCCAGCTTGCATAACGCCACCGGCGTGGCCGGGGCCGGCGCACCCGTGCGCAGTCCCGGGCTGGCCGACCGGGCCGGCCTGGCCGCCGCGCTCGGTGACCTCGGCCAGCCGTGGCCAGGTGGCCCATTCGGCGAGCCCGCCCGGCGGCTGCTGGCCCGGCACGCGGCGGCCCTGGACCACGCCCTGGCCCGGTTCGACCGGCTAGTCAGCGAGGCGCGGCGGACCGGCCCGCCGGTGCTGACCCACGGCGAGCCGCATCCAGGCAACATCTTCCGCAGCCGGTCCGGCGCGCTGCGCCTGATCGACTGGGACACCGCCGGCCTGGCCCTGCCCGAACGTGACCTGTGGGACGTGGCCGGGCCCGGCTCGGCCGAGGCGGCGCATTACACCGGGCTCACCGGGCGCCCGGTCAGCCCGGTCGCAGCCGAGGCATACCGGCTGCGCTGGGCCCTGGACGACATCCGGCTGGCCGTGCACGACTTCCGCGGCCCGCATGAGCGCACCCCGGACACCGAGCTGGCCTGGGTCACGCTCGGCCAGGAGCTGGGCCGGATCGCCCGCTGACCCCGGCCCAGCCGGTCAGGCCGGCCATACCACCGGGAACAGCGGATGATCCATGGGCACCCCGGCGGGCAGCTCGGCAGCCAGGCCGCCGAACGGGGGTGAGGTGCGCCAGGCCCGCGGGGCGTGCCGCACTTCCGCGGACAGGTAGCGCAGCGACAGCACCCGGCGGCGGGTGTCGTAGCCGAACCCGGGCGCCCCGTGCACGGTCAGGAGGTCGAAGAAGATCGCGTCGCCGGGAGCCAGGCGGAACCGCCGGATGTCGTAGCTGTCCCGGGCCGCGTCGATATCGGGCAGCTCGGCCAGGCTGCCCTCGGGAAACCAGCGCGCCTCGCGGCTCAGGAACGTGCGCGGCATCAGCCACGGGCCGCGGTGCGAGCCGGCCACCAGTTCCAGGCCGCCGCGCGATAACCGGCCGATTGCGTACGATGACCCCGGTGTCCGGGCCAGGCCCCCCGGGTGAGCCCCGGGCGGCGCCGCCCAGCCCGAACCACACCCTCAACCCCCGGGCTGGGCCTGTGCGGTGCATTTTTCCGATATGCGTGGACATCCGCACCACATTGCGGCGGCCGCGGGTTCCTGGCCGTCACCTGAGTCATTTCAGTCCCGGCGCTCGCAAGCAAGACTGCGTGCTGATCACCTGCGCGGTCCCGGCGACCACAAAGTAACCGCTGCTGGCCGGGCGGCCTGCGGATGGTCAGGGCTGGGCCTTGAGCTTGCGCCAGCCACCCGCCCGGTTGTTCGCGATGATCTGCCGGAACATGGCGGTCAGGGCGGGCGCGTTGATGGTCTCCCCCTCGCGAATGCCCACCGTCCGGGCCGTCTTGTTGTCCTGGCCGGCCGTGATGATGCCCTCCGGGTCGGACACGATACCGCCGTCGTAGACGAACACGTTGACGTGGTCCCTGGCCGCCAGCAGCGCGCAGATATTGCCCTGCAGGACGAAATAGGGCTGCCGGGTCCGCTTGATGGTCTCGGCCACCTCAGGATCGGCCGCGTGCACCAGATCGCGGACCTCACGGCAGATGTCCTGCTGCCAGCCGGGCAGCGCGTGGATGTACGCGTCGACCCGCGGGTCAGCCTGGTACGGCATGGCCGGGCGGTCCTTCTTCGGCAGCTTGCCGAGCACGGCCTCATAGGACGAGTCCACCGCCTCGAACACCTCGTCGTCCGGGATCGCGCCGCCGAACCGGAGCGAGTTCCACCCGGAGCGGCCGATGTAGGGCAGCACGGACGCATCGTCCGGGTAGCGGGCCAGCCACTCGTTGGCCACCGTGCGGTCCGGCCCGCACTTGACACCGACCGTCGCGGCGGACTGGTCGCCCAGGAACGCGAAGATCTTGCTGCGCACCTTGACCACCACGTCGCCCGCCCAGGGCTCGTCCTGCCATGCCCCCGGCTTGGCCAGGCAGTAGGCCAGCAGTTCCGCCCTGGTCATCACGCCTCCTGTCCGCGGGCCCGAATCTGGCCCGGCTACCTGATCTGGAACGCGCTGAGCCCTTCGGGCTGCTCCGCCTGCACCGACACGTCGGCCACCACGGCCGCACGCGGGCCGTGCCGCGCCCAGTCCACCAGGCAGCGGACGTCGTCGTCGCGGCCTTCGAAGACCGCCTCGACCCGGCCGTCAGGCAGGTTCCGCACCCAGCCCCCGACGCCGCGTTCTACGGCCAGCCGCCAGCAGTTGTCCCGGAAGCACACCCCCTGGACCCGCCCCGAGACCAGTACCCGGTACCGCACCACAGTCCGAACGCTACCGCGCTGCCTGCCTGCGGGGCGCCGAGCCGGCTGCCGCGCACTGGTTCGGGAAGACACTGCCAGCTAGTGCCGCCGCGTCGCGTTGCCCGCCGCTGAGCTGGCCAGGCACACTGGTACCAGCAGTGGCCGGGCCAGCCACGCCTGCCGGGCTGGCCGCCACCGGACCTTCTTCCTACCGGGGATCGCGGGGGCGCGGGATCCCTCGGAGGTGATGCGGTGACCGACGAGCAGCGTGACGCCAGCGCTTACCCAGGGCCGCTGGTCGTCACCATGCCCGAAGTGGTAGACAGCGGCAACGCGGACCGGGTGGCAGCCAAGCTGCATACCGCACTCACCTCCGGGCATCCCACGCTCATCGCCGACCTGACCAACACCAGCTACTGCGACACGGTCGGCATGCGGATGCTGGTCCGCGCCCGGCGGAGCGCCGCGGAGCTGGGCACCGACCTGCGCCTGGTGGTGCCGGACGGCGCCGTGCTGCGGATGGCCGAGCTGCTGGGCCTGGACAAGACCGTGCCGATCTATCCCGACCTGGTGCGTGCGCTGCTGCCGCCCGCCCGCGGGCCCACCCCCCGCTAACCGTCCTGCAGCACGGCCAGGATGTTGCCCGCCGGGTCGGTGAACCAGGCGATGAGCGGCCCGTCGCCACTCCGGCTGATCCCCCTGGCGTCCTGGTCCAGGCCCGGGTACCGCTCGAAGTGCACGCCGCGGTTGGTGAGCTCGTCGACCGCCTGGTCGATGTCGTCCACCGGGAAGTTGAGGATGGTGTAGCTGGCCGGGGTGTGACCCGGTTTCGGGTAGACCAGCGTGTCCCGGTCTCCGGCTAGGTGCAGGGTCAGCAGGCCGCCCCACTCCGAGGTCCTGATGCCGAGGGTCTCGCCGTAAAACTGCCGCGCCTGGCCCAGGTCGCTTACGGCGAACCCGCTGAAGGCCCTGGTGTCGGTGAACATGACTGAGGCTCCTCTCCGCGGGCGCCGGCGGCGCCCGCTGCCGCATCCTTCCTTAAGACGGGCCCGCAGAGCCAGGCTCATCGGCGGCGGGTGCCGCCACGGACGCCGGATGCTGAGGCCGGCGGCGGCGCTAGGATCGGGCTGTCGCTGGGCCGGCGCCAGGAAGCAGAGCCGTGCCTCGTCCGCTGGCCACCCGGCGCGCAGAAAGGTGGGCCTGATGCACCACGGTGATCGCCCGCCCGGCCACCCAGCCTCCAGCCACCCAGCCCCCGGTGGGCCGGCCCTGGCCAGGATGCCCGGGGTGGCGGAAAAGCTCCGCGACATTCAGTCGATCACCGACGCGGCGCTGTCCTCGCTCGACCCGCAGGCCCTGCTGAACGCGCTGGTCGAGCGGGCCAAGGAAGCGCTGCAGGCCGACACGGCCGCGGTCCTGCTGCTGGACCAGCGATCGGGCCAGCTCGTCGCGACGGCGGCGAGCGGGCTGGAGGAAGAGGTCCAGCAGGGGGTCCGGATCCCGATCGGCCGGGGCTTCGCCGGGCGCATCGCGGCGCAGCGCCAGCCGGTCATCCTGGACGAGGTGGACCCCACCACGGTGGTCAACCCCATCCTGCTGGACAAGGGCATCCAGTCCCTGATGGGCGCCCCGCTGCTGGCCGACGGCGTGGTGGTTGGCGTCCTGCACGTCGGCACGCTGACCGGCCGCCGCTTCACCAGCGAGGACGCGGACCTGCTGCAACTGGCCGCTGACCGGGCCGCCCTGGCCGTTCAGGCCCTGTTCACCAGGCTGGACCAGGCCGCCGCGGCCGCGCTGCAGCGCAGCCTGGTCCCCTCGGCCCTGCCCGCCGTAACCGGCCTGGACATGGCCGCCCGCTACGTTCCTGGCCGCGGGAATGTGGGCGGCGACTGGTACGACGTGTTCGCCCTCCCGTCCGGCTGCTGCTGCGTGGTGATCGGTGACGTGACCGGTACCGGGCTGAATGCGGCCGTGATCATGGGCCGGATGCGCAGCGCGCTGCGCGCCTACGCGCTGGAGACCGACGACCCGGCTGAGGTGCTGGAGCGGCTCAACCGCAAAATGCGCCATTTCGAGCCCGACGCGATGGCGACCGTGCTGTGCGCCATGATCAGCCCGTCACTGGACCAGATCACCATGTCGTCGGCCGGGCACTTGCCGCCGCTGATCGCCCGCCCGGGTCAGCCAGCCGAGATCATGACTGTCCCGGCCGACCTGCTCATCGGGATGGCCAGCCCGGGACCGCGCCGGGTGCGCACCGCGGATCTGCCCCCGGGTGCGCTGTTGTGCCTGTACACCGATGGGCTCGTCGAGCGCCGTGACCGGCCGCTCGACGAGGGCATCCGGCGGCTGGCCGCGGCCACCGCGGCGGGCGAGCCGGAAGGTGCCTGCGCGGCGGCCATGGCCGCCATGTCCGGTTACATCCCGCACAGCGACGACGTTGCGCTGCTCATGCTTCGCCGTCAGCCGGTTCCGCCTCCCGCACCGCAGGCACCCCAGCCTGGCCTGTGGGTGGTGACCGGCCCCTAGCCCGGCGGGGCCGCCATGGCCAGGGTGGACAGCAGGTGACCGAAGCCGTGCGGTGCGCGGGCGTGCCGCCGGGCCGAGGTGCGGACACTGACCTCGGTGGTACGCAGGATCCGGCCGCCCGCGGCGGTGAGCGCGGCCACCAGGGCGTGGTCCTCGGCACTGGGCCGGGGCGGGAAACCACCCGCCGCGAGGTAGGCCCGGGCGGTGAAGCCGAGGTTGGCCCCGTGGACGTGCGGGTGGGCACCCCGGCGGTGCCCGTAGTGCTGGCGGAACGCGGCGGGCAGCTGGGGCGGGTGCCCGGCCCAGTCGGCGACCGTCACCGTGCCAGCTACCGCGTCCCAGCCCGCCGCCGCACGGCGGAGGTGCCCGCTGAGCCAGCCCTTGGGGACGAGGGTGTCGGCGTCGGTCGTGGCCAGCCAGAGGGAGCGGGGGTCGAGGTGCCGGGCGCGGCTGAGCGCCTGCCGCATACCCGCCGCGCGCGCTGCACCGACGCAGCGGGTCCCGATCCGCAGCACCGACGCGCCGGCCCGCGCCGCGCGCTCCGCCGTCCGGTCGGTGCACGCGTCGGCCACCACGATCAGCTGGACGGGCACCGGGGCCACCCGCTGGGCGGCGTGCCGCACCGCGGCCAGGCAGGCGGGCAGCAGATCTTCCTCGTTGTGCGCGGGGATCACCACGGCGATGGTCTCGATCACACCAGGCCGCCGACCTGGGCCACCGATTCGGGCTCGCCATCGGCCCGGATGTACACCTCGGCCAGGAAGTCGGGCTCCCGGTGCTCCACCAGGCGGGCCAGCCGGGGCTGGCCGGCCATGGCCTGGTGCACGTCGTCCCCGGTGCGCGGGTACTCGGCCACCGGGTGCCGCCAGTGCACAGCCAGCACGGTGCCGCCGGGACGCAGCGCGCCCCCCGTTAGGTCGAGTACCCGGGCCAGATCGCGGCCGCCGAAGTAATAGAGGATTTCGGACAGCACGATGAGATCGAACTGGCCGGGCGGCCAGCCATCCGGGATGGTGCGGCGCTGTACCTCGACGTTCGGCATGGCGGCGGTCCGGGCCGCGGCGCTCCGCGCGGCGGCGGCCGACCCGTCGCAGGCCAGTAGGTGGTCGCAGCGGCGGGCCAGTTGCGCGCTGAGCACCCCGATCGAGCAACCGGGCTCGAACGCGCAGCGGTACCGCTCGCCGGGCAGCAGAGCCAGGCTGAGCGCGTACTTGCGGGTCTCATACCAGCGGGTGGTGAAGCCCCACGGATCCGCCGAACTGGCGTACAGCCCGTCGAAGTAGTCCGGTCCCAAAGTGGCAGGCGAGGTCACCGGAACAGCACCTCCTGGTCTCGGCTGAAGTGCGCGACCGTGCCCGGTGCCAGCACCGGTCCCAGGCCGGCCCCGCGGTCCTCCAGCTGGCTGGCGAAACAGCCGATGGCAGCCCGCTTGGCCGCCGCCACCGCGGCCGGCAGGGGCACGCGCAGCGCGCGGTGCCAGGGCACGCGGAGGTCACCCGGGACCGCCCAGTGCCACATCCACACCGGGTAGCACAGCGTCCGGCCAGTGGCCCGCCGGGCCGACCGGCCCGCCACTTCATGGTCCGCGTGCACATCCCGGTGCCACGGCGCCAGGCACACGCCGAAGCCGGCGGTCAGGTCGGCCAGCCGGGTGGTCAGCTCGGCCTCGTGGCTGGCCAGGCCGGTGTCGGGCAGCCGCAGCCGGATCACCTCGGTGTGCTGCGCGCCCAGCGCACGCAGCGCCTGCGCTGTCTCGGCCACCCGGCGCTGGGCCAGGGCCCGGGGATCGCCGGCTCCGGGATGGGACGCTTCCCCGTCGGTGACCGACACCAGCCGCAGCCGGGCGCCCGCGGCCGCCAGCACGGCGATGATCCCGCCCGCGCCGAGCACCTCGTCGTCCGGGTGAGCGGCGACGATCGCCGCGCTGGCCCAGCCGTCGATGCCGAGGGCAGGCAGCTGCCCGAGGCCGGCCCAGGTGCGCCAGGCCTGCTCGCCGGTGCCTGGTGCCTGGATGGGGTTGGGCGCCGGCGCCGTCACCAGCCGGTCCCCTGCTCGGCGGCGAGCGCACCGAGCGCGGCCAGGTCCCGTTCCGCGTGATGCTGCCGCAGGTAAACGGCGAGATCCGCGACCGTGCGGGCGTGCGCTCCGTCGTGGCCCAGCGGGCCCGCACCCAGTGCACGGCCGACCCGGCCGAGGACTTCGGTGGCGGCCGACTCGACCAGGGCCCGCACCCGGAGGGCCCGGGCGGGGCCGGCCTTCCGCACGTCGGCGGGGTCGGCGTCGATCTCGTCCGCGGCCTGCCACAGCGCGGCCCGCGCCGCGCCCAGCTCCACGTCCACCGCGCCCAGGTGGGCCAGCGCGTGCGGGCCGACGTCCCGCTTGGCCGCCGCGGCCAGCAGGGTGTGGCCGGCCGCCCGGGCGCCGCCGTACCAGCAGGCCGCCACGCCCACCCCGCCGTGGCTGAACCCGGGCCGGTCGGTATAGGCTCCCGGGCTGCCCAGCGGCTCGGCGGGGACGTCAGGAAAGCCGACATCCAGGGTGTCACTCGCCGCCATGCCCACGGCGGGCCAGGTACCCAGCCGTGGTTCAAGCCGCTGAGCTGCCACCGCGAACAGCCGCATGCCGTCGTCGGCGACTGCGGTGACCAGGGCATCGGTGCAGGCCCGCGCCCCGGAGCAGTACTGCTTGGTGCCACGCAGCCGCCAGCCCGATCCGGTTCTCGCCGCGCTCAGCGCGGGGCCAGGCGGATTCGATGCCCACACGCCCCACAACTGGCCCGGCTCTGGCCCGGTCCCGGCCACCTCGGCCAGGATGGCGGCCGCGTCCGCGTGCCCCTCCGCCAGCCGGGCCAGCGACAGATCCTCACCGGCCAGGTCGGCGAACGCCAGCCAGCGCTCCCAGGTGCGCCCGCTGCCCGGCACCGGCAGGTCCAGCCGCCCGGACTGCACCGCCGCGCGGAACATCGACGTTACGTCGCCAGCCACCCGTCTCCCCTCGGTCGTACAGTGTGAGCGGGCTGCTTCCCGCCAGGTGCGGCGGCAAACGGCGGCGGCCCAGGTGCGGTCAGCCTGCCCGCAGCCGGGGCAGCACCTGCTCGTAGTAGAACTCTGGTCGCTCCGCCACAGCCGGCGCATGGTCTTGCGGGCGGTGCCCGCGTCCGGCCCCAGCAGACCTTGAGCCCACCCTGGACCGGCTTGTCACCCCGGCGGAGTCCCGGTAGAGCCGGACGAAGTCAGCGTTCGGCTGCACGTACATGTAAACGTCGGCGATCCGCCCGGCGAGCTGGACCGCCTTGTCCCCGAACCCGGACATCAAGATGGGCGGCGGCGAGGTGGCCGCCGCCTGCGCCGTTATGGCCGGTGAATCCGCGTGGTAGGGCAGGTCACGGCCGTGGTGATGGGCAGCGAGGTGGCCTGGGAGATGGCCCCGATCACCGGCCAGACGAAGCCACTCTGCCCTTGCTCGTCCAGCCAGGGATGGAAATGATCGGAGATCCACAGCGCGTCGAAGCCGGCCTGCCCGGCCAGCTGGGCCTGCCGGGCCAGTTCAGCCGGGGTGTGCTCCTCTGAAGCAAGGAAGTACCCGTACCGTGTCATGGGGCGCAGCGCAACCCCCGCCGCCCGGGCCTATGCGGCCATTAATTCCTGGTCAGCTGGAGGCAGCAGTGGCCCCAGCGGGCCCAGGTCAATGTTCAGGTCGGCGGCGGTCAGCCCGAAGTGGTCGCACAGCTCTCTCATCCGCTCGTCCAGGGCCATCAGCGTGGCGCCAATCTGCTCCACCTTCTCGTCGCCCAGGTCTCCGTACTCCACCCGGCGCAGCGCCTGCCGCTCCATGAGCTGCCGGAGCAGCTCGACCACGGTGAGCACTAGCGTTACCAGGCCGCGCTGCACCGTCTCCGGGTCAGCGCCGATCCGGCGCCCGGGCACGTCAACCGGTTCAGTCACGGGTCTCACCGAAGCCGCCGCTTACCGACGCGATGAGGGCTTGCAGCGAGACGCGGACCAGATCGATGTCGGCGATGGACAGCCGGATCTCACCGGTGATCACTACTCCGCCAGCCAGCACCCGGTCCAGCAGATCGACCAGGGCGATCCGCTCGGCCTGCACCCCGCCGTCCCCGGTATGCGGAACGGGATGACTCATGACGCCGCTTCCCTGGGAGCCAGCACGGCGAACGAGTAGGGCGGCCAGGGCCCAGTGATCTCCACCCGCACGCCGTGCTGCCGGCCCAGCGTGGCGGCCGCCTCGGCAAACCGCGCGGAGGCGGCGTCATCGACCAGGTACGTGGCGTTCAGCAGCATGGCCGTGACCTCACCGGTGAGCTCGGCCGACTGCAGGGGCCGGAGCTGAGACGCGGCCGCCAGCCGGCCCAGCGCGGCGTGCACCTGCTGGGCCGTCGCCGCGCCCGCCTGGCGGGCCTGGTCGCGGGCGGCGAGCTGCCGCTGGCGGCGGCGCAGGTAGCTCAGCCCCGGGCCCGCGCCGGGCAGGTCCGGCTCGGCCGGCGTGGCTGGTGCGACGGACTGGCCGACGAACAGCTTCACGCCCCATTCGGAACGCCCGGTCAGCTCGGCTAGGGCGGCGGCGAAGTCGGCCTGACGCTGGGTGAGCAGGGCGGCCACGTTGCTGTCGTCGCGGTAGATGGTGGCCAGCCGGAGCGGAACCACCGGCGGGGCCAGCGCCTCGATGACCTGGTGGTGCGCGCGGGCGGTAGCCCCGAGCCAGGCCAGGTCCTCCAGCCGCCGGCGGAGCGGCTGCTCGCCAAACTCAGCCATGCTGACCGTGGACACCGCCGCGGCCAGGCCGTCCCCGGTCACGCTGCGGACCGGCTGCCCGGCCACGCCGGTCAGGCCGGCCAGGCGGTCCGGGCCAATCTCCGCGGACACTGCGTAGGCCCAGACTCCGCACTCAGTCATCGCCCCGCTGGCCCCGCCGCTGATCCTGTTCCGGCTGGCCGCTCTCCAGGGCCGACAGCCGCCCGCGCAGCTCACGGTTCTCCTGCTCAAGCTGCTGCCGGTCCCCGGCTGCGGTGAGCCACGGGTCCGTCTCCCACCAGTTGATTCCGATCTCCCGGGCGGTGTCCACGGACGCGATGATCAGCCGCAGCTTGATCGTGAGCAGCTCGATGTCGAGCAGGTTGACCCGGATGTCACCCGCGATGACGAGGCCCTTGTCGAGCACCCGCTCCAGGATGTCGCCCAGGTTGCCCGGCTGCGGGCCGGCGGCCGAGGCGCCGCCATAGGCCTGCGCCGCGCCGCCACCCATCCGGGCCACGCCCACCCCGCTGGCCGGCTCGGTGCTCACCGGGACGCCTCCCGCTCGTCGACGGAGTGGTTGCGGCTGTACCGGCGGGCCCGCCGGTAGGCCAGCAGGGCGCCGTCCGGATCCAGTTCCGCCTCGTAGAGGGCGAGGATGTCGCCGGAAGACGGTACCCGGCGGTCTTCCAGAACCTCGACGCTGACCAGCCAGCCGTCCTCGGTCGGCTCCACCCCGGTGACGCCTTCCGGGCTCTTTCCGGTCAGCCCCTGATACCGCTGCCGCGGCGCCGTACCGGCGTGAAAATGACGGGTGGTACCGCCCGTGACGTCGTTGCTTTCTTGGTGCGGTGGAGGCCGCCGGTCAGCCTGACGCCGGGAG